>OUNO010000713.1_pt2 | contig 51008 bp, 40 predicted proteins | sample 1779811 | NCBI WGS metagenome assembly OUNO01 (sample SAMEA3914804, study PRJEB12502) | metagenome | biome: forest; material: soil | place: Canada | collected 2010-06-25 | depth 0.3 m
TTGGCCCACAGCACGTGCGAGAATGGCACCATGGTGTGCGCGGCGATGTCCGCGAACGAAGCTTGCAGGATTTGCTCGACCTTACCCGACGAGCGCAGCTTGAACGGCGGGCTACACGTGCCGCGCATGCCGAGCGTGTCCCAAGCGCCCGTCGCCTCGAGTGAATAGTCCGCCTTGCGCACGAGCACGAGCACTTGGTCGTTGGCGGGCGCATCCGCCGAGCGGCGGGTCGTTACGAGCAGCTCGTCCGCGTAGGCGCCATAGGAGATCGTGGTCGCGTCTTTGTCGAGCTTGAAGGTCTCGCCCTGACGCTCGACGGCACAGACGCTGTTGCGCATTTCACCGCCCACGCCGGCCTCGGACGTGACGGAGGCAATCAGGTTCTGCTTGTCCGCGATCTCTTTGAGGTAGGCGCGGAAGAACGGCGAATCACCCATGTGGCGAGCGATGCTCGCGACCTGGATCTGATGCATGGCGAAAACCATCGCCGCCGACGAGCAATGCTGGCCGAGCGCTTCGCACATCTGCGCCAGCTCGATCATTCCGCAGCCCAGGCCGCCCAGCTCTTTCGGCACGAACGCCCCGAGCAGGCGCGCCTCCTTGAGAGCGTCCAGCGCTTCCCGTGGGAAACGCGAATCTTTGTCTACGCTGCGCGCCGCGGGTGCTGCCACCTCTGCGCCGATGCGCGCCGCAGCAGCGACGTGTCGCGAATCCGTCTGGTTTTTTCCCACGGTGTCCGACTCCTCTCCACTCTTCAAGCAGTCAGTTCTTCGATGGCCGCGCGGATCGAAGAGAGGCTTTCGAAGACGCCCCTCTTCAGCATGCGATCCGGGAACTCTATGTCGAACTTGCCCTCGAGCGCGAGCATCACGTTCACGCTCGCGTGCGAGGTGAGCCCGGCTTGATACAGATCGGCATCCTCCGACAAGGTGGCTGTATCCACCGACAACCGCCCGTGTTCCTTCAGAATCGCCCGAATGTCCTCGATCATCTCATGGTCCTTTCATCGCGCGATTTCGGAGGCCGTCACTCATCGCGCATCCCGCATCCCGCGAATGAAGGGATGGGTGCTTGGTCAGCTGATCCCAGCTAGCGCCGCTGCCGTTCCGAACGTCGCTCTACACTTTTGAGCCAGCCGGCATGCTACTCGAAATTTCGCGCGATTTGAACGGCCGGGTTTGTGGCTGCGCGCTACCGAATTGCTTTTCAAGGCGTGCAGACCTGATGCCAGCGTTCGAGCGTTCGAGCCGGCAAAGCGCGCCCGTCCGGCTGCTTGGGGGGCGTGCGTGTTTCGAAGAAAGTCAGCTCCCGCAGTCGCTGACCTGCGTGCTCCGCGTAGGAGCGGCAGGTGAAGTCGCCCAAAGCTGCGAAGCGAAACGCGCGTTCGCGTTCCTTGAACGTGAACTTGTACCAACGCGAAAAACGCCAGCGGACGACGGGTACCAAGTCCGGAATTGCGATCGGTAGCACGTCGACCCGTTTGCCATCCGTGGTCACTCCGTCGGCGTGCCAGCTCGGGACCTCGTACACGATGTCGAACAGGCCCATGGGTTGGTCGAGCCACAGCCATTGGCGCTCGACCGAAGTCCAATGTGGCAGTGGAAAGCGCCGCGCCGCAAATGGTCCCCAGGCCAAGGTCACGAAACTGAACGCGAGGAAGCCGCCCAGGACGAGCTGCGCAACGCCCGCCGAGCGGAGCAGTGTGCGTTCGGTCAGGGGCAACGCGGGCAGTGGCGGGCTCACTTCGGCGAGGCTCAGGTCGCGGCCGAGCTTCGCGCCGAGCCAATCGAACCATTCGGGGCGAGCGAACAGGGCCATCGAAGCCAGCATCGTTTCTGTGAAAATGCCTACCCGCATGGTCAGCAAGATGGCCATTTGGACGCCCGCCCCGCAGGCGATTGCCAGGGCGCGACATAGGCCGACCCGCAGCGGCGACAGGGCGAGGAACGCGAACGCCCACTCCATGGCGAGCGTGGTCAACGTCGACAATCGGCAAAGCAGCGGCGACTGCATCAGCCACAGCGCGGGCGGGCGCGTGAAGCCAGTCAGCTGCAGCGCTTGGAAGATGATGTTGTGCGTCAGCCACCCCGCTCGGAACTTCAGACGCGCGGCGACGAAGTAGAGCAAGACGACGTGCAGTTGCAGGAAGCGTTGCGGGAGCACCGGTACGAAGCGGCGCTTCCGGCCGAAACGGCTATCGAGGCTCCAACAACCCGCGAGGTCCGCGAAGATCGACAGGAACATCAGGTTGCGCGCCAGGTCGTCGCCGCCGTCGGTGACGTACAAGTTGCGGGTGTGCAAGGAAGTCAGGAACAGCCAGCTGAGCAACGCCGAAGGCCGCGTCTTGAAGCCGAGCGTGAAGGACAAGACGAACACGCAGCCGATCGCGAACAGCACTGCGACGGTCGTGGGGTCGCCCGTCAGATCGAACAGACTCCAAACCCGCGGAGCGGCCTGAACGCCGCGCGGCAACATGCCAGCGTCGCTCAGGAAGGCGCTCAGATCGCGGGAGTAGTTGAACAGGTCGTGGCACAGCGCGAGCCCGAACAGGATTCGGAATAGCGCGAGCGGTCGCGGGTCGGTCAGCCCCAGCCAGTAAGAGGCTTTGAGCGGATTGTCGCCAGCTAGTACGTCCCCCGCCGGCGTCAGCGCGTCAGCGGTTCCCATGATTGGTCGCTAGGTAGTCGCCGATGCGTTGGATGAGCTTTCGTTGCGCCCACAGCGGCGTGAAGGTGTGATCCGTGCCTTGCCAAATTTCCATCTGAAAGCCGCTCACGGAGCGCATGGCTGCGGCGTCCTTGCCGAGGTGTTCTTCGATTGCGTCGCGCGAGCCGTCGTCGGCACCCAGCACCAAGAGCGAAGAGGTGCCGCGCGCGCACATGCGTCGGAAGCCGCTCTCGATGTCGGTCGTTTCGGCGATGTCGCCAGTGAGCCTGGCCATCACCGAGCGGGCCTCGTACGTGGCGCGCCGTCGGATGCGCCGCGCCAGCTCCGCAGAAATTGCCGCCACGCCGATCTCGCCGCGCAGCAAGCGCCGCCAGGTCTCGTATTTGAAGAAACGCCGCTTGTACTGGGCGGTCGAACCGAAGCTCTGGCGCATGCGGACTTCGAGCGAGTCACCCTCCGTCCAATGGAAGGTCAGCGGGTTCACGAGCACGATCCCGGACACGCGAGGGTCGGCGGTGGCCGTATGGTAAGCCACGTAAGCACCCGAGCAGAGGCCCATCAGGACCACGTTCGAAGCCCCGCGGTCGATCAGGAAATCGACGCCGGAGCGCGCCTCGGCCATGAAGCGGCTGGCATAGACGTCGTTCTCTTTGCCGCTGCTGCGCAGGCGACTGTCGCCCATCCCAGAGAAGTCCATGCGTAGGACTTCGAAGCCGCGAGCGGCCCAAGTGCGCGCCATGTTCACGTACATGCGGTTACTGCCGATGTGGTGGTTGGCGCCGATGTTCAGTAGCGCCACCGCGGTCCGTTGCCGCGCCTCGGAGCGGGTCGGCTCCGTCAAGATCCCGAACAAACCAGCGATGTCGACGACCGCTTCGCGAATCGTCGTGTCGGACTGCATCGTGGTCTTGAACGGCACGAGGTTCGTCCCGGATTCCGCGCTGCCCTCAGCGATGGTGCTCTCCGAAGGCGCGGGAGCAGGGAACGCGGCTTCGAGCCAGTGCCCGAGAGCGTCGAAGACCTGCATCGGCACGACGGCCTTGAATGGATCTTCGGGCATGCTCGCGGCGTAGCCCGGCGCCAAACACAGCTCGGTCTTGGTGCCGAGCTCGTTCAGGTGCTGGGCGAGCTCGGCCTCGCCGTTGGGCAAGTCGTCGCGCGCGACGACGAAGGCGATCCGCGCTGGCGGCGCCGACAATTCGCGCAGGTTGATCTGCGATAAATCTCCGCGTGCGGCTTCGTCGACCAGGAAGCCCGCGAGCCCCTGCTCGGGCCCGACGCTGTCGACCGGCCCGAGACTGCTGTCCTTGATTGCTTGCATCGCGCGGGCCTCGCGCAGCCACGCTCGGCCCGAGCGTGGCGGAGCAATCAACGCGAGCCCGGCAACCGGAGCGCGCGCAGCGGCCTGCGCCGCCAACAGCGCGCCGACGCGCGTGCCAATCAGGATCACCTCTCGCTGCCCGCTCAGCGACACGACCTCGTCCACTGCTTGCCGAATGCCGCCGATCCAGGCTTCGACGCGGGCCGGGTCTTCGTCGCTGCCAGACGAATCCCCCGTGCCGTCGTAGTCGAAGCGCAGCGTCGCGAAACCTTTGGCGGCCAGGTACTGAGCGAGTCGGCGATAGGTCCGATGCAGCACGAGCGCTTCGTGCCCGAGGCCATTGCACAGCACGACGGCGGCACGGGCCGGATCCGTGGCTGCGTGGTACCAGCCAAATAGCGGGCGCGTGGCCTCGCCAAACCAGAACGCGGTTGCCGGCGCTTCCGACGTCGCACTTTGCGCATCGACGAACCGTTGGCTGTCGGGCCCCTGCGCAGTCGAAGCCCGGCTCCTGCCGATCGAGTCCGGTGGCTTCGAATCTATACGCAGGCTCCGTTTCGCTTCTTCCACCGTCACTCCCTCGAACAAGGTAGCTCGAACGAATGGGGAAGTATATCGGTCTCCGCGTGCGTCTCAAGCCCTCGGCGGAGTATCATCACCAGCAAAGCCCGCAGGTTCGCGTGGCTTCGCGAGAACCTGCGGCCAGTCATGATTGGTAATACCGACAGCGCGCGTCCACAGTCGGTTTCGTACGACGAGACGCGAATCATACGCGTGACAACGGACGAGGCAGGCCCGCTCGTGGTGCTGCTCCACGGTTTTGCAGGTGCCCCCGAAGATCTGGCTCCGTTCGCGGCTTCGATCGGCATCGGCGCGCGCTTCGTATTCCCCGAGGGCTTCTGCAACCTCGCTCCGTTCGGGCTCCCCGGCCGCGGCTGGTGGCCGTCCGATGGCACTGCGCGCGCTCACGCGATCGCAACCGATACGCCTCGAGACTTGTCTCGTTTCGAGCCCGAGGGCCTCGCCGAAGCGCACGCATCGCTCTCGTTGCTGCTCGACCAACTCAGCTTGGAAACGGCGGGTGCTCCGCTCGTTTTGGGTGGTTTTTCCCAAGGCGCGATGCTCGCTTTCGACATTGCGCTACGCAGTCGGCGGGCGCTCGCTGCGGTGGTGCAGCTCTCTGGAGCGCGTATCGCGGAGCGACTCTGGAATCCGCTGCTCGCGGAGCGCGCCGGTACGCGCGTTTTCATCAGTCACGGCCGGACTGATTCTGATTTGTCATTCGAGGCAGCTCAGCGCTTCGAAGGCGATCTGAGCGCCGCAGGTTGGCTGGTCGACTTTTGCCCGTTCGACGGCGGGCACGGCGTCCCCATTGTCGCGCTACGCGGGCTCAAGCGATTTTTGAGAAACCTCTTGCCCGCTCGGACATAGGCCCAGTGCTCGAGGCTACGGCCAGAGCTGCTCGCGCACTTGCTTCGGCCACTCCGTCGGGACGAAGCCGTGCGTTCGGAAGAGCGCCATCACGACGCGCTCCATACCGAAGCCCAAACATGCAGTCTGGGCGAGGGAGCCATCCGGAGTGAAGATCTCGAAGATCTTTCCGAAGTGATCCTGGTGATAGTTGAACGAGCAAACGGCCGTCGGCTTGTCCTCGGAGATGACCGGAATCAGGACCTCGAACTTGAGCTTCTGTTCGCGTTGGGTAGCCGCGAGCATGCGCCCCCCGCGGCCGAAAAACGGATCCGCCGCCACGTCGGACTTCGCGGGCAGGCCGAGCGACAGCAGCAGCTCGACTCCGCGCTTGAGCCACATGTTCCGCCACTCGATCACGGCGTCGGGCGAACCGACGCGCACGAACTCGCGCACGCGGAAGGCTTGCATGCGCGTGGGCTCCGGCGACGGCTCGTGCCGAAATACCCAATTTTGCATGTCGACGAGCCGGCCCTCGACCGGGATGGTACCGGTGAAGCTCGGATAAACCGGGTAGCAAGCCGCGGGAGTCAGCACGACGCCGGTCATCTTCTGCAGGTCGTCCCACGGCTGCTTGTCGTGGATGCGTTGGGTGAGCTCTTTGTGTTGTGCGTCGTTGCCGAAGAACGAGAACACCGTGCCAGCCAACTGTGGAAACGAGTCCAGGTACTCGCTCTTTTCGAACACCTGGCGGTCGAGAATGGGCGGGAACGCCATCACCTCGGCGCCGTCGTGCTTGGCGAGCCGAGTCACCAGATCGTTGAAGCGAGCGAGTACGTCCTCGAACACCGCGCCGCGGCCGAAGGCACCCGGAACACCGACGGGGATGATGAGCTTGTGCTGCACCATCCCGTCGTACAGAGCTTGAGACGTAAAATTACTCGCCATGATTCGAATCGCCGGGAGAAGTCGCCAACGCGAGGCCAGTCAGGATGACTCCCTGACCGCGTACCCAACTGCCATGAAGTACTTGCTCCATTCGAAACGGAGGGCAAGCATTCAAGAACCGCGCACTAAAATTACCACTATTTAGTAGAATCTCCAGAGCGCTCCAGTAAACGACGGTCTGCGTGAGCGGGTACTGCAACTTATAGACACTCTCCTTGGCCGAGAACACGACGCGCGCGAGCGTCTCGGGCTCGCCGAGCTCGGCGCAGCGCTGGAGCTCCCGCTGAGAGCACACGCGGCGCGCGAAGGCCTGGCTGACCGGCGCATCCGTCTCGACGTCGAGCCCCAGGCCGGCGTAATCGGAGCTGCGCGCGACGACCGCCGCGCTGAGCGTTTCGCCATGACTGATACTGCCCACGAAGCCTGCCGGCCAGCGGGGCTCACCGCGCGGCCCCTTGAGTAAGGGCGCTCGGCTGACTCCCAGCGCTGTCAGCGCTTCATGGGCTGCCGCGCGGCCGCTTCGGAACTCCCGACATCGGTGTTCGGCCGCGCCCGCTAGCAATGCTTCTTCCTCTGGCAGCGCGGGGCTCTGAGGCTCGGTCGGGTCACCACAGGCGAACGCCACTCGGTCGCCGAACAGCGTCGCCAGCAGCTCTTTTCGTTCCCGACCCGACTCTGGCAAAACCCCGGACCCTTAGCGCAGGGGCTCCACAGCGACAAGGCGCGCACGCCGTCTCGGTCGCCGTCATGCGCTGGCCGCGCTGGCTGCGCCCGACTTCGGATCCGGTTCCTGGCAATTGGCGGAGCGAGGGATGGTATACTCCCGCCCGGCTAGAACCGCGCTTTTCGACCGTTTCCTCGATGTCCCAATTTCGACCCGGAGCCTTGATAGCGATCATCGTGTTCGCGGTTTTCGCGGCATACGCTTACCTGGCTCCAGCGACCTACCGGGCCAACGCGCTGCTCGTGGCCGAGTCGGCGAGCGCCGGCCCGTCGGCGACCATGTTTCAGCCGCTCGAAGCGGGCCGCCGCTTGGGTGAGGCAATCCTCGACGCGAAGACTCTGGCCAGCCTGTCGGCAGAGCGAGCGGGCTCGAGCGCCCCCGACGCGCGGGCTCAGGCCGCGAGCGTCGTACGCCACGCGCTCGAAATCGACACCAGTGACGGCCACACGTTCAGCATCGGTTACCGCGACCAAGATGCGGTGCGCACGGCGAACGCCTGCAACCTGCTGGCCAAGCGTGCGGCCGAGGTCGCTCCGCAAGTGCTCGTCGACCGCACTGCCGAGCGCGCCGCTGATGCGAAGCGTCAGCAGCAGACCCAAGAGCTCGCTGCGTTTCTCGCGCTCCATCCGCAGGTGGCTGCCGAGGCACCCCCCGCCGCCGACAAATCGCCCGACCAAGATCCGGCGCTCTCCGCCTTTCATGCCGAAAAGGCCAACCTCGACAAGCGCATTCTCGAGCTCGAGAGCGGCGTCGCTTCGGACAACCCCTACGTCGACCCGAAGGATTCGGACATCGCGATCCTGAGGCGGCGTCAGGCTGAGATCGAGTCCGCGGTGACCGCTCGCAAAGCCGCGCTGGAAACCAAACCCACTGACTCTACGTTGTCGCCGGAGCTACGCGCCGAATGGAAGCGCTTGCTCGAAGCCATGAGCGCTTCCAGTGCAGAGGCCCAAGCCCAAGTGCACCCCACGGTGCAAGCACACGTGGCCATGGTAGCCACCGAGCCCAGCACACCGCTCGAGCCCAATCGGCACTTGATCCTGTTTCTCGGCGCCGTGTTCGGCAGCGGTTTGGGAACGGCGTTCGCGCTCGCGTCACGCGCCGCTCAGCAACGTCGTTCGAAGTCCAGCCGCCCGCCGCCCAGGGGCATGCAGCCCGCCCCGCCTGCGCAAGCACCGCAGCCGCCCGCAATGCAGTCAGCGCCGTGGGCAGCGGCGCCAGCAGGGCCATCGCCCACGCAATTGGCGGCGGTCCCGGAAATCAGGGTGCCCGTCGCCCCCGCGCTGCCGTCAGGGCTCGGCCCCAGCGTGCCGGTGACTCAGCCGCAACGGACCTCGGCGCCGCCCATCGTTCCAATCCCGCAACGGCCGATCTCCTCGGCTCCGCCGGGCCCCGAGCTCGCGCCGGCCGAGCTCGTCAAGCAGTCGTCGAGTCGCCCGCCCGCTCGCCGCTTCGCTTCCACGCTCGTGCTGCCGCCCACGGAGAATCCGACCCCTACCGACGATCTCAGCGCCGATCCGCTCTTGGCATCGGCCAACACCGTCTGGGAGCAGCAGATTCGGGCTCACGAGGTGCCAGGGTTTGCGGTCGTCAAGGCCGGCTCGGAGCCGCCTCCGCGCACGTCGCCGACTGGTTCGCCGGCACCCTTCGTCTCCTCGCGGCCGACGTCCAGCGGACCGCCACCAGCGGCCACGATTCAGCGCACGACCTCGCGCCCGCCCAATCAGATGAAGGTGACCCAACCCCTGGGCTCCTTCCTGCCTGACAACGCCTGGGCGAATCCGGCGAACGGCGCTCGGCCCTCGGCGCACCCGTCGCCGATCCCGCCGCCCCGCTCGCCCTCTCCAGCGCCGCCGCCGCCCAGTGGCTCGCAGTACAGCTACGTCAGCACCGCGCCCTCGGGCTCTCATCAAGCGGCGCCCGTTTCGACGCGCCCGAGCACGATCCGAGTGCGTGAGGTGCAGTCCGATTGGCGACCCGATCCGAACCTCACGCCTGAGGCTCAACGCGCGCTCTGCGAGAGCCTGTACCCATATGCGGTCGAGAACTGTTTCGTGATGGCAGTGATCTCGGTTCCCGAGTCGGTCGGCTACAAGTCTCGCGTCGCCGCCGAGCTCGCTCTGATGCTGGCCGAGTCAGGCCACCCGCGCGTCTTGCTCTTGGAGGGTGATTTCCAGCGGCCCTGGGTGCAGCGCACGATGCGCGTCGACATGCCCATCGCGACCGGGTTCTCGCAGCAGCTGAACGGGCGGACCCAAGGCGCGCAGGCTGCGCCGTGGTCGGTTCTCGGCTGCTCCAAGTCACTCCACGTGCTGGCCGAGGGCATGATGCGCACGCCTGGCCTGATGCTCTCTCGGCACTTCGCCGATTGTCTGCGCGAGTTGCGCGGCTACTACGACTTCATCGTCATCGACGGCCCCACGGCATCGCTCGACGTCGACGCCGGCGCGCTGAACGCCGTTACCGACGGCATCGTGACGGTCTGCCCAGCGCGCGGATCGGCGAACCTGGCGCACTTGCAGACGTTGTTTGCGCAGAAGCGGTTCAGTGCGTTCGCGACCGCGCCGGGCTGAGTTGGACTGTGATGGTGTTCCAGGTTGACGCGTTGATGAGGACACGCGGCGCCTGCGGCGCGCGGTGGGAGACTTTCGTTGGCTCAGGCGCATGCATTCTGCTTGGCCGCTGTGCTCCGCGGTTGGAACAGCAGGCGCCTGTGCGGTCAGCTCTTTGTAGGTCTGCGCCTTGTTGGCAGATCGTGATCTGGTCTTCCAAAGTCCGCCAGCTCGATTAATTCCCGGGAAGGCGGCTGGACTGCTTGGCGCGCGCTTCGGCGCGAGGAGAAGAGACCGGGAAGGCGGCTGAGCTGCTTGGTGCGCGCGCGGCGCGAGGAGAAGAGACCGAGCAGGCGGCTGCACCGCTTGGCGCGCGCTTGGGCGCGAGCGTGCGGCGCTGCGCGCGCACCCGAGTTTGTGCGCGGCGTCGCTTGACTCGGCTCGGGGAGAGCGCGGCTGGTCTCTGCCCGTGCGCTGCGCGCGCAGCGGGAGTTACTTGGCCAGTAGCTGCTTGGCTACGATGCCGAAGAACTGGGGATCGCGGAGCAGGTAGCGAGAGGCGAGGCGCTTCGGGTCTTGTCCTAGGCGGTAGGCCCATTCCAAGCCCGCGTTCGACATCCAGCGCGGCGCGCGGCGCTGCGAGCCGGCGATGAAGTCGAGGCTGGCGCCGACGCCGATGCTGACGGTATTGCCCAAAGACGCGCGCTGTTCGTGGGCCCAGAGCTCTTGTTTGGGGGCCCCCAAAGCGACGAGCAGCAAGTCTGGCTTGGCTGCATTGATGCGCTCGAGGATCGGGCGCTGCACGTCGGGAGAGCCGTCGACGTCGATGCGGCCGTCGTCGATGCCGACGACCTGCAGCGCGGGCAACTCTTCGAGCAATTTTTGGCGCGCGAGCTGGGCCGCGCCGGGTGCGCCGCCCAGGAAATACACGCGGTAGCCACGCTCGGCCGCGCGCCGCATCAGCGGTAGGATCAGATCGGAGCCGGACACTTTTTCCGGCAGCGGCTTGTTCAACGCGCGCGCCGCCCACAACACGGGCATGCCGTCGGCCAAGGACAGACTCACCGCGTCGTACGCCGCGCGAAATCGTGGGTCGTGCTCGGCTTGCACGACGTGATCCACGTTGGGCGTGAACACCGTGCCGCCGCGTTGCGCGCGCACCAAATCGTCGATCGCGTCGAGCGCGCCCTCGAAGTCTACGCGGTCGACCCACAAGGAGCCGATGCGAATGCGATCTCGCGGGGCGCCTCGCCCGCTCACGAGCCCGTTCCACCGACGACGACGGGAACCGTGCGCGCGAGCACGTACAGGTCGAGCCAAACCGACCAGCTGCGCACGTATTCCACGTCCAAGAGCACGCGTTGCTCGAAGCTCGAAGCGTTGCGCTCGGTGACCTGCCAGATGCCGGTCAAGCCCGGGCGCACGCGCAGGATGATCGCCTCGTGCCCGTTCATGTCCGGGATCTCGCGCTCGAGGTACGGGCGCGGGCCGACCAAGCTCATGTCGCCCACGAAGACGCTCCAGATCTGCGGTAGCTCGTCCAGACTGTAGCGGCGCAGCAAGCGACCGATGCGCGTGACGCGCGGATCGACGGTCAGCTTGTGGAACTCTTCGTACTCGGCACGCAAGCTCGGGTCGCGCTCGAGCACCTCTTTCAAACGGTCCTCGCCGTCCCCGTACATGGTTCGGAACTTGAAGGCGACGAAGCGCACGCCGTCTTGTCCGAGCCGCTTCTGTTTGTAGAAAATCGGACCCTTGGAGTCGAACTTGATCAACAGCCCGACCGCCAGGATGAACGGCATGATGAAGAGGCCGCCGAGCGTGGTCAGCGCGATGTCCATGATGCGCTTGGCGAGGCGCGGACCGGCGAGCAGCAGCTGGCGCTGCACCTCGATGCCGAGCACGCCGCCCAAGTTGTGCGTGGGCGCGCCGAAATGAGCGACGCTGAACAGATCGGGGATCACGAGCACACTCGAGTAGCCGTCCGCGTAGCGTTCGATCAGGGCGAGCAGCTTGGCCGAGTCCAGCTTCGGCATCGCGATCACGATCGACTTGATGTGCAAGCGTTGCGCGATGATCGGCGCGAGCTCCAAGCCGCCCACGACGGGCACGCCCTCCACCTCGGCGAACTGCTCGAGCGCCGAGCGCGTCGAGGGCGTATCGAAGTCGTCTCGCGAGGAATCCGGCGCGTCGCCACGCACGGATTGCACCATCAGGTCGTCCTCACCCCAGGTCACGCGCACGGTGCCGTGCTTGGTCGGATCGTCGTCCAGGATGGCGACCGGCTTGAGGCCGAGCTGCGGCCGGCTGCGCAGCGTCGCGACGACCGCGCGCCCTACCTTGCCCGCGCCGATGACGACGACGGGTTGGCCCCACCAGGGCCGCGCCGCGCACTGCCAGCGCAACGTGGCGCGGCCGATCGGCACGAGCGCGGCCGACACGAGCCAGCCGAGCAACCAGGCCCCATGCGAGATCGCGCTGATCGAGCTGTTGCGCGCGAGCACCGCGACGCCCCAAGAGCCCGCGTAAACCAGCAGCGTCGAAAGCGTGGAACGGCGCAGCTCTTCTGGGGGGCTCGGCGGCGTGGCGCCATACAGCGCGACGGAAGCAAAGGCGGCGATGCAGGTCGGCACGATTGCAGCGACGCTGAAGCGTTGCGTGCCGGTCAGCGAATCGCCGGCGAGTACCCAAACCGCGAGCGCCGAGGACAGCGCGAGCGTCACGACGTCCGTCATGATCAGCAGGAACAGCGACAGGAGCGGCCGACCCGGCACGCTGAGCCCGACGATCGACGGGTTCTTGCGGGCGCGTTGGGCGGGGCCTTTGCCTTTGTCGTGCGCGATCTGAACTTGTTCGATCAGCGCTTCGGCGATGGCACGCGCGTCACAAGCGCCCATGCGCTTGAGGATTGCGCCGACGTGGCCGCCGCTCTCTTGCTGAATCTTGAGCGCTTCACGCAGCTGTTGCGGCGTGATGATGCCTTTACGGATCAGCAGCTGGCCGATCTCGTTGTTGCGCCGCCGCCGCCGCTTGTAGAAGGCGGGCGCTCGTTGTCCCGATCCGCCCGGGGGCGTTGCGATCAGCACCTGCTTTGCTCCGAGGCCCATTCAGGGCGAATCAGCTGGGCAATGAGCGCCCAACCCAACTGGTTTTCGCTCGTTGAATCGCATGTCGGGCGATCTCGAGCATCAGCTCGGAGCCGATCGCTGCCGGACGGACTTCGACCCGAGGGCTGCTGGTGAACCCACCGACCTGCACGTCATCGAGCACTCGGACGACACTGTACTGCCCGCGAGCGAGGCGGACGATGCGGTAGGTCGTGCCAGCAACCTGAACCATCCCTCTGACGATTTGTTCCATCCGTGGTTCTCCGAGCAAGCTTTTCATACCGCTCCCCGGGACCGCTGTGAAGGGGCATCCCGGATCCCGCTCAAGTCCGGCCCGAGATGCCGAGGATTGCTTGTTGGTTTCGGGTGAATCGAGGGTGGTAGTTTTGTGTGTCGTTTGCGCGCACCCACGTGGACGCGTGCTCGGAGCTATCGATTGCCGTGCGCGAGCAGCGTCTTCAGCTGGTCGACGGTGCGGGCCCCCAACAGCGCAACGGAGACGCCGGACAGCTCGGTGACGTACTTGAGCGCCAACGAAGGCAGCGAGAGGCTCGCCGCCGCCGCCTCTTGCCCGAGCTCCGCCAGCTGACGGACGCGCTTGGGCACCTCCTCGGCGGTGCTGCAGTAACGCTGTAAATCAACTTCACTCGACGGCTTGATCAACAGGCCATTGCCCAACACTTCGCGCGCGATGACGGCGACGCCGCGGGCTCGCGCTTGCGGGACCAGCTCCTGTGCGGCGCCGGGCTCGAGCAAGCTGAGCACGCACTGCACCGACGACACACCCGTGTAGCTCAGCCCGGCGAGCCCAGCCGGGTAGGCGTCGACCGACAACCCGTAGTAGCGAATTTTGCCGGCGCGTTTCAAGTCCTCCAGCACCGGTTCCCATTCGCCGCGCTCGACCACGTCGAGGGGCACGCTGTGAAGCTGAAACAGGTCCAGATAGTCGGTGCGCAGGCGGCGCAAGCTGCCTTCGACCGCTTGCCGCAGGTAGGCTGGCGAGAAATCTTGGGTGATGACGCCAGCCGCTTTCGACGGCAGCTGATCGCGCCGCACCTTCAGCAGTTTGATCAGCGGTTTGACGAACGGCTTGATGCGACTCACGAGCCGGCGGCGCGTTGGCAAGCTGTAGCCCGCCTTGCTGGCGATGATCACGCGGCCGCGCTGCTTGCGGAACGCCCGCCCAAGCAATACCTCGCTCTCGCCCTGCGCGTACATGTCCGCCGTGTCGAAGAAGTTTACTCCGTGATCCAAGGCCACCGCGAACAGGCGCAGGAACTCCTTCGTGTCGCCCTGGAAGACACCGCCGATGCGCGCACAGCCCAAACCGAACTCGGAGACCTTGAGATCCGTGCTTCCGAACGCGCGCAGTTGCATGGCGCGCAGTATCGCTTGCGGAGCGGCGTTCTTGAAAGCCCAACGTCGCTCGGGAGCTCAGGCAAGCCGTCTTGCGGCCAGAAATCGAAGTGATGGATCGGTAAGTGCGGTCACGCCGGCGCGCGCCAGCTCGGTCGCTTCGTTCGACGCACCTTGTCGCGATCGATGATGCCGGCGATCTCCACCAGCTGCCGTTCGATGTTCAGGTGCTCCTCGCAAGCCCGCCTTGCCGCTCGCCCGACGGATAGGCGTAGCGCGCGATCTTCGATCAGCTCGTCCAGGCGGTTGCCGAGGGCGACGACGTTGCCCGGCGTGATCAAGAAGCCCGTGCGCCTGTCCTCGATCAACTCGGGGATCCCGCCGACGGCGCCGACGATCACGGGCAGGCCCGTGGCCATGGCCTCCAACGAGGCGATGCTGCTGAAGTCGCCCTGCGTCGGCAAACAGAAGATGTCTGCCTGGTCGAACAGACCGAGCAGCTCGGGACTATTGGGCTTCAATCCGCAGTGAACTCGGACGTTGGGCAGCCAGGGCCCGAGCGAGCTCGAGACGCTGCCGTGTTCCGGGAGCGGCCCCAAAATAGTACGAACCCTTTCCGGCAGCTGCCCGGGCCAGGTCGCAATGTCGATCTCGAAGTCCGTACGCTTGGTTTTAGCGGCCCACTCGAGCAACAGCTCGCCGCCCTTGCGCTGAAACTCGCCACCGACCATCAGGATTCTGGTTCGTCCGCCCGAGCGAGCGCTGCGGTCGATGAACTGCCAACGCCGCAGATTGGCGCCGGGCAAAACGACGTGAACGCGGTCCTTGGGGATCCCGTAGTCAATCATGATGCCGTTCGCAGCCCAACGAGACATGGTGAGAACGGCACGCGCAGTGCGGGGCAGCCAGGCGGCCAATGCTTCTCGAATGGCTTGCGCCATGGGCTGCTTGTGGAAGTGATCGTACCAAGGCGACAAGCTGCGCATCAGCGTGGGCGAGAAGTCGACGTAGAAGTAGCTTCGGTACTTGCGCATGTACGGCAGGAGCCGGAGGTTCCACGACGCAAGGAACAGCGCGTCGTCTTGGTCGACGTCCCGCTTGAGGATTTCCTTGAGATGCCAAATCTCGTTTCTGCGTCGCTGCACGTACTTCGGAACGAACTTCATGTTGGCGATGCGATCGCCCGATACGCTGAAGTCCATCCCGACCCACAGCGAGCGCTCTGCCAGGCTCGCGGGGCAGGATTCACGGAAGTTGAGGTACTGCGCCGCGTGGCCATGACCGAGCCCAAACACCCATGCGATCTTGCCTGCCACGGCACATTGATATCATCAAACGTTGCAGGCAGCGCTTGGCAACGTCGCCGCTGAGGGTAATCGGACAAATTACCCAGACACGAGTGCTTATGCGTTCGCTGGGTGCCGCGCTCGTCGCCGTCTCGCGAACAACTCGATCGCTGGACGCTCGATCAGGCGATAAAAAGCGTAGCCCGCTGCAAATGTCGGGACCAACACGACTGGCATGAAGGCCAGCGGATGCGCACGAAACATGGGCGTCATGAGCAGGCGCGACATGATGCGACTCAGCAAGAGCTCGTGTACCAAGTAAACGCTGTACGAAAAGACGCCAAGGTTCACGAGCCAGCGCTGTGAAAAAACGCGGTGCGACACGGTGCCTGTCTGCGACGCACAGATGAGGACACAGAAAAAACCAGCAGACCACGCGGCGTCAGTGAGCGGGTGGCTGATGCCGAGGTGCACTTTGCTCCAGCGTGCGCACAGGAACAGCACGAGAATGCCGAGCGGCAGCAGGGACCGGAAAAGCGAAGGAGCTCGCTGCATGCTGCCATGCGAAACAATCATCGCGCCGGTCATGCCGAACGCGAACTCGGAGAGCCGGCCTAGGACGCCCCAAGGCAGAACGAACGTCGTGTCGTTGTAGCCAGTGCCGTAGCGGAGGATCGCAAGACGAAAGGTCGTTTGCGCGAGCACGACGAGCCCGAGGGTTACGCCCAAGCCCCAGCGCCGCGTACCCCACAGCATGAGCGGGAAACAGAGGTAGAGTTGGCACTCCAACGCCAAGGACCAAAAAGGAGCGTTGAGCCCGAGCACCGTAGACGGGAACAGATTGTGGAGCATGCTCAAGTGCGTCAGCACTTGCCAGGCGAGCTCCGAATGGCCGAGGTCAGAGCCGTTCAAGTAAGCCGCCATCACCAGCGCCACGTAGTACGCCGGTAGAATTCGCAGCGCGCGCCGCGACGCGAAGTCGGCCAGCGCGAAGGGCCGGGCCGAAGGGCCGACGTAGGCCCACGAGACACAGAAGCCCGAGAGAATCAGGAACAAATGCACGCCGAGGTAGCCGAAACCCAAGAGGTCGGCCCAGCGCGGCAGCCCGACCTCGTACGCACGCACGTAGTAATGCCCGAGCACCACGATCAGGATCGCGGCGCCCCTCAGCCCGTCGATGAACTCGAGCCGCCTTGCGCCTTCGGTTTTTGGAGGAGTCACGGCGCGATCAGCCAGAGCCGGTGGCTCGCCCGTCGCCCCGCTCGCCACTGGCCCGTCCGACAATTGCTACCTCATTTGCAGAGTAGCAGATTCTCGTCGAAGCGTTCCAGCCCATTGTCATCGACCGTAGTCGAGCCTTCGATTCGAGTTCGTCTCCAGTTCGTTTCTCGGTGAACCGCCGTGAGCAATCTTGTTCAAGTGGCTGCCCGGGCAGCGGCTCGCTGCCTGCGTGAGCTCGCGCCGCGCTGGGCGCCGCTCGAAACGAAACGAGCCGAACGTTCCTCGTTTGAGCCAGAAGTCAGCGGAATCTGGAGCTGTTCTCGCGCCCGGCGCGTGGTGTAGCCTTGCAAGCGTGGAAGAAAGTAACCAGGTCGTAGTCATTGGCAGCGGACCCGGAGGATCGACCGCTGCACTGTTTCTGGCCCAAGCAGGCGTAAACGTTTTGCTGCTCGAGGCTGGTTCCGAGCACGGTGATCGGGGGCTGACGTTCCGTCTGGGCGGAATGACCATTGCCAAACGTCGACGCACACTCAAGCAGCGCGACGACGTTATTCGATCGGGCGATCCAGACGCGGTGATCAACGAAGACCTCTCACCGGGCGGTTTGTCGAACCACTGGAGCTGCGCGGTGCCGCGTTTCTCCCACGAGGACTTCGAGGATGCCGCGCGCGCGGGAGAGGCATTCGCATGGCCGCTCGGCTACGACGAGCTCGCGCCTTGGTACGATCGGGTGGAGCCGTTCTTGCACATCGCCGGCACCACGCGCGGCGTCGCGCCACTCCCGGCAGGAAAGGTGCGTGATCCGCGGGAACTGCACCCCGATTGGCAACCCATGGTGGAGGCCGCAGAGCGAGCAGGTCGCGCCGTCGTCGCCATGCCCTATGCCTATGGCGGAGGGTCGACCGTTACGCTGAGCGGGACGGTGTTCAACGCGTTCGTCCGCCTGGCCCAGCCTTTGATCGCCCTGGGCTCGATCAGAGCTCGCTATGACGCGCGCGCACTGCGCCTCGTATGGTCCGCGGAAGAGCAGCGCGTCGTAGCCATCGAATTTCTCGACACGCGCACAGGTGAGATCGGTACGATCCCGTGTCGCGCCGTGATTGTCGCAGGGGGAGCCGCGAATTCAGCCGAGCTCCTGCTGGCGTCGAAGAGCGCCTCGTTTCCCGAGGGGCTCGGCAATACACACGGTGTCCTCGGCAAGTACTTGCACGATCATCCGCTCGGTAAGCTCGTGATCGATCTGGCGCGCCCCGTGTCGGTGCACCCAGCGAGCTACGTTGCTCGTCTGTCGATGGACCGCTCGCCTCCGTTGTACGCGGCTGCCGGCATGCAGTGGAGTGGAGCGTCGCTCTTCGCGCAGAGCATGTTGAAGGGGCGTCCTGGACGCTTGCCGTGGATTGGGTACAGCGTCTTTGGCACGATGGCACCGACGACCGACAATTGGGTGGCCTTGGATCCGAGCAAGTCGAATGCGCGCGGGCAGTCAGCGCTCGATCTCCACATTACTCATCCCCCTGAAGCCATTCGCGCGCTCGAGCAAGCGCGCGACCAAATCCTCGAGCTGCTGGGCAGCGCAGGGCTTGGCCCGAGCCTTCGCATCTGGCACGTCGAGCCGCCCGGAAACTCGACGCACTACGGCGGGACGTGTCGCATGCATGCCTCGCCGCAGTTCGGTGTCATCGACCGATGGAGCCGCGTTCACGGCGTGCGCAACGTCGCCGTGGCGGACTCTTCGGCGTTCACGACCGGGCCCGAGAAGAACCCGGTCCTCACCTCGATGGCGCTCTCTGCTCGCGCGGCGTCTCGACTTGCCGAGGACCTACGCAGCGGCGCTATCTGAAGCGCGAGCATGAGCTGGGGCTCCGCGAGGAGCCCCGCCCGCGCGCGGTCAAGCGGTGTCGTAGCCCTTGGTGCCGACCAACGAGCGCACGAAGCGGTACGCCGAGTAGGTGATGGGCGCTTTGACGAACGTGCGCTCACGAAGCCGACCAGCGAGCGTGGGTCGGAACCAGTTCTCGTGGAACGAGATCTTGCCCTCGTTGAAGGTGAACGGATCCGGCAAGGTGGTGCGGTTCTCACCGAACGTGAAGGCCAGCATCGGGCGCGCCACCGTGGTTTGGTTCGGCATGCCGCGGTGCCACAAGTTCGAGGTGCGGATCAGCACGTCGCCTTGTTCGAGGGGCAGCCGCGTGGATAGCCGATAGGTCCGCTCGGTCGCGTAGCGCCAGAACTTGTAGAACTTCTTGTGCGTGCGCGGCAGCACGTCGATCGCGCCGTTCTCGATCACGGTGTCGACCACCGCGACGTTCGCGATCATGAACTCGCCGGTGTACCAGCCGTCTGCGTGATAGTGCTGCGCGTAGCTGCCCGGCAGGTTCAAGTTGCAGCCAACGGCGGGCGCGCCGACGGCGCGCGGATTCAGCTTTTCGATCAGCTGCAGGATGCCGTGATCGCGCAGCGTCTCGTAGGCGAAGCGGGACTGGGCGCCTGGAAAGCAATTCAGATGGCCGCTGATGCGACCACCACCGGCAAACAGCTCGCCAGCTCGGCCGGCACGCTCGTACTCGGCGAACAGATCGTCGCGCAGCGAGCTCAGGCGGCCCTTGTCGACCACACCCTTGAAAACGAGGTAGCCCGCCTCGTCGAAGAACGGTCGTTGTCGTTCGATATCGTCTGCAGAAAGTGGTTCCATAGCGCGGTCTCTCGATGAACGACGGGTCGTGGACCCGCCAGGGTCATTCCCCGGAGTAAGGCGGCAGGTGTAGCTCCGCCAGCACGGGCAGTTGCTGCTCGACCTGCCAGCGATCGTGCAGCACGCCCTTCTTCAGGCTCAACGCGATCGGTAGGCCGCCCGCAATCAGCAAGGACAGCAACAGGCCCACGATCACGATCATTGCCGGTTTGGGCTTGTCGGGGCGCGAGGGCGCCTCGGCCGGGATGATCACCTGATAGCGATGATTGAACGCGGCCTGGGCCGTGTCCAAGTCGATGCGAGTCGACAGCAGCTCGCTGCGCAACGACGTGTACGTGCTGATCGCGCTGGAGAGCTGGGCCACGAGCGCCGGATCGCCGTCATCGTTGCGCAGCAGCTCGGTGATCTCGCTCGGCAGTACGTCCGCGGGGCGCGCTCCGGCGCCGCCAATCACCGAAGTGACCGTGCCCGTGCCGCCGCGCGCAAACCCTTCACGCTGTTGGATCGTCGATTCGAGGTCCTTCACTTCGTTGCGCAGGAGTGCGAGGTCCGTCGGTACGGCCGAGAGCATCGCCACCCGTTCGCCTTGTGCGATCACGTCCGGATGCGACGGCGTGAGGTGAACCTTCAAATCCTCGAATTTGGCCTGGGCTTCACGAAGACGGCGATCGCGATCGGCTTCCAGCTCGGCGACCTTCTTTTTGAGGCCGTCCAGCTGATCCTTCAGCACTGGCAACTGCGCATCGGGCTCCGCAGCGCGCGGCGTGACCGAGCGCACGATCCGTTGCTTCGGCGCTGGGGCCGCGGCCTCATTGCTCTTTTCGCGCGCAACTTGTTCGCCCTTGGCCTGGTTGACGCGTTCGCCGCGCGACTGCGCCAACTGCTCGGCAAAGACCGCGATGTCCGCGCGCAGTTTGGAAGAGTGATCGTTGTAGATCGCCATCTTCTCTTCGAAAGCAGACATCTCGGCGGTGTGGCGCGCCCTCACGAAGCTCTCGCGCGCCGCCTCGGCCAACTCGGCCGCAGTCTGTCCGTCGGACCAATCGACCTTGATCGTCAGGTCCGTCTTCTCCGCGGTCACGGCGATCTTGGATTCGAGCGTCGCGACCAGAATTGCGACCTGAATCTTTTCGTCCAGATCGCCAGAGAGCGTGTGGATCAGCCGGTCCTTCAACTTCAGGATCGGTGGGCGGCGCGCAGCGCTCTTCTCGAGCAGACCGACATCCCTGATGATCCCCTCCAAATTCTCGTGGCGCAGGATCACGTCCTCGGCACCCACTAGCAGGGGAGGGGTGCCTTTGCCGTCGAGCAGCGAATTGTTGACGGGCATCAGCACGGTCGTGCACGAGAATGTGCGCGGCCAATAGACAGCAGCGACGATCGCCAGTGACGTTCCGAAGAGCACGATGGCGCTGCTCAGCAGCCAGTGCGAGCGAATCGCGCGCTTGCCGAAATCGAGGTAGCTACGCAGCAATTGGAGCTGAAGACCGCCGCCCGCCCCTTCGCCCGAGTCTTCGTTACCGTCGTCTTCCGAGTCCTGCATGGTGGAGTTCCGCGTACTTCGATCCGAAGGACCGCTCGTGCCTTTGATTGCAAGCAGTATCCCTAAAAAAGACGCCTGAGACGAGGTTTTTCTTCGCTCGGCCGGCGCGCCGCTGCGTGCGGCAAATCGACCCCGTTTACACAATGGCTAAATCGTCGCTGGCGCGCGCGCCACACGCCGGCCGAAAACGAGCAGCGCGCAGCGTTCGGCGAGACAGGCATTGCGGCTGTGAACGGGCCCGCTTAAAACGCGCTTCCATCCATGCGTTGCTTGATTCTTGCTGCAGGGCGCTTCGACGACAAGTTGCGGCATGAGATTGCGGAAGGGCGCGAGCCGCGGTTGGACGTTTTCGAGCTGGCGACGGCCATGCCGGCCGAGGTAATCGACTTCTCCGACGTCGATCGCGCAGAGTCCCGCGCCATCCAGTTGATCGCGCGCACGGCCGGTCTTTCTGCGGCAGTGGCAGCCCTCGGCTTCGCTCGCCGCGCCGATTACGACGCTCTATTCACCACGGGCGAGGACATCGGGCTGCCCTTGGCCGCGTTGCTCAAAGCCAGCTTCGCCAAGCAATCGCACACCATGATTGCTCACACGCTGTTTCCGCCGAAGAAGAAGATCTTCTTCGACCTGGGCAGAGTCGGCAATCGAATCGACCGGATGTTGGTCTATTCCACGAGCGAGCAACGGCTCGCGACCGAACGATTGCACCTCGCCGAGAGCAAAGTAGAGCGGCTCTACTACCACGCGGATCAGCAGTTTTTCAAACCGGACGGCAGCGTGCCCGAGCCGGATTTGATTTGCTCCGCGGGACAGTTGTTGCGCGACTACGACACGCTGATCGCGGCCGTGCGTGAGCTACCCGTGCGCGCGCAGATCGCCGCGGGCAGTCCGTGGATTGATTCGACGCTGCGCCCGAGCGCGCCGCTTCCGGCCAACGTCACCTGGGGCAAGCTCAATCGCTTCGAGCTGCGTAAGCTGTATGCGCGCTCCGCGCTCGCCGTCGTGCCAATTCTACAAAACGAATACCAGACTGGCATCGCCACGATTTTGGAAATGATGGCGATGGGTAAATGCGTGATCGCGACGCGTACGCGCGGCCAAGTCGACACGATCGTAGATGGCGTTACCGGCGTCTACGTGCCCCCCGGGGATCCGGCTGCGCTCCGAACGGCGATCCAGAGCTTGCTTGCGGACCCCGAGCGAGCGCAACGGATTGGCGCGGCAGCTCGCCGTTTCGTGGCAGAAGAAGCCGGGCTCGACAGCTTCGTACAGCGCCTGACGCGATCGATCCTCGCCGGGCACGCTGCCCGTCTCGAGCGCTAGCGGATGGGTCGAAGGAGCTTCGCAAAGCCCGTGCCCTCTCCAAAGTTCAAAGTCATCCTGGCGATCGGCGGCTGCGTCGTGCTGCTCGCGGGGGCGGCGCTCGTCGCCAAGAAGCTTCGCCACCGTCACGGCGGCGCTCCGACGACGTCGGCGCAGGGGCCACATAGCGCGCGCGTGGCCAAACCGTTCGACGTCGCCGATGCCGTCGCCGTGATCTACGACGGAAAGCTGGGCGACGGCTGGAGCGATTGGGGTTGGGGGCCACACGAGCTGCCCCCGAGCGGCCCCGCCAAGATCACGTTCTCTGGCTACGGCGGCATCATTCTCCAACACGCATCGGTCCAGAAGCCCGTGTCCGGGCTGTCGTTCCGTTTCAAGGCCCCGGCTGCTTGGGGCGAGTTTCTGCTCGTATCGTTGAAGCTCGCAGGGTCCCAAGACTCGCTGTTCAAATCGGTTGCGGTCGACTCGCGCCACCTCGCTCCGCTGCCGGGAGGTTTCCAAGAGGCGTTGATCCCGTGGTCCGAGCTCAACCCATCGAACGTGCCGTTCGACCGGTTGGTGATCAACGCTGTCACACGTGTGGCTGACGAGCCCGTGCTGCTCGACAAGATCCTGCTGCTTCGCACGAACGGTGCAACTCCCCAGAGTGACTCGCGGGTTGCGCCCGTTCGCCCGGTCGATCTCGACATCCTGTGCACGGCTGACTCCCACCCGATCAGCCCCCTGATCTATGGCAGCGCCGGGGGCGACTGGGATAGCAAACAGGGCGCCGAGCGCTTCGGAGGAAATCCGACCACCCGCCTGAATTGGGACATCAAGCTGTGGAACACCGGTAACGACTGGTTCTTCGAGAACGGTGGGGGCATGGATGTAGCGGCTTGGGCGGAGACGGCGGCCAGCCACAAAGTGCGCACGGCGATCACCGTGCCCATGATCGGTTGGGTCTCGAAGGACGGCACGTCGGTCGGGTTCCCGGCCTCGAAGTTTCCGAAGCAGCGCAAGTTCGATCAAAATCGACCCGAGGCGGGTGACGGGTCACTGCCGAATGGCTCGCCGATCGCTCCCGGGTCGCCGGAACAGACCAGCATTCCGGCGCCGCCCGAGCTGATCGGTCGTTGGGTCCGGGATCTGCGTGAGAAAGATCGCGCGCGCGGCGCTCGCAACATCGACATGTACATCCTGGACAACGAACCGACGCTTTGGGACACCACGCATCGCGACGTTCACCCGGATCCGGTCACCTATGACGAGCTCCTGGACCGCACCATCCGCTACGGCAGCGAGGTGCGCCGGGCCGATCCAGACGTAAAGATCGCCGGTCCGGCCGAGTGGGGGTGGCTCGGATATCTGTACTCGGGCAAAGACCGAGCTGACGGAAAGTTCGTACGATCGGATCGTCGCGCCCACGGCGACGAGCCGTTGCTCGCTTGGTATCTGAAGAAGCTCGCCCAGTACGAGAAGGACCACGGGGTCCGCCTGCTCGACGTCTTGGACGTCCACTACTATCCGGCGTCGGATGGTCTCTACGGGGCCAACGCGAAAACGGACGCGGACGCGGCGGCGCTTCGCGTGCGAGCCACCCGTTCCCTCTGGGATCCGACCTATATCGACGAGTCTTGGATTCAAGAGCCGATCCGTCTGATTCCCCGCCTCAAGGAGTGGGTTGCGGCCAACTACCCCGGGGTCGGCATTTCGATAGGCGAGTGGAGCTTCGGCGCCGACGCGCACATCAGCGGTGGGCTCGCGACCGCGGAGACACTCGGCCGGTTCGGCCAACAGGGCATCTATTCGGCGTTCTATTGGCAAGGCCCGGTCAAGGACAGTGCGACTTTTTGGGCGTTCCGCGCGTTCACGAATTTCGATGGGGCGGGGGGCCGCTTTCTCGAGCAATCGGTAGCCACGCGCGAGGCTTCGAACGTGTCGTTGTTCGCGTCGCGTGACGCTTCCGGTGAGCACATGGTGGCCGTGATGGTGAATCGCGATCCGGTCTTCGCCGCCACGACCAGCATCGACATGGGAGCCTGCGGTCGCGTCAAATCACTTCGGGTTTTCGGTTATGAGGCGGGCGCAAGCGGGCTGGTCGAGCGCAAGCCCGACGCGACGAGGAGCGACAAGCTCGTCACGACGGCTCCACCGTACTCGATCACGGTGCTCGATGCGCAGCTGGCCACGACTGCGCGCGCTCCGCAGTGAGCTACCTCGTGGCTTGGTCGATGTGCCGCGGATGAAATATCGCTGAGCCGATGAAGCGGGTTCGGCCGACCAGCTTGATGGTCTGCTTGGATTGCGCCGCGGTCATCTTGTCGGCCAACACGCACAAGACGGCGGCGTCGACCACCTGAGCGATGGAAATGGGCACTGCGCTCGACCCAACGGGCGGCAGCGCCACGATCAGCCGTTGCCCGCTACTGGTGCAACGACTCACCTCGTTGCAAAACGCCGTGAGCTGGCTCAGCGAGACGTTCGTCGCGTCAGCCACCTGCAACGGGCTCCCCACGTGCACCATGCCGGTTCGCGAGAGCGTCAAGGCGACGATCAACGTGAAGTCCAGCGACGCCCCTTCGCCGGCTGGAACGAGCGCGAGGGAGCGCCACGGCTGTCGTTCCACAGCCAACCATAGGCGCTGCCACTCCGAGTCCTGCCAGGGTTCCTTCCCGCTGTGCAGCTCGATCGCGTTTTCGGGACCATTCGGCCGCCGATTTTCGAGGGCGTTGCTCAAGATCTTCGCTCCGGACGGAAACAGTATGCCCGAAGCGCCGAGCCTGCCAGGAAAACACGAAAAAACTCGCAGGCCTCGGGGCTGGCCGCTTGCACAGGCCATCGGACTGTTATTGTGCGCATCGATTTACCGGAAGGGGCAGTGCCCCGACCAGCCCACGACGTGCCATGGCGAAGCTTATCGAGCTGTCCATCATCATCGCGACGATCGCAATCCCGGCCTTCGCCGCTCGCTACAAGGATCCTGCCTACGGCTTGCGGCGAATGATCATCATGATGCTGATCTTCGAAGCCTTCTACGTGTTCGCCATGCGCTACATCCACGGCATGTTCGCACACTGAGCGCAGCTCACGTCATCGCGGGCTGCTGAGCTTTGCGCCTGCCTCGCTTGCCGGGCCATTCGCCGGTTTCCACCGCCAACTTGCCTGCAACCGCGAACGCCGGCGCAACGGTGAATACGCCTGCCCACAGGTTGAGCCCGAGATCGCCGAAGCACATCATCAACCAAACGAGCACCGCGCCGAAGCACACGAGCGACGCGGCTCGTTCGCTGCCACTGCCTGCGGCTTGGTAGGAGCGCATGGCGAAGTACACGCCGCCCGCCCACAGCATGGTCAGCCCGGCATAGCCGACCAACCCGCAGAACGCCCACAAGCCCAGGATGCTGTTGTGGGGCACGAAGTGTTCGAGCGTGTAGTCCACGACCGGCATCACGACGGCCTCGTGATACGGGTGCCCGTAGCCCGTTCCGAAGATCAGGTTCTGCCGCATCTGTAAGACGAGGTTGAAGTTCTCGAGCTCGCGCCAGTAGCTCGACCCGTCGCTCTTCGCGTCGACTACCGAACGGATCAAGCGCACCGGTTTGAACACCGCGTTGCCCGAGTTCCAGCCCATGATTAGGTACAGCAAGATGCCGGGAGACGAGAGCTTCAGGTATTTGCGGATTGCCCGTTTGACCGGGTTATCCTTCGAAATCAGATAGACCGTGACGAGCACCAGGATCACCTGCACCCAAACCAAGCGCCGGTTGTTGCAGACCATGCCCCAGGCATAGAGCGGTAAGAGCAGCGCCGCCCACAACTTGACCTTCTTGCGTTCCAACAGCAGCGCGATGAGGAGCAGGAACGCGTCGGCAAATAGAATCGAGTCCGCGTGGCACGTGGCATACGGAACGCGCGCCCGAATGCCCGTGTACGGATCTGGGTCACCGACGATGTTGTAATAGACCCAGATGGAGAGCATTGCCTTGTACGCCGCTGCCGCGAGCAGCACGTACATGAACGGGCGCAAGTCTGCGGATCCGCGCACGCTGGTTTGAAAGAGTAAGAATACCAGCGGGCAATACACGACCGCGTTCAGCTGCCAGAGCGAGTTCTTGAAATCCCCGCCCGTCACCATGCCCCAGAGCCAAACGAACGCGGTGCTCGCCAACGACACGTAGGCCAACTGGATGAGGGGCCGCGGCGTTGCAATCCGCCCTGCGTTGTCGATGGTCGAACCGCTCTTTCGACGATACCAGGCGATCAATCCGAGCGAGACGAAGCACACGTCCATCCCAGAAAACGACGCAAAGCTCAGCAACGGGTCGAACGTATTCCAGTGATCGAGCACGATCGCGCCAAAGCTCATGAATGGCGGGAAGTAGTCCTTGCCGGTCATGATGCCTTCCGACGGGTTCGGTAGGACCAGCGCCAGAAACATCAGCGGCATCAGCGAGAGGCGAATCGGCACACGCGACGCGGCGTAAAGTAGAAGTGGAATGATGACCGCCCCCAGGCACATTCCGATCAGCGTGTCACCGATCAGCATGCACAGGCCGATGAGCGCTGCGCTCACTCCGGCGGCAATCTTGACGTCGGTTCCGACGCGCGTGTCCGTTCGCATGGCGCGGATTCTATCTCGTCGCGAGGAGCTGCGTCGATCCGGAGACTAACCGGCTGCAAATCTCGTGCTATCGCTGACGGAAGGGTCGAGGCATGATGCGCGCGATGGCCGCGAGGCGAACGAGAGAAGTCGACTGGACAACGGGGATTGCGGGCGCGGGTTTACTTTGCCTAGCGACATTTGCCGCTCGCCCGCTCGCCGCACAGAGCGCTGTGGGAGCGAGTCACCCGCCGTCGCCCGCAGCGAGCGCGCAGACCCGTCACGTCGTGCTCACGGTGGACTGTCGGGCGAAGAGCCGCCCCATCAGTCCTTACATCTACGGCATTGCCGGCGATGTGACCGACCTCGGTGCAACCACGCGGCGCTGGGGCGGCAATCCGATGACTCGCTACAATTGGCAGTTGGGGAACGCCTACAACGTCGGGAAGGATTGGTTCTTCGAGAACGGAAAGTCGCCCGACTACCGACAGTTCCTCGCGGACGGGCTGCGCGATCAGGCAGCCTCCGCGCTCACCGTGCCGATCATCGGCTGGGTCGCCAAAGACATTGTTTCGCACGGGTTTCCAAGCTCCGTGTACGGTCCGCAGCACGCGCAAGACCCTTACCGCAAGGATGCCGGCGACGGCTTGCGCCCGGACGGCATGCCGATTCACCCGCGCTCGCCCGAGCTCACCAGCGTCGAGGCTTCGCCGCAATTCATCAAGAAGTGGGTGGAGGCGATTCGCGCGCACGATGCGGGCACCCGTTCGGTGGCGCTCTACATTCTGGATAACGAACCCAGCCTCTGGAACTCGACGCATCGTGACGTGCATCCGGATCCGCTGAGCTACGACGAGCTCGTCGATCGTACGATTCGCTATGGCACCGCGATTCGCGAGGCCGATCCCCAAGCCGTGATCGCAGGTCCCGCAGAATGGGGATGGACGGGCTACTTTTATTCGGCGGTGGATGTGGTGATGGGCTTCGGCATGCGGCCGGATCGTCGCGCGCACGGCGACGTGCCGCTCCTGCCGTGGTATTTGAAAAAGATGCACGACCATCAGCAAGCCACCGGGACTAGGATCCTGGACGTGCTGGACGTGCATTTCTACCCGCAGGCCGCGGAAGTCTACGGCAAGGCCAAGGACGCCGATCCGAAGACGGGCGCGTTGCGAATTCGTTCGACGCGTGCACTCTGGGATCCGACGTACAAAGACGAGTCGTGGATCAACGACTCGGTGCAGCTCATCCCACGCATGAAGACGTGGATTGCACAGAACTATCCGGGCCTGAAGCTGTCGATCGGGGAGTACAACTTCGGAGGCGAACAGGAAATGAGCGGCGGCCTCGCGCTCGCGGAGGCGCTGGGCCGCTTCGGAACCGAGGGGCTCGACTACGCTTATTATTGGATGGTGCCGCCCAAGGACTCTCCCGCATATTGGGCGTTCCGCGCGTACCGCAATTTCGACGGGCATGGCGGGCATTTTCTGGACCGCTCGCTCGTCACCAAGTCGCCGTCTGGCGTATCGCTCTTCGCGTCGGCGGATGCCTCGGGCAAACACCTGGTTTTGATTGCCCTCAACCTGGATGCCCAGACGACCGCCGAGGCCAAGCTCGAGCTGCGCGGCTGTGCGAAGCCGGCAACCACGAAAAAGTTCGCTTTCAGTGCCGAATCGCCCGGCATGACCGAGCAAAACGCCCAGACCAGCCGCGATCGCGGAGAAACCTTGGCTCCGTATTCCGTCAACGTATTCGACCTCGTCTTGCAATAAACCACGGCACCGATGGCGCAACGCTCAGTCTCGTCGACATTGAAGTCGGTGCCCGCGGTCCTGCGGGCCAGTTGGTACTTACGTGGCGCAACCCGTTTGGGGTCGCGGGTTCGGGTTTGGGGTCACCCAGTCGTCAACAACGAGGGCGAGCTCCTGATTGGTGATCGTGTGCGAATCGTTTCGACGATCGCCACCACGGAGATCGCAGTCGCAGAGACGGGGCGCCTCGAGATCGGCAACAACGTCTACATCAACTACGGTTGCTCGATCGGGACCACGCTTTCCGTTCGGATTGGCGCGAACTGCAGCATCGGCAGCCACACCATCCTCATGGACAACGACTTTCACCGCATCGAGCCGGAGCGCCGCGACGAGCTCCCTCCGTCCGCGCCGATCGTGCTCGAAGAGGGCGTCTGGCTCGGCGTCCGTGTCATCGTTTTGCGCGGTGTGACCATCGGGGCGGGTAGCGTGGTCGGAGCAGGCAGCGTCGTGGTGCGTGACGTTCCCCCTCGCTGCATCGCCGCGGGTGTGCCGGCCAAGGTGATTCGCACGCTGTGATGGAGCTCGGACGGCCCCGCAAATTGCGGTCCCTGTGCTAGCGTCGGCCCAGGTATGTTCACCATTCTGGCGCCGATCCTCGCGCAGCTCGTGACCGTCGGCGTCGGTGACCGCACCGAGGGTCGCGTCATCAACAATGGTGGCACCTATACCGAAGCGGCGACCTATCCGGTGGTCGGCGTAGCGCTGACCGAGCGGCGCTTTCAGCTGCAGCTTGGCTACAGTCCGTCGATCACGGTCACGCCGCTCGGCTCCGAGCCGCGCCATTTGTTGCTCCTGCACAATCTCTCCCAGGTGGCGAGCTACGCCTGGCACCGGACTACGGTTACCGAGACGCAATCGCTTTCGTTCGGCGAGCAGAACTTCCGAGTGCTCGCCACCTCAGGAGCTGCCGTACCGCCCGTCGGTTCGACCGGCACCCCCACGACCCCCGCACCAGGGACCGGCACCCCTCCCACCACCGGCGGCACAGGTACACCGGGCACGCCGACTCCGACTCCGACTCCGACCCCGGCACCGGGAAGCGCGACGAACCCTGCGCTCAACCTGCGGAACTCGACGATCGACCTGCTGAGTTACTCGGCGAGCGTCGGAGTCAACCACGCCGTGTCCTCGGCGCTCTCTTGGCAGACGCTCGCCGGTTACACCATTTACGGCGGCACGAACCCCGCTTCGCGGGCTCAACTACCAACCGTGCAAGGCCCGATCGCATCGCTCACCGTGCGCGATCAGTTGAGCGGGGCCGACAACGTGAGCTCGACGCTGTCGACGCAGTTCTCGGTTTCGTCGAACGGCAACCACACGCTACTCAACAACTTGGCAGCCGGTTGGACTCACGCGTTCAACGTCATGACGTCGGTTCAGGGCAGCGGGGGCGTCAGCGTGGCACGTGCCTCGCATTCGGACGGCTACGTCGCGTACAGCATCTTTCCCACCTTCGGGGCAGGTTTGACGCACGTTCATCCATTGCACCCCGGTATGCTCACGCTGTCCCTGAATGGCTCGGCGGCGCCCGCGCTCGATTTCCAGACGCTGATCGTCGACCCTCGGGTGGGGTTCGGCGGTACGGCGGGCTTCACGCGCGATGACTTCTTCGCGTCGGCGAACGTGGGTTCCTCCTACTCGATCTCTGCAGACAGCAACGGCGCTTTTTCCGGGGTGACTGGAGGCGCGGGCATGGGCTATCGCATTGCTACCGCCGTTTCGATCGACACCGGGGTGCGCATTGCCTGGCAGTCGTATCAACGCGCCAACTCATTGCCCTGGACGTACGCGGCCTACCTCGGTTTGTCGGTCGCGCTCAGCGATCGATTGTAAGTGGAACCTCGGATGAGCACTGACCGGTCGGCACCCGCCGCGACAGCATCGGCCTTTCACATTCCCTCGTTGGACGGCATTCGGGCCTGCGCGTTCCTGCTCGTCTTCCTGGGGCATGCCGGCGTGCCCGGTATTCCCGCCGGGTTCGGCGTCACCGTGTTCTTCTTTCTCAGCGGCTACCTGATCACCACGCTGCTGCGCATGGAGGTGAAGAAGCGGGGCGGGATCGACTTCAAGCTGTTCTACCTGCGCCGCACGTTGCGCATCTTGCCGCCATTCTATTTGGTGCTGGGTCTCGGTGCCCTGGTCAGCATCACGCACCTGCTCCCCAGTGAGCTGCAGCTCTTGCCGCTGCTCTCGCAGGCCTTTCATTACTCGAATTATTGGGGCGCTCTGCGGGGCTTCGACGGCATCGTTCCCGGCACCGCGGTGTATTGGTCACTCGCGGTCGAGGAACACTTTTATGCCCTGTTCCCGGCGCTCTACGCGCTGTTGCTCGCCGCAAAGCTCTCCGGTCGCGCCCAACGAACGGTCTTCCTGACGATCTGTCTCGCCGTGCTCGTCTGGCGTTGCGTGCTGGTGTTCGGCTTTCATGTGCCGTCTCCGCGCACGTTCCTGTGCACGGACACCCGCCTCGATGCCCTGCTGATGGGCTGTGCGTTGGCCGTCGCCGGCAATCCGGTGCTCGACGAACCGGCGCTCGACTCGCCTCCGAAGCGCCTCGTGTTGGCGCTCTGCGGCTCGATCGTGCTGCTCTTGCTATCGTTCACGATTCGCGACGACCAATTTCGCGAAACCCTGCGCTACACGATGCAGGGCATCGCGTTGTACCCGGTGTTTTACGCTGCAGTTCGCTTCCCGAAATGGGGAGTGTTCCCGCTACTCAACGGCCGAGTGCTCGGGTTCATCGGCAAGCTCAGCTATTCGCTGTACCTGGTGCACGCAACGTTGCTCTTGCTGCTCGAACATTGGTTCGAGTCGACGGTCGGCCCCTACCCACGGGCGATACTGGGCTTCGCGCTGTCCCTGGGGCTCGCCTGGACGATCTGGACGACGATCGAGAAGCCCGCCGCACGTCTACGCAAGAAGCTCGAGCGGGCGGGCGGCTGAGGGCCCTCGGCTCACTTGGCGAGGATGAGATCGATGTTCGAGACCGCGGGCGGATAGTTCTGCGGTACGTTCGCCGTCACGAACTCGAGCGTGTTGTCGCCGTCGACCAGGTCCGTGAATGGGACGTCGATCATCTCCGCGACCTCTCCTTGAGATAGCCCGTTGATGATCGTCGCTTCGGCCAAGGTCAGCTGGCGGTCGCGCCATGTACCGCCGTTGAACCGGTACTTCAGGGTGTACTTCTGAGTCGCCGCCAAGCGCTGATCCTGCGGCACGTCGGCAAACAAGTAATAACCCGAGAGCGAGAGACGTGCGCTGCTCATGCCACTTAGATCCACGCCAGTGAGGTGAAGCACTTGGCTCGGGCCGTCCGCCACGTCCGGCACACGGTAGCCGACGTTGACGACGGGATGCATGTCGAAATTCTTACCCTGGACGAGCGCGTCCGGGACCGAGTACTCGCGGGTGTCGGCGATGACTGGGCCATCGAAACCCACGTTGTCCCAAGTGGCCACCCACGAGTCGAGCGCGTTGTTGGGGCTGTACTTGAGGGTAGCGTGGTTGTGCGTCGTTATCTGCACGTAGCCACGCGTGAATGAAAGCGTCACCGGTGTGCTGAACATCAACTGCGGCTCGCTGAAGGTGTGCCCGTCGTCCGAGTAGTTGCTGCCGTAGACCTCGACCTTGTTCTTCGAGACGTTGAGCTCGAAGTGATTCAGATTCCCGGCCTTGGTCGTCACACAGACCTTGCTCGGTGGCGCGATGAATTCGCCCTTGTAGTCGTTGTACGTGACGACGTATTGAACCGCGACGGAAGGCACCGTGGCCTGCCCGTCGCACTTGTTCTGCAGTTGAATCTCCAGAGCGCTTCTCGGGATCTGACTGCCCTCGTTGTTGCCGACTCCCGTGTCGAACCCAGGGCCCGGAATGGGGTCTTCGGTGATGTCGAGCGAGACCCAGCCCAGCAAGGGCTCCGTGCTGCCGTCCGCGTCGAAGACGACCTTCCCGGTTCGGCCTTCGAAGTCGAACGGTTGTCGGATCCGATACGAATTCTCGCCGTAGTTTTGAGCCGCCACGGCGACCAGCAAGTGGTTGCTGGCAATGGCGTCGTTCGGGTCACAAATCAGCGCGTCTTGATCGGGGAACACTTCCGCCGGAATACCGCTGCGGCAGCTCGGGATCGTCGCTTTCATGATGCCGACGGCGAGGCCGCTGTTGGTTGGAAATTGGGGCTGCACACGCGCGCCGCTCCACAGCTTTCCATCGAGCTCTCCTGCGCGGTTCGAGGTCGAGCTCGGAGCGTCGAACGAGTCGCAGAACGCTGCGTTCGAGCCGAGCCCGCAGCCGGGGGCGCCGGGAATCGCCGTGATCGGCGCGCCTGCGCTCGCTTGCTCTCCCGCTTGCGCCGAGCCGCCCGCGTTCGACCCGCCTGAGCTCGTGCCCCCAGTGTTCGTAGCGCCGTCGGAGCTCGACGAGCCGCACTGAACACACAGGACTACATTCGCGAGCAGTAAGCAGGAACGCAACCAGCTTGGACCGAACGGGTATTTCATGGACCTTTCCTCGGCAATCCTTTTACTCGACTGCCGCTAGAAGTGCGAGTCACGTACCGCCGAGCAACCCCCCGGTGTTTACTGGCTATGACGCCGCGAGCAGGCAGCTTCAACCTGTTTCGAATCTCGAAACAACTTTGGCGGCGATCCACGCGCTCCCGCAAATGCATGGACTTGCCGCGGAGTTACCTTTCTTGCGTTGGGATGGGCGGCTCTCCAATGCCGGCGTTGCATCTCGGCCGTCACGAATCTGACGGTGTCGATTACGGGGAAAGAAGTGACAGCCCAAGCGTCTTGGAATAATGTTCGGTCAAATGACGGGAATTCCGACTGCTGGCGCCCTGCGCTTGATGGGCTCTCTTCCTCTGCGTTCATGGGCGGCGTGCGCGTCGCTCTGCCTCCTCGCCTGTGGGAGCAGTGGTGGCTCGAATGGCGGAGCCGCGGGTGCTTCCTCGCCCGGCGGCGACTCGAATGGTGGTGACGCGCCGGCGCAGGGCGGCGCCGATGGCGGTACCGCCGGTACGAACGTCATCGGTTCGAACGCAGGTGCTCAGCAGATCCCGACCAACCTCGTGCCCGCTGACGTAGCGTGCAAGCCGAACCTCACTCCGAAGGTGCTTCCGATCGGCAAGTGGACCGCGCTCGGCCCTCCCGGGATCGAAAAAGCAGACTACGGCATGGTGGGTGTTTCGTTCGATCCTTCCGATCGCAACGTGCTCTACACGACCGTTCAAGACGACGGCATCTGGAAGAGCTGCGACGCGGGTGCGACCTGGTTCAGGCTCGGCGCGCCCAATCTCGATCCCGAGGTGTTCGACGGCACGACCAACTATTTGGACGTGCCGTTCGAAGTCGCGGTCGACCCCAAGGATTCCAAGCACCTGTACGCAACCGACGGAGTGCGTGGTGGCTCCGACTTGGGCTTCTGGGTATCGCACGATGGCGGCGCGCTCTGGCAACGCGGTCCGGCGTACATGGAGGCGGCGAAGCAAGCGACCGTCGACTTGACCGACTTCGCAGTCGACCCATCCGACTTCAACCACGTGCTCGTGGCATCGCACTCGCCTTGGAACGGGAAGTCGAACGCCGGGGTGATGGAGACGCAGGACGGCGGTACGACTTGGATCCTGCACGACCCGGACCCTTCCTGGCCCGTCGGGACCAACGGCATCGAGTTCCTCTACGACCCGGCGTCGAAGACCGACAACAAAACTTGGATCAACCTCACTTCGGACGGCCAGTGGCTGACGACCAACGCCGGCGCGAGCTGGAAGGAGGTCGGCAAGTTCGGCGGCGTGCACGGTTTGGATGTCGGCTATCGAGCCTCGAACGGCACCCTCTACGCGGGCGCAACCGGCGCGCCGATTCGCAGCATCGACAACGGCATGACCTGGACGCAGGACATGAAGAACCTGCCCTTCGGTTACTTCTACGTCGTGAGTGGCACCGAGGACACGCTGTTCACCGCGAAGTCCCTCAACTCCGGCCAGATGCCGTTCGTCTCGTTCTACTCGTCACCGGTCGCGGACGGCGTCAATTGGACGCAGTACGGTGGGGCCGACGAAGCGTTCTCCGATGGTCCCATCGTCATGAAGTACGACGAGGTAAACCACATCCTTTACTCGGCAAACTGGAAGGCCGGTTTGATTGCGTTGAAGACGAAGTGACGCTGAAGCCCACAGCCCGATGAAGACCGAGCCCCAAGTGAAGCGAGCTACCGAGTCCTTGACCGGTGCGCGCGCGCTCGCGGCCGGTTGGGTTCTGCTGTTCCATCTGGTGACCTTCGCCGACCCTCTGTGGGGCCAGAACAAAGTGTTCCGGGCCTTCGCGGCCCAGGGCTACATGGGCGTGGACTTCTTCTTCGTGTTGAGCGGGTTCATCCTCGCGTTGCAGTACTTGGGTCCTCTGCGCGAGCCGACGCGTAAACCCGTCGCCCGATTCCTCTTGCTGCGGCTGGCGAGGATCTACCCGCTGCACGTGTTGACCATGCTCGGCGTGGCGCTGGTCGCGCTGCTCGGCGCACTGGTCGGCAAGAGCTCGGCGAACCCGTACCAGCTGTCATTGGTCGGCGGCATCGCCAACTTGCTGCTCGTTCATTCTTGGGGGTGGCTCACGACGTACAGCTGGAACGAGCCCTCCTGGTCGATTTCGTGTGAGTGGTTCGCGTACCTGTGCTTTCCGCTGATCGCCCTGACCTACGGCCGAATTCGGCGCCCGGCGGCGGCCTGGTTGGCTTGCATCCTGCCGCTAGCGGCGCTGCTGGTCGTGCTTCGCCTGCTGGGCGAGTCGACGATCAACCAGACCCTGCGTTTTGGCATCCTCCGTATCTCCGGCGAGTTCCTGTCGGGCTGTGGCATCTTTCTTCTGATGCGTTCGGGGGTCGCGGCGCGCCTCCCGTCGTGGTCGGTGTTCGTGTCGATCGCCTTGCTGGGTGCTGCGCTCGCATTCCAAATCACCGATCCATTCGCAGTGTTTCTGTTTGCGCTCTTGATCCTGACGCTGGTCGCCAATCCTCGGACTTGGCCGGCGCGGTTCCTCGCGACGCCCGTGATGGTCGGTCTGGGCGAAGGCTCCTACAGCCTGTACATGGTGAACCAGCGCATCATCTTGTGGGTCAATCACGTCTGGCCCTATGGCCGCGCGGCCGCGCACTCGGCGCTCTTTCGCGGCGCTGCCGCGCTCGGGCTCGCGGGCTCGATCGTGCTCGTGGCTTGGTTCACGTATCGCTTCGTCGAGCAGCCGGGCCGCCGCTACGCTCGATCGTACATCGATCGTTGGTTTCCAAACGCGAGGTCGCAAGCTTCGCTCCCCGGTGAGCTTCGGCCGTCCAGTGTCGGACCCATGCTCGAAGGCCCACTCTCCGGCGAAGGCCCGCTTCCCGAGATCGAGACCCTTTCGACTCGCGGTTGAGAGTTACGCGCTTCCATCGACCCAGCGACGGTGGTAGTCGCGTCAATGCAGCGGTCGCGCTTGGCGACCCGCGGAGAGCCGACTCCAAAATGCGATCTCCTACCCATCAGCGACGCGCGGAGCCGGCTCGGCGCCTCGCCACGGACCGCGCGTGCTGACCAAGAAACCCGGCCTGCGCCTGCACTTCTTGGACGGGCTGCGCGGTTTGGCCTGCCTGTACGTTCTGCTGTTCCATGCCTCGACGCCGCACATCCCGTACGGCGGCGAGCTGTCCCCCGGCATGAAGTTCCTCGCCCGTTGCCTGAGCTGCGGGCACTTCTCGGTCGTATTTTTCATCGTGCTGTCGGGCTTCAGCATCATGTTGCCGATCGCACGCAGCGGGCACAGCGAGCTCAACGGCGGCCTGCGCGAGTACGCTCGGCGTCGCGCTCGGCGCATCATGCCGCCGTACTACGTCGCGGTCGTGCTCTCGATCGGCTTGATCGCCGCGTACAACTTCATCAGTCGACGCCACGCCGTCGGAGCGCCGGTGGTGGACGACGCGCTCAGCGCTGGCTCGATCATTTCGCATTTCCTCCTCGTGCACAACTTGCGCTTCGATTGGGCGTACCGTATCAACGGGCCGCTCTGGAGCGTCGCCACCGAGTGGCAAATCTATTTTGCATTCGCCCTGATCTTGCTGCCGCTCTGGCGGCGCGCCGGAAGCGCGCTCACGCTGCTGTTTGCCTGGCTCGTCGGAACCTTGCCGTTTTTCCTGCTGCCGCCCGAGTCCAACCTGTTCTGGGCGTCACCGTGGTTCCTCGGTTCGTTCATGTTCGGCGTCTGGGGCGCGGTGATCGGCTTTTCGCCGTCGCACGCGGGCTCCTGGCTACGCACTCGCGCGCCTTGGTCCGCGCTTTCGTGGCTGTGCTTCGGCGCAATCGTGCTGATCGTCTGGAGCGGCCGTTCGGAATCGTGGCCCTTGCCCGCTGTCGACTTGGTGGTCAGTGCGTTCGCGTTTTGCCTGATCAACGCCTGTGCCGATCGCTCCATGAATTGGCCCGCAGGCAAGAGCTCGCTGCTCTTGCGCACGCTCGGCTCGAAGGTGTTGGTCTACTTGGGCGCCTTCAGTTACAGCCTGTACCTGATTCAGCATCCCGTCCTTCGCTTGGCTGAGAAGGTGGTGGCTCGCTTCACTTCCACGCACGACGCGAACATTCAGGTGCACTTGCTGGTCGTGGTTCCGATCACGATTGGCGTCGCTTGGCTCTTTGCCGAGTTCTTCGAGCGCCCGTTCACCTCGGGTGGCGTCATCTTGCCCGCCTTGCGCCGGCGCACCGTGCCCGCGCCCTCCGGGTCCTCGAGCTGAGCGTCCCAGCTGGCGGCCTCCGAATGGCAGCCGCTCAGCAGCGCGAGCGCACGAACTCGAACAACGAACGCGCGTTTTCCCTGGCCCCGAAACGGCGCAACGCGTCCGCGCGGCCCAGGTCGCCCATGCGGTGCCTGAGCGCTGGATCGGCGACGAGGGTTTCCAGCAAGTCGCCCAACTTGCCGCCGTCACCCGGGTCGACCAGGTGCCCGGTTTCGCCCTCGTGGATCACGTCCGGAATTCCGCCCACGTTCGTGGCCACGATCGGCAACCCCGATGCCAAGGCCTCCATGCAAACCAGAGAATAGCAGTCTGCTTTAGTGGGGAGGACGAAGACGTCCGACGTTCGGTAGAGCGTGGTCAGCTCTTGCGAGTTCGCGCGGACGTTGTGGTGCACGTGCACCCCCGGCTCTTCTGCGACCGGATCGCGCGTGACGATCACCAACTCGGCGCGACCCTTGAGGCGGCGACGAAATACGTCGAGCAGCAGGTCACCGCCCTTGCGCACGAAGTCACCGCCGACGAACAGCAACCGGGGTAGCTCGTTCTGCCGAGCACCCTGCGAGAAATGATTCAAATCGATGCCGGGCGGAATGACCGCGACGTCTTCCTCGCGACACCCATAGTCCTCCACGAAGGAGGCTTTGGCCCAGTTGGACCAGGCGACGAAGCCGGCGCATCGCGAAAACACCTGGCGATACAAGAGGCGCTTGGCCCGCTCTGCCAGCTGGCTTTCGGGCTTCAGGCCGTAATCGTCGCGCATCATGCGCTTGTTGAAGGGCGTTGCATCCGTCGAGAGCACGGTTGGCTTGCGCGCGAAGTGATCGACGCACAACGGCGCTAGCGTCGTCGTGTGCATGAACACGCCGTCGACGTCGCCGACGACGGCGCCGAGTGACTTGCGCGCGGCCAGGCTCGCGGTGACGGTCCAGGGCAGCTTCCCCGAGCGGTACTCGATGGGCACCCAGCGTTGGCCTCCGAAATCGTCGGTCTCTTCGCGGCGAAGGTTCAGATAATGGGTGACGCTCCCCAGCGTTTGCTCCATCACGTACGCAATCGGCCGCGCGCTCATGCCACCGCCACGCGTAGCACGAACTCCCGCGCGCATGAAAAGATCACTGCCGCGCACGTGCGATGCGCCGGCCCGGGGGTCGGTGGCGTCGGTCGCTGCAACATCGGGTACGCCGCTGACGAGCAACGAGGGCGAGCGTGTCAGCGAGATGTCGCCGGAGGCGCCAGACGCGCCAGACGAGCCAGACGAGCCAAACGCGAAGATGTCGCGTGCACACCAAGGCGGGCCACGGCGAAATCACCCGAGAAGTGCAGCTATTTCAGCGCGTCCGAAACTTTGGTACGACGTATCGCAAATGAAGATCCTGTTCGTCACGCCGTTCCTGCCGAGCCCGCCACGGTTCGGAGGTCAGCGACGGCTCGACGGCTTGATGCGGGGTTTGGCTCGCAACCACGAGATCGACGTGCTCGCCTTCAATCGCACGGACGAGTGGGAAAAGCTGAGCGAAGAGACCACTCGCGGCTATTGCAAACAGGTCGAGATCATCCACAACTTGGATCTCACCGACACGGGCGAGAAGCGCCGCGCGCAGTTGCGCTCGCTCTTGTCGCTGCACAGCTTCGAGCATCGCCTGGCGGCGCGCCGACGAGATTTCCAGCGCGCGCTCGACGCGATGCTCGCGCGCACACGCTACGACGTCGTGCAGCTCGAGTTCTTGTGGATGGCCGCGTTCCGCTACGCGCAGCGCTCGCAGGCAGAGCCGGTCATCGTGCTGGACGAGCACAACATCGAGTACGACATCTTGAAGCGCACGGCGGGCGGAGCGGGCGGTGCTGCGCGGCTCGTGTACAACACGCTCAACTGGCGCAAGCTTGCGATCGAGGAGCGTGCCGCTTGGCGCCGCTTTCACGGGGTTGCGCTGACCTCCCGTCGCGACGAAGCGCTGTTGAACAGCGAGGTGCCCAGCGTGCGTACGGCAGTCGTCCCGAACGGGGTCGACGTCGACGAATTCACGGCCAACGGAGGCGGCGGCGAGCCCGACGTTCTCTTGTTCTTCGGTGCCATCAACTATTATCCGAATCAAGAAGCCGTCACTCATTTCATCGACAACGTGTTTCCGCTGATCAAACAACGGCGACCGCAAACCAAGTTTCGTATCTTGGGTCCGGGTGCGCCCGAGTCGGTGCTCGCGCGGCAGGGGAACGGCATCGAGATCTTGGGCATGGTCGACGACGTGGGACCACACATCGAGCGCGCGACGGCCGTCGTCGTGCCGCTTCGCATCGGCGGCGGCACGCGACTGAAAATCGTCGAAGCGATGGCCAAGGGCAAGCCGATCATCTCGACTCGCTTGGGTGCCGAGGGCATTGACGTGACGCACGGAGAGAACGTGCTCCTCGCCGACGAGCCCGGCGACTTCGCGCGCGAGGTCGAGCGCGTGCTCGCCGATCCCGAGCTCGCTCTGCGCCTGGGCAAGAATGGGCGCACCTTGGTCGAGCAGCGCTACAGTTGGCGTAGCATCGTCCAGGGGTTGGAACGCTTTTACGTGCAGCTCGGCGCGCGCGCCTGAGCGTTCAGGATTCGAGCGGGCCGTCTTCGACGAGCTTCGAGGAGGCTCGCTCGTTCGTCGACAGCAAGATCAACGAGCCGACGAGCGCGCAGCTGAACGCCACGGGGAAGCTCAGCTTCATCAGGCCAATCCCGCGCGCGCCGAGCAACGAGCCCGCTACGTTCTGGACCACACCGATCGGAAGTAGCAGCAGCAACGCGAGCAGCGGCAACATCAACCACAGCCCGGGCCCCCGTAGCTTTCGCAGGCCGACGACGAAGTACAACACCAACACAGGCGCATAGAACAGGCCTGCGTCGTAGTGGTGGTGGTAAACACACAGCGAGCCGAGGCACACGAGCGGCGCCAGAAAAAAAGCCGTGCTGCGCAGGCTCCGCGGATCCTTGGCGCGATAGCCCTCGCGCAACAGCCAGAGCGCCACCAGCCCGGCGAGCGCCAGGGTCGCGAGACGCGAGACCGGGAGGTTGCCGGTCGTTCCGTAAAACAGTGACGTCCAATCGAGGCGTGGGCTGGTGTTGACGTTCCAAGGGTCGGGCGAATTGATGTCACCGAACGCTTCGAGCTTTCCCACGCTGCTCTGGTAGTCGTGGAAAGCGCCGCTGCCCATGCGCAGAAAGCCGAGCACGTTGAGCGCGATCCAGGTCGCTCCGCTGGCGACCACGGCACCGAAACGCCGCTGCAACATCAGCAGGCCGACGAACGGCAGCGCCAACGTCATCTTCATGGCCACGGCAACGATGGCCAGTGCGGTAGCCAAGCGCGTGCGCCCGCCGTGGAGCGCCGCCACGAACCAGCACAGCAGGCCGAGCACGAACGGCGCGCCCTGCAAGAGCAGCATTGCCCAGCGCAAGGCCGAGCTCAGCAGGATGACGCCCGCGAACAGCAGCCAAACATGGCTCTGGGCGCTCGGGGCCAGGCGCTTGACCAGGCTACGAACGCCGAAGACCAGCATGGCGTCCATGGCCAGCAGCCACAACATTCTGCCCAGCGCGAACGGAACCAGCGCAAAGGGCAGCATCGAGAAGCCAGTCGCGGGCGGATAGAACATGCCCGCTGGCACCATGACCCCGTACTTGGCAGGGAACTCTGCCGCCACGCTGGGATCGTAGATGTTCACGCCGCTGGCGATGCCCCGCCCCATCACGTACAGCGACGCGAAATCGACCCCTGCGGGGGCTGCCGTTCGCCAATTAGCGTAAAGCCCAGCGGCGAGTACGAGCGCGGCGAGGCCCGTGAGAACGCGCTGCCGGGTGACCGAGTCGCTGGACATGATGCAGTCGCGCGCAGCCTATCCCGAACTCCCAAGCCCGCAAAGCCGGCACGGTCGCGGATCGCCGCTGTGGGCCTCGTCGTCTTGTCCGCCGTTCGGCCTCGTGCGGCGATCGCCGGGCCGGGGGCCGGCGCGCCGCATTCGCTGACGCCAGGCAGCGCGCTGCGTGTCTCGATGACGCCCCATGCATCTTGGGCTAAGCCGGACAGACGATGCCGAACCTGGCGTTCCCTTGCGCGCGCGTCGACCCACGCCAACCCTGGGCTCAGGTGTAACGATGGCCTTGCTTGCGAGCCACGGTAAGCCACGCACTTGCCTGGTCATCCCTTGTTACAACGAGGAAGCCCGCTTGGATGTGGCTGCTTTCGAGCGGTTCTTGGCGTCGAAGGAGGAAATCGATTTCCTGTTCGTCAACGACGGCAGCAAGGACCAAACGCTTGCGGTGTTGCGTGGTCTCGAGGCGAAGCACCCGGGACGAATGCGCGCGCTCGACGTGCAACCAAACCAAGGCAAGGCGGAGGCCGTGCGTCGCGGCATGCTGCTCGCGATGGAGGGCGACACGGCCGACTACGTCGGCTTCTGGGACGCTGATCTCGCGACGCCGCTCGAAGCCGTCGAGCTGTTCGTGCCCGTGCTCGATCGCTTGCCGAACGTCGACATCGTGTTCGGCACGCGTGCTGCGTTGCTCGGGCGCAAGATCGAACGCAAACCGAGCCGGCATTATCTCGGTCGCGTGTTCGCGACGGGGGCCAGCATCGTTTTGGCATTGCCCATCTACGACACGCAATGCGGGGCGAAGCTGTTCCGCGTCAGCCCGCAAAATCGCGCGCTGTTCGCGACTCCGTTCGGATCGCGCTGGATCTTCGACGTCGAGCTGGTGGCGCGCTATTGCCAGGAGCGATCGGGGCTGACCGGCATCTACGAGCAACCACTCGACGAGTGGCGCGACGTGGGCGGCTCGAAGGTGCGCCCGCTCGACTTCGTGCGCGCGTTCGGCGAGATGGTCATCATCTATCGCACCTATTCGCGAGGCAGCGGCGGCAAGCTGCTCGAGCTCGTGACCGCGCCCTTCGTGCGCTACGCGCTGGCCGGCGCCGTGGGCACCTTGTTCTACTTCGTGACGCTCACCGCTGCCGTCGAGTTGGCTCACACCTCGCCCGCAACTGCGGCGTTGATCGGCGCACCCGTCGGTGCGCTCATCAACTACGTGCTGAATTACAACTTGGTGTTCGCCAGCACCCGCCCGCATCGCGTGACCTTGCCGCGATTCTTCGCGGTCGCGCTGGTCGGCATGTTGCTCAGCCGCGCAGTGTTCAAGCTCACCGCCGAACGCGTGCACGTGCACTACCTCGCGGCTCAGCTGGTCGCGACGGCGATGTTTTTGGTGCTCGGCTTCGTGATCAACCGCTACTGGACGTTCGCCCGCCGCGAGTGACGCTCACTGCGGGGGCAACTGCAGCGCCAGCAAGCCGTCGCCCCAATTGGCGGAGTACATGATGCGGTGCGTGGCGTCGAACGCCATCTCGAACGGACCGTCGATGAACTTTTGCGAACCGTCGCCGAACGGCATCCACACCGAGCCGTCGCCGCTCTCGGGGGAGACCATGAACGCGCCTTCACCGAGACCGTAGGCGGCGCGCGTGTAGAGCGTGGTGCCGTCGCCGTAGACCGCGGTTGCGGGCTGCAAATTCATGAGTTGCGTCCAGGTTTGCCCGTCATCCACACTGCGCTGCACGCCCTGGCCGGTGCTGGTGTAGATCGCGTTTTTTGCCTTGTATAGCTGCCCGCCGCCGTGGGTCATCGCGATCTTGGCTACGAGGTTCCAATTCTTGCCTGCGTCGATGGTGCGGAAGTAGCCGGCGGACTGGCTGCCGAGCAGCCAACTGTCCGAGTTGTCCAAGAACCAAATGTTGAGGCCGGCGCCCCAGCCCTTCACCGGAGCGTGCGTGATCCAGTTGTCGCCCCCATCCTTGGTCTCGAGCACACCTGAATCGTCGCCGGCATCGAACCCCCAAGGGGAGTGGAACGTCAGCAGTGCGTGCTTGAAGTCGGCGGGGTCGACGGCCACGTCGTAGATGTCGTCGAGTCCGAAAACCTTGCCGATGAGCGCCATGAAGCCACCCGGCTTGGTCCAGGTGTTGCCGCCGTCCTTCGAGACCCAGAAGCCGAGCGTGGAGCCACGCACGCCGTCACCGGCGTAAAGGTGATTGGGATCCTTGGGATCGACGCGCACGCGAATCGGTTCGTCCAACCCGCCGACACGAGTCCAATTCGCGCCGGCGTCGACGGTCTTGTACAGGCCGCCGCCCATGCTCGGAGTGAAGTTCTGCGACGTGACGTAGATCGTCGAGGGGTTACACGGGTCGATCGCCATGCCTTGCACGAAACAGTCGCCCTGCGGCTTGAACAAGGGTCCGCTCGGATTGATGCGAGTCCAGACGTTCGCGACCAGCTTTGGGGCCGCTGCCGGCCACGGCTCATCGCAGGTCGTCGAGCTGGGCAGGTTTCCCTGGCCGGCGGTAACGGTCACCGGTGCTCCGCCGGCTCCGGCGTTGGCGGCTCCCGCGCTCGGTGCGCCCGCGCCGGGTGCACCGCCCTCGCTGCTCGGCGCTCCGCCCATACCCCCGCTCGGGCTTGCTGCACCCGCGCCACCGCCGCAAGCGGCGGTCCACATCAGTGCGAGTATTGCTGCTCCCGGCGTCGCCACGCGCATTGCCATCTCCTCGTCGGTGAAACGATACACGCGCCATGCACCAGGGTCCAGCCGCGGCCTTGGATCGCAACGGGTTCTCGCGTCGCAATTGGCCAGATTAAGTGGCATCATCGCTCAGGAATGTCCGACGTGTCCGAGCCGAAGCGCCCTGCACACTCAGCACACGGACCTGCGTCGTCATTCGCTTCCTCAGCTGACGCACGACCGGCGACCCAAGATTGGCCGGTGACGGAGGCCGAGCCCGCCAAGAAAGACGGCGCGCTCTATCAGTACCTCCCAGCGCTGGACGGGCTGCGAGCGATCAGCATTCTCTGGGTGCTCTCGGTACACTGGCCGCGCAACCTGCCGCTGAGTGAGCTCGGGCTGGTCAAGCGCGGCGCGTTCGGCGTCGAGATCTTCTTTGCGATTAGCGGCTTTTTGGTGACGAGAAGCCTTCAACAATGCGTCGTGCGAGCCAGGCGCGAACGGGGCTCGAACGGCGCGATTTTTCGCGACTTCATCGTGCGCCGGGTAGCACGCATCTGGCCTCCGTACTTCGTCGCGCTGCTCGTGGCACTGGCTGCCATGCTGTTCGACTCGGCGACGCGCGGCAACTTCGCCATCTTCCAGCCGATCGCTTGGAGCTTTCCGACGTTCCTGGCCAACTACACGATCTCTCGCCACTACACGCCGCTGTCTTTGCTGGTGATGTGGTCGTTGTGTTTCGAAGAGCAGTTTTACGTGATCTTGATTGTGCTCTACTTGATCGGCAAAAAATCGCTGAGCAAGTACATCATCGGCTTGGCGCTGGCTTCGATCGCCTTGCGTATCGTGGCGACTGCCCTGCATCCGGAATACTTTTCGGTCTTCGTGCTGCAGATGGAGCCCCAGTGGCGCTTCGATGCCATTGCTTGGGGCTGCATCGCTTGGATTTATCACGCGCCGCTGCTGGCGTTTTTCCAGCGCCCGGCACGCCGCGTACTGGTGCTGCCGATCCTGATCGCGATGGTCGCGTTGTGCTACGCGAACCCCGAGAACTTCACGGTTCGATCGCTCTGGTATGCGGCGCTTTCGCCCGTGCTGACGGCGTTGGTCTGCGTGCTGGCCTACGCGCCACCGTTCTGGCTCAGCCGCATGCTGGCGTGGTCGCCGTTGGTCCTCGTCGGTTCCATCTCGTACGAGATGTACCTGTCGCACATCACCGTCTTCAGAATACTCACGCGCCTCGGATTCGAGCGCTTGTCGAACCTGTACTACCCGCTGACCTATCTGTGTTCCATGCTCGTCGGATGGGTGTTTCATCGCGTGTTCAGTAAACCGGCGCAGCGTCTGGTCCGTCGCTGGCTCGACCGCGCGCCCGTCGAAGCTGCTTCGAGCTCGAGCGCCGGTTAATCGCGCATCGAACCGGCGCGCCAGCGTTGGACTGCTGTATGCGCTCGTGCTAAGACGCCTCGGATGTTTCGAGCGTATGGGAGTGCGTCGCTAGTCGCGCTCGTAGCTTTGGTAGCGTTCGAGACGGGTTGCACCGTCGTCACGTCCTGCCCGACCGGGACCGGCAACAACCCGCCCAGCGGCGGGGGTGGAGACACCAGTGGTGGGGGTTCGGGCAACAACGGCGGCGGTGCAGCTTCTGGCAGCAGTGGCTTTGGTTCCACCGGAGTGCCGCTCGCCGACTGGACCAACGTCACCTCGAACTTGAGTGGTCTCGCGTCCGAGTGCGGCAACCTGTCTTTTGTCTCCGCAAAGCCGGACGAAGACCTGCTGATCGCCGGCGTGGCGCTCAAGGGCCTCTGGTCCAGTGTCGACGCTGGACAAACTTGGGAACAGCTCGGAACGGGCGCTGGCTCCGACATGGTCATCAATCGTACGAGCGCCATCGTTTACGATCCGGATCACCCCAAGCAGTTTTGGGAGTCGGGTCTTTACGGCGGCATCGGCGTGTTCAAAACCACCGACGACGGCAAGACGTTGCTCGGGCTCGGAGAGATCCGCCATTCCGACCTCGTTGCGGTCGATTTCAGCGATCCCGATCGCCAGACGCTTCTCTCCGGTGGGCACGAGCAACCCCAGACGCTCAACCTGACAACCGACGGCGGCAAGACTTGGGCGAATATCGGCGCGCCCTTGCCCGACAAGACCAATTGCACGCGCCCGATGATTATCGATAGCAGCACCTTCCTCGTCGGCTGCGGCGGCTACGGCGGCGGTGTCACTGGCATCTATCGCAGTACGGACACGGGCGTCACTTGGACGTCGGTCTCGACGCTCGGCGGCGGCCCTCCGCCGCTGCGCGCGTCGGACGGCTCGATCTACTGGACTACCCCGGGCACCGGTGTCTTGGCACGCAGCACGGATGACGGCCAGACTTGGTCGGCCGCGTCGCCGTCGGGCCTGCTCCGTGATCTCTCGCCGATCGAGCTACCAGACGGGCGGCTCGCCGCGCTCGCGCAGGGTGGTCAGGGCATCGCCGTTTCGCCCGACCAAGGCGCGACCTGGCAACTTGCGACACCGACGCTGCCCTACCTCGACGGGCAGGGCCTCGCCTACTCGACGCAGCAAAAGGCGTTTTACCTATGGCGCTTCAGCTGCACCGATAACGTACCGGACGACGCGATCCAGCGCTCCGAGTTCGACTACGAAGCGAAGTAGCCCGATCCTCGGAGCGACGCGCGGTCAGCGATTGCGAGCGGCCCGCGCTCGAGTCAGCGACCTAGGCTGACGTCACTGTACGTGATGAAGCGGTTCGCCGCGTAGTTCCAGAACAGGGCGACGCCGACCGAGGCCGCTTGCGCGATGTACAGCGCGATCACGGCATTGGCGTGCTGCAGGGCGAGCCGATCGACGAAGTTGAAGACGACCAGCGCGATGCCGAGCCCGACTACGCTCACCGCGACGAACAGCGCCACCTGCGCCCAGAGCGACTTCGAGCGCGCCTCCGGGTAAGTCCAGAGCCGATTCCAAACGAAGTTGTTCAACACGGCGAGCGCGAACGCGACCGCCTTGGCCACGACGCGATCGACGCCAAACACCAACGCCAAGATCGTGAGCGTGCCGGTGTCGACGCAAAAGCCGACGCCGCCGACGACTACGAACTTCAGGAAGCGCTGCGCCTCACGATTGGCGAGCAGCGCTGCGAGCCCTCCGCGCGAGCCTGCTTGCGTCGCTGCGATCTGTTCCTGGGGTTCCGTCACGGGGCGGCTTGTGTCGCTCGGGTCGAGGTAGGGCCTACCACCGTTACGCTCGACTCCGCCTCCGCGACCTCGAGGCCGAGAGACGCGAGCGGAGCGGCAACCTGCAAATAGGCGAGCCGCTTGATCTCGCGGCGGCCGCGCGTGACCGTATCGAGCACCAAGCCGCAGACGACGCTGAGGAAGGCGAGCATCATGATCGTCGCGGACAAGATGGCAGTCGGGAAGCGCGGTACCAAGCCGGTTTCCCAGTAGGTGATGACGACGGGCACCGATAGCGCGACCGAGACCAGCGCGAGCACCAGTGCCGCGATCCCGAAGAACAGCACGGGGCGCTCGTTCTTGAACAAGGTCAGCATGACCCGCAGGATGCGGAAGCCGTCGCGGTAGGTGCTGAGCTTGCTCACCGAACCCTCGGGACGCGCGAAGTACTTGGTCTCGATTTCCGCGATCGGCAGGTTCAGCGTGAGCGCATGCACCGTCAGCTCGGTCTCGGTCTCGAAGCCCGAAGCAAGGGCGGGGAACGACTTGGCGAAGCGGCGCGAGAAGACGCGGTAACCGGACAGGATGTCCGTGAAGCGCTGCCCGAACAGCTGCGCGAGGAAGCCCGTCAGCATGCGGTTACCGAGCACGTGGCCTGCGCGGTAAGCCTCCGTTTGCGTGGAGATGCGCCTACCGACGACCATGTCCAAGTTCTCTTCGATCAGCAGGTCGACCATCGATTGAGCCGACGTGGGATCGTAGGTCGCGTCACCGTCCGTCATCACGTAAACGTCGGCGTCGATGTCCGAGAACATGCGTCGCACCACGTTGCCCTTGCCCTGCAATGGCTCGCGACGAACGATGGCGCCGGCTTGGCGTGCGACCTCCATCGTACGGTCCTTCGAGTTGTTGTCGTAGACGTAGATATGCGCGTGCGGCATCGCGGCTTGAAAGCCTCGCACCGTGTCGCCGATCGCGATCTCTTCGTTGTAACAGGGGACGAGTACAGCGACGCGAGGGAGCTTCTTGCTCACGGATAGGCCTCCGAAGGTTCCGGTTCGACCGTGCAATGCCGAAGGCGCGGACCATAACTTAGGCCTAGCCCAATCGCAGCAGCAGATCGCGCGAGGCCGGTTTTGCTGCGGCTCGGTGACCGGCCACTCGGCCTCGAAGCTGTCGCCGCCGATTCGGCGTACGCGGCGAAACGACTTCGCAACATCACGCGGCGCGCATCCGCCGCGTCCACCCGAGCCCGTTTCGTTCTGTTCCTACCGACCCCTGATTTCGAGTTGCGCGCAATGCCCGCGGCGGACGGAGCCGCCAACCCGCTAGACGCGTGGACCAGCTTCGGGCATGAAAAAATGCGTGCTTCCGGCAATTCGTCAATTCGGTTCGAACCTGCGCCGCCCGAGGCTGAGCATCTTCTTGCTCGCGCTGTGCACGGCGCTGTTCATGATCCTCGTGGTCTGGCCGCACCAGGGCGCGGTGCTGCAAACCGATGACCCGTACGGAATGTCGATCATGGGTCGAAGCATCGCCGAAGGGCGCGGGTTCGCGCAGCTCGACCACCCCGAGTTGCCGACCATGCGCCGCGCGCCGCTCTATCCGGCCTTCATCGCGCTGCTGTACGTGATTGGTGGCCCGCACACCACGCTGGTTCGGCTTGCACAGTGCTTGTTTGCCGCTGGAACGGCCACGTTGGTGTTCGGAATCGGCAATCGCATCTTTTCCAAGCAGGTGGGGCTGATTGCGGGTGTGCTGTGTGCGTTTCACCCAATGGTGTTGCGCTACGTGCCCGACATCCAAGTCGAGACGCTACTCGCTTTCTTCACGACGCTCACCGTTTGGTGCGCCGTGCGCTTCGTTCAAAAGCCGGGGTTGGCCACGGGCTTCGCGCTCGGGCTAGCAGGGGCCGCGGGCGCGTTGGTGAAGGGTGTGCTTTTGGTGTGCCCGCCCATCTTCGGCGTGTGTTGGTTGATCTGGCGCTGGGCTCGCGGTGAGCGCCCCTCGCCGCGCTCGATCTCGTACGTTGCGGCCATTGCGGTGGCCATGGCCGTCGTCATTTTGCCGTGGACCGCGCGAAACTACAAAGTCACCGGTGGCCACTTCGTACTCATCAGCACCAACGCGGGTGGCGAGTTTCTCCGCGGCTATGTCTTCGTGCAGCCGAAGTATTACTTGCTCCAGCTGCGCCCCTACAGCGAGGGCGAGAACGAAGCGAACCAGATGGAGCTCGACCTCTTCAAATCCCAGGGCAAGGTCTGGGAGCGCGACGAGACCGAGACCGAGAGCGTCGTGAGCAAAGCAGCCAAGGAGAAGCTGCTCGCCTCGCCGACCGATTTCGTGCGCAAGGTGTTCATCGGTTTCTTCGCGTTCTGGTACGTGCTGACCAACCGTACGAATTCGCTATTCGTCGGCGGCCTGGCGCTCGGCGCCTGGGCCCTCACGCTGTATGGCTTGGGCCGAGCTCGAGCACAGAAGCGGATCGTCTGGCCGCTCTTCCAGATGATCTTTTCGATCAATCTCCTGTACGCGGCGTTGCTTGCGCTCGGCCGCTATTCGGCGGCCGTGACGCCGACGCTGATGGTCCTCGCAGCCTGGGGTGCCGCCTGTTTACTCGGCCTCGACGGCGCGCGAGCGGACGCACCGGTCGAGCCTTACGAGCCCCCGACCGTTTGAGACCGTGTCCGTTGGGGCGCTGACGAAAGCCGCCGCAGCGCGCTGTGCTTCGCGCCGGTTTCGAGGCTTCGCGTCAAGCGTGTGACACGCATCAAGGGCGCGGGACTTTGGGCCGAATTTAGTACTTTGGCCAGAGCGCACACCCCGCACACTCGGCGAAGCGTCGCTATCGAACTGAGGCGACAATGCCAACTCGCTCGCGCCGGCGTATACTGCCCGGCAATATGAGTGAGCGCTTTTCGGGACGGGCTCTTGCGGCGTGTTGTCTACTCTTCGCAGCCTTGACGGGCTGCGGAAAGTCCGGCTCGCCGTCATCCAACGCGATGGCAGGCGGCACGGGCATGATGCCGGGTGGCGCCGGTGCCGATACGTCCGGCTTTCCCGACGCGGGCGGCATCTCCGTTGGCCCGGTCGACGGGAGCGTGACGACGAAGCTGCCCGCCTTACCCGGCCTGAACCACGTGTCGGCAAAGCTGAACGACGACAGCGCCGAAGTCACGTTCGATCCGGTCGACGGTGCGCTCGACTACCGCGTCTACCCTCTGCCTGCCGACGACGACATCACGGTCAAGGACGGCGGCGAAATCGTGGTGAAGAATGGCACCTACCGCTGCGGCGGAGATCGCGAGACCGCGCCCACGATCGTGGATGACTCCGAGTACATCGGCGGCGGCGCGATTCACGCCATCGCGGTCGGTATGGTCGGCAACTTTGCACGAACGTTGGACGACGCCGTGCTCGGATACGTCTACACCGACCCCGCAGACGACCGAGTGCCCGTCTACGCGCTCGGCGAGTCGGACGTCAACGCGGACGTCAATTGCTTTTGGGCCCGCTGGGATGCCTCGCGCTCCAAAAAGTACACGACCTCGAAGGACGAGCACGACATGCTGGTGGCCGCCGGTGCGCGTGACGACGGGATTGCTTTTTACGTGCCTGCCGCCGCGAGCGACGCCACCACTCAGATCTATGCCGCCGAAGATCAACCCGGCACTCCGTACCAGCAGCGCTGGTACTTCAACGATGGCGCCGAGGCGGCTGCTCGCAATAGTAAAGCTCCCGCCTTCTTCGCGCTCAAGGCGGCCGCCGACAAGACTCAGGCCTTGCTGCGCGTCTTCTACCTCAATTCTTGTGGCGTGAGCCACGACGAGCTCGCGGTCGGTAAGGAGCGCTTCAACCGCATCTACCACCAGTGGGACAAGCTCCCGTGGTGGTCGGTGTTGTGGACGGGGATCAAGGAGCCGACCACGCTCGTGGTCGAAGCGTTGGACGCCGGTTGCCCCTATCAGGGGTTTTTCGCGCCGATGTCCTTGCC
>OUNO010000683.1_pt3 | contig 50586 bp, 42 predicted proteins | sample 1779811 | NCBI WGS metagenome assembly OUNO01 (sample SAMEA3914804, study PRJEB12502) | metagenome | biome: forest; material: soil | place: Canada | collected 2010-06-25 | depth 0.3 m
GGGGCGGCCCGCGGATCTGTGGTGGTCAGTCCCGGCCGCACCGAACCGATCGAGAAATATTTCGAGGTCGCGGAAATCCTCACCCGGCGCGGTTTCGTGGTTGTCGTCCATGACTGGCGCGGCCACGGCCTGTCGGAACGATTGGCGGCCGACTCCCGCGGGCATGCCCGCGGCTGGCGCAACTTTGTCACCGACTATGACGCCCTTCTCGCCGCGTTCGAAAGCCGACTGCCCGCACCCTGGTTGGCCCTTGGCCATTCCATGGGCGGCTGTCTCACACTGCTCGCCTTGGCCGAGGGTGAAGCGCGGTTCTCAGGCGCGATCCTCACCGCGCCGATGCTAGGCCTGCAGACCGGGCAAGTCCCCGGATCGGTGGCGCGCCTGTTGGCAAGGGCGTTGCCAACCGTAGGGCTGGGCGGCGGCCTGACGTCGCGCGAGGTTGCAGCGCCCGAGCCCTTCGGGACCAATGTGCTCACCCACGACGCCGCCCGCTACCGCCGCAATCTGGACCAGGTCGCCTCCTGGCCGCAGCTGGCGGTCGGTCCGCCCACGTGGGGATGGCTGGAGTTCGCCTTCAGCGCCACCGAGCGGCTCGCCCGTGGCCCGGGGACGCCCAACATAGCCATTCCCCTGACGGTGGCGGCGGCGGAACAGGAGCGACTGGTGGACAACGCCGCGCTTGAGCGGGTGACCGCGCGTGTTCCTGGCGCCCGTTACCGGGTCATCCCCGGCGCCTTCCATGAGATCCTGCAGGAGACCGACGCCATCCAGGCGGTGTTCTGGGCCGAATTCGACGCTCTCGCGGCCCGGGCCGCAGCGACTTAGACCCTAAGGCTTCGCCGGGTCCCCAGCGCTCTGCTCGCGGACGCCCAGGGCGTCGGCGAGGCGGACCTTGGCCGACCCAGGCGCCAGAGGCTGTTGCTGGTCCGGATGCGGCGCCCATCCGGTTAGGGTGATGATCTCGAAGGTGGCGGCGATCCGCCCGTCGGTGGTCCCGAACCGCTGGAAATAGTGCTCGCTGGCCCGGGCGAGCATGCGCCGGGTGAGGGGCGAGCGCGGCCGCTCGAACAGCACATTGGTCTCACCCATGGCGCGCAGGTCGGCCATCAGCCGCAGCGGGTGGTCATAGCGGACGACCACTTTGTCGACGTCGATGACCGGCAGGGCAAAGCCTGCCCGCTGCATGAGCGCGGCGCCGTCATAGGCATCGAGAAATGGCGATACGCGCGGCCCGGCGCCCCCGGCCAGTTCGATCTCGGCGTCCATGAGGCATTGGCGAAGTTCGGTGAGGCTGGCGCCGCCGAGGACAGCGCCCAGGAACAGGCCGTCGGGCTTCAGGACGCGCCGGATCTGGATCAGTGTCCCCACCAGATCGTCGAGCCAGTGCAGCGCCAGGCTGGAGACCACCAGATCGACGCTCGCCTCGTTGAAGGGCAGCCGAGCCTCGTCGGCAACCAGCCGCTCGCCGTCGGCCAGGCCCAGCATGGCCGCGCTCAGGTCGGTCTGGACCAGCAGATCCACCTTGTCCGCCGCCTCGCTGGCCGCCAGAGCCCGGGCGAACACGCCGGTGCGCGCCCCCAGATCCACGGCCACGGGAAAGCAGCGGTTGATCGCGGCCAGGCGGATGGACAGGTCCTCGGCGGCGCGGACTTTGAGAAAATCGGCGCCGGCAAGCCGGGGCGCCGCGCGCGCCAGGCGCAGGCGATGCAGATCGCGGTCGAACAGGCGCGGCGGCTGGGTCATTCTGCCTGAAGGATGGCTACCCCAAGGCGCGGGCGCGTGCAAAGGTCGCGCCGTCATGGACCTGCCCTCGCCCACAGGCCGCCGGCGCAATGTGGCCGCTGCGTTCGAAGCCGCCCAGCGGTGGCGCCCGCGCATCGCCGGCGCCCGGCTGCTTCTAATGGACGATGTCCTGACCACCGGCGCGACTGCGGAGGGTTGCGCCAGCGCGCTCAGTGCGGCGCGCGTGGGTGTCCTGGTCATCGCCAGGTGAAAGAGCGGCCGACCCACGCTATATGATGCCCCCGCATCCGCGCGAGACCCGATGAGCCAGATCACCATCTACACCCGGCCGTTCTGCGGTTATTGCGCCCGGGCCATGTCTCTGCTGCGCGCCAAGGGGGTCGACTTCACCGAAATCGAGGCCGGTTTCGATCCGGAAAAACGCCGGGAAATGATCGAGCGATCCGGGCGCCACACCTTTCCCCAGATCTTCGTCGGCGAGACCCATCTGGGCGATTGCGACGAGGTCGTGGAACTCGAGCGGGAAGGCAGACTCGACTCCCTGCTGGCGGCGTGATGCTGGACATCGCCCTCATTCAGCTGCGCACGCCGGCGTCTCCGGCTGCCGCGCTCGCCCAGGTCGCGCCGCTGGTGCGCGAGGCGGCCGCCGGAGGCGCGCGCCTCATCGCCACGCCCGAGGGCACGAACATCCTCCAGCGGAACAAGGCGCGGCTGTTCGAAGCCCTGACACCGATGGAGGACGACATCTGCGTCCAGGGCCTGCGCCACTTGGCGGACGAACTGGACGTGTGGCTCCTGATCGGCTCGGCCATGGTGCTGAGGCCAGATGGCAACGCCGCCAACCGCTCGGTGCTGGTGAGCCCCTCAGGCGAGATCACAGCCACCTACGACAAACTGCACATGTTCGATGTCGATCTACCGAACGGCGAGCGCTATCGCGAGTCGGCCACCTTCGAACCGGGGGACCGCGCCGTGGTCGCTAGCGCCGCTGGCCTGAAGTTGGGTCTCAGCGTCTGCTACGACCTGCGCTTTCCGGCGCTGTACCGCGCGCTGGCCAGGGCCGGCGCCGAAGTGCTCGCCATTCCGGCGGCCTTCACGCGCCCGACCGGTGAGGCTCACTGGCAGATACTGCTCCGCGCCCGGGCCATCGAAACAGGATGCTATGTCCTGGCCCCGGCCCAGGGTGGGACGCACGAGGATGGGCGGGCGACCTGGGGTCGCTCCCTGGTGGCGGCTCCTTGGGGCGAGATCATCGCCCTGGCCGATCATGACGAACCCTGCGCGCTCAAGGCCACGATCGATCTGGCCGAAGTGGCGCGGGCGCGCGCTTCGATACCGGCGCTCGACAACGAGCGGGCGTTCTCCAACCCATGATCCGCTACGCGCTCATCTGCCCGGCCGACCACGAATTCGAGGGCTGGTTCGGGTCATCGGACGACTTCGACGTCCAGCTCGCCTCCAGCCAGGTCAGTTGCCCGGTGTGCGGCGACGAGGCCGTGCGCAAACAGATCATGGCCCCGGCCGTGACCGGGACCCGCAAGCGCGACGAACCGGCCGCCCGCTCGATGATGATGGAGGTCATGGGCAGGATGCGGGCCCACGTCGAGGAGAACTTCGACTACGTGGGCGATCGCTTCGCCGCCGAGGCGCGCCAGATCCACGAAGGCGCCGCCGAGGCGCGCGGCATCTATGGCGAAGCCTCACATGAGGAGGTCAAAGCCCTGGTTAACGACGGCGTCCCCGTCGCTCCCCTGCCGCCGGCCGCGCCCAAAAAGACCGAGGTCAACTAGGGGATAGACTCGGGCGTTTGGCGCCCGAAGCGACCTCCCGAACACCTAAGAAGAGTGGATTTTGGAAGTTGGTCGATAAGGCCGGCAAGGCTTACATGGCCTAGACAACCAGCCATCTGAGAACCGTCGCTAAATTGAATAGCCTGTTCGCGTCTTTGGCCGCGGCGTCGGTCGTCGCGCCCATTTTATCGATGGCAGCGCCCAAGACATGCGCTGCGCGAGACGAAGCGGCAGCCGAGGCAATGTATGACCGCCTGAATAGCTGGGCCGAGTTGCGGGCCATGTTCCGGCGCTTTGGCCGATGCGACGACGGCGGCATTGCTGAGGGCAACTCCGAAGCTGTGGCCCGGCTGCTCGCCGACCATTGGAATGCGCTGCCTCAGTTGGAAACCATGTCGCGAGTCGACCCGGGCTTTCGGGATTGGGTCCGTCGGCGCGTCGACGAGACGCTGGCGTTGAAAGACATTCGGAAGATCGAGCTCAAAGCTGAATCGAACTGTCCGCCCCATCATTCAACGCTCCGTAATGACGTCAGGCGCGCCGCCGCCGGCGGATGAGGTCGATCGAGCGTCCTAGGGTCGGCTGCCGTCCTTGACACATCGCCGAGGTTCGCCGCGGCGATATGCGCCGACGTCAACTGGGCTCACTGCGTCAGATCTCATCCAGTGGAGCTAGGCCAGGTCGCCGTCATCAAGAAGTTGACCCGCGTATCCGCTGAGGCTCGCCACGCCCCGCTCAACGGATCGAGGGTGAGACCGAAGGGGCCATTGGCGACCAGTCCGGCGTCGGAAAGCATGTCGCTAAGCTCGCCCGGGGTGAGGAACTTGCGCCAGTCGTGAGCGCCGGCGGGAATCCAGCGCAGGACATACTCCGCCGCGATCTTGGCCAGAGCCAGAGAGCGGAGGGTGCGGTTGAGCGTGGCGACGATCATCAGCCCGTTCGGGGCCAGCAGGCGCGCGCAGTCGACTGCGAAGGCGCGCGGATCGGTCACGTGCTCGATGATCTCCAGCGCCAGGACCACATCGAACGGGGGCTCGCCGCCCAGCGCCTCGGCGGGGGTCTCACGGTAGTCGATGGCGAGGTCCAGGCCCCAGGCATGAGTGGCGGCGACGGTCACGCTCTCGGCGCCCGCATCTATGCCCGTCACGTTAAATCCCAAGCGGGTCATGGGCTCGGCCACCAGGCCGCCGCCGCAGCCGATGTCGATCAGTCGCAAGCCCGAAAACGGCGTTCGGGTCCGGCCATCGCGGCCGAAGTGCTCAAGGCACCGTTCGCGGATGAAGGCCAGGCGGGCCGGATTGAGCCGGTGCAGCGGCGCAAACTTGCCGTTCGGGTCCCACCATTCGTCGGCGACGGCCGCGAAGCGCGCGATGTTGTCCGTATCGATGCTCGAGGGCGCGCCCATTCCTTGAGCTTCTAGCCTTTCACGGTTTCCTTGTCCCGATGGGGACGCGCCGCTAGAACCCGCCGTTCGCGCGCGGAGGGCGCTAAGTTAAGTGTCTCGTCTGGTGATGAAATTTGGCGGCACCTCGGTGGCCGATCTCGAGCGCATCCGCCGGGTCGCCGGATTGGTCGCGGCCGAGGCTCGCTCCGGCCGCGGCGTGGCCGTGGTGGTCTCGGCCATGGCCGGCAAGACCAATGAATTGGTCGCCTGGACCGACGGCGCCGGAACGGCCGATCCGGCCCTTGGCGCGGACGATGACGAATACGACGCGGTCGTGGCCTCAGGCGAGCAGGTGACCGCCGGGCTTCTGGCCATGACCCTGCGCAATTTGGGCGTGCCGGCCCGGTCTTGGCTCGGTTGGCAAGTGCCGATCATCACCGACGACTCACACGGCCGGGCGCGTATCGAGGAGATTCCGGAGGCCAACCTCGGCGCGGCGCTGGACGGCGGCGAAGTGGCGATCATCGCGGGATTTCAGGGTGTGACGCGCGTTGGACGCCTTTCGACGCTCGGCCGCGGCGGCTCGGACACCACGGCGGTGGCGATCGCCGCCGCCATCGGCGCGACCGGGTGCGACATCTACACCGACGTCGACGGGGTGTACACCACCGATCCGCGCATCGAGGCCAAGGCCCGGCGGCTCAGCCGGATCTCCTATGAGGAAATGCTGGAGATGGCCTCGCTCGGGGCCCGGGTGCTGCACAGCCGGTCGGTCGAGATGGCCATGGCCCATGGCGTGCGGGTGCGAGTGCTGTCGAGTTTCAGCGAACCGGGCGGTGGCCACGGCACCATCGTGTGCGACGAGGAGGATATCGTGGAGAAACGTATCGTGAGCGGCGTGGCCTTCAGCCGCGACGAGGCCAAGATCAGCCTGTTCGGCCTGCCCGATCACCCGGGCGTTTCCTCGGAAATCTTCGGCCGCCTGGCCGACGCCAACGTCAACGTCGACATGATCGTCCAGAGCCACGCCCGCCACGCCGGCGCGGCCAACATGGAATTCACCGTGGGCAAGCGCGACGCCGCCCGCGCAGTCGAGATCGTGCGCGCCGCCCAGGAAGCCATCGGCTTCGACGACGTGGCCGTGGACGAGGACGTGGCCAAGGTATCGGTGATCGGCGTCGGCATGCGCAGTCACGCCGGGGTCGCCAAGACCATGTTCGGGGCCTTGGCCGAAAAGGGCGTCAACATCCAGGTGATCTCGACCTCGGAGATTAAGATCAGCGTGCTCATCGACGCCGCCTACACCGAACTGGCGGTGCGCGCTTTGCATGCCGCCTATGGGCTGGATCGCATCTGAGGGGCAGCGCCTGACAGCCTGAGGGCGCTGAACACCGCCGCCGTCAGCGCGAAGGCGGCGGCCAGGCTGAGCGCGCCCACCTCGCCCCGGTCGCCGAACATCTCCAGGGTGATCGCCGTCAGCACCGCGCCCAGGGTCTGGCCGGTCAGCCTGGCCGTGCCCAGCATGCCGCCGGCCGCGCCCGCCCGCTCCCTGGGCGCGGCGGTCAGTATCATGCGATTGTTGGGCGCCTGGAAGAAGCCGAAGCCCAGGCCGCACAACGCCATGCGCCAGCCGATGTCGAAGCTCGAGGCGTCGGCCTTCAGCGCCGCCAGGGCCATGAGGCCAACCGCCAGACCCACCAGCCCAACGGCGCACAGCAGAGCTGACGACATCCGATCGGCCAGCCGCCCGGCCAGAGGCGCGGCGATCGCCACCGCCGCCGGCCAAGGCGTGAGCAGCAGTCCGGTCGCCACCTGGGAGCGGTGAAGAGTGTTCTCGAAGTGGAACGGCAAGGAGACGAAGGCCAGCATCTGAGCGGCGAACGAGCCGATCGAGGTGAGAACCGCCAGGGTGAAGGCGCGCTCGCGCAATAGATCGAACGGGACCAGGGGCCTGGGCCTGCCCCACTCGCGCCAAGCCAGCATCGCCCCCGCCGCGGCCCCGGCCACCAGCTCCAGGGCGCCGCCGAGCTTGGCAGCCGTGCGCGTGACCGTGTCGATGCCGCCAATCAGCAAACCGAAGGTGAGCGCGTTCAGGGCCGCGCTCAGCCAGTCGAACGGCCGCTCCGAGAGTGGATTGGCCGGCAGGACCCGGCTGGCGAGAACAAGGGCGCCCAGGCCGACAGGTATGTTGACGGCGAACAACCATGGCCAGGGTCCGAGCGCCAGGATGCCGGCCGCCACGCTCGGCCCGATCGCCGCCGTGACTGAAACCACCATGGCGTTGAGGCCGATCCCACGTCCCAGAAGCCGCTGGGGATAGATGAAGCGCACCAGGGCGCCGTTGACGCTCATGACGCCGGCGGCGCCGAAGCCCTGCAAGGTCCTGGCCAGGGTGAGCGCCGGCAGCGAGCGCGACAGTGCGCAGGCCACCGACGCCACCGTGAACAGCGTCAGGCCGGCGAGGTAGATGCGGCGGAACCCGACGATTTCGCCCAGGGACGCCAGCGGCAGCAGGCTGATCACGATCGCCAGTTGATAGGCGTTGACGATCCACACCGACTCGGCCGGAGCGGCCCCGAATTCGCGGGCGATTACGGGCAGGGCGACGTTGGCGATCGAGCTGTCGAGCACGCACATGGCGATGGCCAAGGCCACCGCGGCGATCGCCCACCTGCGGCGGGACGTGGCCAGCCCGTCTTCGTCGTGGGACGCGCCCGCCGGATCCAATCGCGCTGCGACCATGACTGCGCCTAGAACAAACTCCGTTCGGATGGAACTGCCGGCTCCAGGAGCAGGACGGCGTCAACTCACCCGTTCACGCGCTCGTTCCCGCGCCGCCCCCGAAAAGTCTGCTATAGGCGCCCGGAACCACGGGCTGGAAGCTAAGCGGGAGGAAAGTCAGCTGATGGCCACGGCGACCACCGGCCTAGCTATTCGTGGACCGCGCAGTCTGCTCCGGCAGATTCGCGAAGCCATGGCTGGGGAAGGTCCGGCCAAGGCCAAGCTCTCCATGGTCGTGCGCACCATTGCCGCCTCCATGGTGGCCGAGGTGTGCTCGATCTACCTACGCCGCGCGTCGGGCGAGATGGAGCTGTTCGCCACTGAGGGCCTCGATCCGGGCGCGGTGCATGTCACCCGGCTGAAGCCCGGCGAGGGTCTGGTGGGCGAGATCATGCGTCACGGCCGTCCGCTCAATCTGTCGGACGCACCTAACCATCCGGCGTTCTCCTACCGGCCGGAGACCGGCGAGGACCCATTCCACGCCTTCCTCGGGGTGCCGTTGCTGCGCGGTGGGCGGGCGATAGGCGTGCTTGTCGTCCAGAACCGCACCAGCCGCACCTATGCCGAAGACGACGTCGAGGACCTCCAGATAATCGCCATGGTGCTGGCCGAAACCGTGGCCGCCGGCGACCTGCTGTCCCGGGACGAACTCAAGGACGTCGAAATCTCCCCTCGCCGGCCGGAGCGGCTCAAGGGCGCGCGGCTCGCCGACGGGCTGGCGTTCGGCGTCGCCGTCCTGCACGAGGCGCCCATGGCGCCCGGGCGGTTGCTATCCGACGACAGCGCGGCGGAAGAAGCGCGCCTGACGGGAGCCATCGCCAGTCTACAAGGCCAGATCGACGCCATGCTGGTGGGCCACGAGGGCATTCTGGGCGCTTCCTACGACGTGCTCGAGACCTATCGGATGCTGGCGCACAGCCGCAGCTGGAATCATTCGCTTCAGGACGCGGTCCACTCGGGCCTCACGGCGGAGGCGGCGGTGGAGCGGGTCCGGTCGGAACACCGCGCGGGGCTGGGCCAGGCGCGCGACCCCTATCTGCGCGAGCGCGTCCACGATCTCGAGGATCTGAACGACCGGCTTCTGCGCCACCTCGCCGGCGAGGGCGGCAAGACCCGCGTCCTGCCCGAGAACGCGATCCTGATCGCCCGCAACCTGGGGCCGGCCGAACTGCTGGAGTACGACCGCGCCAACCTGCGCGGACTGCTGCTGGAAGACGGCTCGCCAGCCAGCCACGCCGCCATCGTCGCCCGCGCGTTGGACATCCCCTGCGTCGGCCGCATCGCCGGTCTGCGCGATCGGGTGAGCGAGGGCGATCCGGTCATCGTCGACGCCGAGACCGGCGAAGCCTACCTCCGGCCTCGGCAGGACGTGGTCAAGGCTGTCCGTGCGCGCATGGGGGTGCGGGCCGAGCGCCGGGCCGAGTTCGCGCGCCTGCGCGATACCCCCGCCTTCACCCGCGACGGGTTCAAGGTCGAGCTGCAAATGAACGCAGGCCTGGCGGTGGATCTGGATCTCCTGGCCGAGGCGGGGGCGGAGGGCATCGGCCTGTTCCGCACCGAATTCCAGTTCATGGTGTCGGAGGACCTGCCGCGCTTTTCCGCCCAGGCTGATCTCTACGCCAGGGTGCTCGACGCCGCCGGCGACCTGCCGGTCACCTTCCGGACCCTCGACCTCGGCGGCGACAAGGTGCTGCCGTATCTGGAGGCTGAGCGGGAGGACAATCCCGCGCTCGGCTGGCGGGCCATACGCATGGGCCTGGACCGTCCGGCCCTGCTGCGCATGCAGCTGCGCGCATTGATCGCGGCAACGGCCGGCCGGCCGCTGCGGGTGATGTTTCCGCTGGTCGCCAGCGTGGAAGAGTTCCGCGCAGCGCGCGCCCTGGTGGATCACGAGTCGGCGTGGGCTCAGCGGCGCGGCCGGCCAGCCCCCTCACGCCTGAGCGTCGGGGCCATGATCGAGGCTCCGTCGCTATTGTGGCACCTCGACGCCCTCCTACCCCTGACCGACTTCGTCTCAGTCGGCACCAACGACCTGTTACAATATTTGTTCGCCGCCGACCGCGGCAACCCGAGGGTGGCGGACCGATACGATCCTCTGTCGCCGCCGGCCCTGCGCGCGCTCAAGACGATCCAGGAGAACTGCGCCCGGACCGGCACGCCGGTCTCGGTGTGCGGTGAGATGGCCGGCCGGCCCATGGAGGCCTTCGCCCTGGTCGCCCTCGGCTTCGATCGCCTCAGCATGCCGCCGTCCGGCATCGGCCCGGTCAAACAGATGGTCCTGACCTGCGATCGCGGCGCCGCCATGCGCGGCGTGGAAGGCCTGCTGGCCAGCTCGGCCGGGTCGGTACGCGCCGAGATTGAAGCCCTGGCTCGCAAACTCCACGTCGAGGTGTGACCATAGGGCGCGTTGAATGGAGTCCCAGGCTCTGGTAGGCGCGGTGGGTCGGGGATTTGTAACGCCGTGAGTCCTGTTTCGCCTTCAACTGACGCACGGGCTGGACCCGACACCGATCACGACGGACTGGCGGCGCTGCGGCCGGCGAAACTCGTCCTGGCCACGGACGTGCACATCGGCCAAGCCCTGCGCCAGGCTCGCGAACGCCTCGACCTGGGTCTGGAGGACATCGCCCAGGCCACCCATGTGCGCGCAACATTCATCGATGCGTTGGAAAGGCTCGATCTCGAGCCGTTGCCCGCCGGGCCATTCGCGGTCGGATACGTAAAGGCCTACGCCCGCGCCCTCGGTCTCGAGCCCGACGCCGTGGTGACGCGATTCAAGAAGGAAACGCCGGTCGAGGACACCCGGCTCGGCGCTCCGTTCGGCGCCCAGTTCAAGCGCGGGGCCCGGTTCAGCGGTCTGGCTGCAGTCGCGCTGGTCGTGGTCGCCGGCCTGGCGGGCTGGAACCTGGTCGTCAGGGCAAAATCGCCGGCGGCGCGAGCCGTAGCTTCGGCGCCGCCCGTGGCTGTTCATGCGCCGACCGACGCCGGACCGTCGGTGCTGGGCGCGCCCCTGCCGGCGCCTCCCGAAGCGTCCACGCCGCCACCCTATGAGACGCCGGGACTGGCCGAGGCCACGGCGGCAAAGGGACCTGACGCCGCCGCCGCCGTCACCGCTGAAATCGCCGAGGAAGCGGCCAAGGCCCGCCCTGGCGAGCCGGTCGCGGCGGGCGCCCGATTCTCTCCTCACGGCGCCGTCTATGGCGCGCCTCGAACCGAAGCTGGCGTGATCCTCCAGGCCGTCCGCCCCATGTCCTTGGTGGTGCGGGGGGCAGGCGGCGCGGTCTATTTCGCCCGCCAGTTGGCGCCGGGGGAGGCCTGGCGCGCGCCGAATGTGGCCGGTCTCACGGTGGATGTGGACGTTCCCACGGCAGTGGAAGTCTATGTCCAGGGCCGCGCGGCCGGTCTGCTTTCCCAGGCCCAGACACCGCTGGCCTCTCTGACCACGCCCAAGGCGCCCTCCGCCTGACACTTGCCACGTAACACTTGGGATAAGGGCGCATCGCCTCTATCTTAGGTGACGTCATGACAGGCCAAGATCACACCCTGGTGCGCCCCTGGCGCCATATCGAGCGGCGAAAGTCGCGTCAGATTCACGTCGGGCCCGTGCCCATCGGCGGCGATGCGCCCATCGCCGTGCAGTCGATGACCAACACCATCACCGGCGATGCGGCGGCCACTATCGACCAGATACGTCAGCTTGAGGAAGCCGGGGCTGACATCGTCCGGGTCTCATGTCCTGACCAGGAGGCGACCGCCGCCCTCAAAGCAATCGTCAAGGCGTCGCACGTGCCGATCGTGGCCGACATCCACTTCCACTATAAGCGCGGCATCGAGGCGGCGGAGGCCGGCGCGGCTTGTCTGCGCATCAATCCCGGCAACATCGGCTCGCCCCAAAGGGTGCGAGACGTGATCCAGGCGGCGCGCGACCATGGATGCTCCATGCGTATCGGCGTCAACGCCGGCTCCTTGGAACGCGATCTCCTGGAGCGATATGGCGAGCCCTGCCCACAGGCGATGGTGGAAAGCGCGCTCAATCATGCCAAGATTCTTCAGGACCACGACTTCCACGAGTTCAAAATCAGCGTGAAGGCCTCGGACGTGTTCATGACCGTGGCCGCCTATCAGATGTTGAGCGAGGCGGTGGACTGCCCGCTGCATCTGGGCGTGACCGAGGCTGGCGCCCTGCGCTCGGGCACCATCAAATCCTCGATCGGCATGGGCTCCCTCCTTTGGGCGGGCATCGGCGACACGATCCGCGTTTCCCTGGCCGCCGACCCGGTGGAGGAGATCAAGGTCGGGTTCGATATGCTGAAGTCGCTTGGCCTTCGTCACCGGGGCGTGAACATCATCGCCTGCCCGTCGTGCGCCCGTCAGGGGTTCAACGTCATAGAGACCGTCGGCAAGCTCGAGGAGCGGCTGGCGCATATCTCCGCCCCCATGAGCCTTTCCATCATCGGCTGCGTGGTCAACGGACCAGGAGAGGCCCTGATGACCGATCTCGGCTTTACCGGCGGCGGCAAGGGCGCCGGCATGGTCTATGTCGCCGGCAAGCAGGACCATAAGATCGACAACGACCAAATGGTCGACCACATCGTCGAGCTGGTCGAGGCCAGAGCCGCCGAGATCATGGCCGCCGAATCGGCCGGCGTGCTCGGGGCCGCCGAATAACTCCTAGAGCAGGTTGGTTTGAGCCAAGAGTCGAGCCTGGTTCAGCCTTTGCATCTGTTCCGTGCAATGCCATCAGGCTCGTGGCGCGCTCTTGCGCGGCGGCGGAGCGGCTGGTTAGTTCATTTCGAACAAGCCTTGTGAAGGGAGAACCCCATGTCGGTCGACGGCTCATGGAACACCACCATCAATTCCCCGATGGGCGTGCAGGAGGGCTCGCTGGATATCGCCAGCAGCGGCGACACCTTCACCGGCAAGATGAAGGGACGCATGGGTGAGCAGGACATCTCGGGCAATGTCGATGGCGACACCTTGACGTGGTCCGCGTCCATCACCTCGCCGTTCCCCATGACCCTGGAGTTCACCGTCACCGTCAGCGGCGACGCGATGAACGGCAGCGTCAAGGCTGGAGCGTTTGGCTCTTCGCCGCTGACCGGCGTGCGGGCCTGAGCCGACCGGCGGGGGTGACAACCCTCGTCACCGCCTGGAACGAGGCCAAGCAGCGGCTGCAGGCCGCCGGGGTGGACAGCCCGGTGATCGACGCGCGCCTGCTGGTGGAAGCAGCCGCAGGCGCCACCCGCACCGATATCCTGGCCGAGCCGAGACGCGCCCTTTCGGCCGATCAGATCGCCGCACTTGAAGCCTATCTGGTGCGGCGCGAACGGCGCGAGCCGGTGAGCCACATCCTGGGGGCCAAAGGCTTCTGGAAGATAATGCTACGGGTGACCCCGGCGGTGCTCACCCCTCGACCCGACACCGAGACGATCCTCGACGTGGTGATGCCGCTGTTCGCCGAGCATGAGGCGTTCAATGTGCTTGATCTCGGGGTTGGCTCCGGGGCCGTACTGCTGGCGATCCTGGCCGAACGGCCCGCCGCGCGCGGGCTCGGGGTGGACGTGTCGGAAGAGGCCATCGCCGTGGCCCGGGAGAACGCGGCCAATCTGGGCCTGGCAGGGCGCGCGGCCCTGATGCGCGGAGACTGGACAGCCGGGCTCGACGGCGGCCAGTTCGATCTCGTGGTCTCCAACCCGCCCTATATTCCCACCGGCGAAATCGCCACCCTGGCCCCGGAGGTGCGCGATCATGAACCGCGGCTGGCGCTCGATGGCGGTCCCGATGGCCTGGACGCCTACCGCGAACTCGCGCCCCAGATCCTGCGTGTCCTGGCGCCCGGCGGCCGCTTCGCGGTGGAGATCGGCCCGGATCAGGCGGGCGCGGTCGAAACCCTGTTCCGCGACGCAGGGGCCGAGGCGCTGAGCGTGACCAAGGACCTGGCCGACCGGGAACGCGTGGTCAGCGGGCGCAAGAAAGGACTTGGATAAACCCACCCGACACGCTAGATCAGCCGGGTCTTCTCCCAATTCGCTGGAGCTTGGGGTCCGAGGCGCGCAGTAAGCAACGCGCCAACCTCTTCCGCCGGCGTGGTCGACGCAATCCGTCATAAGGGCGCGTTTCGTACGCCGATTGGAGATGACGGGAACCAAGCGCTTTTTGACAGACTTACGGCGTTTGGCCCCTGAATGACAAAGACCCGCGAACCGGCTCGGCCCGTGCAGGACCCTGCCGCTGCGGCTCCCGCAACAGGTCGGAACAGAGATGAGAGATTTCAAAGGCATAAAGCGCCAGCGCAACCGCAACCGCAATGGCGGCGGGGGTGGCGGCGGCGGCGGCGGCAAGCCTCAGCATAACGCCAACCGGGCTTTCGACTCCAATGGACCGGACGGCGTCAAGGTGCGGGGCGCTGCCCAGCATGTTTATGAAAAATACCAGCAACTGGCGCGCGACGCCCACACCGCCGGTGACCGGGTCCTGGCTGAAAACCACCTGCAGCATGCCGAACACTATTTTCGAGTCATGCGCGCGATGCAGCCTCAGCGCCCCCTGTCCGACATCGTTGGCCGGGACCAGTTCGTCTCCGGCTATGACATCGATTTCGAAGACGAAAGCGGTCAGGCCGAATCCGCCGAGGCCGACGGCGAGAATGGCGCGCAGGGCGATGCCGAGCGCACCGACCAGCGTGACGACCGCGGCTATCGCGAGGCGCGCCCGCGCGAAGAATGGCGGGGCGAGGATCGCTTCGACAGGGGCCAGGGCGATCGGAGCCAGAACGACCGGAACCATAACGATCGGAGCCAAAGCGACCGGGCTCAGGGCGACCGGAACCAGAACGACCGGAACCAGAACGACCGGAGCCAGAACGACCGGGGCGATCGGTCTGATCGCCAATTCCGCGGTCCACGCGACGATCGCTTTCGCGACAACAGGGTTGGCCAAGGCGAGCGCCCCCGTTTCGAGCGCCAGGATCGGCCCGATCGCGACAACGGCCCTGAGCGCGGCGACAGCCGACCGGCATCGCCCTACACGGCCGAGGGCGCTGACTACCGTCCGCCGGTGACGGCGCCGGAAACCGGTCCCGTCCTGCGCGCCGATGACGGGGAGGTCAGTCACGCCCCAGCATTCCTGCAGGTGCGAGGCCCAGACAACGAATCTGGCGGCGAGGCTCGCCGTCCTCCGCGCCGACGCCGCACCCCACGCGAATCCGCCGACGTCGAAGCGCCGGCGCCGGCGACGGAAGACAGCTGAGGGCTTGACGGCCTTGCACGCAACAGAAGCAAGGGCTGAAACAGGCTCTACGCTTTTGTATCTAAAGCAGAGTCTCTAGGCCAACTCGGGCTCGCCCATAGGCGTTTGCTGAGCGCTTGCGCTCTCACGCGACGGCGATGGGCGCACCTGACTGGCCACGGCTGCGACCCAGTGGCGGGCCAGGTCCACCGGTTTCGGCGCGGTCGGCGGCAGGCAGGCTTCCAGAGAGCTGATCATCGCCTCCACCGGGCCATCATTGAGGAAATGGCCGGCTCCGGCCACGGCTTCAAATCGAATGGGCCAGCGCGTCCGGGCCTCCGCCGCCAGGCGCCGGGCGAGTTCGACTGGCGCGAAGTCGTCGGCGTCGCCATGGATGAGATGGATCGGTATCCGCAGCCTGGCCAGAGCATCGCGCATGAGGGGCATCTGGGCCGGCTGGCCGGACACTTCGGTCACCGCGGCGCGCAGGTCGCGCGGAATCAACCCCTTGACGCGGGACCCGGCGTCCACCAGCCAGCGGGCGGTCGGCCCGCTCTCGCCAAGATAGCTCGACAGCAACACCAGGGACGAGACCTGGCGCGGGCGTTCCGCCGCCATCAGGACCGCGATCGCGGCGCCGTAGGACTGCCCGACGAGCAGAATTTTCTGCCCGCTCGCGGCTTGCAGCAGGGGGGCCATGGCGCGGGCCTGCATTCGTATGTCCGGCACGCACGTGGTCGGCTCGCTCAGGCCATACCCCGGACGATCAACCACAATCATCTCCCGATCGGAGGGCAGGGCGGCCATGACCGGCGCCCAATATTCCGCCCAGGATGGCGCTCCGGTCACCACCACGATCTTCCAGCGCGCGGGGCGGCCCCTGGGCGTGACCAGGGCCGAGATGCGCCAACCGAGTTTGTCACCGGCCTCGAATGTGGTGCGATGGACGACGTCCTGTGGGAAGCTGGCGCTGGTGGGCCGGTGTTCGACGCGTCCGGTCACCGCCGACTCGAGGCACGCCCAGCCGAGCCCCAGGACGCCACGCGGGCGGATCCTTACCGGCCCCCGCCTCGCCACACCGCCGAACGCCATGCTCACCAGCCTCTCTCCTTCAAACCGCCAACGCCCAAGCAGGGGTCGCGGTTCGATGGACATTGGCTCGCCAGAGTTAAACGCCCGCTGAACATACCCGCGTTGGCGCGCCCGCCGCCCCTTGTGTGGCTTTCAGGCCACACTTACATGGGCCAGGACTCCAGTGCCCAGGGCCCCCTCATGAACCTCGATCTTTATTCCGATCGCGCCAAGCAGGCGCTGCAGTCGGCCCAGTCCCTGGCCCTGGCCAGGCGCCATCAGCAGTTCACGCCGGCGCACCTGCTCAAGGTGCTTCTGGAAGAGACGGACGGCATCAGCCGCACGCTTATCCAAAGCGCCGGAGGCCAGGCCGACAGCGTCGATCAGGCCGTAGAAGCGCTGCTCGCCAAGATGCCCAAGGTGGAGGGCGGATCCGGACAGCTGTTCATGAAGCCGGAAATGGCCAGCGTGCTCGCCGCGGCCGAAGCCGCAGCCAAGGCGGCCGGCGATGCTTTCGTCACCACCGAACGTCTGCTCATCGCCATTGCCAAGGAGGGCGGCGAGGCGGCCAAAGCTTTGGCCAGCGCCGGCGTCAAGGCGTCCGCGCTCGAACAGGCGGCGAAGGATCTACGCCAGGGTCGAACTGCCGATACGGCATCCGCCGAGGGGGGTTATGACGCGCTCAAGCGCTACGCCCGCGACCTCACCCAGTCGGCCCGCGACGGCAAGCTCGACCCGGTCATTGGCCGAGACGAGGAAATCCGCCGCACCATCCAGGTGTTGGCCCGGCGCACCAAGAACAATCCGGTGCTGATCGGCGAACCGGGCGTTGGCAAGACCGCCATCGTCGAGGGCCTGGCGCAGCGCATCGTCAACGGCGACGTGCCCGAGTCGCTTAAGGACAAGCGCCTGCTTGCCCTCGACATGGGATCGCTGATCGCCGGGGCGAAGTACCGCGGCGAATTCGAAGAACGCCTGAAGGCGGTGCTCGCCGAGGTGACGGCCGCCGAGGGGGGCGTAATCCTATTCATCGACGAGATGCACACCCTGGTCGGCGCCGGCAAGACCGAGGGGGCCATGGACGCCTCCAATCTGCTCAAGCCGGCCCTGGCGCGCGGCGAACTGCATTGCGTCGGCGCGACCACCTTAGATGAGTATCGCAAGAACGTGGAGAAGGACGCGGCTCTGGCCCGTCGTTTCCAGCCGGTGTTCGTGAGCGAGCCCACGGTGGAGGACACCGTCTCCATCCTGCGCGGGCTCAAGGAGAAGTACGAGGCTCACCACGGCGTCCGCATTTCCGACGCGGCGATCGTCGCCGCCGCCACCCTGTCGAACCGCTACATCACCGACCGCTTTTTGCCGGACAAGGCGATCGATCTGATCGACGAGGCCGCCAGCCGGGTGCGCATGGCGGTGGATTCGAAACCCGAGGAGCTGGATGAAATCGACCGTCGGGTGGTCCAGCTCAAGATCGAGCGCGAGGCGCTCTCCAAGGAAGCCGACGCCGCCTCGCGCCAGCGGCTCGAAAAGCTGGAGGAAGAGCTCAGCGAGATCGAAGCCCGCTCGCGGGAGATGACCGACCGTTGGAAGGCGGAGAAGGCCAAGATCGGCCAGGCGGCCCAGGCGCGCGAGGCCCTGGAGCGCCTTCGCGCCGAGCTGACCACGGCGCAGCGCAACGGCGACCTTCAGCGGGCCTCGGAGATCGCCTACGGCGAAATACCGCCTCTCGAACGGCGGCTGGCCGAGGAAGAGGCCGAGGTGACTCCGGCCGACGCCATGACGCCCGAGGTGGTCGACCCCGAACAAATCGCGGCCGTAGTCTCGCGCTGGACAGGAGTGCCGGTGGAAAAGATGCTCGAAGGCGAGCGCGGCAAGCTGCTGCGCATGGAGGATGCGCTGCGTCGCCGGGTGGTCGGCCAGGAGGAGGCCCTGGAAGCGGTCTCCGACGCCGTGCGCCGCGCCCGTGCCGGCCTGAAGGATGCCGGCCGGCCGATCGGCTCGTTCCTGTTCCTGGGCCCCACGGGCGTGGGCAAGACCGAGCTGACCAAGGCCCTGGCTGAGTTCCTGTTCGACGACGAGGCGGCGATCACCCGCCTCGACATGAGCGAGTACATGGAGAAGCATTCGGTAAGCCGGATGATCGGCGCGCCTCCAGGTTATGTCGGCTACGACCAAGGCGGCGCGCTCACCGAAGCCGTCCGTCGCCGTCCGTATCAGGTGGTGTTGTTCGACGAGGTCGAGAAGGCCCATCCGGACGTGTTCAACATCCTTCTCCAGGTCCTGGATGACGGGAGGCTGACCGACGGGCAGGGACGGACGGTGGATTTCCGCAACACCCTGATCATCATGACCTCGAACCTCGGTTCAGAATTCCTGGCCGCACAGAAAGCCAGCGAAGACGTCGAGGCGGTGCGGCCGCTGGTCATGGATGTGGTGCGTCGTCACTTCCGCCCGGAATTCCTCAACCGGATCGACGAGATCATCCTGTTCAAGCGCCTGAGCCGTGAGCAGATGGACTCGATCGTCGATATCCAACTTCAGCGCGTGGACCGGCTTCTGGAAGGCCGGCGCATGATGATTGCCCTGGATCCGGCGGCGGTTCACTGGCTGGGCGAGAAGGGGTACGACCCTGTCTATGGCGCCCGGCCGCTCAGGCGGGTGATCCAGAAGGAGCTGATCGATCCCATCGCCCGCAAGCTCCTGGCCGGGGAGTTCGCCGAGGGATCGGTGATCCAGGTCGGCGCGGGCCAGGAAGGCCTGGAAATCGGCCACGCGACGGTGAACTGACCGGCGCTTCCACCGGCGCCCGGTCGCCTTAGCGGTCCTGGTCGAGTTCGGGATAGTGGCGGAAGATGCCCGTCTCGTTGAACGGCACGCGGCGCGCTGATTCCAGATAGAGGGTCAGCCTTGGGCGCGAACTCACGCGCTCGCGCAGGCCGGCCAGCCCGGGCAGTCGGCCGGCGAATCCCGACATGGCGCGGGGGAAGGCGTAGCAGAGGCCCTCGATCACCTGGAACATGGACAGATCGACGTAAGAGTGGCGCCTGCCCACCAGGAACTCGCCGCCGCTGTTTCCGAGCACACGTTCGAAATAGCCGAGATATTTGGGGGCCCGATTGTCGAGGAAGTCGCGTGCTCGCGCCTTGGCTTCCTGGCGCTGTTCTTCGAAGTGCAGACCCGGCGCGATCGGGTGGTGGGTGTTGTGGACCTCGTCGACCAGGTCGGCGAGGGTGAGTTGAAGTCCGTTAGCGAGGTGGCGGCCGGTTTCGTCACCGGGCGCAAGGTCCAGCCTGGGCCCGAGATAAATCAGGATGTTGGCGGCCTGGGAGATGACCAGATCGCCGTCCTGCAGAACCGGAGGCGCGAACGCCACGTCCCGGCCCCCGGCCAGAAGCTCGGACATGGCCTTCATCCCGGCCGCGCCGCTCCGGGCGACGTCCTCGTAGGGCGCGCCGGCGTCCTCGAGCGCGAGGCGGACGAACTCTCCGCGTCCTTGCAGACCGGGCCAGTAATACAGCTTGTAGGTCATAGGCGTCCGCCTGCGGTAAAAGCCCCGCGCCTGGAGGCGCGGGGCCAAAATCATACAGGCTCAGGTCAGCCTAATAGCCGTAATAATCGTAACCGTAGCAGCCGGGCCTGACCACGTAGCGGCCATAGTACGGGCTCCAGACGGTGCATCCACCATAGTAAGGATAGCCGTAGCCGTAGTAGCCGGGCCACCAGCCGCCGCCCCAACCCCAGCCAAAGCCGCCGCCTCGGAAACCGCCGCCACGGAAGCCGCCGCCGCGGAAACCTGTCCCGCCGCTGCGGCCCCCCCCGGAGAAGTGGGCGCCGCCGCGCGAGCCCGAATGCTGCGCCGCTGCCGGCTCGGCCACCAGCGCCAAGGCGCCGGCTGCGGCAATCCCCGTGAGGGCAGTGTTCAGAATCCTGTTCATGAGGAACCTCCTATCGTCCCTTGGCCATAAAACGCACGAACCCCGAATTCGGCTGCCTCTTTCGAGACTCGGCTCGAGTACCCCGCTCAGCCTGAACCTGACGTGAATGGCCCAAGCCGTTTCGTGGAGAGTTGAGTTGGGTCTCGCGGACATCAGCGCGCACCGGGCCGATCGGTGACACGTCCGGCCGGGCGCCACGTCAGGGGCGCCTGTTCAGCGATACTAGTCCAGGATCACCCCGCGGACGCCGCCGCGGGTCACGACCCGGCGCATGACCGCCACCGAGCCGGGCGAGCCGTCCTCGGGCCTGGCCAGGGTTATGACGTACCAGCCACCGTCGGGAAGGTTGTGAAAACTGAATCGGTTATCGGCGTCGCAGGTGGTCTTACGCGCATAGCTGGCATAGTCGCCGCTGGAGCCGGCGGGCGTGCGGGCGCGCACAATATCGGCCGGGACGGCGGCGGTATCGGTCGAACCGTACAGGATGAACATGCGCCGGCGGACCCACGGCGTCTCCGGCGACAGGATCACGTCGCGGCCACGGCAGGAATAGCGCGTCTCGCCCGCACGGTAGGTCAAGACGCCTGCGATCGCTCCGGCGCCGGATGCTCTCGACCAGCCGAACTCGTGTTCGTCGAACTCCGCGCCGGTGCCGGGTTGATACGCTGGCGTGGGGGGTTGGGGGCCGTTCAACTCCGTCTCGCAGGCGCCGAGCAGGCTGAGGACCGCCAGGGCGGGGTACAGGGACTTTTTCATGACCAATGAACCTAAGCCGCTCTCGGGCGCTCGGCAACGCCGTGACCCGCGTTTCCGCCGCGCCCTCTTGGCGGGCGCCGACTAACCGGCGATAACTTCGCGCCAGGCCTCGAACGGCCGTCGCAATCCCTGCCCAGGAGAGGAATCGTCATGAAGGCCGCGGTGTTGAGAGAAGTGCGTACGCCCCTGCAGATCGAAGACGTCCAGATCAGCAAGCCCGGGCCGCACGAGGTCCTGATCCGCACCGCCGCCGCCGGCGTGTGCCATTCGGATCTGCACTTCATCGAAGGCTCCTATCCGTATCCCCTGCCGGCGGTGCTGGGCCATGAGAGCAGCGGCGTCGTTGAGCAGGTCGGCTCCGAAGTGAAGACGGTGAAGCCGGGCGATCACGTGATCACCTGCCTGTCGGCCTATTGCGGGCATTGCGAATATTGCCTCACCGGCCGCATGAGCCTGTGCGTCAGCCCGGATACCCAGCGCGAAAAGACCGACGCTCCGCGGCTGGCCCAGGAAGCCGCCGCGATGTCCCAGTTCCTGAACCTGTCCAGCTTCGCCGAGCAGATGTTGATCCACGAGCATGCCTGCGTCGCCATCCGCCGCGACATGCCGCTCGACAGGGCCGCCCTCATCGGCTGCGGCGTGCTCACCGGCGTGTGCTCGGTATTCCACACTGCCAAGGTGAGGCCCGGCGAAACCGTCGCCGTGATCGGCTGCGGGGGTGTTGGTCTGGCCGCCATCAATGGCGCCGCCATTGCCGGCGCCAGCCGGATCATCGCCATCGACATGTCCAAGTCCAAGGACAACATGGCGCGCAATTTCGGGGCCACCGACTTCGTCTGCGCCGGAGAGACGGACGCGGTGAAGGAAGTCCTGGAGATGACCAAGGGCGGCGTTGATCACAGCTTTGAGGCGGTCGGCCTGTCGAAGACCGCCGAACAGGCCTTTGGCATGCTCAAGCGCGGCGGCGACGCCAATATCATCGGCATGATTCCGATCGGCCAGAGCGTCACTGTTCCGGGCTACGCTTTCCTCGGTGAAAAGAAGCTGCAGGGCTCGCTAATGGGCTCAAACCACTATCCGGTCGACATGCCGCGGCTGGTGGACATGTATCTGTCCGGCAAGCTCAAGCTCGACGACATGATCTCCAGGCGGATCAAACTCGACCAGGTCAACGACGCCTTCGATGAGATGAAGACCGGGCAGATCGCCCGCTCGGTGATCGTCTTCGACGCCTAAGCCTGCCAGACAAGAAAAGCGCCCCAGACCGGGGTCCGAGGCGCAGGGGTCTCCGGTCTTCGGTCTCTGAGAGTGGAGCGTTAGTCAGAACCGATGCCAGCGGCCGTGCAGCCAATAGCCGCGGTCGTCGCGATCCTTGACCCAGTGGTAGGTGGTGTCAGGAAACCTCCACGCGTCGTCATAGAAACTTATGCCAACGTCGGCCGGGTAGTCCAAATGGTCATGCACGTGCCAACATTCGTTGTAGCGGTTGCAGACCACCGCTGCGCTGGCTGAGGTCGCCACGGCGAAACCGCTGGCTGCGACCAATGCGCCGAGAACGGCGACAAGCTGCTTTTTGGTACGGGTCATGGAAAAGTCCTGGTTGGAAGCCCTCTCCGCCCCGGAAAAACCCGGACGCGGCGAGCGGGTTCCAAGCTCGATGGCGCCTCGATCAGTCCGTGAGCAGGCTGCGGATGTCGCCCATGGGGTCGAGTTCGACCCGGCATTCGAGGTCGAAGATCATGGTTGCCCGTGTGGTCCGATCATAGGCCGGCCACGTCGGCAGCCCGGGCGCTCCGGGATTGCCTGTCCTGGCGAAGCTAAGCCAGGCCGGGGCCATGTGGTCGGCCAGGGTCTGGGCGTCCGGCCCCCGGCCGACGAAATTGCGCGCCGCCTCGACATTGTCGAACGCCAGCGGAATCTCCAGGGCGTGCGGGCACCTCAACGCCCCCCTGGCGACGGGCGTTTCCCAGGCGAGTTGGTACATGTAGGCCGGCGCGCGCTGCTGCCCGGCCTTGCGTTCGGCCAGGCGGATCGAGTCCCGCCAGAACATGGTCACGGTCTGGATGGCGCACACCAGATGGGTCGGCGAATAATCGGGAAAGTGGGCTCGCAGCGCCCTGACGAGCGCCGGCGCCTTGTCGCCGGCCACGGCCGTGGCCCGCTCGCCCACGTCCTCATCGGTCATGCGGCCGAAGGCGGCGCCGCCGTAGTGAAACAAGGTCGCCTCGTCCTTGTTGGTCCCGATCATAAGTGGAATGCCAGCGCTCTGGGCGGGACCGTCCCGGTCGAAGGGGTGGCGCGGCAGGCCGAGCCCGTCCAGGCAAGGCGCAAAGCCGGCCGCTAGGCTGGGCCCGGTCACCGCCGCGGCGGCGGCGTGGATTTGGCTTGCCGGCAGAGTCTCCAGCTCGCGGAGCGTTCCCGCCATCTCGAGCTTGGCCAAAAGCGCGCGGGCCAGCTCGGTCGCCCTCTCGGCGCTCTGGGCGCGAAGGCCCGGACCGCTCTGGACGATGGCCTTGTGGAACAGGCCGTCGGCGGGCGGCATGCCCATGAGCAGGGAGACTTTCCAGCCCCCGCCGCTCTCGCCGAAGATGGTGACATTGGCCGGGTCGCCGCCGAAGGCTGCGATGTTGTCCCGGGTCCATTCCAGCGCGGCCACGATGTCCAGCATGCCGGCGACCCCCGATGACGGATGGCCGCCCAGGGCTGCTAGGTTCAGATAGCCGAATACGTTCAGGCGATGGTTGAGGGTGACCACGACCACGTCGCCGCGCCGCGCCAGGGCGGCGCCGTCGTACATGGCCGCTCCGCCGGAACCGGCGCCGAAGCCGCCTCCGTGCAGCCACACCATTACCGGCCGGGCCGCGGCGTCTGTCGCCGGAGTCCACACGTTGAGGAACAGACAGTCCTCATCGGTCCCCGGCTGTCCCGGCGCCGGCGGATCACCAGCCCCACGCCCGCCGGTAATCTCCCCAGGCGGCACGCTCGTCTGGATGGCCGGCGCGCCCAGTCGCAGGGCGTCCGCCGGCGCAGCCCAAGGCTCAGGCCTCGCGGGAGGTCGGAAACGCAAGGCCCCAATCGGCGGGGCGGCGTAGCGCAGACCCTTGAAGATCGAGATGTGGTCCTGGCGATAGCCGCGCACCGGCCCGTTGGTTGTGCTGACCACTCCTGTGCGGTCGAGTTCGGTCGGGTCCAGGGTCTCGGTCATGTCGGTCTCCTCACTCGCGCGCGCTGCTCGCCTTCCACGATCCTAGCCTGGCGTTGGCCTTCAGGATCGCATGGCTGTTCGATGCGCCAATTGAGGCGTCTGAACGAGCCTAGCCGCGCATGTAGATCGAATTCTTCGGCCGTTCGATCACCCGGCGGAGCATCGGCTCGAACACCTCCAGCGGCGCGGTGTCATAGTCCGGATCGAAGCTCGACTGGTCGTACAGATGGCAGAACTGGGCGCAATGTTCGAAATGCGGATGGCCGCGAAACTGCTCGCGCATATCTCGGTCCAGGCCGATATGATGGAAGAAATAATAGCCCTGGAAGATGCCGTGCTTGTCGATCATCCAGTGATTGGCCTCTGAAACGTAGGGCCTCATGATCACCGCCGCGACCTCGGCGTGATTGGCCGGACCCATCAGGTCGCCGATGTCGTGCATCAGTGCGCAGACCACATATTCCTCGTCGCGGCCGTCGCGCATGGCCCGGGTCGCAGTCTGCAGGGTGTGGGTCAGGCGATCGACGGCGAAGCCGCCCGCGTCGCGGCCAAGGTCCCTCAGCGCCGCTACCAGCCGATCGCCATAGGCGCGGTGGAACGGACCGCCCGCCGCGCCGATGGCCCGCCAGTCCTCCGGCGTGCCTTCGGTCATGGCGCGGAACGCCGCCTTGGCCGTCACTTCGCCGTCAGCCATGCGGAGCTCCTTTTTCGAGCCCATGGTAGCCCGCGCGCGTGACCGGTCAACGCGAACCGCTTCCGCCGCGCCGGCCGGCCGGCTAAAAGAGGCGCGCGCGGGCGTAGTTCAGAGGCAGAACGTCAGCTTCCCAAGCTGAATGTCGCGGGTTCGATTCCCGCCGCCCGCTCCAATATTTTCAAAGTCTTATGACGAATTACTCGGTCGACACAAACAGGGATCGGCACCGAGTCGGCACGGCGCTTAGGTTCGATGTAATGCAAAGGTTTTTGCGGACTGCGCGCCGATCACCGGCCCCCGGCTAGAGGCTTGGCAACTCCGCACAGACGACGGAACCCGCGTTGTGATCCGCAAGAGGATCAGCCCCACAGGCTCGGCAGCGGCGCGGCCCACAGCCGGTCGCCGAAGGGCACGGCTTTGTCGTGGTCGTACAGCACCAGACCCATCGCGAGCCGGTCGCCGACGGCCTCGGCGAGGCGTCTGAGGCCGCGAAAATCGTCGGCGGTCACGGTGGCGCGGGCCTTCACCTCCACGCCCACTATCCGGCCCGCGCGGTCCTCGATGACCACGTCGACCTCATACTGGTCCTTGTCACGGTAGTGGCTGAAGGTCAGTCGCTCGGCACTCCAGCCGGCCAGCTTCAGCAGCTCGGAGAAGACAAAGCTCTCAAGGATGGGGCCGAAGGCGCCGCGGTCGCGCGCGATCCGTTCCGGCGTCACGCCCCGCAGGGCGGACAGGAGACCGGAGTCCAGGAAGTGAAGCTTCGGCCTCTTGGTCATGCGCTTGAGGGCGTTGCTATGCCAGGGCGGCAGGGTGCGGACCAGGAACAGTTGCTCGAACAGCGCCGCGTAGCGCTGGGTGGTGACATGGTTCAGCCCGATGGCCGCGCCGGCGCCCGTGTTGTTGATGAGTTGGCCCGAATGTTCGGCCAGCACCTGCAGCAGGCGCGGCATCCGGTCGAGATGGTCGACGTTGGCGATATCGCGAACGTCGCGCTGCACGACGGCCTCGACATAGTCGAGATACCAGTCCTGGCGCCGCCCCCAGGTCTTGCGCGCCAACGCCTCTGGATAACCCCCGGCGAGCACGGCCTCCACCAGATCGACCCCGACGATCGAACGGCCTGGTTCGGGCGGCTCGCCCCGGAAGACCTGCGTCAGGAACGCGGGCGGCGCGGCGTCGGCGATCTCTGACTGTGCCAGAGGCAGGAGGCGCACGGTCTCCATGCGGCCGGCCAGGGAATCGGCCACGCGCGGCAGCGTCATCAGGTTGGCGGAGCCGGTGAGCAGGAAGCGGCCGGGGCGGGGATCGGCATCGACACTCTCCTTGATCGCCAGCATGAGGCTGGGCGCGCGCTGGATCTCATCGATGACGGCGCGATCCAGGCCCCGCACGAAGCCGGTAGGATCGCGCGTGGCGGCAGCCAGCGTGGTCGCGTTGTCGAGCGTCTGAAACGTGCGCGACCTGTCGGCCAGGGACTGGGCGAGCGTCGTCTTCCCCGCCTGGCGCGGTCCGGCTAGCAGGACGACGCGTGTGTCGGCGAGCGCCTGTTCGATCTGGGCGGTGGCGAACCTGGGGTACAATGGCGTAGTCCGTCCGTCTGAAAGCAGAGGTCCGTCCAATTGAAAGTTAAAGGCCGTCTATCTGAAAGTTTCGAGCCGGCCAAATGGAATCGGCGGGCTGGTGGGGGCCGGGAGCCGAGCCTGAATGTATGCGTCCGGGCTTGCACGTCGGTCAGGTCTTGACGTGATTTTCCGGCTTCCAAGCCCAGGGCAGCAGCTCATCGAGTCGGTTGACGCGATGGCCATCGACCATTCGGGTGAGCACGTCGCGCAGATAGGCGTAGGGCTCGACACCGTTCAGCTTGCAGGTTTCCACCAGGCTCAAGACGACGCCCAGCGGTCACCACCGCTGAGGCGGCTTACCGCGGTTTCCTCCCCCGAAGGCTCTCGGACGCCGACCCGAGCCCGGCCCCACCTCTCGCGTTCGGCCGGCATCCGAAACCCTCAACATAAGCAGACCTCCGTGTCAGAGCGGGGAGCGCACAGTTGTGGCCGGCGACCGCTCCTACGATCGAGCGTAGCCAAGCGCTCCGATGGCCCGCAGTGCGGCCGTTTGTTGGCTCGACATGCCTAACACCTCGGCCAGGATTTCGCTGGAATGCTGCCCAAGTTCGGCAACAAACGAGCCAGCCTGCGCCCGCGATCCGGAGAACTTGAACGGAGGATTTGGGACGAGGTAGTCCTTCCCGCGATCCGTCACCTTGGCCAGACTGCCCCGGTGGGCCAACTGTTCATCGCGCAGCGCTTCGGCGACCGACAGGTAGCGCGAACAAGGCACCCCCGCCTCCGTGAATATGCGCTCGCAGACCTCTGCCGAGCGAGTCTCGGTCCAGCCTTCGACGATCGCCATGATCGCTTCCCAGTTGCTGCTTCGGGCGCCAATGGTCGAAAATCGCGGATCGCCCAACAGGTCAGCGCGCGCGATCACCTTGGTTAGGGATTCAAAGTTTTTCTGACTGACCGGCGCGATGATGACGTAACCATCCGACGCGCGAAGCGGGCTGTAGGTATGACGCGGACTCTCCGCCGAGAAAGACGCAACCGAGCACTCATAAACCATCATCGACAGCATGCTCTCCATCAAGGAGACGTCGATCCTCTGGCCGACGCCGTCGCGCTCGCGCTGAAGCAAGGCCGTCTGGATTGCGCCGAAGCCGTTGAGGCCGCCGAGCACGTCCGCCATGAAGATGCCGGTCCGCGCCGGCAGATCGACATTGGTCTGGTAGCCCATATGCGCCAGATCGAAGCCGCTGGCCGCGTGGATGATCGGTGCGTAGGCCGGCTTGGTCGCGGACGGCCCAGTCTGCCCATAGCCCGCAATGGAGCAGTAGATCAGTCGGCGATTGTCGGCTGACAAGGTCTCGTAGTCGAGGCCCAAGCGCCCCATTACACCTGGCCGGAAGTTCTCGACCACGACGTCGGAGCGTCGCGCGAGCGCCCGCGCCACCCCGAGCGCCTCCGGCTTCTTCAAATCTAACACCAAACTTCGCTTTCCGGCGTTGAGTTGTCCAAAATAGGCGCTGCGCCAGCCGGCGAACGGCCCCGGCGGCGGACGGATCATGTCCCCTTCCGGCGCTTCGACCTTGATGACGTCGGCCCCGATATCCGCGAGCAGGCGCGTACAGTAGGGTCCGGCCATCACCGCGGTGAAGTCGAGAACACGCACGCCGTCCAAGGCGCCTGTCCGAGGGTTGCTGCCCATAGTGAGATTCTTTCTTGTCGTCCGAGAGGCGCGCGCCCGCGAGGAGGTCGGCGGCTGGGCTATCTGCCGACGAAACTAGGCCGTCTCTTCTCGATGAAAGCCGCCACGGCTTCCTTATGATCCTTGGTGTTAAAGGTCGCGATCTCAAGCGCCATGGAGGTGTCGTAGATCAGGTTGATCTGCTGCTTGAGCCACTTGTTGACTGACAACTTGGTCCAGCGGATCGCCCACGTCGCGCCGTCGGCCAGTTCGCGCGCGATCGCATAGGCCTTGTCATAGACTTCCTCGGCCGGAACCGCATGGTTCACCAGGCCGATGCGCTCGGCCTCCTCCCCCGTGAAGATCAGCCCGCGCATCAGATATTCCTTGGCCCGGTTGGGACCGACCAGCAACGGCCAGATGGCGGCGCCGCCGTCACCCGCGACCAGGCCGACCTTGACATGGGTGTCGGCGATCTTGGCGGTCTTCGCCGCGACGGTGATGTCGCAAAACAGAGCGATCGTGGCGGCGAGCCCGATAGCGTTACCGTTGATGGCGCAAACGATCGGCTTGTCGCAATCGAGCAGGTTGTAGAGAATCCGCCGCGCTCCACCGGGCTCCAGCACCGCGTCTGGACCGGCGACCACGTCGCCCGCCGGTCGGTCTTTCATGCCCTTGACGTCGCCCCCGACACTGAACGTCTCGCCAGTCGCGGTCAGCAGGATAGCGAACACATCCTCGTCATCGACAAGGTCGACGAAGATGGTTTGGAACTCGATGTGGAATTGGTGATCGATAGCGTTGCGTTTCTCCGGCCGGTTGAGGCGAACGATCGCGAGATGACCTTCCTTCTCGATGGTGAAGCGCTGATAGCGGCTGTAATCCATGGTTTCGCTCCGCGACGGCTGGCGCTTCCATCGAAGCGGCGCGCTCGACGTTACGCTCTTAGGCGTCGCCGTTTACGCATTAAATTGCATGCGAGGCAAGGCGCATGATCACCCAGGCACAGATCGACGGTCATGCTCAAATGGATATGTAATATGTTGCAGCACGACAGTGGCATAAACTACGGTACCCCAAACGCCGTCATGAAAGACGGCGGAACGAGAGGAGGCTGCCGATGAGTCTGGCCGACCCTGCCCACGCCCCCGCAGAGGCGGCTCTCCCCGGCGCCGGCCTGCCCACAGCCGAGGACCGAAGCATGATGCGCGACGCCGTGCGCGGCGTCCTCGCGCGGGTTTGGCCGGCGTCTGTCTATGAGCATGGCTTCACCGATCCAGACAAGCAACGCGCGGCGTGGCGAGCTTTGGTGGATCTAGGCGTCGCCGCTCTTGGGCAAGATCCGAGCGAAGGTGGCGTTCGCGAGATCGTGCTGGTCGCAGAGGAGCTGGGCCGCGCGGCAAGCCTGGCCCCGATCCTGGCGACGGCCATCGCAAACCTCCTGCTCGGCCCGCGGGTCGCCGAGGCCAAGATCGGGGCGCTGCTGCAGCAAATTCATACCGGCGAGGCGATCGTCACCCTCTCGTTCGGCGACTGCGACTATGGGCGCGCGGTGGGCAAAGTGTCGGTGTCCGGCGGCAAGGCGCATGGAACCGTTCAATTCATCGAGGCAGCCGACATCGCAACACATCTCCTGGTCTTCGTCGGAGACGGTCCCCGGCTCGCCATCGTGTCGCTGACGCCAGACACCAGCACGGTTAAGGCCACCCGAGCCATGGGCGCCGATGGACTGGCCCAGATTACATTGGACGGTGCGGCCGCCGAGCTGGTGCCACTGAAGGCGTCTGACGCCTCGGCGATGCTCAATGTGAGCCGGTTGGCGCTAGCGGCGCGGACCTACGGGGGCGCGCGGCACGTGTTCGACCTTGCCGTCGATTACGCCAAAGAACGTAAGCAGTTTGGGCGACACATCGGCAGCTTCCAAGCGCTGCAGCACAAACTGGTCAACAATCTGATGGCGTTGGAGGGCGTTCGGCTGAGCGTCGACTACGCCGCCGAATGCTATGATTTCGACCACCCTCAATGGCGACTGTACGCGGCCGCCTGCTTCGCCTCGGCTGGGGCGACGCTGCGCCAGGTGGCCCTCGAGAACCATCACGCCTTCGGTGCGATCGGCTATGCCGAAGAGCACACGGCCCCGCGCTATTTCAAGCGCGCCCACGTCGATCTCATCCGCCACGGGGGCTACCAGGCCGCGCGCGCCGACCTGGCCGACTTCTACCTCGACGATACGCCGCGCAAGGTGCCTGAACTGGATCTCGGACCTTCCGGCAACGCGTTTCGCGAGGAAGTTCGCCAGTGGCTCGAGGAAACCTGGCCGACGTCACGCGCCGACGCGTTCTACAACCGGCCCTATGTCGAGCGCGAATACGACCCTGACTTTCCCCGCCAGCTTGGCGCCATGGGCTGGATCGGCCTCAATTGGCCCAAACGCGTCGGCGGCCAGGAGCGCCGCCCCCTCGAGCTAATCGGCTTCATCGAGGTGCTCGAGCAATATCAGGCGCCGCGGGCCGGCGCGCCCATCCACGGCAATATGCTGATCATGCGCGGCGCGCCGGAACAGCAGGCCGAGCGGCTCCCGGCAATCCTGAGGGGCGAGGCGATCTACGGCATGGGGCTGAGCGAGCCCAATGCGGGATCGGACCTCGCCTCGTTGAAGACCCGTGCCGAACGTGACGGCGATGATTGGGTCATCAACGGGCAGAAGATCTGGTGCACCACCTTCTATGGCGACTCCCTCTTAGTCGCCGCTCGCACGGATCCGGACGCAGAGCCGCGGCACGCGGGGATCAGCGCCTTCATCGTGCCGACCGACGCGCCGGGCCTGACCATCAAGCCGACGGGCACCATGTACGACGGCCGCTTCGCGAACCTCTACTTCGACGACGTCCGGGCGCCGGCTAAGGACATGGTCGGCCCGGTCAACGGCGGCTGGGACGTGATCACCAGCGCCCTGATCACCGAGCGCGGCTACTACGGCGGTCAGATGGTGTGCCAATTGGTCCGCCAGTTCGAGCTGCTGTGCGACGTGTTGCGCACGGCTGTCGACGCCGAAGGCAGGCCCCTTCGCCTGCAGCCCCTGGTGCGCGACAAGATCGGCGACCTCATCGCGCAGATCGAAGTCGGTCGCCGCATGATGCTCTCGTGCGCGCGGTCGGCCGAGAGCGGCGTCACTCCGATCCAGGACGCCGCGATCAGCAAGGTCTATACCAGCGAGCTGATGGAGCGCTTCGGGGAGGCCGCACTCGATGTCTTGGGCCTGGAGGCGGCGCTGTCGTTCGGCGCGGAAGGGGCGGTGCTGCGCGGTCAATTGGAACAGAAGCTGCGCTTTTCGATGATGTGGGTGATCAGCCTCGGCACCAACGAAATCCAGCGCTCGATCATCGCCAAGTCCGCCCTGAGCCTGCCCAGCAAGTGATTGCCGCGCGGCGAGGGCGCACCCAACTGCAGCTGTCTAAGAAACCTTCGCGGTCTTGTTTTGGAAAGCGGCGATGCGCGCATCCATGTCTGGACCTACGCCGCGGGTGCGCGCGATCTCGTAGCTGAGACCGGCGGCCAGCGGCAGACCGTCGGTTTCCACCAGGAGCCGCTTGTTGGCGCGATGGCTATGCCAGGAGTTGGCAAGGATGGTCTTCGCCAGCGCCTCCAGTTCGTCGTGGAGGTCCGCATCCGGCACGCAGATGTTGGCCAGCCCGATGACTTCGGCTTGGCGTCCAGTATAGGTGCGGCAGGTAAACATCATTTCGCGCGCCTTGGGCAAACCGACGCGGCGCGGAAGGCGCTGGCTCATGCCCCATATCGGCGACAGCGCCCAGCGAGCGTGGGTGTCGGCGAACTTCGCACTCTCTGCGCAAACCAGCAGATCGCCGGCGAGGGCCAGTTCGAGAGCGCCCGTATAGCAATGGCCATGCACCGCGGTGATCACCAGCTGCGGTAGGTTCGCCAGTTTCTCGATGACGCTGGCCTGGAAGTTCAGGCGCGGCGGCTCTTCGCCAGTGGCGATATCGTTAAGGTCATGTCCGGCCGAGAAGCACTTGCCGGCGCCGCGGATGACGACCAGCCCGACGCTGTCGGTCTGGCCGGCGATGGCGTCTACATGCTCCTCGAGCGCGGCGAACAACGCCACATTAAGCGCATTCAACTTGTCAGGTCGGTTGAGCGTCAGAGTGGCGCAACCCTCCCTGTCTTCTCTGAGCACCAGCATGGTCATGGCGTTACCTCTTTAGACTGGAAGGCCAGCCGCTGGCCCGGCGCACGGAATCCCACTCAGTGATGGGCTTGCTCATCGCGAGCCAGACCGCTGGGGCGACGGCTTTGTGCGAGCCGATGAGCGGGGCCGCGGCGCAGCGTCACGCGGCATCGGCCAGGCCCGCGTTGACGTGAGCGCGTCCCCTCACGAGATCCGCTCCCTTTTCACCGATCATGATCGTTGGCGCGTTGGTGTGGCCGCCGACTATGGCCGGCATGATGGAGGCGTCGATGACCCTAAGGTTAGAGACGCCATGAACCTTGAGTTCGGCGTCGACGACCGCCTCTGGCCCTTGGCCCATCATGCACGTGCTCGTCGGATGTTGCGCCGTGCGGATGACGGCGCGGATGTGCGCGACGAGCGCTTCATCGCTCTGCGCCTCAGCGCCGGGCGTGAGTTCGCCGGTCACCAACGAGGCGGCAGGCTCTGTCGCCATGAACGCTCGCACCATGCGCAGTCCCTTCAACAGGGTTTCGCAGTCGCGGGGATCCGTCAGAAGGTTCAGTTGGATCCGGGGATTGTCCTTGGGATCGGCGGAACGCAACTTCACCCAGCCACGGCTTTCCGGCCGCATCAGCCAAGTGCTGACACCGATGCTGCTTCTGATCAGGCGTCGCCAGCCGGGGAACCAGACCCGTGCGTTCAACGCGGCGGGGGAGAACAGGAATTCGAGGTCGGGACGTTCGAGTTCAGGCCGGGTTCGGCAGAACGCCACGGCGGTGAACGGCAGACCGGCCACCACCCCTCCCCCACTCAGTCCCCACTGCATCACCGACAGCGTCAGGCGATCCAGTCGAATCTGGATGTCGAAGGGGAGGCGGTCCTTGGGATTGAACGTCAGCGCGACGCCGGGATGGTCTTGGAGATTTTGACCGACCCCGGGCAGGTCCTGAACCACCTTCAATCCAAGCGCTCTGAGGTCATCGGCCGGCCCGATGCCCGACAGCATGAGAAGCTTTGGTGAGTTGTAGGCGCCACCCGACACGATCACCTCGCCGTCGGCATAGATCGTGCTGACCGCGCCCTTCTTGGCCACCTCGACGCCGATCGCTCTCTGACCGTCAAACAGAAGCCGGGTGGTTTGCGTCTCGCTCAGCAAGGTCAGGTTGCCGCGGCGCAGCGCGGGATAGAGGTAGCGCCGCGCCGTACTCGCGCGCCGGCCGCGATGCGTGGTGAAATCGGTCACCCCAAAGCCGTCAGGTGTGTCCCGCTCAAAGTCGTCCGAGACCGGGTAGCCAAGGCGGCGCGCGGTTTCGGCAATCTTTACATAGGCGGCGTCCGGGACGTGGCGAGAGACGCTGAGCGGGCCCGCGCCCCCGTGAGCCTCGCTGACTCCCCGCCAGTTGTTCTCGGCGCGTTTGAAATAGGGCAGGACGTCGGCGTACGACCATCCGGCGCAGCCGAGTTGCGCCCATTGGTCGTAGTCGCGCGGATGGCCGCGCGAGTACATCATGCCGTTGATTGAGGAACCGCCGCCAATCACCTTCCCGGCCGCGCGGTTTAGCCTGCGGTTGTCCGCAAATGGCTCAGGTTCGGTTTCAAAGCCCCAATTCAGGGCTGGATTGTAGAAGATCTGACCGCAGGCGAGCGGCATGGCCATCAGCGGGTGACGGTCGCGCCCCCCAGCCTCAATCAGCAGGATCTTGAGGGATGGGTCCTCGGCGAGCCGCGAAGCGACCACGCAGCCGGCCGACCCGGCTCCCACGACGATATAGTCGTAGCGTCGAACCATGGTCTCGCTCCCTGCGCAGGCCTTCAACGGGATGATTGGGTCGTGGGCTCAGAGCGCCATCACCACTGACTTGAGTTCCGTGAAGCCGAGGACACCCTCCTCGCCCTGCTCGCGGCCCCACCCGGATTGCTTGAAGCCACCGAAGGGCACGGTGTGGTCGATGCCGGCGCCGTTGACCCGCACCACGCCAGCCTTGATCTTTCGCGCCATGCGATGGGCCCTCGAAAGATCGCGCGTGTAGACGAAGGCGTTCAGCCCATAGTCGGTGTCATTGGCCGCCCGGGCCAGACCGTCGAGATCGTCGTCATCGAACGGCATGATGCACAGAACCGGGCCGAAGATTTCCTCCTGCCGGACCCGCATCGACCGTTCCGTGTCGGCCAGGATGGTCGGCTCCATGAAATAGCCCTGGCTCCCGTGGCGGGCGCCCCCCGTTACGAGCTTCGCGCCGGCTTCCAGGCCGCTCTCAACATAGCCTGCCACACGCTCCAGCTGCTTGTCGGAGATCAGAGGTCCGAGTTCGCTCGACGGGTCCACCCCGGGCCCGATGCGCAGGGACCGCGCCTTATCGGCCAAGGCTGTGACTGTCTTGTCGTAGATCGACCGCTGGACAAAGGCGCGCGATCCGGCCGCGCAGATCTGGCCGGTGTTGTAGAAAATATTGCGAAACACGCCTTGAACGGCGACGTCGAAATCGGCGTCGGCAAATACGACGGCCGGTGATTTGCCACCCAGCTCGACGGTCAGCCGCTTGAGATTGCCCGCGCAGGCGGCGATGAGGCGCTTGCCGGTCGCGGTCGAACCGGTGAACGAGATCTTGTCGACGTCGGGGTGATCGGCGAGCGCCTGACCGACTTCGGGGCCGTAGCCGGTGACGATATTGACGACGCCCGCCGGGAATCCCGTCTCTTCAATCAGTTCGCCGAGCCGCAAGCACGTCAGCGACGCCTGCTCCGCCGGCTTGAGCACCACGGTGCAACCGGCTGCCAGGGCGTCGGCCATCTTCGCCACCGCCATGCCCAGCGGGAAATTCCAGGCGATGATCAGGCCACACACCCCAACCGGCTCGCGGGCAGTGAAGGCATGAAAATCGCCCAGTAAATTGGGCGAAAAAGTCTTGCCGAAGATTTTGGTCGCCCAACCGGCCGAGTAGCGAAGCTTTTCCACCGCGCCGCCAACATCAACCGCCGTGGACATGCCGATCGGCTTGCCGACGTCCAAGGTCTCAAGCAGGGCGAGCTCGTCGCGGTGCGCTTCGAGCCGGTCGGCGAGCGCCCACAGCAGTCTGGCACGCGTCTGACCCGTCATCTTCGGCCACGGACCGGTTTCCAGCGCTTGGCGCGCAGCCTTGACCGCGCGATCGACGTCCTGCGCGCCGCCGCGAGAGAAGCGGGCAATCTCCTGACCATTGGCCGGATCGATTGCAGGGATGGTTTCCGAGCCGGTTGGCGCGACCCACTCGCCGCCGACAAAGAGAGTTTTGGGATGCTGCGCCGCCTGCGGCGACAGCGTTTTGTCGAGGGTCCAGGCTTCACTCACGCGTCCGAACTCCCTTAATTGACCCGCGTGTCACGATGGACGATCAGCCGCTCGAAGCCGCGCGCCGAAAGATTGATCGGCCGCGCCGCCGACGCATAGTCGAGCTCGAAGTCGGCGCCGATCAGGGGAAACAGCTCCTCGAGCGCCACCTTGACCAGCGTCCGGGCCAGCGGCGCGCCCAGGCAGAGGTGCGGTCCCGAGCCGAAGCCGAAATGCCGGCCCTTCGGGCGGCCGAGATCGAACCGATCCGCGTGGGGGAAGACCGCCTCATCGCGATTGGCCGAGGCGTACAGCAGTACAACGCGCGCCTCGGCGGGCACTAGGGTGTCGCCGATCTGAAGAGCGCGCGTGGTCGATCGCGCGAACGCGTGCCCGGCGGTGTCATAACGCGCGCCCTCTTCGACCGCCGCGGCGGCCAGCGAAGGGTCTTTGAACAGCCGGTCCCGCTGCTCCGGATGGCGCTCAAGGGCGCTCAGCAGATTGCCGAGGAAGTGAATGGCGGTGCTGAACCCCGCCAGGATCACAGCAACCGCGGCGTTGGCGATCTCATCGTCGGAGGCCGAGACAGCCGCGGCCCGGTCCGAACGCAGGACGCTGATCAGATCCTCACCGTCGCCGGCCGCCGGCCGTCGGACCCGATCGAGGACGAAGGCGTTCAGCGCCGGCAAGGCCGCAAAGCGGATAGGCGCCCCAAACGGGGTCGACTGACTTTGGACGTCGGCGAGCAGGCAAAGCAGCGTCTCCTCGTCCGCCCGGTCGATGCCGATGACCTGACCGATCGCGCGGTTGAAGAACGGCTTGGCGAAATCTGCAACGAGATCGAAGCGACGGGCCTCGCGCAGCGGCGCGATCAGGGCGCGCGCGTGCCCACGCGCCGTTTCCCCCGCGATCCTGATCCGATCGGGAAGGAAGGCCCGGCCAAAGACCGGCCTCAGCTCGTCGTGGCGGGGTGGGTCCATGGTTCCAAGGCTCATCCCGACCCGCGCGGGAGAATCCTCGATCAATATGCCGCGTGTGGTCGTGTAGTCCTGCCAGCGCACCACGGCGTCGGCGATGTCGGCATAGCGCGACAGCAGCCAATAGGTCCGCCCCTCCCACGCCAGGCGATACACCGGCTCCTCGCTCCTGAGCCGGGTGTAGACCGGATACGGATCGTCGTTGAACGCGGCGGAGGACGGATCAAACGAAATTGCCATGGACGACCTCGAGATCGCAAACGCAGTTCACGATATGCACTATTATGCATAACAACAAGGGGGATTGATCCGGCGAAGGGTTCAATGGAGGATGACACGGCTGCTGAACGGCCGTGGGGATGCGATATAGTGGTCAGGAGCCGGCTTGGAACGGAACGCTCCAACGTAGAAGGATCCCGACGCGGTGCGGCGGAGCTTGCGGAGCGCGTGCGCGCGGCGCGCGCCAAGATCGGGATGACCCGCAAGCAGCTCGCCGCCGCCTCAGGCGCTTCCGAACGCTACCTCGCCAACATTGAGCAGAGCGTCGGCAATCCATCGTTGAGTCTGATGAGCTCCCTGGCGACGGCGCTCGATATTGCGCTGGCCGAACTGCTGCCTCTTGGCGGAGAACAGAGTGAACTACGCGCACTCGCTGCGGCCGCCTTGCGCCGCGTCCCCGAGGGACGACTGCCAGCGGTTTTGGAAGAGCTTCGCAACCCTGTCGGCGCCGACGTCGGCAAGGCGCAGCGAATCGTGCTCGTCGGTCTGCGCGGCGCCGGCAAGACTTCGCTCGGCGCCGCCCTCGCCAAACGCCTCGATGCCCCGTTTTTCGAAATCTCGCACGAGGTGGAACGTGCCTATGGAGCCGACATCGGCGCCCTGCTCGAACTGTCGGGACAAAGCGCGCTTAGACGATACGAACGAGAGGTTTGGGAGGCTATCGTCGAGCGCGAGGAAGCGGCAGTGGTCGGCGCGCCCGGCGCGATCGTCGCCGAGCCGGCGCTCTATGAGCGCTTGCTGGCGAGCGCGCACTCGATATGGCTACAGGCGACACCGGAGGACCACATGTCTCGGGTGATAGCCCAGGGCGATCTCCGCCCGATGGCCGACAACCGCAGCGCGATGAGCGATCTCAAGGCGATCCTGGCCGCGCGTTCCGGCGACTATGCCCGCTGCGACGCCACCCTGAATACCTCGGTGCAGGATTTCGAGGCGACGTCCGACCGGCTGGAAGCCATCGCGCGAAGCCTGCGCGGCTAAATGAATGAAATCGAAATTGCCGTCGACCCGGCGGTAGAGCCGGTCCTATCTCAACGCACCTAGAAATGCGGCGGAATAGGCGACAGCATTGTTCCACTCGCCGCGCCGTACGAGGTCGCACCAATTTGGATTGCCAATCAGCGCTCGTCCTACAGCGACCAGATCGAACTCGTCGCCGTCGTACATTTCGACCAGCCGGTTGAGATCGGCCGCCCCAGAGGTTGAGCCTGGCGCGAAGCCGGCCGAGGACAGATCCCGCTCCAGGCCGACAGAGCCGACGATGATCGCAGGCTTTCCGGTGACCGTCTTTGTCCATCCGGAGAGGCTCCGCTCGCTCCCCTCGAACTCCTGCTGCCAGAAGCGGCGCTGGGATGTGTGGAAGATGTCAACGCCGGCGTCCACCAGCGGGCTCAACAGGGCCTCGAGCTCGCCCGGCGTCTGCGCCAGGCGGGCGGTATAGTCCTGCTGTTTCCATTGCGAGAAGCGGAAGACGATCGGCAGGTCGGGTCCTACGCGGCGGCGACATTCGCGCACGATCTCCGCCGCAAAGCGCGTTCGCGCCACGAGGTCGCCGCCGAATCCATCGGTGCGTTGATTGGTGGCGGCCCACAGGAATTGGTCGATCAGGTAGCCGTGCGCGCCATGAATCTCGATCCCGTCGAAGCCGAGCTCGACTGCGCTCCTCGCCGCCTGCCCGAAAGCGGTGATCACGCGCTCGATCTCGGCGACGGTCATCGGCTCGCCGACCTTCTCGCCGGCCTTGATGTAGCCGGACGGACTGACCGGTTCGGCGCCGCTGTCCGCTAGGGGGATGTTCTCGACCACCCGCTTTTCGAGCAAGCCGACGTGCCATAGCTGGGGAAGGATTTTCGCCCCCCCGGCGTGGACACCGCGCACGACCTCGCCCCAACCCGCCAGCGACGCGTCGCCGTGGAAATCCGGAATATTCGCGTTGTTGGAGGCGGCCGGGTGCGGCACGAAAGTGCCCTCGGTGACGATGAGGCCGATCCCGCCTGCGGCGCGCCGGGCGTAGTAACCGGCCACGTTTGGGCCCGGGACCCCGCCAGGAGAAAAGGCCCGAGTCATCGGCGCCATGACGAAGCGGTTGCGCAGGAGAAGGCCCCCGACTTCAGCCGGGTCGAAGAGGGGTTCCACCGAGTGCGGGGCCAAGTTTGCCCGCGGATCTGCCATATAATGCCTTTTTCGAAGTACGACTTGACGACCCACAGACACCCGCCACCGGACATGGGGGCTCTACAACGGCTGCATTTTGATGCGTGTCACATGGCGCCGTCCATCGCATCTGTGATACCGTCGAGGCGCGATGACGGAACGGGCCATCAAGTCGGCTGAGCGTACGGTAGCGCTGTTCGAGCTGTTCTCGGCGACGGAGACGCCGCTCACGGTGGGCGAGGTATCGACCGCGCTGGAGATGCCGCAATCGAGCGCCAGCATGCTGCTTCGCAAGCTCGTGACCCTGGGCTATCTCGATCTCGACCGCGTCACCCGCCGCTATAAACCCACGCTCCGGATCCTGCTGCTGAGCTCGTGGATGACTCGACGGTTCAGTGAGACCGGCGCGATCGCTGCGGCGCTAGACAGGCTGCACGGGGCCACCGGCGAGGTTGCAATGCTGTCCTTGCAGCAAAACGCCCGCATGCAGTGGATTCTGACCCGCGGAGTCGATCGCAGCGGCCTGCAATACAACGCCGGCGACCGCGACGCCGACAAGCGGCTCATGGTCCGCTCGGGCATCTTCGCATCGCTCACGTGTTCGGCGATGGGCCGGGTCATCCTCAGCCTTAAGCCGGACCACGAGGTGTGCAGCTGGGTCAGGCGCGCCAATGCCGAAGCCGAGGCGCCGCAGTTCCGCGTGAGCGAATCCGAAATGCTGCGCCTGCTGGGCGAAGTTCGCCGGCAAGGCTACGCCGAGACAGCCGGATCGCAATTGCCGAATATGGGCGCGTTCGCGGTCGCAGTCCCCTCTCCGCTCGACTCCACGCCGCTGGCGGTCTCCGTCAGCCTCCGCATCGAGCGTATGGCCGCCAAGCGGAGCACCATCTTGGACGGCCTGTTCCAGGTGCGTGAGCAGTTCTCGAACTTTCGGCTGTTCGAGTCTTCGACGACGCCTTCATCGGAAACTGGGCAGCTCGCGCCTCAGTCTCAGGCCACGGTCTTCGGCAGCGCCGGCTCCAGCGCCGGATCATAGCGCTCCTGCAGGATCCATTTGCACATGCGCCGGGCGGGCTCGAGCCCATCGGACGGGCCCGCCACGACCCGGCGCGTGGCGTAGCCCAATGAGACCAGCCGCTGTGCGCCGTGGAAGGCCAAGATGTCGCGAAGCTCGCCCAGCAGAATATCTGGATAGACCCCGATGGTCTGGGTGTAAGCGTTCACCGCCCTCACCGCCGTGTCCAAATGCTCGATCGGCACCAGGTTGGCCACGCGATTGGCCAGCAGGGGGGCGAAATCCACCGGCTCAGCCAGGTTCGAGACAATCACCCCGCCGCGCCGATCACCGCCGATCAGCGTGAAGGCTTCGCCGGCGTAGCGCAGGCCCTCCATCTCCTCCGCCAACGCAGGATTCAACTGCCTGGCCGGCGTGCTCAATGCGCTCGGCAGCCGCTGGATGGCCTCGAACACCAGTTCGCCGAAACGGCGCGCGCGGGCCAGACCGGCCGCATCGATGCCCGACTGGATATAGACCACCCGAGCATTCAAACAGGCTTCCTGGTTGTGGACGCCGATATCAAGCGCCAGACGCCCGGCCACCTCCTCCATGGTCGCCTCATCGGCGAACGCAGCCTGGCCGATGATGGTCGAACTCAATTTCGGGTCCAGAGTGATCAGGTCGATGCCCGGTTGAATGTACTGGGTGATGTGTTTGACCGACGCCAGTCCTCCCCAGGCGACCAGCTTTTCGATATGTCGCGGCGAGTACAGTCGATCTTCGACCGCCTGGTCTCCGCCTTTCCAGTAGGCAACCGACAGATGGCGCGTCATCGGATGATCCGGCGCCATGTCGATCATCGTGCGCGCAATCGCCGAGGCCGTCATCGGATCGTTGGACGGCGTCTTGATGATGGTGTCGCTGCGCGTGATGAAGCTTCGCATCAGGCTGATGGCGCACACGCCGGGGGAGTTGCCGGCGATGATATGGACCGCCCGGGCGCCAAAGGCGCGAACCGCCGCCACATACCCTCGGTCGGTGCGAATATCGACCCAGCCCTCCAGGAAGGGAATACCGATAAGGATGTCGGCGTGCTGGCGAACGTAGCTGCGCTCGAAGAAGGTCCCCAGCATATCATAGGCGGTCTTGAGCAGTTCGGGAGTCAGCCCGGACGTCTCCACTGACAGGTCGAAGGCCTCGCGCAGGTATGGGTTGGCCAACGTGAGGCGCTCGGCGAGCCGATCCAGGTAGGCGAGGATGTCTTCGAAGCTGAGGGTGTAGAGATCCGCAATCGCTTCGGGTCGCGGCAAGGGCAGATCGGCGAGATGGCGACGAAGGTCAGGCGCGCGAAAGCTGGCCGCGCCGCGCCGGCCGCCAAACTCGATCTCCCCGTCCTCGATAATCCGGCCACGGATGATCAGGGGCACGGTCGGGGCAGGCATGATCAGTTCCCCATCGCGATGACGAACTCCAGGGCCTTGTCGTAAGCCTGGGGCGCACCGGCGCAGGTGATCTTGTCATCGCCGCCCTCGGCCTCGCTGTAGCGGCGGATCTCGCTGCTCACATAGGGGCCGATGCGGCCGCATGGACAGGGCGACGTGTCGCCCCACGACAGAGTGATCTCGTCGCCGGTGATGAATCCGCCCCAGTAGCTTCCCGCGTTGAGATCGAAGGCCGCGAACCGCCCCTTGCAGACGCCGCTGCGCGGGTATTGGGCGCCGCTCACCGGATCCAACATGAACGGGATCTGCCAGGGCGGCAGGTGGAAATGTCCTTGCGAGCAGGGCCGGACGATGCCCACCAGCTCCGACATGCCATAGCCCGGCGTCGGCTTGATCGGGCCGAGGAAGCGCGCGACGGTCTCGCGCCAGTCCTCGGGAAGCTCCGCGCCCTTGAGGCCGCCGCCGCCGGCCACGAAGCTGTCGGCCGCAAAGATGCCCTCGTAGCCGCGCTTCAGACCCGCGACCGCCAGCCGATAGAGCTGGGGCAGATGTCCCATCACCGACACCCGCGCGCCGCGAAACCGGTCGCCAACAATGTCGAGGAACCGCTCGAAATGGGTCTCCGCGCCGGCCTGCTCGGCCAGGAAGGCGTCCCGCCGGGCCAGCAGGGTCTTGCCTGGGCCCACCCGGTCGAGGTCACCGCGGGCTTCGGCGGCCCGGATCCGGCCCCCGAGTGACACGGCGTCGGCGCTGAAGCGTCCGGGATTCATCGGCACGATCATCGAGGCGTCGCCATCGAAGAGATCCGCTTCCAGGACGTCGAGCATCCTTTGCTGTCCATAGGCGCCGCGCCGGTACTGCAGATAGAGGATCGGGGTCTGTTCCGGCGGACCGCCCAGACGGGCTGGCTCCGCGCCGAACGGATCGAACTGGCGCAAATAGCCGGGCGCATATTGGCGAGACGTCGCCTCGTCCCGAGGCAGGAACGACAGCTTGCCGCTGGTGCCGGCGGAATGCACCAGCCGCAGCGGTGTCTGGGCGTCGAGCGCGAGGATCCAGTCGTCGATGGTCTCACAGGTCGAGACGTCCACTCCCCTGAGGTCGTGCGCGGTGAAGCCCTGCAGCCACTGCGTCATCCGATCGAACCGCGCGCTCTCGATGAAGGACAGGGGATAGGACTTGGAAGCCGAGTGCGGCACAAGCAGCAGGCCGAGGTCCTCGAGCGACTCCAGCTCTGTAACCCCCTGTTCGTCGGCGAGCCGCCTGACCAGCGGGATACGTTCGACCAATGCCTCGAAGCGGGTTTGCGCGGCGGCAACATGCAGCGCGTGCTGATCCTCGAGCGGGATGGCGAACATCTCGGCGTTGGTCAGCCGGATGATGGTCTCCGGCCGACGGCCCAATGCGCCTGTCTCCGTCGCGGCGTTAGCCTCGATCGATTGCATCGCCTTGCACCCTGCGGCCGTCGCTGGATTCGCAACGGCGACCCCATTGCCGGCCCTGCCTCCACCCCGCAATCGCCGCAGCCGTGCTCCCTGCGAACATCACAGTTGTGATGCCTATCATGGTTGTGATGCAGTATAGTGCCTTTGCCTGCGCTATATGACAGGTGGTGTTCAAAGGGGGAAATCCAGTGAAGATAGGGCTCTGCGCCAGCGCCGGCGTGACTTCGATCGTGTTCGCCTTGGCCGCGTCGCCGGCGTTTGCGCAGCAGGCCAGCGCGGCGGCGAAGCCCAATAGCGGGACGCAGGCCTCGGACGTCGGCGTGATCATCGTCACGGCTCGGAAGCGAGCGGAACGCATTTCTGACGTCGGCATGTCGATCACGGCCGCCACCCAGACCGAACTGGTCGAAAAGGGCATCACAACCGCCGCGGGACTGACCCGCATCGAGCCCAGCCTGCAGTTCGCGCCCTCGCCCTACGGCACGCCGATCTACACGATTCGGGGCGTCGGTTATTTCGAACAATCGCTCTCTGCGACGCCTGACGTGAGCATCTATCAGGATGAGGTGCCCTACCTCTATCCCGTGATGTCCAAGGGAGCCCTGGTCGATCTCGACCACGCGGAAATCCTGAAAGGCCCCCAAGGGACGCTGTTCGGTCAGAACGCGACCGGCGGCGCCATCAACTTCGACGCCGCCCATCCGACCCCGGACCTCGCCGCCGGCATCAACGCCACCTACGGGAACTTCAACGCCGCGCACTTTGACGGCTTTGTGAGCGGTCCGATCACCAGCACCCTGACCGCCCGGCTGGCGCTGAGCCTGGACGAAGGCGGAGCCTGGCAGAGAAGCGAAACCCGCGACGACAGCTTGGGTAACAAAGATCTGAAGGTCGGGCGCCTGATCCTCGACTGGAAGCCGAACGACAAGTTCAAGGCCAGCCTCAATCTCAACGCGTTCAAAGATCGCTCTGACGCCCAGGCTGGCCAACTGTTTGGCTACTACTTCACCGCTCCACAGTACATTTCGCCGGTCACGCCGGCCCAACTGGCGACGCCGGCCGGCTACTTTCCCAATCCGGCCTATTACGCGACCTATCCGGCCCACATCCAGCAACAGCTGGCCGAGCCGATGAACCCGTCCAATGACCGGCAGGCCGACTGGGTCGCCGGCACGCATCCGCGCCTCGATGAGGTCTACGCCCAGGGCTCGCTGCGCATGGATTATGTCGTCTCTGAGGCCCTAGCCCTGACGTCGATCACCAGCTATGCGCGCTACACCCAGAATGACCAGATCGACATTACTGGCGAGGCGGTGCCCACGGTTTCGGGCATTATCAACGGCAACGTCAGCTCGGGCTATCAGGAGTTTCGCGCCCACGGGGTTGTTCTGGACCAGAAGCTGAACTGGCTGGTGGGGGTCAACTATGAATCCGACACGACGAGTGAGAATTATCTCGACAGCAACTACTTCACCTCCACATCCTTCCTGACTGGGGGGTCGCCCTTCTCGGTGGTGCCGATCGCGCCGTTTACGGAAACATTCACCCCGAGCGCCGTTCGTGCCGAGACAAAGGCCGTATTCGCCAACGTCGACTACAACTTCACGTCCCAGCTCATCGGCCACGCCGGCGTGCGCTACACCCAATCCAACCAGAACTTCGGCGGCTGCATCGGCGCCGGCGCTCCCCTTGGCCCCGTCCTGTTTGGCATACCTGCCCTGCAGTGCGACACCCTTCTGCCCAATGGCTCCCGCGGATATTATGTCACCAGTCTCAATCAGAGCAACGTGCCTTGGCACGTGGGCTTGGATTGGAAGTTCGCTCCGGACAACTTGGTTTATGTCTCGGTCAGCAAAGGTTACAAGGCTGGGACCAGTCCCAACCTCGGCGCTGAAACCTACACCCAGCTCCAGCCAGTCAAGCAGGAGTCGGTCCTGGCTTACGAGATCGGGGTCAAATCGGCGCTGCTGGACAACACCTTGACCTTCACCGGTGCCTATTTTCACTATGACTACAATGACAAACAGGAACTTGGGCGTTTCGACGATCCGATCTTCGGCGACCTGCAGGCGCTTGTGAACATCCCCAAGTCCAGGGTGGACGGCGTTGAAGCGGCGGGCGTTTGGCGTCCATTCCGCGGTCTGACCTTGAACGCGGCCGTGACCTATCTGGACAGTAAGGTCACCGGCGACTTCATCAACTACGGCCCCTATGTCCTCAGCGCCGCGGACACGGTCAACTTCAAAGGCGAGGCTTTTCCCTTCACCCCCAAATGGTCCGTCAACTATGGCGCTCGGTACGACTGGCGGCTGACCGACACCCTCGGAGCTTTCGTCGGCTTCGACGGCAGCTATCAGAGCGCGACCACATCGGCGTTTGGCGATACCGCGGACCACGCCGAAGGTCCGCCCCTCTATAACAAGGCGTACAGTCTGCTCAACTTGACGGCCGGCGTCAGAAGCCTTGATGGCCATTGGCGCGCGGAGGTGTGGGGAAAGAACGTCACCAACACCTACTACTGGAACAGCGCCTTCTATGAGTTCGACCCGGATGTCCGTTACACCGGCATGCCGGCGACCTATGGCGTCACCGTGTCTTACCAATACTGAAATCCTCCCAACTCAGGGCGCGGGCTCCCGGCCCGCGCCCTGGCCTTTTCGGACGGGGAACGGGTGGGTCCAGAACTTGAGCTAAGGGAATGATGAAATCGAATGCACGACTTGGTCGTCTGCTCACCGACCCGAAGGCCTATGCTCAGTGGTGGGAGCTCCAGGACTCTCTGGCGGTCGCGCGGCGCGACTCGCCCGTGTCCCGCGTCGAGCCTGACGGCTTCGATCCATTCTGGGTGCTGACAAAGTTCGACGACATTCGCGAGGTCGAGCGTCAGCCCGACATCTTTCGCCAGAACGGAGTCCGGGTCGGCCTCCATAGCCGGGCCAGTCTGGCGGAAGCCGAAAGCCAACCGCCAACCCTCTCGATGGTCGTGTTTGACGGCATAGACCATCAAAACCTGAGGGGTATCACAGCGGGCTGGTTCGGCGCCGCGAGAGTCAAAAAGCTCGAGGAACGACTTCGGCCGCTGGCCAAGGCCGCGGTCGATCAGATGCTCGCAAGCGGTGACACATGCGAATTCTCCGAGGACGTCGCCCTCCGTTATCCATTGGGCGTGATTTGCTCCATACTGGGTATTCCAGTCGAGGATGAAGAAATTATTCTAGGCCTGACCCAGAAATACTTCAGCAGTGGGCGATCCGCGAAAGAACAAGATAGTCCTACCAATCTTGACGCTTTTAGAGAGCTTGGCGAATACTTCGAGTCAATGACCAACGATCGGCGTCGAACGCCGCGTGATGACATTGCCACCGTGATCGCCAATGCCGTGGTCGACGGCGATGTGCTCGATCACGCCCATGCCACGGCCTATTACGCCACCATCGCCACGGCGGGGCATGACACCACCTCCGCGACGCTGGCGGGCGCCATCTGGGCGCTCTGCGAACACCCAGGCCAATACCGCTTGTTGCGCGAGCAACCGCAACTGATTTCAAAGATCGCCGACGAGGCCGTGAGATGGACAACGCCCGTGCAGCAGTTCATGCGCACGGCCGCCCAGCCTTACCAGTTGCGCGGTCAACAGTTCGAGGCCGGCGATTGGATGCTCCTTTGCTATCCATCCGGGAATCGCGACGAAGAGTTTTATGAAGACCCTCATCGATTCGATGTAACCCGGTCGCCAAACAATCATGTCGGATTTGGCTATGGCGCTCACATGTGCCTTGGCATGCAACTGGCGCGTTTGGAGATCCAGATATTCTTTGAAGAACTTCTGCCGCGGGTACGCGAGATCAACCTCGACGGCACACCCGAACGAGCGTCGAGTTATTTCGTCGGAGGTCCCAATTACGTCCCGATAAGGTTCGCGGCGGTTTGAGCTCCGGTTTGCCGATTTCAGCGGCGTTGGTCGCCAGGCCAGGAGCGGCCTTCACCATCCAATCCGCCGTACTGGATGCTCCACGCCCAGATGAGATCCTGGTGCGAGTGGTCGCCGTCGGAATCTGTCACACCGACCTGGTCACCGCGCAGGGAAACACTTCGGCGCCGTTTCCGATCGTCCTGGGGCACGAGGGCGCCGGAGACGTCGTCGCCGTTGGGTCGGCGGTCGGCAAGGTTCGTCCGGGCGATCGTGTGGTCATGACGCTGCGGTCTTGCGGCGATTGTCCGTCCTGTCGGTGCGACCAACCTTCCTACTGCCACGTCAAGGCGGGATTGAACTTCAGCGGAGCCCGCCCCGACGGCAGCCATACCGTCAGTTTGGATGGAAAGCCGGTCTCCGCGAGCTACTTCGGCCAGTCATCATTCGCCACATACGCCCTGGCCTATGAGAGAAACGTAGTACGGCTGCCCGACGACTTGCCGTTTTGGGTCGCCGCTCCGCTGGGATGCGGCGTCCAGACGGGCGCCGGCGCGGTGTTCCGCTCCCTCGACTGTCGCAGCGGCGCCTCCTTGGTGGTGGCGGGCGGCGGCACGGTGGGATTGAGCGCCGTTCTGGCCGCCCGTATCCGCGGATGCGCGCCGATTGTCGTCATTGAGCCCGATCCTGACCGACGCCGCCTCGCCCTTGAGTTTGGCGCGGCGCACACGATCGATCCCGCCAGGCAACCGGATCTGGCGGCGGCGCTACGCGTCATTCTCCCCGCGGGCCCGGACTACGCCATCGACACCTCGGGACTCCCGTCCGTCATCGAAGCGCTTGTGGCGGCCATGGCGCCCCTGGGGAAGTTGGGTGTGCTCGGCCTCCCGCGAGACCTGACCGACACGTTCCGCGTCGGCGTGACCGCTTTCCTGAGCGGAGGGCTGACCATCCGCGGCATCGTCGAAGGCGACTCCGATCCGGACCTGTTCATCCCCGAACTCATTGGACTGTACCAGAGCGGTCAGTTTCCCTTCGATGCGATGATCAAGACCTACCCCTTTGCACGCATCAACGAAGCCATCTCAGATCAGCTGGCGGGGCTATGCGTGAAACCGGTATTGCTGGTCGAAGCGTGAGACCATCGATGTCGGGGGAAACGACCTTCTCCATGGTCATTGACGGGCAGCTGGTGTCCGCCGACTCGTTCTTGGATGTCATCGATCCCGCAACGGGCGTCGTGTTCGCCAGAGCGCCGAACTGTTCTCGAGTTCAGCTCGATGCCGCTGTTGCGTCCTCCGCCATCGCCTTCGAGTCTTGGAAGAACACCGACATTTCCGTTCGCCGCTCCACGCTTTTGTCGATCGCGCAGGTTATGGAATCCGACGCTGGCCGGCTGAGCGGATTGCTGACCTCGGAGCAGGGCAAGCCGCTGGCGGACGCCGCGGGGGAGATCGCCATCGCCGTGGCGCGCCTGCGCGGCACGGCCACGCTCGCGTTGCCGGAGGCCGTCGTGGAGCGGAACCCGGGACGCCACGTTCGCATACTCCGCACGCCCCTCGGCGTCGTCGGCGCCATCGCGCCCTGGAACTTCCCGATCTCGCTGGCGATGCAGAAGTTCGCATCGGCCCTGTTGGCGGGGAACACCGTCGTCCTGAAGCCTTCTCCCACCACGCCGCTGACGACGCTCCGTATCGGCGAGCTTGTGCGCCACCTTGTGCCCCCCGGCGTCTTCAACGTCGTCTCGGGAGCCGATCCCTTGGGTCAATGGATTACCGAACACAGTGGCATCGCGAAGATCAGCTTCACGGGGTCCGTTGAGACCGGACGGCGCGTAATGGCGAGCGCCGCTCGAGATCTGAAACGGGTGACCTTGGAGCTTGGCGGCAATGACGCCGCGGTCGTATTCCCCGGCGTCGATGTCTCCGCAGTAGTTGAAAAGATATTTTGGGCGTCATTTCGCAACGCTGGTCAGATTTGCATCGCGGCTAAGCGAATTTATGTTCACTCCGCGATATACGAAGAATTTAGAGACGCTCTTGTTTCCTATGCTCGCCAAATAAAAATTGGCGCCGGCGACGAGCCTGGCGTGCAGATTGGCCCGGTACAGAATTTGCATCAATTCCGGAGAATCGCTGATCTAATCGCCGAATGCGCTCACGAAGGACATAAGTTCGCGCTCGGCGGAACGGCGCCTCCCGAAGGTGGAGGTTACTTCCTGCCGCTGACGATCGTCGACAGTCCGCCGGACGAGTCACGTCTTGTGGCGGAAGAGCAGTTTGGACCCATCGTACCGCTGCTGAGATTTACCGATACAGACGATGTGATCCGGCGCGTTAACGCGACCCGTTTCGGCCTTGCCGGCTCCGTTTGGTCGCCGGATGCGGCCTTTGCGAGTTCGGTGGCCGAGCGCATCGACAGCGGCACGGTATGGATCAACGAAGTGCAGCAGCTCTCAGCCAGTGTGCCGTTCGGCGGCCATGGACAATCTGGCATCGGCGTCGAAGGCGGTCAGGAGGGATTGCTTGAGTACACAAATGCAAAGGTCGTGACGGCAGCCTCGCTCACCAACACGCCGGTCTTCGCTGAACGATCCCAGGACGCGTGATCTTCGGAGATCCTCGTCAGGCTCCTCCCTCCCCTAACCCACGACCTGCGCCCAAGCGACTTTGGCGGCGAGCGGCAGGTTTTCGACGAGGCTGTTCGCCTGGCTGGATGCGGCCGTGCCGCGGGCGATGCGGGCCTTGATGCCGTGGATGATGGCGCTGAATCGGAACAGATTGAACGCCATATAGAAGTCCAGATGATCAATCTGGACGCGCCCGGAACGCTGGCAATAGGCGCTGACATAGTCGGACTCGCGAGGAACGCCGAGCGCGTCCAGATCGGCGCCGGCGAGGCCCGAGAGGAGCGCCGGCGGCAGTCGCCAGACCATCAGGTGGAAGGCGAAGTCCGCCAGGGGATCGCCAAGCGTCGACAATTCCCAATCGAGGACCGCCAGGATCTCCGGCCGGCTCGGGTGAAAGATCACATTGTCGAGTTTGTAGTCTCCATGGACGATGCGAGTCTCCCCGGCCGGCGGAAGGTTACGCGGCAACCAGTCGATCAGCCGGTCGAGGTCTTCGATTCGCCCCACGTCTTCGGCGTCGTGGAGGTATTGACGGGTCCAACGCCGCATCTGTCGCTGTAAGTAGTCGGTCGGAGGTCCGTAGTCCCCAAGACCGACCTGCGCGGGATCGAGACTGTGAAGCGCCGCGATGGCCGCGTTCATGGCGTCGTAATAGGCGGCGCGTTCGGCGCGGGGTATGTCCGCGAGCGTGCTGTCCCAGAGCACCCGACCATCGACCATCTCCATGACGTAGAAGGCGGTGCCGATGACGCTGGCGTTTTCGCACAGGCCGAAGATGCGCGGCGTGGGAAAGGCCGCCGCCCCGAGGGCGGCCATTGCCCGCGCTTCCCGCTCCACGGCGTGGGCCCCGGTGAGCAAGGCGCCCGGAGGCTTGCGCCGCAGCACATAGTCCGTGTTCGGCGTCGTCAGTCGATAAGTCGGGTTGGATTGACCGCCCTTGAACTGGCGGACGCTCAGCGGCCCCCCAAACCCTTCGACGTTGGCGGCCATCCACGCGGCAAGGGCGTCTTGATCGAACCTGTGCCCGGGCCGAACCTTTTCATCTCCCGAATTGGCCTCCGTCCGGCTCACAGAAGGGACCCACAGACCGGGCGTGCCAGGGGCGCTGGGACGCCGGCCTCCTGGTCGCGCAGCACGTGCCGACTGACCTTGCCGGTGGCGGTCCTCGGCAGCGCATCGACGAACTCAATGGCTCGGGGGTATTTGTGCGGCGCCAGGCGCGCCTTGATGAACGCCTTCAGTTCATCCGCCAGCGCCTCGCTCGGGGCGGCGCCGGCCGCCAGCACCACGAAAGCCTTGGTCTTTGTGAGGCCCGCCGCGTCTTCGACGCCGACCACGGCGGCCTCCGCCACCGCTGCGTGCGCTAAGAGCTCTGCCTCGACCTCGACCGGCGAGACCCACAAACCGCTCACCTTCACCATGTCG
>OUNO010004830.1_pt2 | contig 49953 bp, 46 predicted proteins | sample 1779811 | NCBI WGS metagenome assembly OUNO01 (sample SAMEA3914804, study PRJEB12502) | metagenome | biome: forest; material: soil | place: Canada | collected 2010-06-25 | depth 0.3 m
GTGGCGGGTGCGCCGATCACCGGCGCCACGGCTCGCGGCCGGACCAAGGCCCCGACCGGCGGCCTCTTCTCGGGCCTCGCCGCGCACCCGTTCGGCAAAGCCGCAGCCGTGCGAGGGGGGAAGGGCTGAGATGCAGAAGCGCGCTCCCACGCTGGGCAACATCCTCGTCATCATCCTCTTCGTCCTCAGCTGCTTCGGCCTGCTGATGTTCCTTTGGGAGTCCTTCGGCGGGCCGCTGCCGCTGAAGCCGAAGGGCTATCGGATGACCGTCTCCTTCCCGCGCACGCTCGCGCTCGCCGAACAGTCCGACGTGCGCATCAGCGGCGTCAACGTCGGGCACGTCATCACGCTGAAGCTGGCCAAGGACGGCCGCACCCACGCGACGCTCGAACTGTCGGGCAAGTACGCGCCGGTCCGCGCCAACATGCACGCCATCCTGCGCCAGAAGACGCTCCTTGGGGAGACCTACGTGCAGCTGATCCCCGAGGGCCAGACGGGCCCGTACCTGCCCGACAACGGGCTGCTCGCCGTCAGCCAGGTCGAACCGTCGGTGACGCTCGACGACATCCTCTCGGCCTTCGACGCGAAGACCCGGCGCCTCTTCCAGATCTGGCAGGAGGCGGTCGCCGAAGGCATCAACGGCAGGGGCGAAGCCATCAACGCGTCGTTCGCCTCCCTGCAGCCGTTCTCCGAACACGCCAACCAGCTCGTCACGATCCTCAACTCCCAGGAGGGTGCGGTCAAAGCGCTCGTGCGCAACACGGGCGTCGTCTTCAACGCCCTCGCCAGCCGCGACCGCCAGCTCGAAGGCTTCATCGTCAACGGCGAGCGCACGTTCCACGCGGCCGCCGAAGGCAGCCAGGCGTTCGCCGCCGCCTTCAGGGCGCTGCCGACGTTCGAGCGCACCTCGCGCGTGGCGCTCAAAGAACTCGACCGCTTCGCCGCCACCTCGAGCCCCTACCTCGACGAATTCAAGGTCACCGAGCGCCGGCTCTCGGCGCTGCTCGCCTCGGCCAAGCCGTTCGCGCCCGAATTCGACCGCTTCCTGACCTCGCTCGGGCCGCTCACGAAGGCCGCCAAGACCGGCCTGCCCGACGTCAAGAAGACGCTCGACCTGACGGTGCCGGTGCTCGAAAACCTCCGCCCCGTGCTGCACAACCTCGACCCGTTCCTGCAGTACACGGGTGAGTACGTGCCCGAGCTGCAGGCATTCTTCGCCAACCTCACGGCCGCGACGACGGCGAGCGAAAAGAACACGAACACGGCGCACAAAGGGCCGAAGGAGCACTATCTGACGACGCTTGCGGTGCTCAGCCCCGAGAGCCTCGCCGTCTACCCCAAGCGGATCGGCACAGACCGCGCGAACGCCTACCCGCTGCCGGGCGCCTTCAAATCACTCGCCAGCGGACTGTCGGTGTTCAGCAAGAGCAACTGCGCCAACTCGGCGCCGTCGGTCAGCGGACCGCCCAACGAAAACGTGTCGCAGAGTGTCATCGAACAGATCATCGAATTCAAGGTCGCCAACAAGCCCGAAAGCTCCAACGAAGTCGCGGCGCCCGGATGCAGCCAGCAGGGGCCGTTCACGTTCAACGGCCAGACGAGCCAGTTCCCCCACGTGACCTACGGCGGCAAGTGATGAGCGACGATTTCGTCTACCACTCGGACGAGCTCGACCTGTCGGGCGACCCGGAGTCCGGCAACTGGTCGATCCGCTGCATCGACGTGCACAAGCGCCTCGGCGGCGTCCCGGTGCTGAACGGGCTCAACGTGGCGTTCCCCGAGGACACGATCACCGTCGTGCTCGGCCCGTCGGGCACCGGCAAGAGCGTCCTGATCAAGCACATGATCGGCCTGATGTTCCCGGACTCCGGCGACATCATCGTCCACGGCCAGTCGGTGCCGAGCCTGACGATGCCAAAGCTCCTGGAGCTGCGGCGCAAGATCGGCGTCCTGTTCCAGGACGGCGCGCTGTTCGGGTCGATGACCGTGTTCGACAACGTCGCCTTCCCGCTGCGCCAGCACACCGACTTCTCCGAGGCCCAGATCTCCGAGCGGGTCTCCCAGCGCCTGGCCGACGTCGGCCTGGCCGACGCGATCGACGACGCCCCCTCCCAGCTCTCGGGTGGCATGCGCAAGCGCGCCGGCTTCGCGCGCGCCCTGGTCATGGAGCCGGACATCGTGATCTTCGACGAGCCCGACTCGGGGCTTGACCCGGTGCGCACGGCGCTGCTGTGCGAGCTGATCCAGGAGATGCACTCGATCCACGGGGGCACCTACATCGTCGTGACGCACGACATCGCCTCGGCCCGCAGGATCGGCGAGTACATCGCGCTGCTGTGGCGCGGGCGGATCGTCGAAGCCGGCGACGCGGCGAGGATGTTCTCATCGGAGAACCCGTTCGTCCGCCAGTTCCTGAGCGGATCGGCGGAGGGCCCGCTGACGATGGATTGATTCCCGGGCGGCCATATGCGAACGTGTGTTCGTATGGTCGTCTGCGCGTATCTCCCCCGTTTCGAGCTGGTGGTCGCGGCTGGGGGTTCACAGGCGCTGGCGGGGCGGGCGCTGGCGGTGGCCCCGCCGCCGGGAGCCGAGCAGCGCGTGGGGGAGGTCTCGGGCGCCGCCGAGGCCTGCGGCATCGCGCGCGGGATGACCCTCGGCGAGGCGCTCGCGCGCTGCCCCGATCTCGTCCTGCTCCCAGGCGACCCGGTCGAGGTCGCCGACGCCTGGGAGGCCGCCGTCACTGCCCTGGAATCGATCGGGGCGTCCGTCGAGGCGACGCGCCCCGGCCTCGCCTACTTCGAGGCCGACGGCCTGCTGGGCCTGTACGGGACCGAGATTGGCACGATCGCGGCTGCCAGGCGCGCGCTCGGCCGTCCGGCGCGCATGGGAGCGGGGCCGACCCGCTTCTGCGCGCTGGCCGGCGCGCTGGCCGCGCGCTCGCGGCGGCCGCTGGTGCTGGAGGGCGCAGAGGCCCGCCGCTGGCTCGCCGGGCGGCCGATCGCCCTGCTGGGCTTCCGCGACGAGACAGCGGCGCTGCAGGCGCCGCTCGAGCGGTTGGGTGTGCGCACGCTCGGCGAGCTCGAGCGGCTCGGGCGCTCGGCGCTGACCGATCGCTTCGGTCGGCCGGGGGCGCTGGCCCACAGGCTGGCCTGCGGCGAGGACACCCAGCTGCAGGTCCGTCGCGTGGAGGAGCGCCTGGAGGAGACGATGGAGCTCGGCGACGCGAGCTCGGGCACCGCGCTCGAGCGCGTGCTCGGCGTGCTGGTCGACCGGCTGATGGCCCGCTCCGAGCGCCGCGGGCGGACGCTGCGGGCGGTCACGCTCTCCGCCCGCCTCCTCGCGGGCGGCGGCTGGCGCGAGCGCGTGGTCTTCCGCCAGGCCCTCAGCGACGCGGAGCGCATCCGGCTCGCGCTGTCGGTGCGCCTGCTGTTGCTGCCCGCCCCCGCCTCGGCGCTGCGCCTGGGCGTCGAGCGCTTCGGTCCTCCGTCGGGCGATCAGGGCGCGCTGCTGGATCAGGAGCGTGTCCACCGCGCCGCGCGCCTGCGCGACGCCGTCGCCCAGACGCGCGCCGTGGCCGGCCCTGACGCCGCACTGCGCGCCGTCTGCGTGGACCCCGACTCGCGCGTGCCCGAGCGCCGCGTGGTCCTGACGCCGATCCCGGAGTGACGGCGCGTTGGCCCGGACCCTCAACCCGCCGCGACCGGCACGTGTGCGTTGGAGCGACGGCATCCCCGCACGGGTCGACGGCGAAGCGATCGAGTCGCTGCGCGAGTCCTGGCTGGTCGAGGATCGCTGGTGGACGGCCGAGCCCCTGCGCCGCCGCTACTGGGAGCTCGTCGGCGAGCGCGGACGCAACGTTGTCGTCTTCCATGACCTGGGTACGGACGAGTGGTTCGTCCAATCCGCCTGAGATGGACGTGGGCGCTTCGCCATACGGCGTCCTACCGATCGAAGATCGACGGGATCTTCGATCGGCCAGCTCGCGTGCCGAGCCTCCATACGTCGAGCTGCACTGTCACTCGGCCTACTCCTTCCTCGACGGCGCCTCGCTGCCCGAAGAGCTGGCGTGCCGCGCCGGCGAGCTCGGCTACCAGGCGCTGGCGCTGACGGATCACAACTCGGTGTCGGGCTCGATGGAGCTCGCCCAGACAGCCGCCGAGCACGGGGTGCGGGCGATCCACGGCGCGGAGATCGACGTCCTGTGCAGTGCCGGGCCGGGGGCGGGCACCCGCCACATCACCCTGCTGGTGCGCGACGAGCGGGGCTGGAGGAACCTCTGCCGGATCATCACCCTCGCCCACGCCGATACCCGCGACAGCACGCCGCGGCGGGAGCGGACCGAGCCGGCGGTCGACCTGCAGGCCGTCATCGAGCTCGCCGAGGGGCTCGTGTGCCTGACCGGCTGTGCCACGCACGGGATCGGCGTGGCCGAGGAGTCGAGCGCCCGGCGCCTGCGCGAGGGCTTCGGCCCGGAGAACCTCTACGTCGAGCTGCAGCGTCCGTATGCCCGCCACGATCGGGCGCGCAACCGCGCGCTCGAACAGCTCTCCCGGCGCCTGGACGTCAGGTGCGTGGCCACCGGCGACGTCCACGCCCACGCTCGCGAACGAGCCGAGCTGCAGGACGCGTTCGTGGCGCTGCACAACCGTGCGACGCTCGACGCCTGCGAGCCGCTGCGCCGCGGCAACCACAGCCACGTCATGTGCGCTCCCCGGGCGATGGCCAGCCGCTTCGCCGATCACCCCGAGGCGGTGCGCGAGAGCCTGCTGCTCGCCGAGCGCCTGACGTTCGACCTGACCAGGGATCTCGGCTACCGCTACCCCGGGGCGGAGATGCAGGACGCCTCCCGCCGCTTGGCCGAGCTGTGCCGAGACCGGCTCGAGGAGCGCTACGGGCCGGGGGCGCCAGCCGCTGCGAGCGGCGCCCACCGGGAGGCGCACGCGCGCCTGGAGCAGGAGCTGAGGGTGATCGACGGGCTCGGCCTGGCCGGCTTCTTCCTGCTCCACCACGACATGCTCGAGCTGGCGCGCGAGGTCGCCCTGGAGATCCGGGGACCCGGTACCGTGCGCGCTCTGCTCGCGCCCGGGCGCGGGCGCGGCTCCTCGGTGTCCTCGCTGGTTTGCTACCTGACCGGGCTCTCCCACATCGACCCGGTCGCGGGCAGGCTCGCGCTGGGGCGCTTCCTGCACGAGGACCTCCACGGCCTGCCCGACATCGACCTCGACTTCCCGCGCGACATCCGCGAGCGCCTGATCCCGCGCGTGCACGAGCGCTACGGGCAGGATCACGCGGCGCTCGTCGCCGCCTTTCCCACCTTCCGCGTGCGGGGGGCCATCCGTGAGCTGGGCAAGGTCCTCGGCCTGCCGGCCGGAGAGATCGAGCGTCTCGCCCGCGGCGCCGACCGCTACGGGCCGGGATCGGAGCACGACATCGCGGGTGGCCTCGCCGGCGGGCGGGAGGGGGCGAGCGAGGGCGGGCCCCCGCTGTCCTCCGAGCGCTGGCGCTGGCTGGCCCGCCTGGTTGAGCAGGCCCACGGGCTGCCCCGCCATCTCTCCCAGCACTCGGGCGGCATGATCGTCTCGACCCGACCGTTGATCGACTGCTGCCCGGTCGTGCCGGCCTCGATGGAGGGCAGGCAGATGGTCCAGTGGGACAAGGACTCCTGCGCCGATGCCGGCTTCCTGAAGATAGACCTGCTGGGCCTGGGAATGCTCTCGGCGGTCGAGCGCTGCGTCGAGGAAGTCGAGCGAGTACGCGGCGAGCGCATCGATCTCTCGCGCATCCCGTTCGACGATCCGCAGACCTTCCGGGCGATTCGCGTGGCCGACACGGTCGGTGTCTTCCAGATCGAGAGCCGCGCCCAGATGCAGTCGCTGTTGCGCACGCGGCCGGTCGACCTGGCGGATCTGACCATCCAGGTGGCGATCGTGCGGCCCGGGCCGATCCAGGGGGGCGCCATCAACCCCTACATCGAGCGACGTCAGCGGCTGCGGGAGAACCCGGGCTATGAGATCCCCTACGAGCATCCATCGCTCGAGCCCGTCCTGAAGGAGACACTCGGCACGATCATCTTCCAGGATCAGGTGATGGAGGTGGCCGAAGCGTTCGCCGGCTTCCGCCCCGGCGAGGCCGACGGGCTGCGCCGGGCGATGAGCCGCAAGCGCTCGCACGAGATGCTCGAGCGCCATCGCGAACGCTTCATCGAGGGCGCCCGCCGGCACGTCGGCGCCGAGCGCAAGACGGCCGAGCGCGTGTGGGAGATGATCCAGGGCTTCGCCGGCTTTGGCTTTCCCAAGTCCCACAGCGCGGCCTTCGGTCTGCTCGCCTACCAGTCGACATGGCTGCGCGTCCACCACGGCGCCGAGTTCCTGTGCGCTCTGCTCAACGAGCAGCCGATGGGCTTCTACGCTTCGGACAGCCTCGTTCACGAGGCCGAAAACAGGGGTATCGCCGTGCTCGGAATCGACGTCAACGCCTCCGCGGCGGAGTGCGCCGTCGAGGACGGAGGCGTGCGCATGGGCCTCGACTACGTCAAGGATGTCGCCGGCACCGAGGTGGCCGCGCTCGTGGCCGAGCGCCTGCGCGGCGGTCCCTACGTCAGCCTCGGCGATCTCGCCGCCCGCTCGGGCGTCCGACGGGTCACGCTCGAACAGCTGGCCTGGGCCGGTGCCTGCGACGGCCTGCTCGGAGCTAGCGACACCCAGGCGGGCAGCACCCGAATGGGCAAACCCCACGGGGCACAGGCGAACACCCAAATGAGCGCAGGCAGGCGGACGGCGCTGTGGCAGCTGGGAGTGGCGACGCCGGCTGAGGCGGAGGGGGGGACGCAGAGCACCCAGCTCGCGCTGCCCCTGGAGCTGGCGCCTGCGCCTCGCCTGCGTCCGCTCGGGCGCTGGCAGCAGCTGATCGCCGACTACTCGACCAGCGGGGTGACCGTCGGCGACCACGCTCTGGCGATCCTTCGCGAGCACCTGACGGTGCCGAGGTTGGCGACCAGCGCCCAGCTGACCCGCTTGCCCTCGGGCGGCGAGGTGGCGGTGGCCGGCCTCGTCATCGCCCGCCAGCGTCCCGGAACGGCCAACGGCACGATGTTCCTGCTGTTCGAGGACGAGTTCGGCACGATCAACCTGATCGTGTCCAAGGCGGTCTACGAGCGCCACCGCCAACTGGCCCGGGCCGAGCCCCTGCTGCTGGCCAGAGGCCGGCTGGAGCGTACCCAGGAGCGGGCGTTCATCGGGCCGACGCACGCGCGGGAGGACGGGCGGGAGGAGATCCGCCCGGTCATCAACGTCATCGTGCGCGAGCTGGCGCCGCTGGAGCGCTTCCTCGAGGTTGCCGGCGCCGCCGAGCCGGGCGCGCGCGTCCACCGCCTGCCGAGCGGCCAGCCGGCTGTCGAGGATCCCGAGGCGGCCGACGTCGATGGCGCCGAGGTCGGCTCGAGCATGCGCGCGGCCGCCCCGCCGGTGCAGAGCTTCGCGATGGGCCGCCGTCGCTAGGCCTCAGCCCGCCGTGGCGACCGAGGACTAGAGAACGCCGACACGGGTACCCTGACGGCATCGCCCGCCTCGCGGACACCGACCTCGACGTCTTTCCCCTGTGCCTCGGCGGCAACGTGTTCGGCTGGACGCTCGACGAGGAGCGCTCGTTCGCGGTGCTCGACGCCTATGTCGAGGCCGGGGGCAACTTCATCGACACGGCCGACGTCTACGGCCGGCGCGGGCCCGACGGCGTCGGTTCCTCCGAGCGCATCATCGGCCGCTGGATCGCGGCGCGGGGCAACCGCGACGACCTCGTCATCGCGACCAAGGTCGGCATGTCACCGGATCTGCCGGGACTCTCGCGAGACGCCATCAGGAAGGGCATCGAGGGCTCGCTGGAGCGCCTCGGGATCGACCGCATCGACCTCTACTACGCCCACCAGGACGATGAGGGCACGTCGCTGAAGAAGACGCTGGCCGCCTTCGGCGAGCTGATCGAGGAGGGCACGATCCGCTACGCCGGGGCGTCGAACTACTCCGCCGAGCGCCTGCGCAAGGCACTCGAGCTGTCCGCCCGCGACGAGAAGCTCGCGACCTATGTCGCCCTTCAGCCGCATTACAACCTGATGGAACGGGACGGCTATGAGGCCGAGCTGGCGGACATCTGCGCGCAGGGGGGCCTGGCCTGCGTGCCCTACTACGGGCTGGCGAGGGGCTTTCTGACCGGCAAGTACCGTCGCGACGGCCCGCAGGTCAACAGCCCGCGCTCGGTCGGAGTCCATGCGAGCTACTTCAACGACCGCGGCTTCGCCGTCCTCGATGCGCTCGACGCGGTCGCGGTGGCTCACCGCGCCCCGGTGGGGGCCGTCGCCCTGGCCTGGCTGGCGGCGCAGCCGACGGTCGGGGCGCCGATCGCCAGCGCGACCTCGCCGGCGCAGCTGAAGGACCTGCTGGCGTCGACCAAGCTGAGCCTGAAGCCCGTCGAGCTCAAGCGCTTGAGCTCCGCCAGCGCCGCGAGCGTCTAGAACGCCGCGGCCGTGGAGTGGCGTGGGGCGGCGTGGCCCCGCGGACGTGGCCGCGGTCCGGCCTTCAGTGGGCGCTGAAGGCGAGCGCGTCGCCGTCGGGGTCGCTGAGCAGCAGCCCCCCGTCGTCGCGCCGGGCGGGCGCTCCGAGCTCGGCGGCGAGCGTGTCGACGGCGCCGCGGCCACCGAGCTCGAACTCGATCAGGCGAAGCCCGGGAGCGCTGTCGGGAGCGGGGCCGGCGCCCTGGCTCTGCCACGAGTTGAGGCCGATGTGGTGGTGATAGCCACCGGCTGAGAGGAACGCGGCCGAGGGCAGCGTGGCCTGCTCGTCCATGCCGAGGGCATCGCGATAGAACGACGCCGCGCGCCCGACGTCTGAGACCTTGAGGTGGACATGGCCCACGACCGTGCCGGGCGCGACGGTCGGGGTCGGCTCGTCGCTCGACTGGGCGAGCAGATCGTCGAGGTCCAGCGGCTGCGTGACCATCGCCACGCGGTGGCCGTCGGGCGCTCGCTGCCACTGCTCGCGGGGACGGTCGGCGTAGAGCTCGATGCCCAGACCGTCGGGGTCGCTGAGGTAGAGCGCCTCGGAGACACCGTGGTCGGACGCGCCCTCGAAGGGCCAGCCTGCACGGGTGACCCGCCGAAGCGACGCCGCCAGGTCGGCGCGCGTCGGGTGCAGCCACGCGACGTGGAAGAGGCCCGTCGCGCAGACCGGTGTCGGCGTGGGATCGGCGATCGCGTGGAGCTGCAGAGCGGGCGCCTGCGGGTCCGGGCCGAGGCTCGCCCCGTCCCGCTCGCGGGCGATCAGCGGCAGGCCGAGCGTGTGCTCGTAGAAGTCGGTGCTGCGGTCCAGATCGCTCACGCCCAGGTGCACCGAGCGGATGCGCAGGTCGGGGTCGATCGAAGTCATCTATTCCAGGGTAGTCTCCTCTTCACGATGAAGCTTCGCAAGCTCGGATCGAGCGACATCGAGGTGTCGGAGATCAGTCTCGGCTCGTGGCTGACGTACTCCGGCGGGGTCGAGCGGGAGCAGGCCAGGGCATGCGTCGACGCGGCCTTCGACGCCGGCATCAACTTCATCGACACGGCCAACGTCTACGGCCGCGGCGCGGCCGAGTCGCTGCTCGGCGAGGTGCTGGCCGGGCGCGAGCGTTCCTCCTACGTGCTCGCGACGAAGGTGTACTTCCCGATGTCCGACAGCGACCGCGGCCTCTCGTCGGCTCAGATCCACAAGCAGATCGACGCGTCGCTGGAGCGTCTGGGCACCGACTACGTGGACCTCTACCAATGTCACCGCTACGACGACGACACGCCCCTGGAGGAGACGATGGCCGCGCTCACGGAGGTCGTTCGCTCCGGCAAGGCGCGCCACATCGGCTTCAGCGAGTGGCCGGTCGAGAGGATCGACGAGTCGCTCGCGCTGCCCGGGGTCGAGCGGTGGGTCTCCAGCCAGCCCCAGTACTCGATGCTGTGGCGCGCGCCCGAGGCCGAGGTGATCCCGCTGTGCCAACGCGAGAACATCTCCCAGATCGTCTGGTCGCCGCTCGGGCAGGGTGTGCTCACCGGCAAGTACCGCCCCGGCGAGCCGCCGCCCGCGGACTCCAGGGCGGCGAGCGACAGCATGAGCGGCTTCATCGACCAGCTGATCCAGCCCGCCGTGCTCGAGGCCGTCCAGCGCCTGGGGCCGATCGCCGAGGACGCCGGCCTGACGATGGTGCAGCTCGCGCTCGCCTGGGTGCTGCGCCAGCCGAACGTCGCCTCGGCGATCGTCGGCGCCAGCCGTCCCGAGCAGGTCCACGCGAACGCAGCCGCCGCGGGCGTGACCCTCAGTAGCGACACGCTCGCCGCGATCGACGAGGCGCTCGGCGGCGCGTTCATCCGCTGAGCTTCGCCGGGCGTCTTCAGCGCGGCTGTACGACGAGCGTCTGGAACGCCCGGCCGACCGGTCCGTCGAGGTCGTGCAGGACGCTCTCGGCCAGCCCCGTGCCGCCGCCGTGAAGGACGGTGCGGGCGTCGAGGCCGATCCATTCGCCGGTCGGCTGGCGGTGGAGGTGGATGGTGAGGTCGGCGTTGATGAAGAGGAAGTCCGCGAACGGCAGCACGGCGCCGATGCCGTTGCCGAAGTCGGCCGTCGCCGCCAGCCGCGCGAGGGCGCTCGCGGGCTCGCCGGGCAGGAGGGGGTGGCGGAGGCGCATCCACACGCGCCCCGGGCCGAGCGCCCCCGGGTCGTCGAGCCAGCGCATCTCCATGGCCGTCGCGGCGAAGCTAACCCGGGCTGAGTCATCGAGCGCGAAGCGAACGGGCGCGCCCTCCTGCGGCCCGGGCATGGTTGCCTCGCCGGCAGGCCGTGGCGCGCCGGCCGGCCCAGGCGCCGGCAGGCCGTCGGGCACGGGCTGGACGCGCAGGGCGCTCGCCCGGCAGATCAGCTCCCCATCGCAGCGCAGCTCGCCGGCCAGCTCCTGGACGCGGCGGCCGGGCCGCAGGATCGACGTCGCGATGCTCAGCGGACCGGGCGGCACGGGCCGCAGCAGCTCGAAGCCCAACCGCGCGATCGGCAGCTCGGCGCCGGGCTCGAGGCGCTCGAAGGCGCTCGTCATCAGCGCGGCCGGCGCACCGCCGTGCAGCGCACGCGGGTCCCACGGGCCGCTCGCCAGCTCGGTCGCGGTGAAGCCGTCGCCGTCGGCGACGAAGATGCTGTCGATGTGCTCCGCCACGCGGGCCGCTCAGGCGGGCATGCGGGCGATGAAGTCGGCCAGCTTGCCGGGGTCTCGCAGGGGCGCGCCGTGCCCGAAGCAGGTAACGCGCGGGCGCAGCTCGGCCAGCCTGCGGGCCGACTGGCGGTTGCGCGCCGGGTCGGGTGTGAAGACGACCGGCGGCTCGTGCAGGCCCGGCACGCCGGTCATGACGTTCATGTTGTTGAGGACGTCGCCGAGGATCAGGAAGCGGTCGGACTCGCGCCAGTAGGCGACCTGGCCGCGCGAGTGGCCGGGGCTCTCGAGGACCGTGAAGCCGGCGACCTCGTCGCCCTCGACGAGCGCCCGGGCAACCGGGTGGGGAGGCCCGGTCCAGAAGCGGGCCTGGAGGCGATTGAGCCATCCCGGCGCCTGGGAGTTGCGGACGCCGCCGGGCGTCTCCATGGCCGGAACGTCGCCCTGGCCGCACCACAGCGGGATGCCGAGGCGTTCGCAGATCGCGTGGCTCGAGCCCTGGTGATCGGGGTGGGCGTGGGTCAGCGCATGGGCGCTCAGCTCGCGCCCGGCGATCTGGCGCAGGATCCGCTTCTCGGCCTGCCTCGTGGCGGCGTCGATCAGCACACAACCGGGTTGGCGCCGCTCGCCGACGAGATAGACGTTGATCGCGTTGGGTGGCCATCCGCGCAGAAGGTAGACGTCATCGGCGAGCTGCTTCATGCTCTCGTGTCCTCTCGTTCGTGGTCATGTGCGCGCCTGCTCCCAGGAGAAGCCGCGGATGGCGAAGTACAGGCCGAAGACGCCCCATAGGCCGATGACGGCCAGAGCATCGAGATGGCTCGGGGCGTGGGCCCCGGACACCATCGCGCCGGAGAGGCCGTCGATCAGGGGCTTCAGCGGCAGCGCGTCGGCGATCGTGCGCAGGAAGCCCGGCGCGCCGCTGGAGTCGAAGACGTAGAACGACACGAAGACGACCGGCAGGAAGACGGCGTTGACGTAGGCCGCGGTCGACTCGAAGTTGGGGATGGCATGCGCGAAGGCCACACCGAGGGCGGCGAAGGCGACGACGCCGACGAGGACGAAGACGACGAGCGTGAGGACGTGGGGCGGCCAGCCGATGCCGAAGAACAGGCGTCCGGCGACGACGACGATGGCGATCTGCAGGGCGGTGTTCGTGACGGCGTTGGCGGCGACGCCGCCGAAGTAGGAGATCGTCGGCAGCGGCGTCCCGCGGATGCGCTTGAGGACGCCCCGCTCGCGCAGGAAGACGATGTTGTAGGCCAGCGCGGTGAACGTCGTCGACATGACGCTCATGCCGGCGATCGACGGCACGAGCTTGTCGAGGTCGCGCTGGCTGCCGCTGAGGATCGCCCCGGCGCCGGCCAGAAACAGCAGCGGCAGCAGGAAGTTGAAGAAGGCGGCGCTCGGATTGCGCCAGAACATGCGCCGCTCGAGGCGATACTGGCGCCAGCCGAGGGCGAGCGGATTGGTGGCGGCGACGGCGTCAGGCATCGGCCGTCAGCTCCAGGTAGACGTCCTCGAGCGTCGGCCGGGCGACCGACAGCTCCTCGAGGCGCTCGCCGCGAGCCAGAGCCTCGCCGGTCAGCTCGTGCAGCAGCGCCGTCGGGTCATCGGTCTCGCGCTCGACCGTCTGGCCGTCGGCGCCGCGATAGGCGACGTGGTAGCGCGCCCCGCCGGGGGGGTGGGTTCCCAATTCTCGCGGCGGGCCGATGGCGAGCACACGGCCGTCCTTGACGATCGCCACGCGGTCGGCGAGCTCCTGGGCCTCGTCGAGGTAGTGGGTGGTCAGCAGGATCGTCTTGCCGAGTGCGCGCAGCGAGCGCACCGTCTGCCATGCGGCGCGACGGGCCTCGGGGTCGAATCCGGTGGTCGGCTCGTCGAGGAAGATCAGCTCCGGGTCGCCGACGAGCGCGAGGGCGAAGTCGAGGCGGCGCAGCTGTCCGCCGGACAGCTTGCGAGAGCGGACGTCGGCCTTCTCCTGCAGCCCGGCGAGGGTGAGGACCTCCTCGACGTCGCGTGGACGCGGGTAGAAGCTGGCCCAGTGGGTCAGCGCCTCGCGCGGCGTGATGTGGCTGTAGATGCCGCCCGACTGCAGGACGATGCCGATCCGCCTGCGCAGCTCGATCGAGCGGCGGGCGGGGTCCGAGCCGAGGACGGACACCTCGCCGCTGGTCCGCTCGCGGTAGCCCTCGAGGATCTCGACGGTCGTCGTCTTGCCCGCGCCGTTGGGGCCGAGCAGGCCGAAGACCTCGCCGCGACGGACGGTGATGTCGATGCCGCGGACCGCCTCGTAGTCGCCATAGCGCTTGCACAGCGCGGTGACCTCGATGGCCGGGGAGGACTCGCTCACCGCCTGATCATCTCAGGAGCGGGCCGCGCCCCGCTGCTACCAGTGAACGCCCCGCGTGAGCGTCGCCATGGCGATCTGCTCGAAGGACACGTGCTCCTCGACGTTGGCCTCGCCCTTCGACGCGGCCGAGTCGGGGAAGACTCGGTAGGCGAGGTGCAGCAGCCGGTCCATCGTGCGGGGCGAGATGGAGTAGGCGACTTCGCCGAACTTGCCGACCCGCGTGCCCATCTCCTTGGGGCGTCCGCGCAGCGCTTCGCAGATCATGTCGCCCGCCTCGTCCGGGCTGATGGCCGGGAAGGCGTCGTACATTTTCGTCGGCGCGATCATCGGCGTGCGTACGAGCGGCATGTGGATGGTCGTGAACGTGACGCCGTCGCCGATGACCTCGGAGGAGACGACGCGCGTGAACGCGTCGAGGGCGGCCTTCGAGGCGACGTAGGCCGAGAAGCGCGGCGGGTTGGTCTGGACGCCGATCGACGACACGTTGACGATGTGGCCCGAGCCGCGCTCGCGCATGTGCGGCAGCAACCCGATGATCAGCTTGACGGCGCCGAAGTAGTTGAGCTGGATAGTCCGTTCGAAGTCGTGGAAGCGGTCGTAGCTGAGCGCGATCGAGCGGCGGATCGAGCGGCCGGCGTTGTTGACGAGCATGTCGATGCTGCGGTGGTCGGCGAGCACGCGCTCGAGCAGTCGCTCGATCGACTCGATGTCGGCCAGGTCGGCCGAGTAGACGTAGGCGGTGCCGCCGGCGGCGACGATCTCGGCGCGGACCTCCTCGAGGTTCTCGACGCTGCGGGCGACCAGCAGCGGTACGCCGCCCGCGGCGGCGACCTTCAGGGCGGTCGCCCGGCCGATGCCCGACGATGCGCCGGTGATCAGGACGTGGCGGCCGTTGAGCGCCTCCTTGAGCGTGCGGCCGCGGCGCAGGTCCGGGTCCATCTCGCGCTCCCAGTAGTCCCACAGTCGCGCCACGTAGTCCTGCAGCGGCGGGGGCTGTTCGAGCGGCGAGCCGGACAGGGCGGCCGTCGCGTCGCGCGTGTCGAAGCGGGGCACCAGCTCCATGTGGGCGAGGACCTGCTCGGGGATGCCGAGCTCGCGCAGCGCGAGTTTGCGCACCTGGCGGAAGGGGGGCAGCTGCGACGCAATCGCCAGCGGCCACCGGGGCAGCGGGTCGGTCAGGCGTTTGTCGATGCTGACGGCGAAGCGGGGCGCGTGCGCTGCGACGGCGAGCTCGTTGATGAGCTCGTCGACCCGCTGGGGGCGGGGGTCGGTGAGGTGGAAGGCGCGGCCGTCGAGGTCGGGCTCGTGCGCGATGTGCTCGAGTGCGCCGGCGACCCAGTCGACCGGCACGACGTTGGTGTGGCCGAGGTCGAGGCCGACGAGCGGGACCCACTCGGGCAGCAGATGGCGCATCCGCTGGATGGCCTTGAAGAAATAGTACGGCCCGTCGACCTTTTCCATCTCGCCGGTCTGGGAGTCGCCGACGACGATGCCCGGCCGGTATACGCGCCACGGGACGTACGGCTGGTCGCGGATGATCCGCTCGGACTCGAACTTGGTGCGGTGGTAGGGCGAGGGGAGCCGCTGGCCCTCGTCGAACATGTCCTCCTCGAAGACGCCCCGGTAGGTGCCGGCGACGGCGATCGAGGAGACGTGATGCAGGTGCTTGGCGTCGACGGCCCGGGCGAGTTCGACGGCGTGTGTCGTGCCGCCGACGTTGACGGCCGTGTTGCGCTCGGCCGGGGCGGTCATGTCATAGACGGCAGCGAGGTGGAAGAGGTGGTTGATCTTGCCGCGCAGCTCTGCCACCTGTTCCTTCTCGAGGCCGAGCAGCGGCCGGCGCAGGTCGCCGACGACCGGCTCGATGCGGCCCGCTGCCGCGCTGCCCTCGGCGACGCTCCAGCGCTCGATCAGGTCGTCCAGCCGCTGCCTGGAGCTCTCGCGCACAAGGACGTAGATCTTGCCCTGACGCTTCTCGAGCAACCGCTCCACGAGTCGGCTTCCGATGAAGCCAGTTGCTCCGGTCACGAAGTAGGCCATCGTGGCGAGAGCCTATCTCGAATGGCCGGTCGCGTGTTGGCGTGTCAAGCCTGCGTCCGGCGGCGGATCGGGCTAGGCGCCCGCGCCGGCGCCTCCCCGACCCTCACCGGCGGCGAAGCGGGCCGCCCCCCGAGCGCCGTCGGAGAAGACGTCCGGGCCGGCCTGCGCCTCGAGGGCGAGACCCTCGGCGAGGGGCATCCCGAGTCCCTCGATGGCGGCGCGGCGGTCGGCGAGCATCGTCCGCTGGGGAAAGCGGGCGAGCCCCTCGGCGAGCTCGAGGGCGCGCTCGAGATGGGCGCCGGGCGCGACGACCTCGGTGAGCAGGCCCATGTCGAGAGCCTCCGCCGCGTCGATCATGCGCCCGGTCAGGATCAGATCGAGCGCGCGGCCGAGGCCGACGATCCGCGGCAGCCGCTGAGTGCCTCCGTCGATCAGCGGCACCCCCCAGCGGCGCTCGGGGTAGCCGAGCGTCGAGCCCTCGGCGGCGATCCGCAGGTCGCACCACAGCGCGAGCTCGAGGCCGCCTGCGAGGCAGAAGCCCGAGATGGCAGCGATCGTTGGCTTGGACGCGGTCAGACGGGTGAAGCCCATCGGGCCCTCGGCGTTCATCAGCCGGGGCACGAACGTGTCGGTCGCCTTGAGATCGGCGCCGGCGCAGAACGCGACCCCACCGGCGCCGGTCAGGACGAGGACGCGAGCGTCCTCGTCATCCTCGAAACGCAGGTAGGCGTCGTGGAGCGCGGCGGCCGTCGGGCCGTCGACGGCGTTGCGCTTCTGCTGGCGGTCGATCGTCAGCACCGCGGCGGCGCCGTGGCGCTCGTAGCGGACGGGCGCGGGCGCCCCGGCCGGCTGGGACGCGTCGGCCGATCCGCCCGCGGGCTCAGCCATCGGCGTGCGGGCGGCTACCAGCCGCCGCGCCAGCGGGCGTCGCCGAGCTGGGCCTTGTGGGCGGCCTTGCGGGCGTCTTTGCGCTTGTCGAGGCGCTTCTGGAGCCGGCTCATGGCGAAGATGAAGAGCGGGAAGAAGATGATCAGGGCGAGGCCGACGTAGGTGGTGTCCAGGTCTTCGGTCGCGCCGAGGAAGCCGCGGCCGTCGTTGTGGGCGAGCGCCGCCGGCGCGCCCGCGAGCGTCGCGGCGAGCGCGAGCGCGAGGAGGGTCAGGAAGAGGCGGGTGCGCATCTCGGGCCGATCCTAGCGAAGGACCTACCATCAGCGTCCGATGGCTCTCCTGATCGCCTCAGACATGCACAAGGACATCGCCGGCCAGCCCCTGCTGCGTGGCGTGTCCTTCAAGCTCGAGCGCCGCGAACGCATGACCATCGCCGGGCGCAACGGCGCCGGCAAGACGACCCTGCTGCGGATGATCGCGGGCGAGACGTCGATCGACCGCGGTGAGCTGAGCATCGCCAAGGGCGTGCGCGTGGCGCTCCACGATCAGCGGCCTCCGCGCGAGCGCGGGGTGGCCCTGCGCGACTACCTGCTGTCGGGCTGCGCCGATGAGCTGCGGATCGAGGCCGAGCTCGGCGTCCTCGAGGAGAGGATGGCGGCCGGCGCGACGGACGAGGCGACGCTCGCCCGCTACTCCGGAGCCCAGGCGCGCCTGGAGGCACGCGGCGGCTACCTGTGGCGCAACCGGGCGACCGCCATGGCCCACGGCCTCGGCTTTCGGGAGGCCGATCTGGATCGACCCCTGAGCACCTTCTCGGGTGGACAGCTGACTCGCGCGTCGCTGGCCCGGGCGCTCGCGACTGGCGCCGACGTCCTGCTCCTCGACGAGCCGACCAACCATCTCGACATCGAGTCGCTCGAGTGGCTCGAGCAGACGCTCGTCGACCTCGACGCGGCCGTCGTCCTGGTCGCCCACGACCGCTGGTTCCTCGAGGCCGTCGGCACGGCGGTACTCGAGCTCGAGGCCGGCCGCTCGCGCTTCTTCTCCGGCACCTGGCACGCGTGGCGCCGCGAGCAGGCCGCCCGCGAAATGGCCCTGGGGCGGGCGATCGACAAGCAGCGTGCCGAGATGGAGCGGATGGAACGCTTCATCGAGCGCTTCCGCTACAAGGCGACCAAGGCCCGCCAGGCGCAGTCGCGTGTCAAGAAACTCGCCAAGATGGCGCGGATTGAGCGTGATCCCGTGGACGCCCGCGGGCTCGAGTTCGAGTTCTCCTCGCCCGAGCGCTCGGGTCGCGTGATCTTCGAGCTGCTTGACGGCCGCGTCGAGATCGGCGCCGAGCACCTGGTCCTGCTCGACCACGCCGAGCTGTGGCTCGAGCGCGGCGAGCACGTGTCGCTGGTCGGACCCAACGGAGCCGGCAAGACGACGCTGATCGAGACGCTCGCCGGGCGCCGCGCGCTGGCCGCCGGCAAGCTCAGCGTCGGGCACAACGTCGAGATCGGATACCTCTCCCAGCACGCCGACGAGCTCGGGGCCGGGGGAGAGGCCAACCAGAGCGTCCTCGACGCCGCCCAGCGCGCGACCGGCCTGAGCCCCGGCCGCGCCCGCTCGCTGCTCGGGCGCTTCCTCTTCTCCGGCGAGGACGCCGAAAAGCCGCTGAGCGGCCTCTCGGGAGGAGAGCGGCGCCGCCTCTCGCTCGCCGTGCTCGTCGGATCGGCCTCCCACCCGCCCAACGTCCTGATCCTCGACGAGCCGACCAACCACCTCGACATCGAGAGTCGCGAGGCGCTCGAGGACGCCCTCCGCTCATTCGCCGGCGCGATCCTGCTCGTGTCCCACGATCGAGCGCTGCTCGACGCCGTCGGCTCCCGGACGGTCGCCGTCGAGGACGGCGCACTGCACAGCTACGTCGGCGGCTGGCCCGAGTACGTCCGCGTGCGCGAAGAGCGCAGAGCAGACCCGAGCTCCAGCGTCAGGGCGACCGGCCCGCATGCGGGCCGGTCCGGAGGGGCGCATGCGCCCCTCCGCCAGCCGGCACATGTGCCGGCTGGGGCTAAGGACTCGGCACATATGCCGGCTGGAACAGGCAACGGGACCGACGCGTCCGCGTCACAGCCGAAGGGCAGGCCAAAGCCGAAGGGGCCGTCGAAGAACCGTCTCAGCGAGCAGGAGAAGGCCGAGCGCGCCGTCGAGGCCGCCGAGGCCGCGCTGAGCGAGCTCGAGGATCAGCTGGCCGATCCGGCCGCGTGGGCGACGCGCTACGAGTCAGCCAAGTCCGAAGCGCGCCACACGGCGGCCAAGCGGGCCATCGAGGAGGCCTATGCCCGCCTCGGCGTCCTGATCGACTGACCTACACTCACGGGCATGGAGCGCAAGAGCGTCCGCAACATCGCGATCATCGTCGCGATCGCCGCAGCCGTCTACTTCATCCCGGGCGGCGGCCGGGCGGCGAGCACCTTTGAAGCCGCCGTCCTCGTCGCCTTCGGCGTGGCCGTCGGCTACCTCGGGCTGCGCATGTACCGGGAATACCGCATCGCCATCCACAGCCTCGGCGACCGTCACCGGGCGCTCCTCTACGGCGGCGTCGCGGTCGCGCTGTTCGCGTGGGTGGCGCGCAGGCACATGTGGGAGACCGGGCTCGGCGAGCTGGCATGGTTCCTGCTCGTCGCAGGCGTCGTCTATGTCGCCTTGGAGGTCTACCGCAGGGCGCGGGCCTACTAGGTGATTAACTCCACCGCCAAGTCCGTGGACGCGCGTGAGTTCAGCCGCCGATCGGGGCGCGAGGGTTCGCGCCCCAAAACACTTGCGTGCCGAGCATTCCGATGAGCGTGACGAGGACGAGGTTCAGCACCATCGACTTCGCCGTGGCCTTGCCGACGCCGACGGGGCCGCCCGAGGCGTTGTAGCCGTAGTAGCAGCCGACGAGGACGATGACGGTCGCCATCGTCATGCCCTTTATGAGGCTGAACAGCAGGTCCGGCGCGTTCTGGAACTGCCAGAAGATGAGCAGATAGCCGCCCGAGGAGACGTAGCCGATCTGCTTCACGATCGCGATGTAGGACGCGAGGAACGCGACGCCGATGGCTCCGAGGTACATGAACGGCAGCACGAGCCACGCGGCGAGCAGGCGCGTGGCGCAGAGGAACGTCACGGAGTTGAAGCCCATGACCTCCAACGCGTCGATCTCCTCGGATATCCGCATCGCGCCCAGCTCGGCGACGATGCCGGTGCCGACCTTCGCGGCCATCATGTAGCCGAACGCGTACGGGATCGCCTCGCGCAGATTGCACCACGCGGAGAAGACCCCGGCATACGTGGGCGTTCCGACGGACTGGTTGAAGTACGCGGCCTCGATGCCGCACGTGCCGAGTCCGGTGATGAAGACAAGCGCCCAGATCACGGCGGTGGAGCCGACGATGAGGATGCCGGCCTGGCGCAGCGACTCCCCGAAGAACCGCAGCACCCGAGCGCTCCAGACTTCGCCGATGACCTGGCCGCCGAAGCGGCCGATCTCGCTCGCGGCGGCGAGCCATTCGCGGGGCAGCGCGAGGAGTTCGTTCACTTGATGACGAGAATGTTGGGATGGGTGGCGAGGAGCGTCTGCGTGAAGACGTAGTTGAACGCCCCGATGCCGAGGAACGACGTGACAACGGCCTGGTTGACGGCGCGGCCGACCCCCTCGGCGCCACCCGAGGCCGTCATGCCCTTATACGAGCAGACGATCGCGATGATGGCGCCGAAGCACGTCGTCTTCAACACGGAGCCCCAGAGGTCCGTGACGGACGAGTTCGCGAACAGCGTCGCCCAGAACGGCCCGAGCGAGCCGCCGCTCACGATCTCCGCGAGCATCCCGCCGAAGATGCCGAAGAGCAGTGCGTAGATGTCAAACAGCCCGGTCGCAACCATGAGCGCGAGGAACCGCGGCACGACGAGGTTCTTCACGGGATCGACGCCGAGCACCTGCAACGCGTCCAGCTCCTCGCGAACCTTGCGCGCGCCCAGGTCGGCCGTGATGGACGTGCCGGCCACTCCGGCGATCACGATGGACGTGATGAGCGGACCGATTTCACGGATCGCGGCGAGCACGAAGAACCCGCCAAGGCGGTCCAGGGCGCCGAAGAGCGTGAGGAAGTTCGCGGCCTGGAGGCCCGGGGCGCCGTAGTCGATCGCGACCGTCGTAATGAGGAGCGGGAACCAGACGAGCCGCAGAGTGAAGAGGAACTGGGAGACGAGCTCGCCGCCGTACGGGTACGGCGCGCGCAGCGCGGAGACGATCGTCCTGCCCGTGAGGATCATCATGTCGCCGACTTCCTCGAGGAAGCCCCGTGCGGGGACGTAGGCGCGGGTGGCGAGGCTGCGGACCATCTTTCGTGGTTCCCGTCGCTCGGGTTACGTGACCGGAGGCGGCCACGCGGTCGTGCATAAAGTACTAGATCACTAGCAGTCTATGCCAGTCCGGCCAGCAGGCGCTACGGTTGACATATGACGCCGCGGGTTGACGAGACGCAAGGAGGCGTGGAGCGTGCGCTCGGGTTTGTGGTGGATCGTCACGCTGACGTGCCCGTCGGGGTGCAGATTGCCTGGGCGCTGCGCGCGAAGATCGGCGAAGGCGCACTCGCCCCGGGAGCGAGGTTGCCTGGTCTGCGCGAACTCGCAAATGCCGCAGGCGTAAACGTAAACACGGCTAGGGCAGTTTACCAGCGCCTGGAGCAGGCCGGGCTCGTGGACAGCCAGCAGGGCAGCGGCACGTTCGTCGCCGCGGCGGCCCAGGCGTCCGCGCTCGGCTTGGTCACGGTTCTCGCCGCCGAGGAGGCGCGGGAGCAGGGCGTGAGCCCTCGCGACCTCGCGACGGCGCTCTACATGCGCCCCGAGACGCCGCGAGGACGTCGTAGCGGCGAATCCGAGCGGCGAAGGTTGCTGCGCAACCAGATCGCCGCGCTGGAGATGGCTGCCGCTGAACTCGAGGCCGAGAACCACGTTGCAGTCAAGGCAGCCGCGAGCGAGCCCGCCCGCCGACGCACACTTGACGGCGGTCCGAGGTTGCTCGGCGTAGAGGAGCTGGAAGCCGTGAGGGCGAGCCTCGTGCGCAGGCTAGCGGCCGTGCAGGCAGCGATCGACGAGACCGATGAGGTTACAGGCCAGAGCGGCGCACGACGCGCAGCCAAGCCGCGAGGCTCGGTCGCGCCGTCGCCGGCCAGGGGGTCGCGGCGCCGCCCGCCGCGTGCCGGCCTCGCCGAGACGTGAGGCACGACCCGTTGGGCTAGAGGTTCGGCCCCCGCCGGCCACGCTCGAGACGCGGCCTATCCTCGCAGTGATGTCGGCAACCGAAGCACCACCTGACGGGGGCGATGGGCACCAGAGCATCGCCGAACAACGCGGCGGCCTGCCAGACCAGCCGGGCGTGTACATCTTCCGCGACGCCAGCGGCCAGGTCGTCTATGTCGGCAAGGCCAAGTCGGTGCGCAAGCGCGTCAACTCGCACTTCTCCAAGGCACAGGTTCCGAGCAGTCCCGGCCACGCCGACATGGTCGAGAGCGTCGAGCACATCGAATGCGTCGTCGTCGCGACCGAGGCCGATGCGCTGCTGGCGGAGCAGAGCTTCATCAAGCAGTACCGCCCGCGCTTCAACATCCGCCTGCGCGACGACAAGTCCTATCCGTTCATCGCCATCTCGCTCGACGAGGACTACCCGCGCGTGTACTTCACGCGCGAGCGCCACCGCGCGGCACGGGCCTACTTCGGCCCCTACTCGAACGCCAAGCGCGTGCGGGCGACGCTCGAGGTGCTCGCGAAGGTGTTCATGTTCCGCTCGTGCACCGGCCCCGAGCCGGGTCGACGCAGCGGGAGCCCCTGCCTCGACTACTACATCAAGCGCTGCGAGGCGCCCTGCGTCGGCTTCGTCTCGAAGGAGGACTACCGCGAGAACATCGACGGCGTCATCGACTTCCTCTCGGGTCGCTTCGCGGCAATCGAGCGCGACCTCGAGGCGCGCATGCGCGAGGCCGCCGCGGCGGAGGAGTTCGAGCAGGCGACGCTCGAGCGCAACCGCCTGCAGGCGGTCCGCTCGCTGCTCGAGCGCCGCCGCGTGACGGCCGAGTCGGTCGGCACGTTCGATGCCGTCGCTGTCGCTGTCGACGGCCGGGACGCCAACGCGCAGGTCTTCCAGGTCCGTGACGGCGTGCTGTCGGACCGCCAGTCGTTCTATCTCGCCAACGAGACCGAGCGCGATGTCGCCGAGGTGGCAGAGGAGTTCATGCTCCAGTACTACGGCGGCCAGACCTCGATCCCGGCGCTGCTCGTGGCCCAACGGGAGGTCGGCGGACGGGCGGCGCTCGCGGAGGCGCTGTCCCAACGTCGCGGCGGCCCGGTCGAGATGCGAGCGGCCGAGCGCGGCGAGAAGCGGCGCATCCTCGAGCTGGCCGAGCGCAACGCCCGCCTCGCCCTCGATCAGGAGCGGCTGCGCAGCGAGCGTCGCCGCCAGGGCCGTGTCGAGGCGCTCGAGGGGCTCCAGCGGGCGCTCGAGCTCGACGTTCCGCCGATCCGCATCGAGTGCTTCGACATCTCCAACCTCGGCGGCACCCACACCGTCGCGTCGATGGTCGTCTTCGAGGGCGGAGCGCCGAAGAAGTCCGACTACAGGCGCTTCAAGATCCGCACGGTCGAGGGCTCCTCCGACGACTACGCGGCGATGGCCGAGGTGCTGTCTCGCCGCTTCGCGCAATGGGAGCGCCAAGCCGACATCTCGCCACACGATCCGGCCTACGACCAGAGCTTCGCTTCGCTGCCGAACGTCGTCGTCATCGACGGTGGCAAGGGGCAGCTCGCCGCCGGCCTCGGGCCGCTGCGCGGCTTTCGCGAACGGGGCGTCGCGGTCGTGTCGCTCGCCAAGCGGATCGAGGAGGTCTTCTTCCCGGGCCGGCCGGCGCCGCTGGTGCTCGACCACTCGACGCCGGAGCTCCAGCTGCTCCAGCGCGTCCGCGACGAGGCCCACCGGTTCGCCATCACCCACCATCGCAGCCGCCGCGACAAGGCGATGACGAGCTCGCTGCTCGACGAGCTGCCGGGCATCGGCCCGGCACGCAAGCGGGCGCTGCTCGCGCACTTCGGCTCGCCCGAAGCGATGGTCGCCGCCACGCGCGAGGAACTCCAGGTCGTGCCCGGCCTGCCGGCGAAGGTCGGCCGCGAGCTCTACGGGTACCTGCACCGCGCCGGCTGACCCGGAACTTCACCGCTTGTCCGCCATGGGCGCCACAATGAAGGCGATGGCCGTCATCAGGCCCCTGCGTCCGCGCGCCTCCCAAGACCGCAGAGCGACCGGCAAGTCGACCAAGCCGGTCATCGAGTCGCGGCTAGAGGACCTAGTGGTCATCACCGGATTCTCGGGCGCCGGCAAGTCGACGGCGATGAACGTCTTCGAGGACGCCGGCTACTTCTGCGTCGACAACCTGCCGCCCGAGATGATCCGCTCGCTCGTCGAGCTGTTCGTCCACAGGGGCTCGAAGGTCGAACGGGCGGCGGTCGTCTCGGATGTCCGCGGCGGCGTCTACTTCGAGGCGCTGCGGGCGGTCGTCGACGACCTCGACGCCCTCGGGCTGACCCACCACGTCCTGTTCCTCGAGGCCGCCGAGCAGACACTGGTCACCCGCTACAAGGAGACGCGCCGTCGTCACCCGCTGGCGCCCGAGGGCAGCGTCGCCGCGGGGGTGGCCGCCGAGCGCGCGCTGCTCGAGCCCCTGCGCGAGCGGGCGGACCTGGTCATCGACACGACCGGCATGTCGGCGGCGACGCTGCGGGAGCGGATCGCCGAGGAGTTCCTGCCCCGCAGCACGGCCACCCGACTGTCGGTGACGTTCATGAGCTTCGGCTTCAAGCACGGACCCCCGCGCGAGGAGGACCTGGCGATCGACGTCCGCTTCCTCGCGAACCCGCACTACGAGGCGACCCTGCGCGAGAAGACCGGCCTCGACGCGCCCGTCGTCGAGTACATCGCGCGCGACGGGCGGCTCGAGGAGCTCTACGTGCGGCTGCACGCCCTGCTCGACTTCCTCCTGCCCGAGTACGTTGCCGAGGGCAAGGCGCACCTCGTCATCGCGATCGGATGCACGGGCGGGCGGCACCGGTCCGTGGCGATCGCCGAGCACCTCGCCGCCCGCTACGCCGACCGCGATGACCTCGACGTGGCCGTCGCCCACCGCGACATCGACAAGCGCCCTCGCGACACCTGATCCGGGGGCCGCGCCGCCCGCCGGCGCATGCCCGCGGGGGGCGGTCGCCCGGGCGGCCGGGTGGCGGATCCGTCGCCTCCTCACGGGTCCGCTGATAGCCTCCTGCGGCCCGCCGGGCGACGGGGCGCTGCCCCGCACGGCCCGGCATCTCGTTCACCGTCGCCTCAGGAGGCACTGAATGCCCGTACGCGTGGGAATCAACGGATTCGGTCGAATCGGCCGGAACGTGTTCCGCGCCGCCAGGGCCCGAGCCGACGCTCTCGGCCACGACATCGAGTGGGTGGCCGTCAACGACCTGACCGACGCCGGCACCCTCGGGCACCTGCTCAAGTACGACTCGATCCTCGGCCCCTACCCGGGCTCAGTCGAGGTGAGCGGCTCGGCGCTACAGGTCGACGGCGCCAAGCTCGAGGTGCTCGCCGAGCGCGACCCGGCGCAACTCCCGTGGGGTGATCTCGGCGTCGACGTGGTGATCGAGTCGACCGGCCTCTTCACCGACCGCGACAGCGCCGCCGTGCACCTGTCGCAGGGAGCCAAGAAGGTCGTCATCTCGGCGCCGGCGACGAATCCCGACGCGACGGTCGTGCTGGGCGTCAACTTCGACCAAGTCTACGACCGTGAGCGCCATCACGTCATCTCCAACGCGTCGTGCACGACCAACTGCCTGGCTCCGGTGGCCAAGGTCATCAACGACACCGTCGGCATCGAGCACGGCCTGATGACGACGATCCACGCCTACACGGCAGATCAGCGCCTGCAGGACCTGCCCCACAAGGATCTGCGCCGGGCGCGGGCCGCAGCCATCAACCTGATCCCGGCCTCGACGGGCGCGGCGAAGGCGATCGGCCTCGTCATCCCCGAGCTGCAGGGCAAGCTCAGCGGCTTCGCCGTCCGCGCCCCTGTGCCGACCGGATCGGTCATCGACCTCACGGTCGAGTGCCCCCGCGAGACGAGCGTCGAGGAGGTCAACGCCGCGATGAAAGCGGCCGCCGAGAGCGGGCCGCTGGCCGGCATCATGCAGTACACCGAGGATCCGATCGTCTCGACCGACATCATCTCCTCGCAGTTCTCCTCGATCGTCGACTCGAAACTGACGGCCGTCGTGGACGGGACGATGCTGAAGGTCGTCGCCTGGTACGACAACGAGTGGGGCTACTCCAACCGCCTGGTGGACCTGGTGCAGAGGGTCCTGTGAGCCGATGACCGACGGCGCCCCCCCGCCGCGGCGCACGGCCCGGCGGTCCTTCGGGGATAACGTGAAGGGGCACGACAGATGGGAGAGGCTCGATGAGGAGCATTGACGAGGTGGACGTGCGCGGCAGGCGTGTCCTCGTGCGCGTCGACTTCAACGTGCCGCTCGGCGCCGACACCGACGGTCGCCCGGTCGTGGCCGACGACACGCGGATCAGGGCGGCGCTCGGCACGATCGAAGAGCTGCGGGCGCGCGGCGCGAGGCTCGTGCTCGTGTCTCACCTCGGCCGGCCACACGGCCACGTCGAGCCGCACCTGTCGCTCGCTCCGGTCGCCCAGCGCCTGCGCGAGCTGACCGGGGCCGAGGTGTCGCTCGCGCCGGGTGTCGTCGGCCCCGACATCCGGGCCCTCACGCAGGAACTGGCCGACGGCGAGATCCTGGTGCTCGAGAACGTCCGCTTCGAGCCTGGCGAGACGAGCAATGACGGCGAGCTCGCCCGCGCGCTCGCCGACCTTGCAGACGTCTACGTCAACGATGCATTCGGCGCGGCCCATCGCGCCCACGCCAGCACCGAGGGCGTCGCCCACCTGCTGCCGAGCGCGGCCGGTCGCCTGCTCGAACGCGAGGTCCGCATCCTCGGCGCCATCCTGGAGAGCCCGGCCCACCCGCTCGTGGCGATCGTCGGCGGCGCCAAGGTCCAGGACAAGATCGGCGTCATCGACCGCTTCATGGAGCTCGCCGACGTCATCGTCATCGGCGGCGCCATGTGCTTCCCGTTCCTCTGCGCCCAGGGACACGCGGTCGGCGACTCGCTCTGCGACGAGCAGGACACCGAGCACGCCCGGCGCGTGCTCGACCAAGCGGCCGATGCGGCGAAGGCCCGGATCGCCCTGCCCGTCGATCTCGTCATCGGCGACCGCCTCGCCGCGGACGCCGCCCATCGCGTGCTCGACGGCGTCGAGGTGCCCGATGGCTGGATGGGACTCGACATCGGTCCGGCGACGGCCGCGAGCTACGGCCGCGACATCGCACAGGCCGCGACGGTCTTCTGGAACGGGCCGATGGGCGCGTTCGAGCTCGAGCCGTTCGCCGCCGGCACCCGCGCAGTGGCCGAGGCGGTCGCGCGAGCGCCGGGCCTGACGGTCGTCGGCGGCGGAGACTCGGCGGCGGCGCTCGCCCGCTTCGGGCTGTCCGACAGCGTCGATCACCTCTCGACCGGCGGCGGCGCGACGCTCGAGCTGATCGAGGGCCGCACCCTGCCCGGGGTTCAGGCTCTCGAGGGCGCCGGGGTGGTCTCGTGACGGCCCGCACGCCGCTGATCGCGGGCAACTGGAAGATGTACAAGACCGAGGAGCAGGCCGAGGACTACATCCAGGCGCTGCTGCCACGCGTGTCGGCGCTCGACGGTGTCGACGTGGCGATCTGCGTCCCGTACACCGACCTGCGCGCCATGATCGACAGCGCTCGCGGCTCACGGGTCGAGGTCTACGCGCAGAACATGCACCACGAGCCCGAGGGCCCCTTCACGGGCGAGATCTCGGGCGCCATGCTCAGCGAGCTCGATGCCCGCGGCGTGATCCTCGGGCACTCCGAGCGCCGCGCGCTGTTCGGCGAGACCGACAAGGCGCTCGCGCTCAAGGTGCCCGCCGCGCTCGCCGCCGGCCTCGTGCCGATCCTCTGCGTCGGCGAGACCGAGCAGGAGCGCGACAACGACGACACCGACCGCAAGCTGCGCCAGCAGGTCAAGGACGATCTCGCCGCCGTGCCGACCGAGCGCCTGGCGGACGTGGTCATCGCATACGAGCCGATCTGGGCGATCGGCACCGGCAGAGTGGCGACGGCCGAGCAGGCCCAGGAGGCCATCGCCTTCATCCGCGCGCTCGTGGCCGATCGTGATCGTGAGGCGTCCGAGCGGACGCGGATCCTCTACGGCGGCTCGGTCAAGCCCGAGAACGCGGCCGAGCTGCTGGCCCTGCCCGATGTCGACGGCGCGCTCGTCGGCGGGGCGTCGCTGGAGGCCGAGTCCTTCGCCGCGATCGCCTCCGCCGCGGCGGTCGATCCCGGTCGATGAGCCTCCCGGCGGGGCCGCCCAGCCTGCCGGCGGCGTGTGCCTGCCTGATCGTCCTCGACGGCTGGGGCCTCGCGGAGGCCGGTCCGGGCAACGCCGTGTCGCTCGCTCGGACCCCAGTCTTCGACGAGCTCTGGCGCGACTATCCGCACACGACGCTGACGGCGTGGGGGCGCGCCGTGGGACTGCCCGACGGACAGATGGGCAACAGCGAGGTGGGCCACCTGAACCTCGGGGCGGGCTCGGTCGTCCGTCAGGACCTCGTGCGCATCGATGACGCCGTCGCCGACGGCTCGCTCGCGTGCAACGACATGCTGCGCGCGGCCTTCGCGGCGGCCGAGCGCGTCCACCTGCTCGGCCTCGTCTCCGACGGCGGCGTCCACTCCTCGATCGATCACCTGCGGGCGCTCGTCGAGCTCGGGCATTCGCTGGCCGTGAAGGACCTCGTCGTGCACGCGTTCACCGACGGCCGCGACACGCTCCCGCATGCCGGAGCCGCGTTCCTGCGCGAGCTGGACGCCATGCCGGGGGCGCGTGTGGGATCGGTCGTCGGGCGCTACTGGGCGATGGACCGCGATCGCCGTTGGGATCGCACCCAGCGCGCCTACGACATGCTCGTCGCCGGCGAGGCGCCCTACCGCGCCGACAGCGGCGAGCAGGCCGTGCAGGACGCCTACCGCCGCGGCGAGACGGACGAGTTCATCGAGCCGACCCTCGTCGGCGCCGAGGCCACGATCGGAGCGGCCGACAGCGTCATCTGCTTCAACTTCCGCCCCGACCGCATGCGCCAGCTGACGCGCGCTCTCGCCGAGCCTGGCTTCGCGGAGGGGGGAGAGGAGCTGCCCGGCTGGACGGGGCGAGGCGGGAGCCCGGCGATCGCGCGCTACACGACGCTGACGCGCTACGAGGAGGACTGGGACTACCCGGTCGTCTTCTCGGCCGAGCATCCGGCGACGACGCTCGCACGCGTGCTCGCAGCGGCCGGCGCGTCGCAGCTGCACGTGGCCGAGACTGAGAAGTACCCGCACGTGACGTACTTCTTCAACGGCGGCGACGAGGCTCCGCTGGGCGGCGAGCGGCGCGAGATGGTGGCTTCGCCGCGCGACGTTCCGACGTACGACCACAAGCCGCAGATGAGCGCGCGGGAGGCCGCGCGAGCGTTCGTCGGCGCGTGGCGCGAGGACACGCCGCGCTTCGCGATCATCAACTTCGCCAACGCCGACATGGTCGGTCACACCGGTGTCATCGACGCCGCTGTCACGGCCATCGAGACGGTCGACGAGTGCCTCGGCGAGGTCGTCGCCGCGGTCCACGAGAGCGGCGGCGCCTGCTTGGTGACGGCCGACCACGGCAACGCCGATCACATGCTCGAGCCGGACGGCAGCCCGAACACGGCCCACTCGATGAACCCTGTGCCGCTGATCCTGACCTCGCACGCGATCGAGCTCAGGAGCGACGCCGCGATCCTGGCCGACGTCGCGCCGACCGTGCTCGAGGTGCTCGGGATCGAGCAGCCGGAGGAGATGACCGGCCGCTCGCTGATCGACGGGCGCTAGATTGTCAGGTGGGCAGGGCGGGCTCTCCGCCGCCCAAGGATGAGGCTAGGAGGGTCAGGATGGTGTCGCAAGAGCTCGACCGGGACAGCAGCAGCAGCAGGCGCTCGCGCGGCCTGCTCGCCGCGTTCTTCATCGCCGCGGGCGTCAATCACTTCGTCAAGCCCGGGGCGTACGAAAAGATCGTGCCGCCGCGACTGCAGGACGACGCCGGCCGCGTCGTGGTCCTCAGCGGCATCGCGGAGCTGCTCGGCGGCGTGGGCGTGCTGCTGCCGGGCACGAGGCGCCTGTCGGGCATCGGCCTGATCACCCTGCTCGCGGCCATATTCCCGGCCAACCTCTACATGGCCCAGGAGCCGGGGCGCTTTCGCGCCATCCCCCGCTGGGCCCTGTACGCGCGGCTGCCGCTGCAGCCGCTGATGATGCTGTGGGCGTGGCGGGCGACGCGACGATGACGGCTCGATCCCGCGCTGGCGCGCGGCGCGCTGCTATGTTCGCTTCAGCAGGCCTTTAGAGTTAACACCGTTCAGCAGGCCTTTCGATTCGGACAGCCATGTCGACCGCGACCGCCGTCAAGATCTCCCCCTCCGACCAGGAGGCCCTCACGTTGGGGGAGCTGCGCGCCTGGCGCGGCCTGCTTCGTTCGCACGCCTGTCTGGCCAAGCGCCTCGACGCCGAGCTCGACCGGGCCCACGGCCTGCCGATGACCTCCTACGAGGTCCTCCAGCATCTCCAGGAGGCGCCCGGCGGACGCATGCGGATGTGCGATCTGGCCGACCAGGCCCAGCTGTCGCGCAGCGGGCTGACGCGCATGGTCGATCGCCTCGAGCGTGAGGGCCTGCTCGAGCGCTGCTCCTGCAACCACGACGCCCGCGGCTCCTACGCCTGCCTCACCGACGGCGGTCGCGAGCGCGTCGAAGCGGCCCGCGTGACCCACCTGGCCGTCGTGCGAGAGCACTTCTTCTCGCGCTTCTCGGAGGCCGAGCTGACGGTCCTCGCGGACATGTGGGAGCGGATCGCTCCCTGCAGCAACGGCTGCTGACGCTTCCCCGGTCAACTCAGGCCGGCTGATCCTCCGAGGCGTCGGGCGGACGGCGACCCGTCGCCCCATCGTCGGCGGCGCTCGCCCGGCGATGGCGGCGGTGCGCGTAGAAGCCGGTGCCGAGCGCGATCAGCACCGCCGCCAGGCCGTACAGGCCGAAGGCTTCGATGGCGTTACCGGCCGAGTGGCCGAGGAAGTAGGCGATCAGGCCGATGATCGTCGCCCAGGTGATGCCGCCGAGGGCGTTCCACACGACGAACGACCGCCAGTGCATGTGCGTGGCGCCGGCGAGCCACGACGCCCACACGCGCAGGCCGAGGAAGAAGCGGCCGAAGAAGACGGCCTTCGGACCGTGGCGTTCGAAGAACGGCTGACCGCTGGCGAGCACCTGCAGCCGCTGACGGTGAAACCGACCGGGTCGCTCGAGCAGCCATCGGCCGCCCTTGCGGCCGATGAGATAGCCGATGTTGTCGCCGACGATGGCGCCGGCGGCGGCGAGGGGGATGACGATCTCGATCTGGAGTTTCCCCTGGCTGGCCAGCGCGGCCGCCGCGATCAGACCGGTCTCGCCGGGCACGGGCAGTCCGCCGGACTCGCACATGACGATCAGGAAGAGGAGCGGATAGCCGAAGACCTGGACCAGGTGTTCGACGTTGAGGCCGAGGATGGCGGCGATCATGGCAGTGGGACCCAAGGATGGCGCAGTCGGCCCCGCCGACCGGGCTCGCGCGAGCGGGCGGGTCTGTCGGCCGGCGCTGCGGGGCCCGCGCGGGCGCCTATTGGGTGTTTTCCGAGACGAGCTGCTTGAGCGCCGAGGTCGCCTGCTGGACGTCCTGGTAGACGACGTTTCGCAGGGTCACCTTGGTCGACGTCGGCGCTGTCACGAGGACGACGGCCACGACGACGAGCGCGACTGCGAGCAGGGCGAGCAAGGCCATCACCAGGCGGCTGTTGCCGCGGCGGCGCGGCGGCGCGGCCCCGCGCACGGCCTCGACCGGCGGAGCCTTCGTCCGCGCCGGGCCCGGTCGCGGGCGGCGGGCGGCGACGGTGCCCGAGGCGGGTGCAGAAGTCGGGCGCCGACCGGCGGCCAGGATGCTCGTGGCCTCCGTGGCGGCCGCGCCTCGCACCGGCCCACGGTGCTCGGCCGGAGCGATTCCCTTGGCCCCGTCGCTGAGCCCCCGCTTCATCTCGCGGGCCGTGCTGTAGCGGTCGCGCGGGTCGAGGGCGAGCGCGATGGCGACAGCGTCTGCGAGCTCGGGCCCGACGGAGGCGACGATCGTGTCGAGCGTCGGCGGGGCCTCCTGCTGCTGCTTGAGGGCGAGCTCGGTCAGCGACGTCGCCTCGTAGGGCAGGCGCCCGGAGATGAGCTGGTAGGTGACGACGCCGAGCGCGTAGAGGTCGGCGCTCGGGCCGGCCTCCTCGCCCCGGGCCTGCTCGGGCGCCAGGTAGGCGGCGGTGCCGAGCACCGAGCCGACCTGGGTGATGCTCGACTGCTCGGTCGCCTTGGCGATGCCGAAGTCGGCGAGCTTGACCTCGCCTTCGCGCGCCCGCAGGAGATTGCCGGGCTTGACGTCGCGGTGGACAACGCCGTGGCGATGGGCGTAATGGAGGCCCTCGCAAGCCTGTTCGATGATCGACAGGGCCTCGTCGACCTCGACCCACCCGTCGTCGCGCAGTATCTCCGCGCACGACGCGCCTTCGATGTACTCCATCACGATGAAGTACTGGTCGGTGCGCTCGTCGCGACCCGAGTCGAACACCTGGACGACGTTGGGGTGCACGAGGCGGGCGGCGGCCTGAGCCTCGCGCTGGAAGCGCGACACGAAAGCCGGGTCGTCGGCGAGGTGCTCGGCCAGCAGCTTGACCGCCACCTGTCGCTCGAGGCGCAGATCCATGGCCAGGTGGACCGTCGACATGCCGCCGAAGCCCAGGCGTCCCTCGAGCCGGTAGCGACCGGCAATGTCCCCGGTGCTCATTTGCCGCCTTCCTGGCCGCCCGCGCCGACGCCGCCGGCCGAGCCCGCGCCGGCCCCGCCTTCGGCTTCGCCTTCGCCCGGCGCCGGGGTTCCGCCCCCCGGGCCCGGTTCGGTCGGGGTCGTGGTCGTCGTCGGAGTGCTGGTGGTGGTCGGCGTCGTGGTCGTCGTCGTCGGCGGAGTCGTCGTCGTGGTGCTCGGGGTCGTTTTCGGCGTGGTCGTCGTCGCGGTGCCGCCGAGGGGCTGGGCGCAGAGCACGAGGGCGCGTTTGCTGAGGTTGGCGATCCCCTGGCGCAGCGTGTTGCGCAGGCCGGCGTCGACGCTGGAGGGCAGCGCGACGAAGTCCTGGCTCGTCTTGGCGAGCGCCGCTTCGGTGCTCGCGCAGTTGCCTTCGGCGCTCTGGGCGTCCTGGGCGACCGCTTCGAAGTCGCTCTGCAATGGACCGGCCGCGTCTACGGGTATCAGGCCCTTGCCGCTGCTCCCGCAGGCGACCAGGCCGGCGGAAGCGAGGCCGAGCACCGCGGCGAGCAGCACGCGCGCGGCGGTCGCCTGCAGCCGGCGCGGAGCCGACGCGCTCGTCGTCGAGGACAGCCGGACCATCCTCATTGACCGTACTCCAGGCGCTCGGCGAGCGAGTCCGGCAGGCGCGCCGCGCGGATCGCGGCGGCGGCGCCGGCGATGTCGTAGTCGGCCCGGTGGAAGGATGCCACCATCGCGTCCAGGTCCAGCATCAGCCACGACGCGCGAGCATCACCGTCGCGGGGCTGCCCGACGCTTCCGGGGTTGAGCAGCCATTCGCCGTCGGCGAGCTCCAGGCGGGTGCCCTCGCGTCGTGGCTCACCCGTCGCGAGCTCGCCCTCGAGACGGACGAAGGACAGGGCGACATGCGAATGGCCGATCAGGCAGATGCGCTCATCCTGAGCATCGAGGCACAGCTCGGCCAGGAGCGTCGAGAGGACGTACTCCCAGACAGGATCCCGCGGGCTGGCGTGATAGAGCCCGACCGACGACTCGCGGCCCTCGGGCTTGAGACCGGCGAGGAACTCGACGTTCTCGGGCTCCATGACCTCACGGGTCCACTGGGCGGCTACGCTCGCGCCGCGCGAGAACTCGTCGAGCGGTATCTCGCCGGTGACGGCGAGGTCGTGGTTGCCGGCCAGGCAGACGGCCGCATGGCGTCTGGCCAGCTCGACGCACGCGTCGGGCTCCGCGCCATAGCCGACGAGGTCCCCGAGGCACCAGAGCTCGGAGGCGTCGCTGGCGGCGACCGCCTCGAGGGTCGCCTCGAAGGCGTGCCGGTTGGCGTGGATGTCTGAGATGACGGCGACCTTCATCGGTTGCAGGCTAGGAACACCCTTCTCCCGCGGGCGTTGCACGACTCATGCCGCTGCAAGCACTCCACCGGACGACGCGAGCGGCGGCCGATCGCTACTCGGCGTCGTGCTCCGTATCGCTTCCGCCGTACTCGGGCAGGTTCTTGATGCCCTCACGGGTCCGCCACTTGGAGTAGTTGTCCTCCATCGCGTCGATCAGCTCGCGCATGAACCGCGGCGAGATGTTGACGCGGGAGACGACCACGCCGGGCACCTCGTCGGACTCGACCTCGTGGTCGACACGGGCGAAGGTGACGGTGAACTCGTAGTCGGAGTGGCTGACGTTGGCGAAGTTCGCGTATACGCCGCCCATGATCTCGGGGGAGAGATGGATGTTTATGTGGCGCTCTGCGCCTGAGTCTTGGTCGTTCACGCAGCTAGTATCGCAAGCCCCGGCACCGGAACCAATGACCCAGCCCCTGACCGACAAAGACGCGGCGGCCTGCCCACCGGCCGACGCCGCCGCGCCGACGCCGCTGAGCGGGCTGCGCACGGCGGTCATCGAGGTCGCCCGGGAGCTCGCCGCGGGCTCGGCCGATGCGGTCGGGTCCGATCGCTCCGGCGCGATGACGCTCGAGCGCCCGAAACGCGCCGAGTTCGGCGATTACTCGACGAACGCGGCCCTGCTGCTCGCCCGGACCCTCGGCGCGGCTCCCCGTGAGGTCGCGGAGCGGCTGGGCGCGGCACTCAGCGAGCGCCTCGGATCGAGCCTCGAGCGCTTCGAGGTCGCCGGCCCCGGCTTCGTCAACCTCTTCCTGTCCGACGGCTGGTTGACTGATGCCCTCGCGCAGGCCCTCGCCGCCGGCGCGGATCTCGGCGCCGGAACGGTGGCCCGGCCCGAGCGCATCCTGATCGAGTTCGTATCGGCCAACCCGACGGGCCCGATCCACGTCGGCCACGCCCGCAACGCCGCCTACGGCGACGCTCTCGGCCGCATGCTCGAGCTGCGCGGACACCGCGTCGAGCGAGAGTTCTACGTCAACGACGCCGGCTCCCAGGTCCGCAAGTTCGGCGAGTCCGTCAAGGCGCACGCCCGCGGGGAGGACGTGGCGGAGGACGGCTACCGCGGCGACTACGTGGCCGACCTGGCCGCGCGGCTGCCCGGCGCCGCGAGCATGGACACCGCCGAGCTCGGTCGTGCCGCGGTCGCGGCCATGGTCGAGGAGATCAAGGCGTCGCTGGCGGCGTTTCGGGTTCGGGGCTTCGACCGCTGGTTCTTCGAGAGCACCCTGCACGACGGCGCCCCGAGCCCCTTCGCGCACACGCTCGCGCTGCTCGAGGAGCAGGGACACACGTATCGCGAGGACGGCGCCCTGTGGCTGCGGACGACCGCTTTCGGAGACGACAAGGACCGCGTCCTCGAGCGCTCCGACGGCGAGCACACCTATTTCGCGACCGATATCGCCTACCACCAGGACAAGCGCGAGCGCGGCTTCGAGCGCCAGATCGACGTCTGGGGCGCCGACCACCACGGCTACATGCTGCGGATGAAGGCCGCCTACGAGGCTCTGGGCGGCGATCCGGCGGAGCTCGAGCTCCTGATCATGCAGCTCGTCCACCTCATCCGCTCGGGCGAGCGGGCCCAGATGTCCAAGCGTGCCGGCGAGTACGTCAGCCTCGACGACCTCGTCGGGGAGATCGGCGTCGATGCCTCGCGCTGGTATCTGCTCGCCCGCTCGCACGACACGACCGTCGACCTCGACCTCGACCTGGCCCGTGAACAGTCGAACGAGAACTCGGTCTACTACGTCCAGTACGCCCATGCCCGCATCGCGTCGATGCTGGCCCGCGCCGGCAGCGAGCGGGTGCTCGCCGCGATCGGGTCGGTAGAGGACGGCGGACGCCCGCCGCTGCACGCGGCCGAGCGGGCGCTGATCGAGCAGCTGCTCGCGTTTCCCGACGAGCTCGCCGAGGCCGTCGAGCGCCGGGCGCCGCATCGCATGGCGACGTATGTCCTGGAGCTCTCCCAGGGCTTCACGGCCTTCTACACAGACTGCCGCGTGCTCGGCGCCGAGCCGGACACGGTCGAGTCGCTGCGGATCGCCCTGTCCGTCGCGAGCCTGCGGACGATCGCCCGCTGCCTGGCGCTGCTCGGCGTCAGCGCTCCCGAGCACATGTAGCTCGGCGCCGGGACGGCCGCCGGTGGGTGACGCCGGTCGAGCCGGCGCGGGTCAGTCGAAGCGCGCGAGGTCGGACTCGAGCCTGGCCGCGTCGTTGGAGCCGAGGGGCGGCGCGGGAGCTTTGCGGCGGCCGTCCTGGCTACGGGCGCGCGCCCTCCAGCGCGGGAGCAGGGCGACGAGCGCCGCGAGCAGTACGAGGACGGCGGCCAGCGGCACGAGATAAGCCGCCAGGTCGAAGCCGTGGGTGCTCGGCAGGCCGAGCACCGTCGGGCCGTACTGAGCGACGAGCGAGCGCTTGATTTCCGCTTCGTTCTCGCCGCGGTCGATAAGGCCCTGGATGAACGCCCGCTCGCGGTCGCCCTGGTCGCTCTGAGAGACGTTCAGTGGGAGTTTGCAACTGACGCACATGACCTGTCGCTCGATCGCGGGCAGGGACGTCCGCGGAGCGCCGGCGGCGTCGGCGGCGGGCGCCGCCGGCGCGAGCAGCGCGGCGGCGGCAAGGGGAACGAGCAGTCGACGGAGCCGGCGCACGATCCCGGTCACGAGCTTCCGGCGAGCGCGATGGCGCGGTCGATGAACGGGGCGCCGATCTCGCCGCGCGATATCGCCGCGATCCGTCCCCGCCGGTCGATGATGAAGCTCTCGGGCAGCTGGTCGGTGCCATAGGAGCGGGCGAACGCGCCGCTGGTGTCGCGCAGGTTCGGGTAGGTCAGGTGATAGCGGCTGACGAAGCCCTGAGAGTCGGGCGACGCGTCGAGGTAGGTCACACCGAGGACGGTCGCGCCGTGACGCTCCAGATTGCCCTGCGCCCGCTGGAGGAGGGGCGCCTCCACCTGGCACGGTTCGCACCAGGAGGCCCAGAAGTTCAAGATGACCACCTTTCCGCGCAGCGACGCCAAGGTGCTGGAGCCCGCGCCCAACAGCCGCGTCAGCGGGCGGGTGGAGTCGGGCGCGCTCGGGAGCTCGCGGCGGGCGACGAGGTCGTCGAGCGTCCGGTTCGCCGATTGCGCCGACACGCCGTACACGAGCAGGCCAATGAGGCACGCGCCGGCGACGGACGCGAGGATGGGCAGGGCTCGTCGTCTCACCGCCATCAAGATTAGACGCCGGCAGCGGGATGGGGGCGAGGGGCTGGGCGTCGCGCCCCGCGGCGCCGCGTAAGATGCAGGCCGCGCGGCGGTAGCTCAGTTGGTAGAGCGCAAGCTTCCCAAGCTTGAGGTCGCGGGTTCGACCCCCGTCCGCCGCTTACAAGCACCGGAGCGATATTTGGCTCTGGCAGCCGTCTCCAGCCTCAGGCTGTGGCGGGAAGCGCACGGCCAGACACGGACAGTAGCGGGTCAAGCGGACACCGATTTGCAGTACCACTGCAGTACGGACGGTAGAGAGGCAGGTGGCTTTGAGGTGCGCCGGAAAGCCGCGCGCTTCCCCGCTCGTCGGGGCTCTACGGTCTGCCCGCGCACATTCCGAATCTCTCGGCGGGGGAGACTTCGTGGAGACCCGGCCCGAGCCCGCCGCGGATCGCAGCGAAGCGAAGGTGCGTCTCAGCGTGTGTCCGAGATGCGCAGGGCCAAAGTGCTAGTTGACATGCTCAAGAGCTTCCGATGACGACCACTTGCGTCGCGGACAGCAGGCCAAGTGGCGGCCGTCTGAATGAGCGATCACAATCCAGGGCCGTGGTAGATAATCCTGACTTGACGACCTTGTGCTCTAGGCGGGTGCCGGAGGATGTCGCCGGGGGGAAGGCCACTCAGGCATGCCTGGCCTGCCGGCGAGATCGCACAGATCCACAAGAAGTTGGGCGACACCTACGGCACGCTACGCGTGACTGCCGAGCTCGAATATGGCCGCGCCATTCATGTCGGCAAGGGAAGGTGCACCTACTCATGAGGCGCTTGGAGATTGCGACTGCCGAACGCCCTCTTCCGAGAGGCGTGAGAGTCAGTGAGTTCACGCAGCTGGATCTGGTAGACCGCGCCGGTTCAGGGCCGACGGGTGGCTGCCCGGCACGGGAGGACCGACATCACTGAGCAGCCAATAGGGATGGCGAGATCTCTTGCTGCCCGGTCATCGACGTGCCCGCGCTTCGGGGCGCATTTCATGGGTGCCACGCCGAGCTCGGCGGTTCTGGATTCGTCCGCCTTCCTTTATTCGCAGATGAGCGAGGCCCTATTTTGCGGAGGACTCTCCGGTCGTCGGGAAGACGCAAGGTGAGGCGGCTTGCATCGAAATGATCGAGAAACGCCTGCGCGTAGCGACGCGAAACTTGCAATTCGTCGCGAAGGCCGCCCAACGTCACTGATCCGTCGCGAGCGATGATCGCTTCGACCCGCTGGCGGACGGCGTCGAGGGTGTCGCGGTGAGGGTACAGGGTGCCGATACGGATCACTCGGCCTCGGGCGAGCAGGACAGGGAGGAGCCGTGCAGCATCGCCGAGCTCATGGCGCATCAGTGGCTGCGCGCTAGCTTCGCGCAGCCGTTCCTCCAAGGCCCGGATCCCGGCGTTAAGCGGCTCGCCCGCGGGGGGCACCAGGCGCGTCGTCCGTGGACTCTCGGTCCGCGCGAGTCCCCGCCGGCCCCGCGACCCGCCGGCCAGCGCGTGACCGGCGGCTGGCTTGAGGACAGTGCCACCGCCGAGTGTCGCCGGAGGGTTGCTGCGCCGGACGAGCAGCCGGTCCCCAGCGCAGGTGAGCAGCGGCTTCTCGGTTCGTAGCCGCCAGACCCCGCCGCCCAGGTCGCTGATCCTCGCGCCTGTCTGGCGCGTGCCGTGATGGATTTGGACGTGCTCGCCGGGCTGGCCATCGGTGAGGGTGAGCAACGCGTCCAAGAGGTGGCTCGGCCGCAGCTCGGTGTCGCGCCCGGCCAGCACATCGCCGCGTGAGACCGACGCGCTGCCTCGAAGGCCGGTCAGGTTGACTGCCACCCGCTGTCCGGCTTGGGCACGGTCAAGTGCCTGATCGTGGACCTGCACTGCGCGCACGCGCACCCGTGCTTGCAAGGGTAGGAGCGTCAGTTCATCGCCACGTCCGATCGAGCCTGACCACAGCGTCCCCGTTGCGACGGTTCCCGCTCCCCGGACGCTGAAGACCCGATCGACGTGCAACAACGGCTCGTCGGAGCGACGAACGAGACCGCGCAGACCGTGTGTGATCTCGTCCAGGGCAGCCGCCACATCGCCAACACCCACCCCGTCCCGGCTTGAGCAGGTGACGAGAGTGCAAGCTGGGAGCAACTGGATCGTTTCATGGAGTGCGCGTGCGGGATCCGCGAGGTCGCACTTCGTCACCGCCACGACGCCATGCCGCACATCGAGCGCCTCGAGGATGCGCGCGTGCTCGACGGTTTGCGGCATGACTCCATCGTCGGCAGCTACCACCATCAGGTACATATCGATGCCTGTCGCTCCCGCGACCATCGTTCGAATCAGGCGCTCGTGGCCTGGCACGTCGATGAGTGAGATGCGGCGGCCAGAGGGGAGCGCGAGCGGTGCATATCCGAGGACGATCGACATCCCTCGATCCTTCTCTTCGGCGAGGCGGTCGGTATCGATCCCCGTGAGGCTCTGCACGAGCTGTGTCTTGCCATGGTTGACATGGCCTGCCGTACCCACGGTCAGTGGGCTCTCTGTCATCGCTGCACACGTGCCTCGCAAACCACCCGGCCAGCCTCCTCAGCCTCGTGGTCGGTGAGGGTTCTTGGATCCAGCAGGACCATGTCGCGATGAATCCGAGCGATCAAAGGAGGCTTACCTTTGCGGAGCGCGCGGGCAAGCCCTTCAGCGCCCTGATGTCCAGGGGCCAAAGCGACCACCGGCCCTGGCAGTTCGAGCAGAGGCAAGGCTCCGCCTCCCACGCGGGCGATGCCCTGATGAACGGCGCCGCCCGTAATCTCCGCAAGGCGCTCAGCGCGTCTCATCAGACTGTCTGGGCTCGCATCGAGCATCGCCAGCACGGGCAACTCAGCTCGAGCCATGTCGGGATCTCGGTACAGCGCCAGCGTCGCCTCAAGCGCAGCCAGCGAAAGCTTGTCGATCCGAAGAGCCCGAGCGAGCGGATGTGTACGACATGCCTCGATTGCGCTCTCGCTGCCAACCAAAATCCCTGCTTGTGGGCCGCCGAGGAGCTTGTCTCCCGAGAAGCAGACGAGCGTCGCCCCAGTTTTCACAGAATGGCGCACATGGGGCTCAGGGGCGAGTATCGAAAGCTCGTCATCGAGTACGCCTGATCCGAGATCGTCGATCACGGGAACGCCGAGGCCGCAAAGCTGCTCGACAGGCACCTCCTGAACGAAGCCGAGCGAGCGAAAGTTCGAGGGATGCGCACGCATGATCGCTGCTGTGTTTGGTCCGATTGCATTCTGGTAGTCAGACAGGCGCGTCCGATTGGTCGTCCCAACCTCGACCAGCACCGCGCCCGCCTGCACGATTACCTCCGGGATTCGGAACGCGCCGCCGATCTCGATCAGTTGGGAGCGCGATACGACAATCTCTCCGCCGCTGCCTGCCAGTGCTGCCGCTGCCAGCAAGGTGGCCGCAGCACAGTTGTTGACGACAAGGCTCGCCTCGGCATGTGTCAACTCACGTAGGAGTGTGCTTGTGTGACACTGCCGCGAGCTTCGACTGCCGTCGCTGAGGTCGTACTCCAGGTTTGAGTAGCCGGCCGCCACTCGCTGGACTGCTGCCCGCGCCACATCTGCCAGCGGCGCCCGGCCAAGGTTCGTGTGGACCACCACCCCGGTGGCGTTTAGGACACGCTCGAGCGAAGGCTCCAACCGATTGCACGCCCGCTCGAGAAGGTTTACCTCGTCAGTGGCACCGTCAAGTAGCTCTCGCCGGCGCTGGGCAATCTCTGCGCGGGCGAGAGCCGTCGCGAGGCGATCGACCGCGGGCAGCGAGCGCAGGCGTCCCGCCATCTCCTCAGCTGAGGTCACGATCTGCCTTTGAAAGGCGATGTCGGATTCGGCTCGTGAGCACGCTCGACAAAAGCTGGCGCGAGCTGGGATGTGCCTCTCGCTGGACCGACGTGATCGGACTGCGAACGGAGCGGCGAAGGAGTCGAACCTTCAAGCCCCGGGATTGCCCGCGGCCCTTCGGCTTTGAAGGCCGATCGGGGCACCGGCCCCAGGCCACTCCAAGTCCGCGGATCATAGGACACGAATCGCACCGGGGCTCCTCGTGGAGAACAACCGACCGATGAGCACTCCATCGGTGATCTCGCTCTCGCAGCCGGGTGGCATCGCCACGAGCAGGCCGCCCGAAGTGGTGGCGTCGGTGCACAGACGACGGCGCCAGTCCGGCACCGCGACACTGTAGGTCGCAAAGCCTTCCGCATATATCCGGTTCTGGACGCTGCCGCTCGAAACACCCATATCTTGGGCGAGCAGCTCCTCGACACCGGCGATGTGGGGGATGGCGCTGGCGTCCACCTCGGCTGCGAGCCCACTCTCCCGCGCGAGCGAGTGCAGGTGGCCGAGCAGGCCGAATCCCGTCACATCAGTCGCGGCATGCGCGCCACCCGCGAGGGCTGCGTGGCTCGCGCTCCGATTGAGTCGCACCATCACCTCAACCGCCGCCGACAGCAGCGTATCGTCGACACTCCCACGCTTGTGCGCGGTCACAATCGCACCGACGCCTAGCGGCTTGGTAAGCACCAGCAGATCGCCATCTTGAGCCGTTGAGTTGCGAAGAATCCTCTCCGGGTGCGAGGTCCCGGTCACCGACAGGCCGTACTTTGGCTCGGCATCGTCAATCGAATGGCCGCCCACGATTGCGCAGCCCGCTTCTGCGGCCACCGCCATGCCTCCGGCGAGCACTTCACGCAAGACCGCATCTCCGAGTCGCTCAAGGGGAAAGGCCACGAGGTTCAAGGCCGTCAGCGGAGTGCCGCCCATGGCGTAGATGTCGGAAAGGGCGTTGGCGGCAGCGATGCGGCCGAAGTCAAACGGATCGTCGACGACAGGTGTGAAGAAGTCCACCGTCTGCACGAGCGCGAGACTCGGAGTGAGCCAGTAGACAGCAGCGTCGTCGGCCGTGTCCGGCCCGACCAGCACTCGCGGGTCGGTCGAGAGGGGTAGCGCGCGCACGATCGGCAGCATCGCAGCCGCCGAGAGCTTGCATCCGCATCCGGCACCGTGAGAGAGAGACGTTAGGGCGACCGGAGCATTCACCGCGTCCAATCTACACGCACTGCAACACGGTGAGCAGTCTCTTCACAAAAGGGACGGGGCTCGGAGGGTCCCAGCGGGCTCCCACAGCGAGGTCGAGTCAAAAACAGGAACCTAATACTCGGGGCCGTTCCACATCTTGACACCGTGCAGGCGATCGGCTACGGTCGTGAAATGACCAGAGGGTCGGTATGCCTCAGTTGCTCAGCGCGATCTTTTTCCGTAGCGGGATCCTGTCATGGAGGCTGCGGCGTAAGTGCTCTTTGTGGGCGGGGACCGGCCCGCATGGTTGGCTCGCTAGAGAGACGTTGGTAGAGGCAGTGCTACCCCAACTCGTCGCGGCCGCTGCTCTTGTCTCTGGCGTGGTTCTGCTCGGCGCAGGCGTGCCCAAGGTGATCGCCTCGGATCAGTTTGCCGGACAGCTCGCTGACTATGGAATCGTGCCCAAGACCACGACCCGCGTAGTGGCGGTTTTGATCTCCACCGCGGAGGTGTTGGCGGGTCTACTCCTGCTTGTCGGCCTGCTCACGTCTTCTTCCTCCGCGCGCGTGGCGGGTGCCATCCTTGCCTGCGGACTGTTTGCTGTCTTTCTGGTGGCGCTTGTGAGCGCGCAGAGGCAAGGCCGAAAGATCGCCTGCGCGTGCTTCGGGGGTAACAGCGAGCTCGAGACGATCGGCCCCCATAGCATCGTGCGCACCGGCGCGCTGCTGGCACTTGCGGTCATCGCCACGCTGCATACGCACAGCGTGGCCCCGTTCGCGGCGATCGGCTTGGGCGTGGCACTCGCTGCGCTGGTGGCTCTCCTGAGCGAGATGGCCCGGTTGTTTGGGCCGCTTCGACGAGTAAGTGAGGGGATGTTCGACGAGCTGCAGGCCGCCGCAGCAATTGCTGCAGAACCGAAGGGGAGCCCATGACGACAACACAGCTCGCCGTAGTCCTAATTGGCACCTTGTGCGTGCTCAACACCGTGGGAGTCGTAGCGCTGGTGCGCCAGGTGGGCGTGCTGCACCTACGCATTGCCCCCGTCGCCGGCATGCAAGGAGCTGGTGGACCCTCTTACGGCGCCGAGCTTGAGCTGCCGGCACCGCTCAGTGAGCTGACGCACAAGGAGGCAACGCGTTACCTGGTGGGCTTCGTCTCCCCGAGCTGTGGGATCTGCGGTCCTCTGACGACGGCGTTCGGACAGATTGCCAAGTCTGCCGCCGCCGACACCGCGGTGCTACTCGTGGTGGACGCCGGTGAGCGAGACGCGGAGCAATATCTGCAATCGAAGGGTGTGAGCTTTCTGCCGCACATTGCCAACAGCGCGAGCTTCAACGCGAACGTTCCTGGCGCGCCCTGGGCGGTCGTGACCGACGGTCTGGGGACGGTCATGGCATCTGGTGGCGTGAACACGCTGGACAACGTCGAGGAGATGCTTGCGCAGGCCGCCGAGGCGGCATTGCACCCACCCCTACTCGGTGATCAGCTAGAACATCCCACAGTCCAATCCATGGAGGTTCGCGAGCATGTCCTTTGATCGCATATGCGAAAATACGACAAAGCGCGTCGGCAACAACGTAACCAGACGCAGTTTCATCGGGCGCATGGCGCTGGCCATGTCAACCGTAGGCGTCGGAGGGCTGGCCTTCACGCCCTCGAACGCGCTCGCAGCCGGCTGCAATGGCTGCAGCATATGCGGCGACAGCACGTCTTGCGGCGGATCCTACGGCCACAGCTGTCCCGGGGGCACTTGCGCGGGTGGCTCGTGGTACCTATGTACTTCCAACTGCGCGAAGTTCTACTACACCCGATACCGCGATTGCATGTCCAGCAACTGTAGTCCCTATTGCGGCAGCGACGGGCGACCCGGGTGCTACTACACGACGCCTTACGGGAGTTGCGGCGGCTCGACTAGGGTGTGGTGTCGATCGGTGACATGCCTCGGTCCGGCGCCGTGTGAAGGATGAGCATCGCCCACGACATCGCCTACGTATGCCTCGGGCTAACGGTTGGACTGGTCGCATTGTGGTCGCCCTGAGGCCTGTCGATGGCCGCGTGCCTTCGCCCCGCCGTGAGCGGTGCTCCACGAAACGCGCTTCGCAAAGTAATCGCACTTCATGGAGTGGGACTGTTGGCGGGCGCCTTGGTGATGGGTCTCGTGCTCGCGGTGATCGGCTCGGCCCTGGGGTCCGTCGGGCTACGAAGCGTGGCCACGGTTGTCGTGGGGCTCTCCGTGGTGGTGGCGGTGCTCCAGGTGGCCGGGCTGCGCGTCCCGCAGAGCCCTTGGCAAGTTCCGGATTACTGGCGACGTACTCTCGATCCTGGCGTACTTCCGATCGCCTACGGCGCGATCCTGGGAACAGGCATCTTCACGGCTGTGGTCGTGGGTGCATTCTGGGTGTTCGTGGCACTGACGCTGTTGTTTGCGCCGTCGATTGCGTTGCTCGGCTGGATTGCATACGCGATGGGGCGGGTGGTGGGCTTCGCAGTGGTGCTGCAGACAGAGCCACTCGAGCGGATTTTCATATCAGCAGGGCAGCGCAGGACGCTTGTTCTCGCGACTGCCATGTTCGCGGCGATCGTCGTCGCTCTCTAATCAAAGGAGTGTCATGCTAGAAACAGAGACAGCGACTGGCGACGGATTCGCGGTAAACGCCAAGTACCCGACGGTCGGCTGGTACGCGGCCCCAGCAGTCGTGCCTGCGCTCCGCTCGCCACACGAGCTATGTGCGATCTCGAATAGGCCCCTGAAGATCGTGCCGAGTACAAGTGAAGAGAATCGGCCCGCGATCGACGAGCTTGATCCGGCAAGCATGTTCATATGGGTCTACTACGAGGTTCTTGGTGATCCCGTGATCGGGGATCCGACACGGCCGCCGATTCCCGATTACAGCCGCTTCTCCTATCCCTTCGTCTATCGGGAGTCGGAAGTCTTCGCGGCGCAGACGGCCTACAACTGGAGTTCGTCGAGCTTCCAATGGCGTCGCGTTGGGCTGAACATCGCGCCGACGGCGTCCCGTCCGCAGCCCACTGCTCTCACGGTGATGGTCTGGGAAGGGACAAAGTCCTCAGCGGCGGATGTCAGTGCCACGGATGCGATCGTAAGATCGATCACGGTCTCGAACTCGGTCGGTGCTGCGCTGTGAGAGGCGTCCCTTCAGCGGTTGTCGCTGGCTTGATGGTCGTGGTGGGCCTATCGGCGTGTGCGGGTGGACAACCGAAGGGCAGTGCCAGTAAGGCAGGCGTCACGACCGAATCCAGCGGCGCGAAATATGCGGCGATCGTGCAGCCGGCGCCCGAGGCCCTCAGCATGCCTGCAGGACGGGTCACGAGGCAATATGCGATCACGGCGCCGTCGCCGGCAAAGTATGCATTCAACGTGCGGTTGAGCGCACCGAGCGATGCTGATCTCGCGGTGAATCTGCACACGTGGTACGGGGCTGTCCTGGGAGTGCTCGCGTATGGGCGCAACCGGCAGTCGTGTCGGACGGCGGGTGCTCGCATGGTATGCCTGCTGCGTTTCCCGCTGCTGCCGGCACAGCGTGCGGGGGCGTGGACAGTGCTCCTTTCGAAGGCGTCTCGCCCTGCTGCTGTCGTGAAAGTGGCGATCAACTTCTACCGACCTTAACGGCGAGGGCGAGGCGTCAGAGAGGTGGCTCGCGAGATGGCCCGAGTTAGCCGCCCGCCGAGGGCGGACATCATGTCCGGCACCCCTGCGGGTACCCGGCCACAACATTCTTAGAGATAGGCGGTCAGCATGGGTCTCGACAATCCAATACACCTCGCTTTCATCCTGGTGGTCGCGCTGCTCGTGTTTGGCGCCAAGCGACTCCCCGAGATGGGGCGATCGCTGGGTGAAGGGATGCGGGGCTTCAAGATGGCGATCAACGGGGATTCCGCGCGTGAACCGATGGCCGCAATGTCGGCGCCAGTAGGACGTCGAGCGCAAAGGGCGCTCAGGCGTGAGTGGACGCGTCCCCGGCGCAAGCGCCCTGAACGGCAGGGCTTTGCAGTACCCGTGCAGTACAGGGATTCAGTCGCGGGGCGAAATATACGTGCTTTGCAGGCCATATCTGAGATATGGCTGCGCGCTTCCCAAGCTTGAGGTCGCGGGTTCGACCCCCGTCCGCCGCTTACGAGAAGCAGAGCGCTATCGCGGCGCATGTGGCTGCACTGGGCGTCGCGCCGACGCAACCCCTTGGTTCGGAAGCGGTGCGTCGAGTTTCGGGGACACGGTCAGCCGTGTGCAACCGAAGCACCCCATACGTCGCAGATTGTCGCTTGCAGCGGCGGCCGGCCGCGTGGAGGATGCTACTGCCCCCAACGAGCGAGGCGCGAAACCTTGCAGGCAACCCCGAGATCGCAGTTAAAGCTTCGCCCGCGCAGCCGCGAAACGCGCCTGTGCGGTGAAGGCCGTCGGCAACCTGCACCTGTCGCCGGCAGCTCCCATCCCTCAATCCCGGGCGACGACCCGTCGTCGTCGCCCGGGAAGCTCTTCCTCGCCACTTCCTCCCAGCTCTTGGAAGGGGCGGGCATCAAACCTTGCCGCCACCTGCTCTCCTCATGGCGTGCGGCAAGGCGCGGTCCCCGAGAGGACCCGACCGCGTCGAACGCGCGAGGTGGCCCCCAACCGCCGAGCGTATCGCGATGGACCGGAGCCCGATGACTAGGGGCTCCGGTCCGTTCGGTCAATCCGCACGCGAGACACATCGCATCCGGCTCGGCGCCGGCGTCCCGCGGCCGCTCCGAAGCGATCCCAGCACCGAAGAACTATGCGCGATCTGCTTCGGCTGCGGCCTCGAGCGCACCGATTCCCCGCTCGCCCATCGGGATCGCCTGGTGGCCTGCCTGGTGTGCGGCGACACGCGGGTGATCATCGATGTGCGACCGGCTCGGCCATCGGCCGGCGCGCCGCCCGCCGATGGAGCACCTCCCCATACGTGAGTCCACCGCCGGCAGACCCACCTTCTGACCTCGCGCCAGAGAGCCGGGCGATCTTCGCCATGGCAGACGAACTCGGGCTGCTCGACCACGATACGAGCACGGTGGAGGGACTCCGCTCCTCCGCTCGTGCCGAGCGCTCGATGATGGGAACGCCCCTGACGGTCGGGTCCGTCGAGGACAGGGAGATCCAGGCAACCAGGGGGTCGCTGCGGATCCGCATCTACCGGCCACCCGGCGAGCCCCCGCGGCGAGCGATCCTATGGCTGCACGGCGGCGGCTGGGTGATCGGCGACCTCGACCATGCCGACAGCGATTGCCGCGGGCTCTGCCTCGAGACGCGGTCAACGGTGGTGTCGGTCGACTACGGCCTGGCGCCCGAGCACCGTTTTCCGGAGGGCCTCGAGGACGCCTACTCGGCGCTCGAATGGCTCAGCACCGAGCTCGCCTCGGCGCCGGGGTCGCAGCAGTTGGTGGTGGGTGGCGATAGCGCCGGCGGCAATCTGGCCGCGGCAGTCTGCCTGCTGGTGCGCAAGCGGGGCGGTCCGACGGTCGACAATCAGCTGCTGCTCTATCCGGTAACCAGCAGCGAGTGCGATACATCCTCGTACCGGGATTTTGCCGAGGGCTATCTGTTGACCAGGGACATGATGCAGCGATTCTGGAGCCTTTACACGGGAGGGCCCGACGCCGGCCGCGACTGCGTCGCCTCGGTCCTTCGGGCGACAGACCTGCATGGCCTCCCCGCCGCCACGTTCGTGATCGCCGGCTGCGACGTGCTCCGCGACGAGGGCGAGACCTATGCGGAGCGCCTCCGGCTCGCCGGGGTCCCCGTCGAGGTCCTCCGCTATCCCGGCCAGCTACACGGCTTCTGGACCTACCGCGGAGCCTCCGACATCGCAAAGGCAGTCAATGCCGAGATCCGTGCGAGCCTCGATGCAAAGCGCTGAGCGGGACTCGCCGGCCACACTCTCGGCTCCTCCACGGGGACCGGCGCGGGCCAGTGTACACAGCGTGCATCCCTCTCAGAAGCATTGTCGCAGTCTGGTCCTTGCCGGGCATATCGCCTACCCCGGAAGATGGTGCGACCCGTCAGCAGTCGAGGGTGTGCGGGACATTGCTGGGCCAGGCTCTCGGGAGCTTGGAGTTCCAGAACCCCGGGATGTCCGTACCTAAAGCGTCACCAAAGTCCGGGAGGAATCAAAATGTCAGATCCCAATTCCATTGAGTCTCTCGCAAGCGCAGAGATGACTCGACGCAGACTCCTTCAAGGCGCCGGCGCCAGCCTGCTCGTAGTCAGCGGCGGTGGTCTGCTGGCCGCCTGCGGCGGGAGCTCAAAAAGCGGCACCGCAGCCGCCCCGGGCGTCGCAGAAGGCAAGCCGGTCCTCGGGGGTGTACTGCGCGTCGGCGCTCAGGGCGGGTCCAACACCGACACGCTCGACGCAAACGCCGTCCTGACAAACACGGACTTCGCGCGGGCGGCACAGCTGTATGACCCGCTGCTGCGCCTGAGCACCCAGGGCACGCCTGAAAACGTTCTCGCCACGTCGGTGACGCCCAACAACACCGCGACGGAATGGACGATCAAGCTTCGAGAAGGCGTCAAGTTCCACGACGGCAGCGAACTTACCGCGAAGGACGTTCTCTTCACCTTCAACCGGGTGATCAGCGGCAAATACTCCGCGGCGGTGATCCTCGGCTCACTCGACCTGAAGACAAGCAAGGCCGTCGACGACCACACTCTTGTTCTCAAGTTCACCAGCCCCTACTCGTTCTTCGCCGAAGCGATCGCGGCCCGCTTTGAAACGCTGTACATCGTTCCCGTCGGCTACGACCCGAAGAAACCGATCGGCTGCGGCCCGTTCAAGCTCAAGTCCTTCACGCCGGGGCGCGAAAGCGTCACCGTCAAGCACGAAGAATACTGGGACCACCCGAGGCCTTACCTCAACGAAATCCGGACGATCAACGTCAACGAGGAATCGGCTCAGGTCAGCGCGCTGCAGGCGGGACAGGTCGACTGCATCGACAACCTCACCGCGGCGTCGGTCGCAGCGCTCCAAGCCGCGGGGCAGGTCGTCAGCATCGCCAAGACCGCCGGCTGGACGCCGCTGTGCATGCGGGTAGACAAGGCTCCGTTCACCGACAACCGCGTTCGCGAAGCCATGAAGCTCGCGGTCAACCGAAAAGGAATGATCGAGAGCGTGTTCAGCGGGCACGGCGGCATCGCGAACGACTACTTCGGCACGTTGACGCCGGCCGTGACATCGGTCCACCTGCCCCAGCACGAACAGGACATCGAAAAGATCAAGTCGCTGCTCAAAGCGGCGGGTCAATCGAACCTCACGATCCAGCTCTACACGTCCGAAATCGCACCGGGCATGGAGCAGACCGCGGAAGTGCTTGCGACTCAGGCCGCTGCGGCAGGGATCAAGATCGCGGTCGTCAAGCAGCCCAGCACCGAATACTTCGCCCGCAGCTATCTGAAAGTGCCGTTCGGGATGGACTACTGGCCCTATCAGCCCTACCTCGTCGCAGCCGGACAGGCCAATGTGACTGGAGGCGTCTTCAGCTTCACGAAGTTCAACTCCCCGGCCTACAACAAATTCTACAAGGAAGCAACCAGCACGCTCGACAAGGCCAAGCAGGAAGAAATCATCCACGAGATGGTCAAGATCGACTGGGCAGAAGGCGGCAACATCATCCCTTACAACTTCCCGATCATCGACTCCTGGAACAAAAAGGTCCACGGCATAACGCCGTCGCTGCTGGGCCAGCCCCTGGGGAACTTCCAGTTCAAGAACTTCTGGATCGCCTGAGGTGAAGATCGTCGG
>OUNO010000074.1_pt2 | contig 49554 bp, 45 predicted proteins | sample 1779811 | NCBI WGS metagenome assembly OUNO01 (sample SAMEA3914804, study PRJEB12502) | metagenome | biome: forest; material: soil | place: Canada | collected 2010-06-25 | depth 0.3 m
TGGCAGGCCCGGTCGATCAGCAGGAGGCGGTTGGGCAGCCTCGTGAGGGGGTCGTGGAGCGCCTGGCGCTCGAGCCACAGCCGGTCCGTCACGTCCTTGACGGCCGCGTACCAGGTGTCGCCGTCGCGGCGGGCGCTCCACAGCAGCCAGCGCCACGAGCCGTCACGGTGGCGGTAGCGGTTGGTGAAGCTCTCCAGCTGCGCGCTGCGCGCCTCGCCCGACTGCAGCAGCGACAGCGTCTGCTCGACGTCCTCCGGGTGCATGAACTCGCTGATGGGATGCGATTCGAGCTCCTGCAGAGACCAGCCGAGCAGCTGCTCCCAGGCTGGATTCAGCAGCGTGAAGCGGTTCTCGAGGGAGATCGTCGCCAGCAGGTCGCTGGTCATCTCGAACAGCTGCGCGATCCGTGCCTCGCCGTCGCGCGCGGCTGCGGCGCTCGTCTGGGCAGCGATAGTCGGGTTGGAAGCCATTCCTGACTATCACGTCGGCCCGCCACCGCCGTTGCACGGCCCCATCCTGCGGCTTTGGACGTATTGACTACGGTCTCCGTCTCCGGGCGAACGTCTGCTGGGGCCGCGACGGTCGGCGGTGGGCGCTGCTGCTCAGCTCGCGGCGGGCCCCACAGGGGCGGCCTGCTCGCGCGGGCCGCGGCTCGGCTCGGGCGACGCGGGGCCGGTCGATTCCGGGCCGCCACGCAGAAAGCGCCAGACCGACAGGCCCATGAGGACCGTCATGATGCCCGCACTCGACGCGCACCACTCGCAGATGGCGTGGATCGAGAAGAGCTCCCTATAGGTCAGATACGCGCTGAGGCCGAAGCCGACGAGCGTGAAGGCCATCGTCGCGAAGCGCGTCGACTCGTTCTCGGGCGCCAACAGCGAGGCCAGGATCGCGATGTAGCCGAGCAGGCCGATCATGGCGACCGGCACGCCGGCGAGCTTCGAGTACACCGACGTCTGGACCTTCGTGCAGCTTTCGCCAGCCGTGCACGCCGGCTTGATTCCGGCGTAGTGGACGTAGGTGAGGTAGCTGGCCACGCCGAGGCCGATCACCGCGAGGACGAGCAACGTGGTCCTCAGGGTGCGCGTGCTCAACGCCCCGCCTATGCCTTGAGCTCTTTTTCGATCGCTTCGTTGAAGGACGTCGGATCCTTGAGCGACGCGTATTCGAGCTTCGTCACCGGTCCGCCGGTCTTGCCGATCTGGAACGAAGGCGTCCCGTTGAAGCCGGCGCTGTTGGCCGCCTGGGCATCGGCCGCCACCTGGTTGGTGTACGCCGGTTCGTTGCGGTCGCTGGTCCACTGCGCGAGGTTCAGGCCCGCCTGTTTGGCCAGGCCCTCGAGGTAGGCTTCCGTCACGTAGCCGCTGCTCTCTTCTCCCTGCTCGTGGTAGAAGAGCTCGAGGTAGGTCCACATCTTGCCCTGCTTGCCGGCAGCGAGCGCCGCCACCTGCTGGGTTTTGAAGACTTCCGGTTCACGCGTCGCGGTCTCGAGTGAGAGATATTCGATGCGCAGCTTGCCCGTGCGCACCCACTTCTGGACGATCGACGGCAGCGCGCCTAGCGTGAAGTCCCTGCAGATCGGGCACTCGAGATCGCCGAAGTAGCGGATCGTGACCGGTGCCGACGGGGCCCCGATCGTGTTCCCTTTCTGCGGTATGCCGCCGACCTCGGCGTTGACGGTCGTGATCGTTTTGTTCGCTTCCGGCGAGCTCGGCGCGACCGTTTTCGATTTGCTCCCGCCGGTTGCGATCAGGACGACGACGACCGCCACGACGACGACAGCCACCACGACCGCCACCTGGGACAGTCTCCTGCGACGAGCCGCCCCGGCGGCCTCGGCCTCCTCTAGCGCCTTGCGCTGCGAGCGGGCCTGTTCGCGGCGCTCCTTGCGGGTCAGATCCTCGTCGCTGTCCACGGGGCTCATGGACGCAACTTTTACACGTTTCCGCCCAAGGCTGCCTAAGCAGGCGCTGACGGGCGCCGTCGAGATGCATTCGGCCGGGCATACGCGGACGCGAGTGAGCACACTATGCGTGCGGCAGCGCCGCGCCCCCGTAGCTCAGCCGGATAGAGCATCGGACTTCTAATCCGAGGGTCGCTGGTTCGAATCCAGCCGGGGGCACTGGAGATCCGGCGATCACGACGCCGACAGAGCATCACAAGGCCAGCGGAGTGCCAGCGAGACGCCCGGCAGCCAGGTGCCGGGCGGCGTCCGCTACAACGTGACGATGGCGATGCTGCACGCCCTGGCTCCGCCGTCCTTCACCAAGGGCGAGGTGAACCGCGCGGGCGCGCTTATGCTCGACCTTCGAGACCGCTCCCTTCGAGACGGCATGCAGGAGGCTCTTGACGCGAGCGATCCAGCCGAGCTCGAGCGGGCGTGGGATGCCCTTACGTGGTGGCGAGGCCTGCACGCCCGCCCCCTCTCGAGTGTGGCCGCGAATCTTCGCTACCACGTCGACCAGGCGAACGGGCGCGTTCTCGGACGCATCGAGGTCACACAGCGCCTGAAGCGCCTGAGCACACTGATCGGCAAGCTCGAGCGCGAGCAGGGGCGGGTAACGCAGATGCACGACATCGGTGGCGTGCGCGCGCTGCTGCCGACCTTGCAGCACGTCTACGCCGTGAGGCGTCGACTGCTCAAGTCGTGGACGATAATCCGGGAGCGAAACTACATCGCCAAGCCGAAGGCCTCCGGCTACCGCGCTATGCACCTGATCGTCGAGCGAAAAGGCTATGCCATCGAGGTTCAGCTCCGCACGATCGCACAGGACGTGTGGGCGAACACCGTCGAGGAACAGGGCCGCGAGCTCGGCGTTGGCCTCAAGTTCGGCGACGGCAGCGCGAAGCTACACGCTAGTTTTGTTGCGACGGCGGATGTGCTCGCGCGCTTCGACCGGGGCGAGCTCACGCAGGAGGAGTTGCGTGCGGCCTTGAAAGAGGTGCGATGATGACGTCACGGACAGCGAAAGTGTTCACGGAAGAGGACCGATGAGCGAGGACGACATCCAGCACTACCTCGTGACGCGTGACGTCACGCGAGGCGAGACGACGGTCATCGAGTTCGGCACCGACTACGACGCCGCCCAGCACGCCTACCAGGCGGCTGAGCAGCGCGCAGGGGACCGCGCGGACGTAGACGTCGTCCTGCTGAGCGCCGACTCGCTCGAGACCGTGAAGCGGACGCACTCAAGCTACTTCGACGACTCGAAGTCGCTCGACGACCTGCTGCCCGTCTAGTCCGACTCCTCGCGAGCGCGTTTGCGTCGACCATGCCGGGACGGGCGTCGTATCGCCAATTCCCCGAATTCGTGACCGCCGCAGCGGCGGGGCCCGCCGCCCCGGTCCGGTCAGGAGAACTCGGTGACTGCGTAGACGGGGTGCTTGACGCGCTCAGGCGTCGCACTGAGACCGTGGGCGGTGTGTATGCAGAAGGGCTCGAAGCGGCCGTGGTCGAGGATCGCGAGGACCGGGTCGCCGCCGTCCGACAGCGGCCTGCCGACCTCGATCTCCTGGTCGTGGCCCTGGAAGCGGCAGCTGATCTTGAAGATCCGGCGTTCCTTGGCAGGGCAGCCGACGACGACCCGCGAACGCTCCCGCAGCTCGCCATAAGCCTGCTCTGCGCGCTCGCCCCCCGACTCGACCCCGGCAACGAAGAACCTCGTCATATCGAGCGTTCCTCGACGGGGCAGGTGCACAGGACCATGCTCTGATCCTAGACCCTCTAGCGTCGCGCGCCTGCCCGACGCTCGGATTGCTGCGCCGTTAGCCGTTGGTCCAGCGCCGCTTGCAGTGCGCCGGGACGTTTGGCAAACGGCTGGGAAGGAATCCGCGCCGGCGGAGTCCGGGCAGGTGATGGAGGGCCCCGTTTTGGCGGTCCCGTCTCGCTCGCGGCGCGCTTTGCTCCCCGCTCGGCGCGTCGCGGGCGATCTTCTGCTCGCTGCCGCGCACGGCTGGAGTGGCTCGGAGGGCGCGCTATAGCATTGCGCGACCCGCCTCGAAGGCGCCCTCGCTGAGGGCTGCTGGTTCGATTCCAGCCGAGGGCGATGATGCTCGCTGCCACAGCGCTGCTCTACCCATGTGTGCTCGCGGCGCTGTCGATCGGGACGGGCCTGCTCGTCGAGCGTGTCAGCGGGCCGCTGGAGGGCGCGCTCCTCCTGCCGGTCGGCGCCGCCGGCCTGATCGCCCTGTCCCAGCTCAGCACCTACGTCTACCCGCTGGCTCCTGCGACGCCCTACCTGATGGCCGCCGTGGCGCTCGGCGGTTATGCCGCGGCGCCGCACCGAGCGCGCACGCTGGCGGCGAGCGTGGGCCGGCATGCATGGTTGGCCGTCGTGTCGGTCGTGGCCTATCTCATCGCGCTCGCCCCGGTGCTCGTCGCCGGGCGGCCGAGCTTCTCGTCGTTCATGACCCTGTCGGACTCAGCCGTCCACATGATCGGGGCCGATTTCCTCATCTCCCACGGCCAGCACTATGCGGGTCTCGACCTGCGCAACTCCTACGGTCAGTTCATCAACGGCTATTACGGCGCCAGCTACCCCTCCGGCGCCGACACCCTGTTCGGCGGCAGCGCCCGTCTAATCGGCCTGCCGCTGATCTGGGCCTTCCAGCCATTCAACGCCTTCATGCTGGCCACCGCCGCGGGGCCGGCCTGGACGATTGCCCGCCGCATGCGCCTCGCACCGCCGCTGGCCGCGCTCGCGGCCCTGACGGCGGTCCTGCCCGCGCTGGTCTACGCGTATGAGCTCTTCGGCTCGATCAAGGAGATCACGGCCGTCGCGATGATCCTGACGCTCGGCGGGCTGGTCGCCGGCCACCGCCGTTGGCTCGGCGTCGGCGTCGGCGTCGGCGTCGGCGCCGACAGGGTCGCGCCCTTCGCCCTCGTTGTCGCGGCCGGCGTGTCGGCGCTCGGAATCGCCTTCGGCGCCTGGGCGCTCGCCGCGACCGGCGCGCTCGCGCTTGGCCTCGCCGGAGAGGCGATGAGCGTTGGCGGTGGCCTGCGACCCATGGCGATGCCGGTTCTGCGCCGCCTGGCCCTGCCCGCCGGCGCCGGGGCTCTCGTCCTCCTGGTCGCGGCGTGGCCGACGTGGGCGCACGTGACGGGCTCGATCAACATCGCCCAGGACATCGCCCAGACGAGCAATCCGGGGAACCTCCACAGCCCGTTGCGTGCCATCCAGGTGTTCGGCACCTGGCTCGGCGGCAGCTACAAGCTCAACCCTCCGGCCGCGGCGCTCACGGCGACGCGCGTTCTCATCGCCGTCGCCTTCGTCGCCGCCGTCGTCGGCGCGGCGCGCCTGATCCGCGCCCGGGCCTTTGGCCTGGCGGGGTGGTTTGCGCTGATGCTGCTCGCATGGCTCGTCGTCAGCCAGTGCGTCGCGACGTGGGCAGGCGCCAAGACTCTGGTGCTGACCTCGCCGGCGGTCGTCCTGCTCGCTTGGGGCGGTCTGGGCGCTACGAGGAGCATCCGCTCGATGTCGCTCGCCGCTGTCCTCGCGTTGCTGCTCAGCGGCGGGGCGCTGGCGTCCGATGCGTTGCAGTACCGCAGCTCGAACCTCGCGCCGACGGCTCGCTACGACGAGCTCGCATCGGTCGGCTCGCGCTTCGCCGGGCGCGGCCCGACGCTGTTCACCGACTTCGACGAATACTCGCTCTACGAGCTGCGCGAGCTCGACGTCGGCGGTCCCGACTTCGCCTTTGCACCCGCCGCACTGGCGCGGGCGGCGGGAGGCTATGGCCAGCCGGTGCGCTTGGATCGGCTGGCGCCGGCGACGCTGGCGGCCTACCGGCTGATCGTCACGCGCCGCGATCCGTCGGCCGCCCGTCCGCCCGCCGCCTACCGGCTCGTCTGGAGCGGGTCCTACTACGAGGTGTGGTCGCGCCGTCCGGGTGCAGCGGTCGCGCTCCGGCACATCTCGCTCGGCGGCCCGCCGTCACGCCAGTGCCAAGCGATCGGCCGGCTCGCCCGCGCGCTGACGCCGGCCGATCGTCTGGTGAGCGCTCCGGCGCCGGAGATCGTTGCTGTCTCCCTCGCTCGCGCCGCCCGTCCCGCCGGCTGGGGCCGTCAGCGCGGAGGCCTGGTCATGAAGCGAGCCGGCCGGCTGTCGCAGACGTTCCGGCTGCCCGTTGGCGGCGACTGGCAGGTGTGGATCCAGGGTCAGCTCATGCCGCGCGTCACGCTCGGCGTCGACGGGGTCCAGCGAGCGGTCATCTCGGGCCAGCTGAGCGGCAACTCGCTCGTGCCCGACACGATCGGACCGGTCGCGCTCCGGCTGTCCGGCGGCGCTCATCGGGTCTCGATCGGCCGTGGCGGCGTGTCGCTGGAACCCGGCGACGCCGGCTCGGCCGTCATCGACGGCGTGTTTCTGACACCGGCGGGAGCCGACGCGCCGAACAGCCTCAGAAGGAGCACCGCGCAGCGCTGGAGGACCCTGTGCGGTGCGCGCTACGAGTGGATCGAGGTCGAACGCCCATGAAGGCTCACGCGGCGTCGGGGCGCGACGGTAACGAGCACGGCGCGGGCCGGAGTGAGCTCGACCGCCAGGACACCACTACTCACCGGCACTCGGGGCAGCGACGGCGGCGGGTGCCAGCCGCCGTCGCCGGCCACCGCCCTGCCGCCGAGGGTCACGCCCGAGACGGCCGCCGGAGACCGCGCGGCGAGCGTCAGGACCGTGCCGGTGTCGAAGCCCGGGCCGACCATCAGGCGCACGAGCGTCGGTCCGGCGTCGACGGGTTCGTCGTCTGCGATCGCGAAGCGCAGACCGCCGTCGCGTGCCCGCAGGGCGGTCACCGAGATGTCGGCCGGTTCAGAGCCGAGCAGGTGCGTTGCGAGCGGCCGGCTGCCCTGCAGCTTGCTCAACAGCAGCAGGCCGTACCACTGCGGCTGGGCTCGCAGCGCGCCGCGCGAGAGCTGTTCGGGGGACGTGGCGCACAGCGGTGAGTAGCCCAGGCAGTTCGCCGGGTTGCCCTGGAGGTTGACCCCGACGGCTCCCGCGGCGAGCGCGCGGCCGATGTAGCCGACGGCCCACAGCGCGGCCGCGAAGGTGTTGCTGATGCCAGGCGTGCCGCCGCAGGAGACCGTGTTCGTCTCGTCCATGCGGAAGCCGATCGCCCGCTTGCGCGACACCGACAGGAAGCGCCCGAGCGATCGTTCCTCGAGCGCTCGGGTCTGCCCGCTCAGGAGATCTTCGATGCTCGGTGCCGGCACCGCGTCGCATCGCAGCGGGTAGTGATGGCCTGTCAGCAGGATCGGTCGCTGGCGACGCGCCTCGGCCGGTCCCCACCGCTGGAAGGCTCTCGACCCTGAGACGCCCGGGCCGGCGAGCGGCGTGCCGGGCGCGGATCGGGCGATGGCGTGACGGTAGGCGCTCACCTCGGCCTCGTAGCGCGCTGGGGTCCATGGCGCGGGGCGCAGCGCGTGACGGGCGTAGGAGTCCGGCTCGTTGCCGATCTCGATGCCCGCCAGCCAGCGACCGAGGATCGAGCGCGCGGCCGCCACCTCGCGGGCGGCCGCGCGCGGGTCGAAATGAACCAGGCCGAGGGTCAGCAGCACCCGCCAGTTGCTCCTGGCCGCGAGGCGGGCGATACCGCGCAGGACATGCCGGTCCAGGACGGCCGACGCCCATGACGGCACGGGAGTGCGGGAGTCGGTCCACGCCACACGTGTGTCGGCCGAGGCGCCGCCGAGGCGCAGGACCCCCGGTCCGAGCGAGCGCAGAAGACCGACGAGGTCGCCGCGGTCGGCGAGGCTGGCGAGCACGCCGGCGCTCGAGAGCTCGAAGGACAGGCCGAGGTAACGTGGCGTGACGGCCCGGCCCGGGTGACGCGCATCGACTGAGACCGTCAGTTCGGGCAGCGGCGGTCCGGGGTTCGACGTTCCGCTCTCGGCCGACAGCGCCAATGCGAGCGCTGCGCCTGCGATCGACAACAGGGCGAGGATGCGCCGTGGCGGCATGATCCTCCCGGCCGTGCCCAGCGGCTTGGCATCGTCGTCCACGACCTGCAGTAAACACTTCATCCGGTCCATCGGCCCGCGGACATAACCTCTGGCTCGTGGACGACACGCCCGCCGCGCCCGGCACGCCGCCGGGCGCCGACCGCATCCTGCTCGGGGACAACCTCGAGCTTCTGCCCGGCCTGGCGAGCGGCTCCTTCCAGCTCATCTACATCGATCCGCCGTTCAACACGGGCAGGGCACAGGTGCGCCGGACGCTGCGTGCGGTTCGCGACGAGGCCGGCGAGCGAACCGGCTTCCAGGGGAGGCGCTACAGCACCGAGCTCGTGTCGCAGGCCAGCTACGGCGACGTCCACGCCGACTACCTCGGCTTCCTCGCCCCGCGGCTCGATCACGCCCACCGGCTGCTCACCCGCTCGGGCACGCTCTACTTTCACATCGACTACCGCGAGGCTCATCGCTGCAAGCTCCTGCTCGACGACGTCTTCGGCCCCGACTGCTTCCTAAACGAGATCATCTGGGCCTACGACTACGGTGCGCGCACGCGGAGCCGCTGGCCGGCCAAGCACGACACGATCCTCGTCTACGTCAAGGATCCCGACGCGTATCACTTCGACTCCGAGGAGGTCGATCGCGAGCCCTACATGGCGCCGGGACTGGTCACACCGGAGAAGGCCGCGCGGGGAAAGCTGCCGACCGACGTCTGGTGGCACACGATCGTGCCGACCGCCGGCGCCGAGAAGACCGGCTATCCGACCCAGAAGCCGGAGGGCATCGTTCGGCGGATGGTCCAGGCCTCCACGCGTCCCGGCGACTGGTGCCTGGACTTCTTCGCGGGCAGCGGCACGCTCGGCGCCGTCGCCGCGGCGCTCGACCGCCGCTACGTGATGATCGACTCCAATCCCGAGGCCGTCGCGATCATGCGCGCGCGGCTCGGCGGGGCAGGGGAGAGGCGCGCAGGCGCCGCGCGCGCCGCGACGTAGAAGCGCAATCAGCGAGCCTCCGGTCCGCGCGCAGAGCTGCGCCGCCGAGGCGGACATGCGAGCCTCTGCGGCATGTACCACGTCGAGATACGCCAGTTCCCCCACAACGCCTGCCGCCTCAACCTCACCGACGCGGAGCTTGTCGCCGTCGTCATCCCGTGGGTGCGCGAACAGGCCGTTGACTTCGGCGAACGCAAGTGGAGCCCCCACACGGCCAGGCTGACCATCCTCGAGGGCGAGGCCGTGGCGCACGACAAGATGACGATGGGCCGCGGCTGGCGCATCGCCCAGCGCAACAGCGAGGACGTCACCGAGCGGCTGCTGGCGAGCGCCCGAGAGGCCGAGGACGCGGCCGTGACCGCCCGCGCATCGGGCGCCGGCGGGGCGTCAGCAGGCGGAGACGGGGGAGACGGGTCGCAGGTTTTGAGCGATCCCCTCGCCGTCGGCGTTCAGATCGCCGCGCTCCTGGGACCTGATCCCGCCCGCCTGCTCGAGGCCTGGCGCGCCGCCGCCGCGGCCTCACCGGACCTGGCACCCAGCGAGGCCCTCGCCGCAGCCGAACGCGCCCTCGACCCGCCGGCTTGAGAGCGCCCCCGGCTCGACGCTAGACTCCGGTCTCGCATGCCGTGGTGGGCGTAGCTCAGTTGGTAGAGCTCCTGGTTGTGGTCCAGGCGGTCGCGGGTTCGAGTCCCGTCGCTCACCCCTCTTGAAAGGCCTGCAAAGCCGACTGTTTCGACAATGGGGTTCAGGCTGGCGAACGGGAGCGGTCCGGGCGTCGACCGGGCGGTTGTGGGTCGAGATCGCATCGGTCATCCGCCAGGAAACGCCTGCGACCGTGACGTAGCCGTCCATCCGTCCCGCTTGGCTGAGGAAACAATTTGGGGAACAAGTTCGCCTCGCAAAGTGGGCTCAACGGGCGCTGGTCCCAGGTTGTCAGCGTGCGAAGCGACGGACTCGCCGTCTTTTGGGAGTCCCCGCCCGGGCCAATCGCTGCCGTCTTTGTACGGCGCGGGCCAGGGTGGCAGCCGCAGCAGCAGGGGCGTAGTCTCGTCGGACATAGAGTTGCCGTATGCGCTGCTGCGCCTGCCACCGCGACTTGCAACCAGGAGGTAAGGCGTAGATGCAGTTCCTGCGAGCAGCGACCCAGCCGTTGAGCCGACAAGCTGCACCGCAAGCGAGAGCGCTTCTCCATCGACGGACGCTCGTGGCGTGGGTGCTGCTCTCGCTGTTCGTGGGTGTGTGCGTCTTCGAGGGCATGTCCACCAAGCACTTCGAGCCGCTTCCTGCCGCACGCCACGGGCTTGCTCCGCACAACGGCCTCTCGACTCTGCCTCTGGCCGCCCGAGGTCTCGTTTCGGCAGCTCTCGGCGCCCACACCTCGGGTTATGACGTGGGCGCCTCGAGTCGGGGCCTGGAAGCGCGGAACCCCGCCGAGGGTCTGCACATGCGCTTTGGCCTTTCGGGAGTCCAGGTCCGCTCGGGCGACATTCAGGTCGGTTTGAGTTTGCGCGCCGCAGGCTACGGTGATTCGCTCCAGGGCTTCGGGCCCGTCGTACCCACCGCCCATGCCAACAAGGTGATCTACGGTCGCGCCGGCATCAGCGAGTCGTATGCCAACGGTCCACTCGGGTTGGAGCAGAGCTTTACGCTCGCGCAACGGCCGCGCGGGCCGGGGGCGGGGCCGCTGACGCTGAGCGTAGGGCGCCTGCCAACTGCCATGAGCGCGCGCGTCAGCAGCGATCGCCGCTCGGTCGAGCTGTATGTGGGTGAGCATGAAGTGCTGCGCTACGGCGGGCTGTTGGTGAGCGACCGCAGCGGGCGCAATCTGCCCGCGAGCATCGGGGTCTCGGGCGGGAGCCTGTTGTTGCGGATCGATGACCGTGGTGCGCGCTACCCGCTGCGGGTGGACCCGTTTGTGCAGGCGGCCAAGCTCAGCGCCTCGCATGGTGGCCTCGGAGACCAGCTCGGTACCTCGGTCGCAATCTCGGGCGACGGATCGACGATCGTCGCCGGTGCACCTCAGGCCACGGGAGGACCAGAACACGAAAGCCCCAATGTGGGTGCCGTGTACGTGTTTGTGACGTCCGGCACAGGTTGGGCCAACGCTAGCGAGACGGCCACGCTGTCCGCCGTCAACGGCGGCGCTTGGGACTACCTCGGCTCCTCCGTCGCGGTCTCGAATGACGGCTCGACGATCGTGGCCGGTGCGCCCCACAACAACCCGTCCCACTCCGGTTCGGGCGCTGCGTACGTGTTCGTCAGGCCCCCGACGGGCTGGGCTGAACGGACTTCGACGGCCGAGCTGACCGCTCTGAGCGGCGGCCCGGAATGGTTCGGCAGCTCGATCGCGATCTCCGGCGACGGCTCGACCGTGGCAGTCGGCTCGCCACAGGCGACTATCGAAGGCCGTGAAGGTCAGGGGGCGGCGTACGTGTTCGTGAAGCCTGGGGGCGGATGGGGCAGCGACACGCAGCCCCAGCACCAGACCGCCAAGCTGACCGCCTCGGACGGCGCTGCAAGTGACGATCTCGGCGGTGACAACGGCGGAAACGCGATCGCGGTCTCGAGCGATGGGTCCACCGTCGCCGCCGGCGCGGCGACCGCCACGGCTTCCGGCTGTCCCGGGGAATGCGTGTTCGGTCCCGGGGCGGTGTATGTGTTCCTCAGGCCCGGGCCGGGCTGGGGCAGCGGCACCCAGCCTCAGCATCAGGCGGCCAAGCTGACTGCCTCAGACGGCCACGGGGAAGACCGGTTCGGAGATGCGGTCGCGATCTCGAGCGATGGGTCCACGATTGTCGCGGGCGCATGGCAAGCGGTGGTCAACAGCAACAGCCAGCAGGGGTCGGTCTATGTGTTCGTCAAGCCCGGCGGCGGCTGGACCAGCCAGCACGAGACGGCCAAGCTGACCGCCCTGGACGGCCACGGGCAAGACAAGCTCGGCCGCTCGGTCGCGATCTCCAGCGACGGGTCAACGATCGTGGCCGGCGCCTACTTCGCGACGGTTGCGAGCAACGCCGCCCAGGGCAAGATCTATGTGTTCGCGAGGCCGGCGGGGGGTTGGACGACCGGAACGGCGGTGGGCGCGCTGACCGCTGCGGACGGAGCCGCGAGCGACGAGCTGGGCTTTGCGGTCGCGGTCTCGAGCGACGGATCGACTCTCGTTGGCGGCGCGCGGTTCGCCTCGCTCGCTCACGCTGATGAGGGCGCCGCCTATGTGTTCACTCCACCTGGTTCGATCCCGTCCGGACCTCCAGTGTCCCTCCCCGCCTACGGAAAATCCGGGCCAAGTAGCGGCAGCAGCGCGCCCGGCAGCAGCTCCCCCGCGGCCAGCGGCGAGAGTGTCTCTCCGAGCAGCTTCGAAGCTGCGCCAAGCGGCCCCAGCGCCGCCTCGGCGAGGCGACACAAATATGGAGCGAGGGTCACCTTCACGCTCAACGTGGCCAGCGAAGTCCGCTTCACCGTCCAGCAGCGCCAGCACGGACGGTACACCGGCAAGGGCAGGAAGAGGCGGTGCGTGGCGCAGACCCACAAGAACGCCAAAGCCAAGAAGTGCACTCGTGTAGTCACCCTGCGCGGCAGCTTCGCGCGCAGCGGGAAAGCTGGCACCAACAGCTTCCGTTTCACAGGCCGTCTCGGCGGCAAGACGCTCAAGCCCGGCACGTACACGCTCGTGGCCACCCCAATGGCCAACGGGAAAGCCGGGCACGCAGCCACCGCAACGTTCCGCATCAAGCGCTAGCCGGATTCGCCCGGTCGCCCGGCGAGCGCGGCGGAGTGACCGGCGCCGCCGGGAAGAATCAAGTCGTCGCTTGACCGGAGCGGCACCCAGCGCCAACCCCGCGACAATCGGAAGATGTCCTCGAACCTGGCCTCTCGACGGCGCGAACATCCGTTTGGGGAACAATTTGGGGAACAAATTGAGCGAAACCTACAGCCGCCCAGCCGCAGAAAACCCAACGAATCCGGGCCGCCTGGCCTATCCGGACCTGTCTGGGGCGGTTTGTGGTCCAGGCGGTCGCGGGTTCAAGTCCCGTCGCTCACCCCTAAGAGGCAATAGTCGTCGGTGGGTTTGGACATCGGTGCGGAAAGCTGGCCGCCCAGGGGTCCAAAATTCATTCGTCGGGTCTGGGCCCTCGCCGCTCCTGGCTGGCTGATTGCGGTTTGCTCATGCGTGTTTAGACCGAGAGCGGCCCGCGGCGGCCACGAGGTTGCCTGTTCTGGCCGAACGGCGCGTCAGGAGACGAAGGCTGTCATCCGGATCGAGACGAGCAGTCCGGGCAGCTCGACGCCGAGCTTGGCCACGTAGCGGGTCGGTGGCTCAGACGCAAACCAGCGCGCATACTCCTCGTTGAGGCCGGTGAAGTCGGCCGAGTTGGTGAGGAGCACGCCCACCTCGAGGACGTCGTCCAGACTGGCGCCGCCCGCCTCGAGGATCGCCGCGCAGTTCTCCATTGCTTGTCGTGTCTGGTCTTGGATCGTGTCGCCAGCGAGGCTGCCGGTGCTGGGATTGATTCCGACGATTCCTGATAGAAGCAAGTGGGGTCCGGCCTTGATCCCCTGGCTGTAGAGCGGCGAACTGGGAGCGCTTGGCGTGCTGATGACTTCGCGCATGCGGAGAGGCTATCGCTGAACGGCGGTCGGCTGAGTGATTCGCAGGCGCTCACGAATCGCTACGAGGGCGCGCTCGAACACGGCCGTGTCTCCTTGGAGGATGAACGAAGTGTTGGCTGCGACGAGCAGCGCCTGGAGCTCGAAGGCGAGCTGGGGGGGATCGGGGTTTGGCTCCAGCTCGCCGAGCTCGGTCGCCTCGTCGGCGAGGCGCTCGAGGAGCGCGAGCCAGTCGAGCCGCTGGGCGAGGATCGCGTCGTGTACCGGCCCTGGTCTGGTGCCGACGTCGACTGCGGCTGCCGAAAAGAAACAGCCGCCGGGAAAGACGCGGCGCTCGACGTGGGAGAGGAATGACTCGCAGGCGGCTAGCAGTCGCTCAATTCCCTTAGGTGCGTTCAGCGCTGGACGCAGAACCTCCGCGACGAATGTTTGACGAGCGGCCTCGACCGTCGCGAGCTGCAGATCGAGCTTCGATCCGAAGTGGGCGTAGAGGCCGCTCTTGCTCATTCCGGTCGCCTGCGCGAGCTCTCCGATCGAGAGCCCTTCCAGCCCGTCGACGGTGGCGAGCCGTGTGGCCTCGTCGAGGATCGCCGCCCGGGTCCGTTCCCCCTTGGTTCTCTCAGCGTTTATCGCCATGGTCCAGACATGATAGGCACGACCGTGCTATTCTGCCGCGATCAAATAGAACGATCGTGCTTCTAGGCGGGAAAAAGAGAGATCGTGCCCATGGAAACGGACTATCTAGTCGTAGGGGCGGGGGCCAGCGGCCTCGCGTTTGCCGACACATTGGTGGCCGAGGCGAAGAACGTCCATGTGACGGTGGTCGATCGCCGTCATGCCCCGGGTGGTCATTGGCTGCAGGCGTATCCGTTCGTCCGCTTGCATATCCCCTCCGCGTATTACGGAGTGAACTCGCTGGCCCTCGGCGAGGACCGCATCGACGAGGCAGGCGAGAATGCCGGCTACTACGAGCGGGCGACCGGCGAGCAGGTGCGCGAGTACTTCGCCGAGGCGACGGTTCGGCTCACGACGACCGGGCAGGTGAGTGTGCTGACCGGCCATGAGTATCTCGGCCCCGGGAGTGACGGTGAGCAGGTCCGAGACTTGGACACCGGCGGGGTTCACGCCGTCAAGGTACGCCGCAAGATCGTCGACGCTCGCTACCTGGAAGCGTCGATCCCAGCCACCCACACCATTCCTTTCGATGTGGCGTCGGGCGGACGGCTCGTAGCCGTCAACGACCTCCCATCGGCGGCAGAAACGGCCTCCTCCTATGCGGTGCTGGGCTCCGGAAAGACGGCGGTCGACGCGTGCATGTGGCTTCTGGATAACGACGTGGAGCCCGACCGGATTTGCTGGATCCGGCCCCGCGACGCGTGGTTCTATGACCGCCGCCACTTTCAGCCGCTCGAGCAGGTCGGCACCATGATGGAGGGGCTCGCCCTTGATGCCGAGGCTGGCGCTCACGCGGCAAACATCGAGCAGCTCTTTGAGCAACTGGAGGCTTCGGGGCGGCTCCTCCGCATCGATCCGACCCAGCCCGCAACGATGTACCGCGGAACGATGCTGAGCGCCCGCGAGCTTGGTGCGCTGCGCCAGATCGAGGACGTCGTCAGGCTCGGCCGGGTCCGGCGCATCGAGGAAGACCGCATCTTGCTCGAGGACGGGGAGGCGAGGACCAGCCCCGAGACCCTGCACGTGGACTGCACGGCGCTCGGCCTGACCGACGCCCCGGCGAGGCCGATCTTCGAGGCTGGCCGGGTCGTGCTCCAGCAGGTCCGACACCTCGCGCCCTGCTTCAACGCGGCTTTGATCGGCTTCCTCGAGGCCCACCGCGCAGACGATGGGGAGAAGAACCGGCTCTGTCCCCCCAACCCGTACCCCGCGAGCATCGGTGATTGGCCAAGGATGATGAGCCGTACCTGGAGGACGGAGTTCCGGTGGTTGAGCGAGCCCGATCTCTCAGCGTGGGTGGCCAGCAGCCGCCTACACCTGTTGCGCGCGCTTCCCGACCACGCAACGGAGTCGTCAGTGCAGGGGCCCCTTCAGCTGTATCTCACTCACGTCACGGCCGCTGTCGAGCGGCTTGGGCAACTGGACGGCTCGAAATCACCCGGGCCTGTACTGAACCGCATAGGTAAACCGCAGAAACGCGGGGACCCGGCACGGACTCCGTGCGTCAACTCCTGAGGAGGATCGATCCGATGAATACCAACAAGGCACTCTGGGAGAAGGGTGACTTCACGCGACTTGCCGAGAGCATGCGTGACAGCGGCGAGGCGCTCGTGTCCGAACTGGGCATCGAAAGCGGGCAAAAGCTCCTCGACCTCGGCTGCGGCGACGGAACAACCGCGGTGCCGGCCGCAAAGCTGGGCGCCGAGGTCCTAGGAGTCGACATCGCCAGCAACCTGGTCTCGGCGGGAAATGCGCGAGCGCAGAGGCTCGGTCTCGCCAACTGTCGATTCCAGGAGGGGGATGCGTCGGATCTGCACGAACTCGAGGACGACAGCTTCGACCTTGCCCTCAGCATGTTCGGAGCCATGTTCGCTCCGAGGCCGATGGACGTGGCGAGCGAGCTCGTTCGGGTCGTAAGGCGCGGAGGGCGCATCGTCATGGGGAACTGGATTCCCAACGATCCGACACTGGTGGCGCAGGTGCTGAAGATCAGCGCTGCCTACTCGCCCCCTCCGCCAGCCGGTTTCGTCAGCCCGATGACGTGGGGGGTCGAAGAGCAAGTAACTGAACGATTCGCGGCCGCGGGCGTTGAGGTCGACGCCATCTCCTTCCAGCGGGCCACCTACACCTTCACATATCCCGGTACGCCCATCGAACTGCTGAGTGTGTTCAGGAGCTACTACGGGCCGACCATGAACGCGTTTGAGGCTGCGACTGCCGCCGGGCGCGAAGCAGACCTGCAGGCGGAGCTCGAGGGGCTCTTCAACGAGCAGAACACGAGTCTGAGCGCGGATGCGACCTCGATACCCGCGACCTTCCTGCTCGTGAGTGTAGGAAACTAAAGCTCGACCCAATCCCTGTCGCCTCGAACGATTAGCTCACATCTTTACCCGGTATTCCCCTAGGTCGCGCACTCTCGGGGTCCAACATGGGGTCCAAAGCGAGAACAGCTCAGGGCAACCGAGGAGCAACACGGTCAATGAGAACGGGCCATTAGCCCCAAGCGCTACTGGTCCGTTCGTGTTGTGGTCCAGGCGGTCGCGGGGTTCGAGTCCCGTCGCTCACCCCTAAGAAACGGTCTGCAGCATCGTGGACGGCGACGTCGCCCGGTCGAGTCTCGAGCGGCGGTGGGTCCTCGCGCCGCGGGTGTTCGGGCGGTGGCATCTGACGCGCAGGCTGGCAACTCGCCTTCTGCGAGGGCTTGCTCGGTCGCGGCGAATCCTGCAAACTGCGATCGCTGGTGGCCCCGATTCGCGTCCGGTTCGGTGTGTTCGAACCGAAGCTCGCGACGCCACCGAAAGGTCCGCGGTTCGTGATACCCATGACGCGTGTCGTCTGGCAAGAGCAAAGGGCGCACCACAGGGAAGCGTCGGGCGGTGGGTCACCGCGAGGTTGCGCCTGAGGTTGACGAGGGGCCGCCGTACGTCGTCCGCTGGCATCCTGCGGCAGACGCCGAGCGAGACTCGTCCTGGCCCGTAGGCGAGCAGGTCGCGATGCGTCACGCCGTCGAGAAGCTCGAAGCGGCGGGGCCACGACTCGGCCATCCGCATTCCAGCGCGGTACGTGGTGAGCCGGGCAAGGGCCTTCGCGAGTTGCGGCCCCGCGCCGGCCGGAGCCGGTGGCGTCCGATCTATCGCCGTATTAGCCCGTCGACGTTCGTCGTCTTCGCGGTTGGGCCCGAGGCGGAGATCGACAGTCGAGGCTACGACCAGGCCGTCGCTCGTGCCGTCGCGCGCTTCGGGCAGCTTGATCTCGACTGAAGCCAGCGCCGTGGAACTCCGATAACAGGGCTGCTATCGTGTGCCAAGTCCCAGATGACCCGAACACGCCTATCGAGGAGAAGCGATGAAGCTCAGCGACATGAAGACCAACGATGAGCTTCTCGCCGAGCAGCTGCGCGGAGACCCAGAGTTCCGTGCCGAGTGGGAGCGCACGGCACTCGCTCGCGCCGTCGCCGTCGCAGTGGTTCGCTATCGCGCCGAGCGCGACCTCTCCCAGCGCGATCTAGCGCGGCTCCTCGACATCAAGCAACCTCAGGTCGCACGCATTGAGCTTGGCGAGGTGAACCCGAGCATGGATACGCTGATGCGCCTCGCGTCAGGCCTCGGCATCGAGTTCACGATCGACGTGCGCCCAGCGCGGACCAAGGCGCGCAACGTGACCAAGCGCGCCCAGACCGATGACCTCGTCGGCATGTTGAAGACCGACGACGCCGAGCTGCTCGTCTCGGCAGTGTAAGAACTTCTCGCGAAACACCCGTGCGCCCGATGAGCGAGGCCGTCGAGCTGGACCCTCGCCTGTCTCTGATCGGTCGTCGCTCGCGGGGGACTGCGCGGGCGACCGGAGGCCGTCTATATGATCTGCCGCGGGGGCTTCAGGCCCGCAGCATCTCGGCCGATAGGGGGAGTAGTAGATGAGCGTCAACGCTGCATATCGTGTCTGCGCGCGCGCGCGGCTCTCAGGCCGTCGCGCCCGTACGCCGCGCCTGTGGCTCCTCGCGCTCGTCGTGGCGGCCGCCTTCGGCCTCCAGGCAGCCGACGCGTCCGCGATCGTCGTGCACCTGCCGGGCGGTAAGGCCCTCAGCTACCAGCCCCTGCGAGGCGCGGCCGCCGCGCGGTCGTCGCTGATGCCCTTCGACGCGCTCCTGCAAAACCTCGACTACAACGGCGGCCCGGTCATGCCGTCGAACACCAACTACACGATCTACTGGGCGCCGACCGGATCGCCTGCCTACCCGACTGGGTACCAGACCGGGGTCAACCGCTACCTGCAAGACCTCGCCCACGACTCCGGCGGCCATCAGAACGTCGACTCCGTTTCGACCCAGTACAACGACGCGGCGCGCGAATTCTCCAACTACGACTCGCACTTCGGCGAAGCTCTCGTCGACAAAGATCCCTACCCAGTGGGTGAATGCGCAGCGGCGACGAAATGCTTCACCTCGGTACAGATCGAAGAAGAGATCAAGAAATTCGTCGTCAAAGAAGGTCTCCCGCAGGGCCTGACGACCGAGTACTTCCTGTTGACGCCCCCGAAAGTCGAGAGCTGCTTCGAAGTCGGCGTGTGCTCGGCCGGCTCCTCCGAACCGTTCTACTGTGCCTACCACGGCAACATACCATCGGGCGGAACGCAGATCATCTACTCCAACGACCCCTACGTGGGAGCGCCCGAAGTCGAAGGCTGCGACGACGGCAACCACCCGAATGGCCCCTCCGACAGCGCCCTCGAGGGCGGCCTCAGCCACGAGCACAACGAGTCGATCACCGACCCCGAGCCGAACAACGCCTGGACGGACTTCGGCGCGGAAACGGGGGAGATCGGCGACAAATGCGGGGGAGAACTTGGCTCTGCGCTCGGTGAAGTGGAAACGCCGGCGAAAACAAAAGCGTTCTACAACCAGGTCATCAACGGCCACTTCTACTGGTACCAGGAGGAGTGGAGCAACCAGAGCCACAGCTGCCTCCAGCGCTTCACCCTCTCGGGCGAAGAGCCCATGGCCAAGTTCAACGTCTCGCCCGGCTTCGGAAACGAAGTGCACGTCGACGCGAGCGCCTCGACCGCGCCCGGCGGCGTTTCCCATTACAACTGGCAGTTCAACGACTTCGGCGGAGAACCGTCGAAACCGTTCGAGAGGACGACGCCGACGCTGAACCACACCTTCTCGGGAGCCGGATCGCACACCGTCGCCCTTACTGTTCTCGCGGCCGACGGTACCAGCATGGGGGCCGCTCGGACGTTCGTCATCGGAGACGCGCCGCCTTCGCCCGCGTTCTCTGTCATCATGTCGCCAACCGCCGGTCAGCCGGTGTCGTTCGACGGCGGTGGCTCGAAAGCCGGTACTGGCGCGATCTCGAGTTACGAATGGAAGTTCGGCGACGGCTCCACTGGGACAGGCGTTACTCCATCACACACCTACGGCTCGGCCGGCTCCTTTGAAGCGGTCCTCATGGTGACCGACGGTTCCGGGTTCACTACGACAGTCACTCACACGATTGTCGTTGCTGCGGCCGGGTCGCCGACTGTCTCGACTGATGCTTCATCAGCCGTCGGGCAGAGCACTTCGACTCTCAATGGCACAGTCAACCCTAACGGCAGCAACGTAACGGATTGCCACTTCGCCTATGGGCCCACGACGGCGTACGGTGCGACCGCACCATGCGCACTCCTCCCCGGCGGAGGGTCAACGAGCGTCCCGGTGTCCGCGTCGGTGACCGGTCTCACTGCTAACACCACCTATCACTTCCGGATACTCGCCACGAACACAAACGGTACTGCAGAAGGCGCCGACGTAACGTTCAAAACGGCTGGGCCCCCGGAAGTCGTGACTGAACTCGCATCGGCGGTCGGCTCCGGCTCGGCCACCTTGAACGGGCTCGTAAACCCACACGGCAGTATGGTAACGGGCTGTCGGTTTGACTATGGGTTGACGACGGCGTATGGATCGAGCGCGGTCTGCGGATCTGCCCCTGGTGCGGGATCGACAGCGGTCGCCGTGCCCGCCTCCGTTGCTGGTCTAAGCCCAGGCACGACTTACCATTTCCGACTTGTCGCCGGCAACGCAAGCGGAACCACCGAAGGGCTCGATCGCACGCTCACTACTTTGAGTGCTCCACCTACGGTCTCGGCCGAAATACCGCTCATCGCTCCCATCGCGGTGAGCGCGACCCCTCCTGTCTGCTGCGTTGCAGGCGCATTCACGCCGTCTGCGAAGCAGATCGCAGCGGATCTGCTGGCTCAGCTAATAGACGGAGGGAAGTCGAGCACCATCACGGGTCTGATGAAGCCGGGTGGCCTGGCAATCAGGTTCCATGTTCCGGTTGCTGGCACTGTGACGATATCCTGGTACTACCTGCCACGTGGCGCTCGGTTGGGAACGCACAGCAGGATCAAGGCCGTGCTCGTTGCGCGCGGCAAGATCGCCGGCGTCGGACAGCTCGCCCGCCCGTCGTGGTCCGCGATTCTCAAAATGAGGCTCACCAGCACAGGTCGGCACCTGCTCAGGCACGCCAGACGGGTGAGGCTTACCGCCCAATCCGTTTTCACCCGTGGCGGCGCCCAGCCGATTGTCGTATCGACGATTTTGACGCTTAGACGGTAGAAAAAAGCGCGTGCGCGGGCCGGTCACCGCGCCCCTGCAGCCTCGGGGCGGCGCGCTTCGATTGCGTCGAGGATCGTCTTCAGGCCACCTTCCGTCTTCAGGTTGAGGGCGTCGAGGATCGCCTCGGTATCGGCGAACTCCTTTTCGGCGCGTGCGTCCGACGCGGCCGACTGGACTCGCTGGCCGACCATGATGACTGCCAGCAGCACGAGCTGGAGGAAGGTCTGGGCGATCCACGATATGAGCTGCGGTTTGCCGGCCTTGATCGCGTCGGGCAGGCTGACGAGGGCGAGCAGGGCGAACAGGTAGGCGCAGGCCATCGTGCCGACGCCCTCGGTGATGAGGACGGCGAGCTTGGCGTTGAAGCCTTCGACGTCCCGCATCGCCTCGCGGATGTCGGCGAGGTTGAAGCGGGCGGCCCGGGCGAGATGGTTACGGGTCGTGACCGGCTGGGGCATGGCTGCTCCTCCTATGGGGCGCGGTTCGGGGCGGGCGGCCCACGGACGTCGCGAGCCGCGTCGAGCATAAGGTCCTGGGTGGCCGGGAAAAGGGAGGAGACTGAGGGAGGATCAGTCCAGCGGCGTGGTGTAGGCGCCGCTGAGCCCGCCGTCGATCAGGAACGTCGACGCCGTGACGTAGCTCGAGTCGTCGCTGGCGAGGAAGAGGGCGCCCTGGGCGATCTCCTCGGGCCGGGCAAAGCGTCCGATCGGCACGTGGACGAGGCGCCGGGCGGCCTTCTCGGGGTCCTTGGCGAAGAGCTCTTTGAGCAGCGGCGTGTCGACCGGGCCCGGACACAGCGCGTTGACCCGGATGCCGCGGCGGGCGAACTCGACGCCGAGCTCGCGCGAGAGGGACAGTACGCCGCCCTTGGACGCCGTGTAGGAGATCTGCGACGTCGCCGCGCCCATGACCGCGACGAACGAGGCGGTGTTGATGATCGAGCCGCGTAGCGGCCCGTCGTTGTCGAGGAGGTGGGGGATACCGTGCTTGCAGCACAGGAAGACGCTGCGCAGGTTCACCTGCTGGACGCGCTCCCACGCGTCGAGCGTCGTCTCGATGACCGACCCGTCGTCACTCGGAGAAATGCCCGCGTTGTTGAACAGGACGTCGATGCGCCCGTAGCGCTCGCGCACCTGCGCAAAGACCCCCTTGACGTCCTCCTCGCTCGTGACGTCCGCCTGCAGGGCGAGCTCGCCCGGAGCACCGGGCAGCAGGTCGACGCCGACGACGCTCGCCCCCTCGCGCGCGAACAGCTCCGCCGTGGCGGCGCCGATGCCCCCGCTGGCTCCGGTCACGACACAGACGCGTCCCTCGAGCCTCATCGGCCCTCCGTCGCGTAGAAGATCGTCTTCACCTCGGAGTACGCCTCGAGGGCGTGCGGGCCCAGCTCGCGGCCGTAGCCCGACTGCTTGAAGCCGCCGAACGGCGTGCTCACCCGGACCGACGTGTTGGCGTTGATCGACAGGACGCCCGTCTGCACCGCGCGGGCGACGCGCAGGGCACGCGCGCCGTCGCGCGTCCAGATCGATCCGGACAGGCCGTAGATCGTGTCGTTGGCAAGCCCGATCGCCTCGGCCTCGTCGCGGAAGCTCATGACGGCCGCGATCGGGCCGAAGACCTCCTCGCGGGCGACGCGATCGCTCGGCTTCACCGGAGACAGGACGGTCGGCGCGAACCAGTGGCCCGGCCCGTCCGGGGCGCTGCCGCGGAACGCCACCGGCGCCTGGCCGTCGAGGAACGAGGTGACGCTCTCGAGCTGCCCGGCCGAGATCAGCGGCCCCATCTGGGTGTCCTCGGCGAGCGGGTCGCCGACGCGCAGAGCCTTGACGTGGGGCTCCAGCAGCTCCAGGAAGCGATCGCGCACCTCCTCCTGAACGAGGATCCGCGAGCGCGCGCAGCAGTCCTGCCCGGCGTTGCCGAAGACGGCCAGCGGCGCGGCTGCGGCGGCCGCCTCGAGGTCGGCGTCCGCGAAGACGATGTTCGCCGACTTGCCGCCCAGCTCGAGCGTGACGCGCTTGATGCTCGCCGCGGCACCGGCCGCGATCGAGCGGCCGACCTCGGTCGAGCCGGTGAAGGCGATCTTGGCGACGTCGGGGTGCTCGACCAGGCGCTGGCCGCACGAGCTCCCCGGGCCGACGACCACGTTGACGACGCCGTCGGGGATGCCCGCCTCGGCGGCGAGCTCGGCGAAGCGCAGCGCGCTCAGCGGCGTCAGCTCGGCGGGCTTGAGCACGACCGTGTTGCCGGCCGCGAGGGCCGGCGCGAGCTTCCACGAGGCGATCGTCAGGGGGAAGTTCCACGGCGTGATCAGGCCGACGACGCCGACGGGCTCACGCACCGTGAAGGCCTGGCCGCCGGCCACCGGGATCGTGTCGCCGAGCAGCCGCTCGGGCGCTCCGGCGTAGTAGCGGAAGGTGTCGATGACCATGCCGATCTCCGCGCGTGCGTCGACGATCGCCTTACCGGCGTTGCGCGCCTCGAGCACAGCCAGCTCCTCGTGGTGCTCGCCGAGCTTGTCGGCCAGCGCGTACAGGACGCCGGCGCGCTCGCCCGGAGCGAGCGCGCGCCAGGCGGGCAGCGCCGCGCTCGCCGCCGCGACGGCCGCGTCGACGTCCTCTGGCCCCGCGCGCGGAACCTCTGCGAGCACCGCCTCGGTGGCGGGCTCGAGCACTGCCAGGCTGTCGCTCAGCGCTCGGCCCGTCCCTATGGCGCCTGATGGATCTCGGGCAGGCTCTCTTCGAGGTTCAGCTCATCGATCGTGCGGACCGGGCCCTTGAACGTCTTCTTGGCTGAGACGGCGTACCAGATCGTGACGGACGCCATCACGCCGATCGTCACCAGTGGCGCGTAGTTGACCGCCGACCATTCAAAGCCGTGCTTGAAGAACACGCCGGCCGGCGCGAACGGCAGGCAGAAGATGATCACGCAGATGCCGACCCAGATGAAGGCCGCCGGGTTGATCCATTTGTATTTCGCGCCCAGCGTCCAGGAGCCGGGGTTGAACTGGTGTTTCATCCGCCAGCGCAGGAACACGGGGATCGTGTAGGCGATGTACAGCCCGATCACCGAGATCGAGGTGACGGCGAGGAACGCGACGGGCGTGCCGAGGTGGTTGGGGAAGTACGCCGGGATCGTGATGATCGCGGCGAACATCACGACGAACAGGACGGACCACGTGGGCGTCTTGTTCGGGCCCAGCCGCCGCCAGAGGTTGTGGCCGGGGACGGCGCCGTCGCGCGAAAACGCGAAGGTCATCCGCGAGGCGCTCGTCACGCAGGCCATGCCGCAGAAGATCTGCCCGACCGTGGCGATCAGGATCACGGCCTTCGCTGCCGCCGAGCTGAGCGCCGTCTCGAAGATCGCCAGCGCCGGGAAGCCCGATTCGTAGACTCCCGCGGAGTTGCGCGGCATCGCGAACGTAATCGCGAGCAGCACGATCCAGCCGATCACGGCCGAGTAGAAGACCGAGCGCCAGATCCCTTTCGGTGCCGCCTCGGCGGCGCCGTGCGTCTCCTCAGACACGTGCGCCGAGGCGTCATAGCCGGTGATCGTGTACATCGTCAGCAGGAAGCCCAGCGGCAGCACGTAGAACCAGTACATGCCGCTGCTGAATCCGGACTTGTTGGCCCTGTGGCCGAACACGTAGGAGAGGCTCGCGTGGTGGCTCGGCACGGCGATCAGGATCACGACGATCACGGCGACGCCTAGCACGTGCCACCACACCGAGACGGCGTTGAAGAGCGAAACGAGGTGGCTCGAGAACACGTTGATCATCCCGTGGAGCGCGAGCAGGGCGCCGAACAGCGCGAAGTTCACGTGGGCGCTGTAGTGGATGTCGGTGAACGCCGCGGCCTTCGTGAAGTTGAAGATGAAGTGGACGTTGTACAGGCCCAGCAGGTTCATCAGGAAGCTCGCGCAGACGTAGTCGACGGAGGCGACGACGGCGACGAGGCCGATCAGGTTGAACCAGCCGGTGAACCAGCCCCAGCCGGCGCCGCCGAGCTTGGAGGCCCAGTAGTAGATGCCACCAGCGGTCGGCATCGAGGAGGCCAGCTCGGACATCGACACGGCGACTGCGAGGACCAGCACGCTGATCAGCGGCCACGCGATCGAGATCGCGATCGGACCGCCGTTCTTCAGCGCCTGGCCATAGGTCGTGAAGCACCCGGCCAGCACCGAGATGATCGAGAAGGAGATCGCGAAGTTGGAGAAACCGCTCCAGCCGCGCTTCAGCTCCTGCTTGTAACCGAGCTCGGCGAGTCGTTGCTCGTCGGTCCCCATCGTGCCCTCGGCTGTGCTCATCGACTCGCCCCCCTTGAAAAGGTTTGATATTCCGTCCTTCTTTCGTGACAATAAGCGCGATCCCGGACGGAAGTCAAGACCTGCAATGTCCAAATTTCCGCCTGTTTGCGGGACAGCCGTCCAAAGCATCCGACGAGACCCGGACGGCGGGCTGTCAAGCGTCGGGCAACAGCCCCGCCAGCACATGCTCGGTGCCCTGCAGATGCTCGGCCATGGTGCGCAGGGCCAGCATCGCGTCGCCCTCGGCGACGGCCGCCAGCAGGCGCCGGTGCTGGGCGTTGGATGACGCGAGCACCTCGGGCGGGTGCGCGATGTAGGCGATCAGGTCGGTCATCGCCCCCTGGACCTCGGTCGCCGACTGGATCAGACGCGGGGAGCGCGTGGCCTCGGCCAGACCGACGTGCAGCCTGACGTCGGCCTGGCGATACGCGGCGAAGTCCTCGAGCGAACCCTCGAGCACGTCGATGAGCTCCTCGAGCACGGCGATGTCCTCGCGCTCGGCGCGCTCGGCCGCGAGGACCGCGACGCCGAGCTCGACCGACAGGCGCTGGTCGCAGGTGTCGCGCCAGTGAGCCAGCATCTGCGCCGAAGGGGGATCCGCAGGCGGCTGCGGGTCGGACACGAAGGTGCCGCCGCGCCGACCGCGAACCGCGAACACGTGGCCGCTCTGGGTGAGCGCCGTGAGCGCCTGGCGGAGCGTCGAGCGGGCGATGCCGAGCCGAGCGCACAGCTGACGCTCGGCCGGCAGACGGGAGCCCGGGGCGAGCAGCCCGAGCTTGATCGCCGTCGCCAGCCGGTCGACCGTCTCCTCGAAGGCCGTGTACGAGTGGACCGGCGCGAACACCGCGTCCGGGGGACTGGCCGCGCTCGCGCGGCGGCCGCGGCGCTCAGCCGGGCCGGCCATCGCCCTCGGCGACGCGGAGGCTCAAAGGCGCTCGAAGCCGCGTATCCGCTCCCAGTCGGTCACCGAGGATTGAAATGCCTCGAGCTCGATGTCGGCCGCGTTCAGGTAATGCGCGACGACGTCGTCCCCGAACGCCTCGCGGGCCACGTCGCTCGCCGCGAACAGCTCGCGCGCCTCACCGAGCGTCCGGGGCAGCTGCGGGCGCTCCTGGGCGGCGTAGGCGTTGCCCTCCAGCGGCGCCTCCAGCTCGAGGCCGGCCTCGAGTCCGTGCAGCCCGGACGCGATGATCGCGCTCAGCGCCAGGTACGGGTTCAGGTCAGCGCCTCCGACCCGGTTCTCGAGTCGCAGCGAGGGCCCGTGGCCGACCACCCGCAGCGAGCAGGTGCGGTTGTCGAGCCCCCAGGCGACTGTCGTCGGCGCGAAGCTGCCGGCGGCGTAGCGCTTGTAGGAGTTGACGTGAGGAGCGAGCAGGAGCGTCAGCTCGCGCAGGCACGCGAGCTGTCCGGCGAGGAAGGAGTCGAACAGCGCCCGCTCGCGCGCGAACAACGGCCCCTCGGCGTCGGCGAGCGAGAAGTGGATGTGACACGAGTTGCCCTCGCGCTCGTCGAACTTCGCCATGAAGGTGATCGCCGCGCCCTGCGCCGCCGCGATCTCCTTGGCGCCGTTCTTGTAGATGGAGTGCTCGTCGGCCGTCCGCAGCGCTTCGGCGTAGTGGAAGTTGATCTCGTGCTGGCCGTAGTTGCACTCGCCCTTGGAGTCCTCGACCACCATGTCGGCCGCCGTCATGCTGTTGCGGATCAGGCGGATGAGCGGCTCCACGCGCGCGGTGCCCAGCAGCGAGTAGTCGACGTTGTAGAGGTTCGCCGGCACCAGCTCGCGATAGCCCTTCTGCCAGGCCTCCTCGTAGGTGTCGCGGAAGACGAGGAACTCGAGCTCGGTGCCGGCGTTGGCATGCCAGCCGCGCTCGGCCAGCCGTGACAGCTGGCGTCGCAGGATCTGGCGCGGCGAGGCGACGACGTCGGATCCGTCCGGCCAGCGGACGTCGGCCAGGCACACGACGGTGCCCTCCTGCCACGGCACCCGCCGCAGCGTGTCGAGGTCGGGGACGAGGACCATGTCGCCGTAGCCCCGCTCCCACGATGCCATCGCATAGCCGTCGACCGTCCGCATGTCGACGTCGACGGCGAGCAGGTAGTTGCAGCTCTCGGCGCCGTGGTCGACGACCTCGGCGAGGAAGTGCGTGGCCGTGAGTCGCTTGCCCTGAAGGCGGCCCTGCATGTCGGTCATCGCCAGGAGGACGGTGTCGATCTCAGCGTTCGCGACGGCCTCTTTGAGTTCGTGGAGCGTCACGGTCGTTGAAGGTACTGCACGAGACGCCCGGCGCGGAGCGTCCGCCGGCCCGTCGATCGGCCCGGGCGGACGCGGGGAGGATGCTTGGCTTTCAAACAGGCGCTGTCATGATGGGCGGGCAAACGTGCACCAGCTCGACCACAAGAGGAGTAACAATGGCGCTTCACCTGGGCGATACCGCACCTGACTTCGAGGCCGAGACGACGGAGGGGCCGATCCACTTCCACGACTGGATCGGCGACTCGTGGGCCGTGCTGTTCTCGCATCCGAAGGATTTCACCCCCGTTTGCACGACCGAGCTCGGCTACATGGCAAATGCCAAGCCGGAGTTCGATCGCCGGGGGGTCAAGATCATCGGCCTGTCGGTCGACGCGACCTCGGACCACGAGCGCTGGGCGCAGGACATCGCCGAGACGCAGGGCACGGCGCCCAACTATCCGATCATCGCCGACAGCGACTTCAACGTATCCAAGCTCTACGGGATGCTGCCCGGCGACGTATCGGGCGATCCCGGCGCGCGCACGCCCGCCGACAACCAGACCGTCCGCAACGTGTTCGTCATCGGGCCCGACAAGAAGATCAAGCTCATCCTCGTCTACCCGATGACCACGGGCCGCAACTTCGACGAGGTCCTGCGGGTCATCGACTCGCTGCAGCTGACGGCCAAGTACAAGGTCGCCACGCCGGTCAACTGGCGCTCGGGCGAGGACGTCATCATCGCCGGATCGGTGTCCAACGACGAGGCGAAAGAGACCTACCCGGACGGTTGGAAGGAGCCCAAGCCCTACATCCGAATCGTCCCCCAGCCGAAGTAGTGCTCAGCGGGACCGCGCGCCTGCGCCGAAGACGCGGGAGCGCGGTCCCATCTGAGCTATTCGTGACCGCGCGTACGCCCGTGCGGGCGCCGCGCGCCGCCCCGCCTCGAGGGGGCTCGCTCCTCTTCGCCGCTGGCGTCGAGGACGGCCCAGCCGATCCGCTCGATCAGCTGAGCGGCCGCATGTCCGTCGGTGAGGTGCTCGGGATAGACCTGCTCATCGAGTAGCACGGGCGCGTCTGGACGCTTGCTGTCCTGGGTTGTGACCATGATCCGTGGCATCTTCTCTCCTGCCTGTTGGTTCGGTACCAGCCTCCACCCGGTGCGTCTCCCTGGCGTACCCGCTTTGCGTGGGCCCACACCTAAATAAACGATGAGGGGGCTCAGCCGACGGACAGGGCGTCCGGCTGAGAATCGGCAGCGGGCGGCGCGTGCCCGCTCGCCGAAGGCCGCTGAGCGCTTGCGGTGGCCGCCGCGCCGGAGGGAGCACGCGCGACGCGCAGGACCGCCGTGCCGAGGCCCGCGGTCATCCGCTCGGCGTCGGCCATGACATCGCGGATCCGGTGCGCGGACACGCCGCAGGCCTCGAGGAACCGATGGACCTCGGGACCCTTCAACGTCTCGGCATCGACCTCGAGATCCTCGATGTAGAGGAGGGCGCGACAGCCGGAGTCCGCGACCAGGATGCACGCGGCCATGTCGTCCGGGGTGGAGTCGGCGCACGCCCTCACCTCCTCGAGCAGCCGCGCCGCCCGCGGACGGGGACCGAGCCCGGCGATCATCTCGGCCAGCCGCTCGCGACCGAGGAGATCCTCGCCGCAGCGCGCCTCCAGGAGGCCGTCGCTGAAGAAGCACGCGACGGCGCCCGCCGGTAGCGACACGGTCGTCTGGCGACGTCCGGTCGGGACGTCCCAGCCGACGGGCGGCGAGCAGCACAGCTCGATCGGCTGATGCTCGGACACGCCTGTGAGGATCGGAGCCGGATGACCGGCGCTCGCGTATACGAGGGTTCCCTCGGCGGCGTCGTATACGGCCGCCGCGACGGTCGCGAAGCTGGCGGCGCTCGGATCGGCGAGCGCGCGGCCGGCGAGGGCGAGCGCCGCCCGCGGCTCGAGGCCCGCCTGGAGGTAGGCGCGCACCGTGTATCGGGTCAGCGCAGCGCGCTCGAGCGCATGGCGGCCGTGGCCCGCGACGTCGCCGAGGATGATCGCGACCGTTCCCGGCGCGGGGACGAAGAGGTCGTAGAAGTCGCCGCCGGCGGCCGGCCCGTCGGCCGGCCTGTAGGCGACCGACGTCGCCAGCCCGCCAACACGTGCCGGCAGTTCCGGCACGAGCGTCTGCTGCATGACGTCGACGTCTTCGAGCAGGACGGCGCGCTGGGCCTCCAGGCGCCGGGCCCGCGATGCGCTGGAACGCGACCGCAGGCCGAGGCCCAGAGCGAGGAGGATCAGCGCGAGGATGATCGGCTTGCTCCAGTCGGGCACCGGCAGCGGCAGCGGGAGGTTCCTGCCGATCGCGTCGAGCGGGTTGCCGGACGAGCGGGCTGCCGTGACGAGAGCCGAGCGCGAAGCGGGGGCTCGGCGCGTCGAGGGCCGGGCCGCGACGAGGGCCAGCGTGCCTCGGGACCCGCGGCCGGAGCTCGGAGCCCGGGCCGAGCCGCGCCCGGCCGCTGCCCCGGCGGCAGGCGTGCGCGAGGGTGAGGCCCTGACCGAGGCCCCGACCGAGGCGCCGGTCGGCGAGCTGACGGACGCGGCGGACGCTCGCAGGGTGGGGGAGCCGGAAACGCCACGCGAGGGGGAGGAGGGAGAGCTCGTGGCCGCGGATGTCGGCGTCGTGGAGACAGGGGCGGGAGGCGGTGCCGGCGCGCTCACCGACGGCGATGACGCGGTCAGTTCCGGCGATGACACGGTGGTGGCGGGCAGCGATACCGTCGTGCCCGCGACGGATACCGTCGTGCTCGGGACCGACACCGTGAGGCCCGGAACCGACAGGGTCGTGCTCGGCACCGAGAGGACCGTGCCCGGCAGCGGCACGCCGAGGAGCTCCGGCGTCGCCTGAGCGGCGGCGTGGCCGAGCAGCAGCGCCGCGCCGGCGCCGGCGAGCAGGGCAGCGACGGCCATCGCCGCGGCTCTCAGCCGCCGCGCGGCGACCACGGCTATCGCCCCTCAGGCGGGCGCGCGGCGTCGGCAGGCGGATGGGCGATGCTCACCCACGGGCCTTGCAGAGTTGGACGGTTGTGCTTCCCGGCTTGATGCATATCTGGACTTCATCCATGACGCTGGCCATGATCGCCATACCCCGGCCACCCTCGTAGATCCTAGAGGGATCACGGGCTCGCGGTGCAAACGTGCCGTGGTCGCGCACGGCGAACGTGAGTCGATCGGAGTCGGAGGCGACGCTCAGGTGTATGTGGCCGTGCTCGTCCGGCGCGCCGTGCCTGATGGCGTTCGTGACGGCCTCGTTGGCCGCGAGGGCGAAGTCATCACAGGCCTCGGCGTCGAGCCCGAAGGCCGTTCCGGCCTGCTGGGCGTAGGCCCGTGCCACGTGCAGCCCGCCGGGCTCCGCGGGCAGCAGCAGCTCGCTCGCAACGCAATCCACCATTGCCGTGTCCCTCAACCCGTCGCCACCAGCTCGCGCACGGCCTCCTCGCGGGAGCGATGCAGCGTGACGACGCCGGCGACGCCGGCGACCGCGAAGATCCTGAGCAGCCGCCTGTTCTCCTCCGCACAGACGACGGCCAGCGGCGTCTCGCCGTCCCTCTGGAACCGCACGACCGCGCCGACGAGCGCGCCGATGGCGGTCGAGTCGATGAACGTCACCGTCGAGAGGTCGAGCACGACGCGCCGGTGGCCCTCGGCGATGTACCTGAGCACGTGCGCCTTGAACCGCGGCGTCGCGTCGTAGTCCAGCTCGCCGCTCGCCACGAGCACGACCACGTCGCCGTCCTCAGCCCGCCCCGTAGTGACATCGTCACTGATGTAGAAGTAACTCATGCCCGCCTCTCCACTGCCTCCCGCAACTGTAGGCCCCGCGTCACGCGGGCTGGACGCGTGTTCTAGCTCCCCGCGGCGTCGCGCCGGGAGGCGCCGCCGGCTCGGGCGCGGCAAGGCGACGGCGGTCGCGAGGTTTGGTGAGGTTTAGCAACCGCGGCGACCGGGAAATAAAGCCCACCATACGGGGACTTCTGGCTAGCGGATGGGGGCGGGCGCTGGCGGCGGCAGCGACGCTCGTGTGTGCCTTCGGTGCGACCGCGGCACATGCCGAAGCGCCGGTGCAGCCGTACGGTCAAAACGACGCCGGCGGTTTTCGCAACGTCCTGCCGGCCGGTGAGAACGGCCTCGACAACGCGGCCCAGCTCGCCGAATTCCAGCTCAACGGCACCTATCCGCCGCACTTCGCAGACCAGCTGCCGCTCTACGCCAACCTGCTCTATGCCTCGCCGTCGCTGACGGCCGGCCAGATCGGCAACTACTTCAAGGACGCCACCTTCGGCGTCAAAGCGGACGACCTCGCCTCGGTCGAAAGCCCGCGCTCGGACGTGACCATCGAGCGCGACCGCTCCTTTGGCGTACCCCACATCTACGGGAGCACGCGCGCCGGCACGATGTTCGGCGCCGGCTACGCCGGGGCAGCCGACCGCCTCTTCCTGATGGACGTCCTGCGCCACAGCGCCAGGGCGGAACTGTCCTCCTTCATCGGCGGATCCGAAGGCAACCGCGCGATGGATCAGGTCCAGTGGACGATCGCGCCGTACACCGAAGCCGACCTGCAGTCGCAGATCGACAACGCTCCCAAACTCTACGGCGCGGCGGGAACGCAGGTCGTGGAAGATCTCAACAGCTTCGTGGCCGGCATCAACGCCTACATCGACGCCGCGCTGCTGAACCCCCAGCTGCTGCCGGCCGAGTACGCGGCAATCGGCAAGCTCCCCGCCGAATGGAAGACCACCGACGTCATCGCCGAGGCGTCGCTGATCGGCGGCATCTTCGGCAAGGGTGGCGGCGCCGAGGTCCGATCGGCGCTCGCGCTGGAGGCCTTCGAGAAGCAGTACGGCGTCAGCGGTGGCAAGGCGGCGTGGAAGGGGTTCCGCGAGCAGAACGATCCCGAGGCGCCCGTCACGGTGTCCAAATCCTTCCCCTACGAGACGACCTCGCCGTTCTCGACGACCGGCCTGGCGATGCCCGACCCCGGATCGGTGAGCTATGTGGCCGACGGGAGCGGCCCAGGGTCGCCGGTGCCCGCCGCCAGCACCGTGAGGAGCCCTGAAGTCACCGATACGCCGGACCCGCACGCGATCCCCAACGACGGCTCGATCGGCTCGATGCTGCTGCGTCAGGCGCTCGCCGGCCCTCCCCTCCAATCCAACTGGGAGCTCGTCAACGCGAAACACTCGACCGACGGGCACCCGATCGCCGTGATGGGGCCGCAGGTCGGCTATTACACGCCGCAGATCCTCATGGAGGAGGATCTCCACGGCCCCGGTATCGACGCCCGCGGCGCGGCCTTCCCGGGCGTGAACCTCTACGTCGAGCTCGGACACGGTCGCGACTACGCCTGGAGCGCGACGACGGCGACATCGGACAACGTCGACACCTTCGCGGAGGTGCTCTGCGAAGACGAATTCCACTACCTCTACAAGGGCCAGTGCCTGCCGATGGAACGCCTCGAACGCGTGAACAGCTGGACGCCCAACGCGTCGGACAAAACCTCGCCAGGCTCCGAAACGCTGACCGTCTACCGAACGGTCCACGGCATCGTCTACGCCCGCGGCACGGTCGCCGGCGCGAAGGTGGCGTTCGCAAGCGCACGGACGACGTACTTCCACGAGGCCGACTCCGCGCTCGGCTTCTCCGAGCTCAACGAACCGGGGTTCGTCACGAGCCCGCAGCAGTTCGAGCTCGCGGCCTCGAAGATCAGCTTCGCGTTCAACTGGGCCTACGTCGACGCCAACCACATCGCCTACTACCTCTCGGGCGCCTATCCGCAGCGCGCGACAGGCACCTCGCCCGACTTCCCGATCCTCGGCACCGGCGCATATGACTGGCAGGGCTATGACCCGCAGCTGCACACCACGTCGGTGCTGCCGTTCGAAGCGCATCCGAACGCCATCGACCCGACCTTCCTCGTGTCCTGGAACAACAAGCAGGCCCCGCAATGGTCGGCCGCCGACGACAAGTACGCGTTCGGCGCCATCTACCGGATGCAGTTGATCAGGAGCTTCATCCAGAACGATCTCGCCGCGGGGAAGAAGATGGCGGCCCCGCAGCTGGTCAGCGCGATGGACGAAGCCGCCACCCAGGACATCCGCATGGTCGCCCTCTGGCCGATCCTGAAGCAGGTGCTCGGGACGAGCTCCGAACCGCAGCTCCAGGCGGCCGTCGCAAAGCTCGACGCCTGGTACGCCGATGGCGGGCACCGGCGCGATCTCGCCAACACGAGCATCTCCAGTCCCGGCACCTACCAGGACAACGAAGCCATCACGATCATGGACGCCTGGTGGCCGAAACTGCTGGAAGCCGAGTTCCGTCAGTCGCTCGGCGGCGAAACCTTCGGCGCCCTCGAGAGCATGCTCGAATTCGGCGCGCCGTATCCCGGGTCGCAGCCATCGGCGCCGGACTTCGCCGACGGGTGGTACGGCGACGTCAGCAAGGATCTGCGTGACCTGCTCGCGGCGAATGGGCTGTCGGTGGCGCCGCGAGGGCAGTATCCGCGCCTGTACTGCGGCGTCGGCTCGCTCGAAGCCTGCCGCCAGGCGCTGCAAGGCTCGCTGCGCGAAGCGCTGTCTGTGACGCCGGCGCAGATCTATGGACACGGGGCGTGCGAAACGAACGCGCAGGCGAGCTGCTTCGACATGAATCGCTGGGTCAACGCGAGCGGCATCTCGGTGCCCCCGTTCCCGTTCCAGAACCGTCCGACCTTCCAGCAGGTCATCGAACTCACCAAAACCGTCCCGCGCTAGCGCGGGGTCGACCGAAAGGCGCCCGACGTGCACGCTCCCGGATTCGTCCCTCTTTCGCTCCATCTCACGCCTCTTTCGCTCCATCTCACGCCGCGCGCGCGTCGCGTCCTTCTCGTCGCCGTGACCGTCGCAATGTTCGCGACGGTCACGGCCAGCGCGTCCGCCCGGCCGGCCGACGGCGGGCGCCCGGTGCGAGCGAGGCTGAGCTCTCTCACGCGTCAGGTCCTTCGTGTCGGCAGCTTCAACGGCGTGGCCGGCGAATACGCCACGGTCCAGCAGGCCGTCGATGCCGCGAAACCGGGCGACTGGATCCTGATCGGTCCGGGCGACTACAAAGAGACCAGCAGCCGCGCGCCCGTCGGCGCGAAGGGCGATGACATCGCCGCAGCGTCCATCCTCATCACCACACGCAACCTCCACGTCAGGGGCATGAACCGAAACAGCGTCATGATCGACGGGACGAAGCCCGGCTCGCCGCAGTGCAGCGCGGCGGAAGCCGACCAGACGTTCGGCGCCGCCGAAGGCTCCCGCTTCGTCGGCAACAACGGCGTCGTCGTCTACAAGGCCAACGGCGTCAAGCTGCAGAACTTCTCGACCTGCAACTTCCTCGGCTCCAACCACGGCGGGGACTCGATCTGGTTCGACGGCGGCGGCGCCTCGGGCAAACAGGAACTCGGCTCGTTCTTCGGCAGTTACCTGAGCTCCACCTCGACCTACTGGGGCGGCCCCGAAAAGCCCTCCGACGAGTACGGCATCTACGTGTCGAACACGTATGGCAAAGGGTCATTCGTGCGCACCTATGCGAACGACATGTCCGACTCCGGGTACTACATCGGCGCCTGCCCGGATTGCAACGCGACGATCGACCGCGGGCACGCTCAGAACAACGACCTCGGCTACTCGGGCAGCAACTCGGGCGGCCACGTCACGATCAAGAACTCGGAATTCGACAACAACGAGGAGGGCGTCGCCACCCAGAGCCAGAACAACGACGACGCGCCGTCCCCCCAGGACGGCCTCTGTCCCGGCGGTGCCACCAACCCCAAACCGCCGCCCGGCGTCCAGCGCACGAACGTGTGCTGGGTGATGATCCACAGCCGTCTCGTCAACAACAACAACGGCGCCACCCCCACGTCGCCGAGCGCGCCCGGCCTGCTGGGCACGGGCATGTCAATCGCCGGCGGCCGCCACGACCTCGTTGTCGAAGACACCTTCGAACACAACAACGCCTGGGGCATGCTGCTCGTTCCCTACCCTGCGACCGAAAGCCCTCCGGACGTGGCCAACTGCAACGGCGGCGTCGGGTCGGGCAGCGGCGAAACCTACGTCTGCTACTTCGACGATTTCGCAAACGAGATCGCTCACAACAAATTCGCCCACAACGGCTCCTACGGCAACCCGACGAACGGTGACATCGGCGAAGTGTCGAACGCCAACACCGACGGCAACTGCTGGCACGACAACGAACTCATCGGCGGCGGAACGCCGAGCAGCTATCCGCCAGCGATCCAGACGACCCACAACGTCTGCGGACAGCCGAACAGCGGTGAATCCGCGTCGAGCGTCCTCGGGGCGCAGGCGACGTGTGACTCGCAGCTCGTCGCCCCGTGCCCGCCGGTCCCGGGCGAGGAATATCCGCGCTCGAGCGAAGTCAAACTGATGCCGCTGCCGCCGCAGCTGTCGATGTCGAACCCGTGCGCTGGGGTGCCGTCGAACCCCTGGTGCAGCGGCGGCACGGCCGTCGTCGCGCGCCTGCGCAGGCGCTGAGCGGGGGGCGCGCCGCGCGCGACGGGCTGGGCGGGCGACCCGCTCGGCGCGCCTCAGCGCTGCCGGGCGATCCAGGACTGGATCGCCCGGGATCCCGCCAGGACGGTCCCGTCGGCCAGCTTCATCGTCGGCAGCCTCGTCGTCCCGGTCGCCTCGCGGAGCTCCTCGCGCGAGCCTTTGCGCAGGAAGGGGATTGGACTGCCGTGGGCCGCGACGACCTTCTCGTAATCGATGCCGGCCGCGTGCAGCGCCTCCTGGACGCGACGGCACGGATGCATCCGCGGTCCGGCTTCGTCGCCGTGGCAGACGTAGAGAGTCGGGTTCATGTCTCCTCCTGAGCTGGCTTGGCTCGGGACACTACCGCCGCCGCGGAACCACTTTCGCGATTCGGCGCCTAGCGTGCCAGCGGCTCGCCGGGAAAGCGCACGCCGAAGCGCTCGATCAGACCGGGAACGCTGGTCGGGTCCATCTCGAGCCCGTAGCGGCTGCACATCTCGTGGAGCGCCTCGGGGTCCGCGTTGGTGACACCTCCGAGATCGACCAGCTCGGCAAAGAAGCGCTCGAACCCGGCCGGAGCGATGATCTCGAGTATCCGACACGGCTCGTCGCCGGCGTTCCAGAACGTGTGCCACTCGTCGCGGGGCTTGAGCACGAGGTCGCCTGGGCCCGCTTCGAGCACGTCATCGCCGAGCAGCGCTCCCATGCGGCCCTCCAGGACGTAGCTGTACTCGTCCTCGCTCGTGTGGCGATGCAACGGTGCTGCGAGGGCGCGGGCCGACATCGGATGTTCGACCAGGGAGAAGCCTCCATCGCTCGTGTCCCCATCGAGCATGAAGCGCACCCCGATGCTGCCGAGGAATCCGGCCTTACCGTCGTTGGGCCCGACGACCCGGCTCGCAGTGGCTCGCATTGCTCCTCCTCATTTTCATGGGACAGTGGTGTTGCGCGAACTATACAGGCGCCGGCGAGCGTGTCAATATTGATAGGACACCTATGACCGCTCAAGCTCGTCCCTATCGCATGCGGCGCCGCGCCGAGTCCCAGCAGCAGACGCGTCTGCGCATCACCGAGAGCGCCGTCGCGCTTCACGGCACACTCGGCCCGTCGCGGACGACAATGAGCGCCGTCGCCGAGCACGCGGGCGTTCGTCGCTCGACGCTATATCGCCACTTTCCCGACGAGGCCGCCCTCTTCGATGCGTGCAGCTCGCACTGGGCCGCGGCCAACCCGCCACCCGACCTCGCGGCCTGGTGTCGCGTGGCCGATCCAGACGAGCGCCTGACGCGGGCGCTGTCCGAGCTGTACCGCTTCTACGGGCGGACGCACGGCATGCTCGAGAACCTCTTTCGCGACGAGCAGGCCGTGCCGACCGTGGGCGAGCGGTTCGCTGCCTTTCGGGGCTACCTCGCCGCGGCGCCGGACATCCTGATGGAGGGGCGGGCGCTGCGGGGCGCCGCCAAGCGACGCACACGGGCCGCCGTAGGCCACGCGGTCTCCTTCTCCGTGTGGGCCTCGCTCGTTCGCGAGCAGGGACTCGATGGCGCGGACGCCGTCGGGCTCATGGTCGCGCTCGTGAGAGCCGCCGCCAGCCGCTAGCGGACGAGACCGACACAGCCGGCCTCGCGGCGCGGCGGTGAGCGGCGTCAGCTGCGAGGATGGCGCTGATGTCAGACATGTGGGACAGCGTCGCTCCTGGATGGGAGGCCAATGCCGCCTTCGTCGACGAGCATCTCGGTCTTGCCACCGCTGTGCTCCTCGATGCCGCCGCCATCGACGCCGGCGGTTCGGTCCTCGAGCTCGCATGCGGGCCCGGGGGTGCCGGGCTGGCCGCGGCAGACCGCGTCGGCCCGAGCGGGACGGTCGTGCTGTCCGACGACGCCGGCGCGATGGTCGAGGTGGCAGCCCGCCGGGCGGATGGCCGGCCACAGGTGCGAACCGCCGTGTTCGATCAGACCGACATCCAGGCGGAGGACGGGTGCTTCGACGCCGTCATCATCCGCCATGGTCTGATGTTCGTCGAGGATCCGGCCGCAGCGGTTCGCGAGGCCGCCCGTGTTCTGCGACCCGGCGGGCGTTACGCCGCGATGACGTGGGGACCGCGCGAGCAGAACCCATGGCTCGGGTTGGCCCTGGACGCCGTCGGCGAGCAGTTCGGCGTGCCCTTCCCACCGCCGAGTGTCCGCGGGCCGTTCTCGCTCGAAGACCCATCCCTGCTGGCGGCGTCCCTGCGCGACGGGGGCCTGGAAGACGTTCGCGTCGAGGCCATCGCCGCGCCGATGCGCGCGGCGGGCCTGCAGGCATGGTGGGACCAAGTCGTGGAGCTGGCCGGGCCGCTCGCACTCGCATTGGCCGCGATGGAGCCAGAGGTCCGCGAGGAGATCGCCGGGCGTGCGCTCAGCGCGGGCGCGACCGCGTCGGACCGCGAGGGCGATGACATCGTGCTCGCCGCCACGGTCCTTGTCGGTTCAGGACGCAAGCCCGGGGACTGACTCGGCGTCCTCATGCGGCCGGGCGCAGGCTCGCGAGCTCCTCTCGCCAGGCTGCGCGGGCGTACTCGATACCGGCCGGGTCGTGGAGCAGCTGTCGCTGCCAGTTGGCTGCCATTCCGAGCGCGTTGAGTCGGAAGGCCGTGGCGGCCGGGTCGACGTCGGCGCGGAGATCGCCCGCTTCGACAGCGATCTGGACGTTGTCGCCGAGGGTGGCCAGCCATTCGCTCATGACCGTTGCGACGGCATCGCGGACGGATCCCGGGCGCCCGTCCATCTCGGCCGAGGCGGCGCATAGGAAGCAGCCACCGGCGAAGACGTCGGAGGCGAGGTAGTGACACCAGGCTTCGCCGATCGCCTCCAGCCTCGGCATGCCGCTCGTGCTGGGGAGCGCGGGCGCGACGACGTGTTCGAAAAGGATCGCCCGCGCCGCGGCGACGGTCGCGAGCTGGAGCTCCTCCTTGGACCCGAACAGTGCGAACACGCTGCTCTTGTGCTGCTCGAGATCGGCGGCGAGCGCGCCGATCGTCAGGCCTTCGAGTCCGTCGCGGGACGCCATCTGGACCGACCGTGCGAGGACAGCCGTGCGGCTGCGCATACCGCGAGCCCGCCGGCCGTCGCTCGGCGGCAGGGCCGGCGCGGTGCTCCCGGTGGGCGTCCCATCGGAAGCGTGATGACGGGCCTGGGCCTGGGGCACTCGAGGAGCCTACAACATAGACGTACGATCGTCTATATTCCCGCGGCCGCCGGCGAGCAGGCCGGCGGTGTGTGGGCGGCCGATACGACGAGGAGTGAGCCAATGCCGGGACGGAGATTGGACGAGGACGATCCGCTGGATGACTTCGATCGGCGCGCCGTGACCCTCGAAGGGGTCACGAAGGTCGTCCACGTGGCGGGCAGCGGACCAGCGGTGATCGTGATGAGCGAGATGCCCGGGATCAGCCCCCATGTGGCCCGCTTCAGTCGCTGGGTGCGAGACGCGGGGTTCACGGTGTACCTTCCCTCGCTGTTCGGGCGCGACGGCGCGGTGCCGGGCGTCGAGGAGGGCGTCGCCGTCTTCCGCAAGGCCTGTGTGAGCGCCGAGTTCCGCGCGTTTGCGGCGAATGCGTCCAGCCCGGTCACCCAATGGCTCCGTTCGCTCGCGAGGCACGCCCACGGCGAGTGCCGCGGCCCGGGCGTCGGCGCGATCGGCATGTGCTTCACCGGCAACTTCGCGCTCACGATGATGCTCGAGCCGGCCATGCTCGCCCCGGTGCTCGCCGAGCCGACGCTGCCCCTCGATGATCCGGCCGGGCTGGAGATCGCCCCCGAGGAGCTCACCGCCGTCCGTGAGCGCCTCGAGCGCGAGGATCTCACCGTCATGGCGTATCGCTTCGATGGCGACCGCTTCTGCAGGGCCGAGCGCTTCGCCGCGTACTCCCAGGCGCTCGGCGAGCGCTTCGTCGGGCGGGTCCTGCCCGACAGCGCGGCCAACCCCGACACGGCGCCGTTCTTCGAGCATGTCGTCGCAGGCCCTCACAGCGTGGTGACGGCCCATCTGATCGACGAAGCGGGCCAGCCGACGATCGCGGCCCGCGACGAGATCCTGTCGTTCTTCGCTCAGAGGCTGGGTTCGCCGGTGGCTCGCGCGAGTGGATAGTCCTCGCTGCGGCGGCTCCAGATGGTTCAATGCAGGCGACCCCGCCGATCGACGAGCGGGAAAAACGACGGCGTCGTGACGCGCGTTGAGCGGCTGGGGGCATGCACGCATGGACCGAGCGACACAAGGAATCCTCGAGGTTGCCCGCGGCGTGCTCGCGGAGCTCGACATCGAGGACGTGCTCGAGCGTGTCCTGAGCGCAGCGGTCGAGCTCACTGAAGCCCGCTACGCGGCGGTCGGCGTCCTCAACGAGAGCAAGAGCGAGCTCGCGCGGTTCGTGACCCGCGGGATCGACGAGCAGGCGCGTGCTGCGATCGGAAATCTGCCGCGGGGGCGTGGTGTACTTGGCGCCTTGATCGCCGAGCCGATGCCGCTGCGCCTCGCCGACGTGGGCCAACATCCTCGGTCCTACGGGTTCCCTCACGGCCACCCGCCGATGCGCACATTCCTCGGCGTGCCCATCCTCATCGACGGCGAGGTGTTCGGGAACCTCTACCTGACCGAGAAGGCCGAGGGGGCGCAGTTCACCCAGGAGGACGAGGAAGCGGTGCTCACGCTGGCGGACTTCGCCGGCGTGGCGATCGACCACGCCCGCCGCTACACCGGGGTCCGACAGAGGCACGACGAGCTCTCCCAGACGGTCGCCGCGCTCGAGGCGACGACCCAGATCGCACGGGCCGTGGGCGGGGAGACCGACCCCGAGGTCGTGCTGCAGCTCGTCGCCAAGCGCGGTCGCGCCCTCGTCTCGGCTCGCATGCTGGTGATCGAGCTTCGTCGTGGCGGGGAGCTCGAAGTCGCCGCCGGCGCGGGCGAGCTGCCGGCGGGGCTGATCGGCAAAACCGTGCCACTCAGCGACACCGTCGCCGCGCACGCCATACGCACCCAGCGCGTCCAGCGCCTGGAGGATGAGCTCAATCGCGCCCGCTTCGAGGAGCACGGCATCGGCCAGCTCGGCGTTGAGGCGCACGGAGGCATCGTCGTTCCCCTGATCTACCGTGGCCACAGCCACGGCGTGCTGCTCGCGATCGACCGTCTGGAGCACGGGCCGAGCTTCTCTGCCGAGGACGAGATGCTGCTGCGATCGTTCGCCACGAGTGCCGCGACGGCCGTCGCCACCGCCCAGATGGTCAGCACCGAGGGCCACCGCCAGCGCCTCGCGGCGGCCGAGGCCGAGCGCCAACGCTGGGCGCGCGAGCTGCACGACGACACGCTGCAGAGCCTCAGCGCGCTGAGGATCGGCCTGTCGACCGCGCGGCGGTCGCAGGAGGGCGACAGCCTCAGCACAGCCGTCGGAAACGCGGTCGATCAGCTCGAGGAAGCGATCTCGAACCTCAGGGCGCTCATCACCGACCTGCGTCCGGCCGCCCTCGATGAGCTCGGCATCAAGGCCGCCATCGAAGCGCTCGCTGAACGGACCGCTCGCCACGACGTGGAGATCGACGTCAACGTCGAGCTCGCCTACGAGCACACGCAGCACACCCGGCTGACTGGTGAGCTCGAGACCGCCGTGTATCGGATCATCCAAGAGGCGCTCACCAACGCGATCAAGCACGGCCACGCCAAACGCGCCGTTGTCGAAGTCCGCGAACAGGGAAGCACCGTCCATCTCTCCGTCCGCGACGACGGACGAGGCTTCGATACCCAAGCCCGGAGCGACGGGTTCGGGTTGCTGGGCATGCGCGAGAGGACCACTCTCCTCGGCGGCGAGCTGCGCGTCACCTCGGCGCCGGCCTCCGGAACAACCATCAGCGCCGCCCTGCCGATCGAGCGTCGCGACGGCGCCGTGCCCGTCAGCGAAGCAGTCTCCTAGCCCGTCTCGCAGCGGTCTGCGGTCGAGCGTGCGCCGTGCTCCGCGAAGCAGTCCGCGTGAAAGCAGGGGGCGATGAGCTGCTCGGCTTCGGCCACGGGCCTGGACGTGCGCCGCGGGACTCCGTCGAGCAGGACCACCAGCGGCTCGTAGACGCCGATCACCTCGTCGCAGAGGCGACACCGCATGCTCTGAGCGAGTCCGACCAGGTCGCTCATGTCCCGAGCAACCCGCAGCGCAGGGCGTAGGCGACGAGCTGGGCGCGCGTCCTCAGCTCGAGCTTGCGACAGATGTGCGCTCGATGCGTCTCGATCGTCCGCGGACTCAGCGCGAGGAGCGCGGCGATCTCGGCGCTCGTGTGGCCCAGGGCGATCAGGCGCAGCACGTCGGTCTCTCGTGGGCTGAGGCGAACGCGTACGCGAGCCCGCCGCGCGCTCGCCAGCCGCGAGGCGATCGGCTCGCTCACATACTCTCCGCCTCGGGCCGCGGCCAGCACGGCGCTCGCCAGCTCCTCGTCCGCGCGATCCTTCAGCACATAGCCACTCGCTCCGGCTCCCAACGTGGCGAGGGCGAACGCCGGAGAGTGCTCCATGGTCACGACGATGATGTGCGTCCCGGGTAGGCGGCGCCGCAGATCTTCGACCGTCGCGATGCTCGAGCCATGGATCATGTGGAGGTCCAGCACCAGTACGTCCGGGTGCTGACAGAACACGTGCTCGCGCGCGTTTGCAAGATCGCCCGCCTCGGCGGTCACCGTGATCTCGGTTGCGTCCTCCAGGACCGCTCGGAGGCTGCCCCGCATGAGGGCGTGCTCCTCTGCGATCACGACCGTGATCTCACTCCCTGCGGTCGGGCGGTCTTCGTCGGCGACGGCGGTCAGGTGGCGCATCGAGCTCATACCCCCACGCTACGCCGGCCCCGGCATCGCTGAGAACCGCAAAAAGGCGCCGTCGTGGTGCGGTAAACGACTGATCCGGCTCGCCACGCGGCTAGCGCTCGGTAACCGTCGCCTCGATCGTCGCGGCGTGCCCGGCCTCCGCAGCCCGGCGCGGCAGCACGAGCACAGGGCAGTGCGCCGAGCGCATCACCGGCGCCGAGACGCTTCCCAGCAGGACGTGACGCAGCGGCCCATAGCCGCGCGAGCCGAGGATCAGGAGATCCAGCTCTCTCGAGGCGTCCAGCAGCAGTCGGCAGGCGTCGCCACGGCCAACCTGCAAATCCGGTGTGGAGTCGCCGACCTCGAGATCCGCGGCGACGCTCTCCAGGCGTGCCTTGGTGCCCTGGAATAGCTCGTCCTCGACCGTCGAGACGGAGGTCACGAGCGACGCGTATCCGCCCAGGGTCGCGCTCAGCCCCGCTGCCGCAATGATCCGCAGACGCGCGCGCGTCAGCCGGGCCAGCTCGCAGCCGAGCGCGATCGCGGCTCGCCCCTCCACGCTGTCGGCAAACCCGACACCAATCTCCTTCATCACGGCCGCCGTGCGATCGGCGTAGCCGTCAGGCGCGACCGCGACGGCGCACGGCGCCCCGTGAACCATCCGCTCCATCAGGCTGATGTGCTGGCGCTCCGGGCGCTCGGGCACCGCGCCCATCACGATGAGGTCGGCCGCTTCGTATGAGGCGAGCTCGTGCAGGGCGCGGATCGGCCATGACGCGTTGCTCCAGTGGAAGATCGCGGCCGCGAGCACCGGATCGTCGCCGCGCATCGCTTCGAGCTCATCGCGCGCCGCGGCCTCCGCCGAATCGCTACCGGCCGACGCGAGCAGCGGGTGGTAGGGGTAGACCACCGTCATCTCGGCCCCTCCGAGCGCCGCCATCTGGCAGGCCAGCGCCACACCATCACGCCCGGCGCGGTCGCCCGCGTAGCCCACGACGATCTTCTTGAACATGGCGAGACCATATGGTTTCCGCCGCTCGTGGCTCGATCCTTCGCCCATGGCATCGCGAGCTTCCTCCGCAGGCGCGCCGCCGATAGCCACCGACGGGCTGTCAAAGCGCTACGGAGACACCGTCGCGTTGGCCGACCTCGACCTCACGGTCAATGCCGGCGAGGTCTACGGCTATCTCGGCCCCAACGGCGCGGGCAAGACCACGACGATCCGCCTGCTGCTCGGCCTGCACCGCCCCAGCGCCGGGCGTGCCTCGCTGTTCGGCGTCGACGCCTGGGGTGAACCGGTGCGCGCTCACGGGCGGGTCGCCTACGTCGCCGGAGAGCCGTTCCTGTGGCCGTCGCTGACCGGCGACGAGACGCTCGAGCTCCTCGCCCGCCTTCGTGGCGGCGCCGACGTCGCCTATCGCGAGCTCCTCGTCGAGCGCTTTCGGCTCGACACGGCAAAGAAGGTCCGGACGCTGTCGAAGGGCAACCGACAGAAGGTGCAGCTGATCGCGGCGTTCGCGAGCCGCGCCGGGCTGCTGCTGCTCGACGAGCCGACCGCGGGCCTCGACCCGCTGATGGAGGTCGCCTTCCGTCAGACCGTCGTCGAAGCCAAGCAACGAGGACAGGCTGTGTTCCTGTCCTCGCACATCCTGAGCGAGGTCGAGGCGCTCTGCGACCGTGTCGGCATCCTGCGGGACGGGAGGCTCGTCGATGAGGGCACGCTGTCAGAGCTTCGACATCTCGGCGCCCAGACGATCGAGGTGACCTTCGACGGTCCGCCTCCGAGCCTCGACGGCATCCCCGGCGCTCATGTGACCAGAGCGGGCGCCCATGGTCTGCACATCGAGGCCAGCGGCAGCCTGCGGCCGTTGCTGGCTGCGCTCGCCGCGCAACCCGTGGTCGCGCTGAGGAGCCGCGAGCCGTCGCTGGAGGAGATCTTCCTGCACCACTACGACGGCTCGCAGGCCGGTGTCGGCAGCTAGCCCGGCGTCGGAGGCGACCCCGCCGATCGCGACGATGGGCGCCCCTCGAGAGGCCGTGCGGGCGCTGGTCAGCCGCAGCGTGCGCGACGCTCGAACGCGCGCGATCGGGTTCGGCAGCCTGTTCGCCGTCTACTCCTACATCCAGCCGGTCGGCTACGCCCACGCCTATCCGACGCTCGCGAGCCGCGTCGACTTCGCGCGCAGCTTCGCCAACAACGATGCACTGCGGCTGTTCTACGGCTACCCGTTCAGGCCGCTCACAGTGAGCGGCTACACGGCGTGGCGGGTGGGGGGGACGTTCGCGATCCTGGCAGCGGTCTTCGGCGTGCTCGGCGCCGTGCGCTCGCTGCGCGGCGAGGAGGACAGCGGTCGCACGGAGCTGGTCCTGTCCGGCATGGTCGGACGGCACACCGAGTTCCTCTCGGCGATGGCCGCGGCCGCGGCCGGCGCTCTGATCCTGTGGCTCGCGGAGCTCGCCGGTTTCCTCGCCGCCGGGTTGCCGACGGCCGGCTCGGCATACCTGGCCCTGGCGACGGCGTCGGTGGTGCCCGTGTACGTCGGCGTTGGCGCTCTCGCGAGCCAGCTCGCGCCGACCCGCCGCATCGCGCTCGAGCTCGGCACCGCGGTCGTGGGCCTGTCGCTGCTGCTGAGCGTGTTCGCCGACACCTCGCCCGGCGCTGCCTGGCTGCGCTGGGCTACGCCGCTCGGGTGGGCCGAGGAGCTGCGCCCCTTCGCGACGCCTCGGCCGCTGGTCCTGGCGCTCCCCGTCGCGGTGAGCGCGCTGGTGGTCCTGATCGCCGCGCGGCTCGCGGGAGAGCGTGACATCGGGACGGGCCTGCTTTCCGGTCGCGACACGGCCGAGCCCAGGCTGAGGCTGCTCTCCTCGCCGATCGCCCAGGCTCTGCGCCTCGAGCGCGCCAGCCTGATCGTGTGGGCGGGCAGCGTCGGCGCTTTCGCGTTCATCCTAGGCACGGTCTCCACGAGTGTCTCCTCAGCCGGGATCTCGAGCAGCGTGCGACGCGAGATCGCCAAGCTCGGCGCCGGCTCGATCGAGACGCCGAGCGGCTATCTCGCGTTTGTCTTCATCTTCTTCGTCCTCGCCGTCAGCCTGTTCGGATGCGCGCAGATCGCCGCCGCACGCCGCGAGGAAGCCGAGGGACGGCTCGAGACCCTGCTCTGCATGCCCCTGGGCCGCCGTCGATGGCTCGCCGGCCGCCTGCTGCTGGCGAGCTGCGCCGCCGCGGCGATCTCTGGGATCGCCGGACTGCTCGCGTGGGCGGGCGCGGCCTCGCAGGGAGCGGGCATGTCGCTGCCGCGGATGCTCGAGGCCGGCGCGAACTGCCTGCCCGTCGCGCTTCTATTCCTGGGCCTCGCCGCGCTCGCCTACGCAGCTGTGCCGCGAGCGAGCGCAGGGATCGCCTACGGCCTCGTCACCGTCGCCTTCCTGTGGCAGCTGACCGCCTCGGTGCTCAACGCTCCCAGGTGGCTCGTCGACGTCACGCCGTTCGCACACGTCGGGCTCGTGCCCGTGCAGTCGTTTCGCGCCACCGCGGCCATCGTCATGCTGATCATCGCGGCCCTCAGCGTCCTCGCCGCCATCTCGATCTTCGAGCGGCGCGATCTGATCGGCGAGTAGGAGCGCGTACGGCTGCACGCCGATCTGACCGTCGGCCTAGGATCGGCCGGCCCTCCCGGCGCGGGGCGCGGCTCAGCGCTCGCTGCGCGTCGGGAGGACCCCCTGTCGGCCGAGGTCGAGGGCGACGGCGAGGATCAGGGTCGCCGCCCACGTATTGACGGGATTGAAGATCAAGGGCTCGTGCCGGCCGATGCTGTTGGCGATCAGCCAGACCACGAACCAGATCAGGGTCATCGCAGGCCCATCCCTAGAAGAACCCGAGCGGCTCCGGGTCGTAGCTGACCAGGAGGCACTTGGTCTGGGTGTAGTGGTCGAGCATCATCCGGTGGTTCTCACGCCCGACGCCCGATGACTTGTAGCCGCCGAAGGCGGCCGCGGCGGGGTAGAGGTGGTAGCAGTTGGTCCACACGCGCCCGGCCTTGATGGCGCGCCCCATGCGGAAGGCACGACTACCGTCGCGCGTCCAGACGCCCGCGCCCAGCCCGTACACCGTGTCGTTGGCGATCTCCAGCGCCTCGGCCTCGTCGCGGAAGGTCGTCACTGCGAGCACCGGGCCGAAGATCTCCTCCTGGAAGATCCGCATGTCGTTGGTGCCCTTCAGGACGGTCGGTTCGAAGTAGAAGCCATCCTCGAGCTCGCCGTCCATATCGGCCCGGTGGCCGCCGATCAAGAGCTCGGCCCCTTCGTCAAGCCCGATCTGCACATAGCTCTCGATCTTCTCGAGCTGAGCTTTTGAGACCTGCGGTCCGATCTGGGTGGAGGGGTCCAGTGGGTTGCCCTGGCGGATCGCGCGAATGCGCTCCAGGGCACGGCCCATGAACTCCTCGTAGATCGACTCCTGGATCAGCGCCCGTGAGGGGCACGTGCAGACCTCGCCCTTGTTGAACGCGTACAGCACGAGGCCCTCGATCGCCTTGTCCAGCAGCTGATCGTCCGCGTCGAGAACATCGGCGAAGAAGATGTTCGGCGACTTGCCGCCGAGCTCGGTCGTCGAGGGGATCAGGTTCTCGGCGGCGTAGCCCATGATCAGCCGACCGGTCACGGTCTCGCCGGTGAACGCGATCTTCGCGATCCGCTTGCTCGAGCCGAGTGCGCGGCCGACCTCGGAACCGGAGCCGTTGACGATGTTGATGACCCCTGCCGGGACGACGTCTTCGATCACCTCGGCGAGCTTCAGCAGCGACCACGGCGTTGGGCTTGCGGGCTTGATCACCGTGCAGTTGCCGCCGGCGAGCGCGGGCGCGATCTTCCAAGCCGCCATCAGCAGTGGGAAGTTGAACGGAATGATCTGTCCGACGACGCCCAGCGGCTCGCGGAAGTGGTAGGCGTAGGTCTGCTCGTCGATCTCCGAGATCGAGCCCTCCTCGGCGCGCACGGCGCCGGCGAAGTAGCGGAAGTGGTCGATCGCCAGGGGCAGGTCGGCGCCGAGTGTCTCGCGGACCGGCTTGCCGTTCTCCCAGCTCTCGGCGATCGCGAGCATCTGCAGGTTCTCCTGCATCGCGTCGGCGATGGCATCGAGCACCGCCGCGCGTTCCGCCGGCGAACGCCGGCCCCAGGCGTCCTTCGCGGCATGCGCGGCGTCGAGCGCGAGCTCGACATCCTCAGCCGTGGAGTCGGCCACCTCGCAGAACGCCTCGGCGGTCGCGGGAGAGAGGTTCTCGCGGTAGCTTCCGGCGCGTGGAGCGACCCACTCACCGCCGATGAAGTTCTCGTAGCGCGTCTTGCACTCGACGACGCTGTCCGGCTGGCCGGGCGCCGCGAACACGGTGGGGGTGTCGACTGCAACTGCCATGAGAGTTCTCCTTGTCGGTCGCGATAGCGGGGATGGGTGAGGCGGTTGACTTCGATTCACGCCGTGGCGGGCACGCTCGAGCGCCTTGCGGTCGAGCTCGGCACATCGGCCATGCGAAAGACCATCCGCGGGGCCGGCGCGCTGCCGTCGAGCACCTGCTCGATCGCCTCGTTCACGTCGTCGATCTCGCGCTCGACGCGCTCGACCTGCGTGCGCCCGCGGCGGTGCAGCTCGAAGACCTCCTCGAGGTCGTGGTGCGTGCCGACGATCGAGCCCTTGACCGTCAGGCCCCCGAGCACGGTCTGGAAGATCGGCAGCCTCATCTCGTTGTGGGCCGGCAGCCCGACGCAGACCAGCGTCCCGCCACGTGCCAGCGACCCCAGGGCCTGCTCGAAGGCGGAGGGCGTAACGGCGGTCGAGATCGCCTGGTCGGCGCCGCCGAGCGCCTGGATCGCCGCGACAGGGTCCTGCTCGCCGACGTGGACCACGTGCTCCGCGCCGAGCGCGCGTGCCGTCTCGAGTCGCTCCTCGTTGATGTCCACCGCCACGACGGCGGCGCCCGTCGTCCGCGCGTACTGGATCGCCAGATGCCCGAGGCCACCGGCGCCAAACACGGCTACGAGGCCCGCCGAGGAGGCGCCGGAGACCTTCACGGCCTTGTACGTCGTGACGCCCGCGCACGTCAGCGGCGCGGCGTCGAGCGGGTCGACGTCATCGGGAACACGCACGACGTGCCGGGCGTAGCCGACGGCGTACTCGGCAAAGCCGCCGTTCATGCCATAGCCGGTGTTGATCTGCGATTCGCAGAGCGTCTCGGCGCCGGAGTTGCAATAGCGGCAGTCGCCGCAGGCGTAGCCGAGCCATGGGAGCGCGACACGCATGCCGGCCTCGAGACCGTGGGAGTTCCCGGAGCCGACGCGCTCGATGATGCCGACGCCCTCGTGGCCCGGGATGAACGGGGGTGCCGGCTTCACCGGCCACTCGCCGCGCGCGGCATGGATGTCGGTGTGGCATAGCCCGCAGGCCTCGATCCGGACGAGCACCTGCTCGGGCCCTGCCACCGGTATCGGGACGTCCTCGATCGAGAGCGGCTGGTCGAAGCTGTGGACAATCGCGGCCTTCATCGCTGGCTCCTCGGGTAGCTCGGGTAGTGACGTCCAAGATCGCATCGCGTCGAGGCCGCGCCATCCGCGAAGCTCCGTCTGCCCGATCGGTAGTCGCCACGGAGCCCAGCCGGTAGCGTTCAAGCGATGCCCGACAGCAGCGACCCCCAGGAGGACGGCGATATGCCATCGGCTCAGCCGATCCGCATCGTGCTCGCCGACGACCACGCCGTGGTGCGCACCGGCCTACGGCTGCTGCTCGACAGCGAGGAGGGCTTCGAGGTCGTCGCGGAGGCGAGCGACGTCGACGCCGCC
>OUNO010000002.1_pt1 | contig 48613 bp, 41 predicted proteins | sample 1779811 | NCBI WGS metagenome assembly OUNO01 (sample SAMEA3914804, study PRJEB12502) | metagenome | biome: forest; material: soil | place: Canada | collected 2010-06-25 | depth 0.3 m
GGGACTTCCGTTCAAATTAGACTTCCCAATAGGCCCGCTCCTGATTGGTTTGCATCTAAGTTAGTCATTTCAAAAGACGGAAAAATTGTGGCGTTTGATGACGATCAATCGATTCATCAGATTTGGCGCGGAAGGTTTGAGTCTATTCGGGCTTCAGAGCAAGGAGTAAGTCTTGTTCACGCAACAAAACCAAATGACTTTAGAAAAATATACGGTGAAAGTATTTTTGACTTAGATAACACCTTGTTTTTAGTCGACTACGAAATTTTGGGACATCCTGAATCAGGGTTAGATTTAATCGAAGAGTTGGGAATTTCTGCACATTCAGTTCTAGTGACCAGTCGATACGAAGAAGAGCATATTAGGTCTCGCTGCGAGAGGTTGAAGGTGCGATTGCTTCCAAAAACCATGTCGGGATTTATACCGATCGAAATAGGTCCTGTTTCAACGACTGAGCATGTATAGCCCTTTATGAGTTCGGTCTTCAGAGGTTGTTAAATATCAGGTCTTTTTTGTTTGGTGGCTTTTGCTTGCGAAAAGTTCTGATGCACTCCCTATTTCGGACCAGTCTAATTTTTCGAGATCGTGTTTTCCTCCATCGAATCTCTCTAAGTCGAATTTCTTGTAGTCATCAGCCTTGTATTGAGGAAGAAGTGTCGACGTAAGAACTGCGGGGAGTGAAAAACTGGTATGCATACCCTTCAGTATGTTCGAGGAGAGAAAATCTGTTTTTAACGAGATCAATAATCAATGGAACATTGTCGCCCTAGAGAGCGCTAAGCGGAGATGTTGTCAGTAAAAGATAGTTACCCAAAAATTGTGGATGAGCATTTTGTTGAAGGAAGGGCGTACATCTTTAATCTTCAGGCGTATGGTTGGGTTTTCAGGAGATCTAAAAGTACGGCATCTCCGATGTAACCCCCCCCCCATCCTCGATTCGGTTACATCGTCATAAATAAGTGCAAGCCTTCCGCCGGGGGATTGTTCTGAAAAGACAATGCACCCTTGTTTTTTACTCGCGAGGAAGTTTTGACAAAATGGCTCAAAGTTCCATTTTGCCAGTTTCGAGTCCGAAGTTTTCTAGTTGTTCTTAGTGTTTGCTTGGGAAGAGAGCCTAAATGCGTTTCCTATTTCACTTAGCGGAAACCATTTCAACTTATCGAGTTTATACGGGGTTATTTTATTTGAGGAAGTTTTCCAGAAAATATTTCTGGATTTTCCAGCGCGCTAAACGGAAACCACTCCAGTTTATCGAGTTCATATTTACGCCCATCAAGCTTATTGAAGTCGTATCTTTTATAAAGATCCACTTTGTATTCAGGCTTTTGAATTGAGGTGATGATATTCGGAGAAGTATAAACAAATTGAAATGCATATCCATGACAATGGTCAAGAAATGAGAAAAGGTTTCTTTCCAGATCAATAATGAAAGGAATGTATCCATTCCATAGAGTGTAACCAGAGCTTGTTATTGCTAAAAGATAGTTCCCAAAAAAGTGCTTGTGACTGCCTGAGTAGTCTACTTCCATACCGGGTATCTTCAGCCGTACTTTGGGGTCACTTGCGGACTCCAAAAGTATCAGGTTTCCTCCTAGGCCGCCCATTGAGTACTCATGTACTTTTTCGTAGACGATGGCAAACCGTTCGTCTGGTGATTGCTCTGAGAAGATCGTGCCTCGATGGTTGGCTTCATTTAGCAGTCGTTTGCAAAATGAAGCCAAGTTCCATTTTTCTAGGTTTCGGTCTTGGATTGTAAAACTCTTTTCCATTGGAATCATAGTAGCTCCTTTATTACCATTGATAGGGAGTGCCCCATTTGAATTTTTCAAAATCTGAAATATCTTTACCTGGGAGCTGAATCTGAGTTCCGCCACCATTTGTTCCCCAGTCTTGCCTTGGACCTGCTTGGGAAATTGAAAAACTTTCACCTTCGAGGTTTATGTCTCTCCAGAAGTTTTGGGTATTTGTGGGAGGAATTGAATATTGATCTGCAAAAACAGCCTTTTCAATCTGATTAGGAAGCTGCATTTCAACAAAGCCTCCGACAGGAGATTGTTTTGCCCCATATCCCCGGTATGCCGTCAAGGGGCCTGAGTTTTTCACCTGGATAACTTTTGTCCCAGGCATTACGTGTGCTTTCCAATCCGGAATGGTTGCTATTGCTGTTTGATTTACCTCTTCTGCAGTCACGATCTCAATCTCCTCTGCTCCATGAAGCGCAACTCCAATTTTTTCGGCGATTTTAGGATCACCTTTTAAAAAGAGTTCTACCATTTCAGGAGCTTCATCTGCAATACGGGTCAATCCGCTCACAGCAGTTTCGCTGAGATCGGACTGCTGCAACTGTTTAATGAGGGCACGAAGTGCCACACTTTTGTTGCCCACGGGTTCGAGCACATTGATTAAGGCTGCGACCCCAAAAAGGGTCGCTTCAAAGGTCCCAGTCGGATTTCCAAAAACATCCTTTTGTCTGGTGATTGCAGATAGAAGGTTCGCGCCGTTCATCAAGATTCCGCCAAACATATTGAGGGAGAAATCACTAACAGCCTTCAAATCTTGCAGATCGGATTTCACAGCATCGGCAAATGCATTTGCGTTTTTAGAGGGCCCATTGGGTAGAGATGTGCTGGCTTGGTTCCATGCCTGGTTGGCTTGAGATGCATTCTGGACTGGATTTGTTCCCGCAGGGCCCGTGGTCTGTGAGGCGCCACCGTTTCCGGGGCCACCTCCACCGTCGTGTGTGCCACTTGGATCAACCCATGTTCCTCCCGTCGAAGGGGGAGTGACGTGACCGGGCCCATGTGGTTCAGGATCCGGAGTTACGGTAATTGTTTCGTCCGGTGGTCCCAATCCGAGCCCGATGCCATTTCCGGCACCAATTCCATTTCCAGCACCGAGACCAGGACCGGGACCGGATTCACAATCTTCCAAATTGTATGCGCCGGGTATTTTAATTGGGTTGGAGAGGCAGCGGAACCAGTTTCCGCCACCCTCCCCCATGGGCACATAGATTTTGGCCGCTTGAGCAGTTGTCTTGGTTTGTTTTGCCAATAGGGGACTCAAGCTACTTGCCATCGAAGAAATATCGGCGCGAGCTCTGTTATCGATATAGATCAGTGCCGCGGTTTGTCCTTTTGTGGTAGCGCTCGCTGCGAGGTACCGAGTGACTTGAGATGTGAACCAGATATAACCATTTAAAATGTTTTGGGCGCGCTCAAGGTCATTGCTATTTATTGCGGCGATCTCGGCGTTCTTAATTTGGTCCTGTGTTCCCTGAAGGAATGAGACCATTTTTTGAAGGTTTGAAGGATCATCTGGTTGATTTTGTTTTGAGAGCTGCAAATGCAAGGAAATGATTTGTTCGATGTTTTGTTCGGCCGTGATTCTGCGGGCTGAAACATTCTGAGTCATATTTAAGGCGGTGGAAGCTAGGGCTTGCATCTGAGTCTTGGCTTGGGCAATCACTGCGGGGCTGTTTGCCGCCAGATTCGGATCCGAGATTAGAAGCGAATCGCCCACGTTTCCCAAGAGCAGTAGTTGGGCAAGGAGATAGTCCATGTTCGTCCGTTCGGTGATCCATGCGTCGAGATAGGCATTTAGATCGGTGTCGCTTCCCGGAGTGTTGAGGGCTCGATTGGGGTCGGGGAGGTTTACAAGAGCCGCTTGGATCGTTCGCGCTTTCTGTGTGGCCAGATCGAATCGTGCCGCCAAGTCGTTCGTTTGAGCGAACAAACGAGCGGGCAGTGAAAGAAGGCACAAGAAAATGGGGGCGAGTACTCTCAAGACGCGGACTTTGGATCGGATTTGTATTTGCATGTTCAACACCACTTTCGCCAGCTTGATGAGCAAGAGCGGTGCCGACGAGTGGGGGAGTTGGTCTTGGAAAAATCCTTTTAAATCTGAATGGTTGGATTGTGACGGCGCGAGCTGGAATTCAAGTTGTGGGGATAACCCCACAGTGCTTGTAGTGAAAAACCATCGTTTCGATCACGGGCAATTGCTAAACGTCCAAATCGGATCTCCCGAATTCCCATCCAAAAACCCAAGCGTCCGAATCGCCGCATCCTGCACATTCCGACTCGCAAGCGCAAGATTCGCTAAAAACTGCGCTTCAATACTTTCGTGATGATCAATAAAGTCCGTAACCGCCTTTAGAGCGATAAACGGAACCTTCTTCTTGTCCGCAATCCACGCAATCGCGGCCCCTTCCATTTCCTTCAGGTCTGCAAAGTGGCTCTTCAAAATCTCTTCATCACGCGCGCACATCTCAAGCGAGCTCCCGGAACTTAGTTTGGAAGTCTTCACCCCGAGTACTGTCTTAAGATTCGAAAAGTCCGCTACCGGATGGTTTCCTTCCTGCGATTCAAAATAGCCCGGAAGCGGAACCCGACGGTCGTGGAAACGGATTGGCCCCTCGACCAGCGTCACTTCACCCAGGGCGAAGCCTGACTGGGTGAACGCGCCTGCGGTTCCGAAGTTTAAAAGCAGTTTGGGTCTGAACCTATTGATAAGAAGGGTGGTGCACACTGCTGCTGCTTCGAGTCCGATTTGTTCGGCGTTGTGGCGAATGTCGGTCCCCTGTAGGAAGAGTCTGACTTCGAGGTTTTGCCCGTAGAAACCGTGGAACTGTCGGAAGCCGAGTTCCTCATCCAGCTTCTCAACTTCCTTAAGCCCGAGCTTCTCGGCAAAGCCCAGTCCTTCTTCCTTCATTGCCACTTGTACACACACCAGAGTTTTCATTTGAATCCATCTTAGGACAGTTTTTCGATGCTGTCTTGATATTGGAATGAGTCTCCGGACCGACTAACGCCTGAACCATGGAAAATGACGCACCACTGGAAAATGTTTTTGCCCGTGACGGATCAAAGTTTTCAAATGATAATCAGAGGGATGACCTCAACTGAGTCCGAATATTTTCGTTATTCGGAAGTCCTTCGCGGACAAAATACGCCACTGGCCTTCGTGGACCTCGAGCGCTTTGATAAAAACGCACGTGAAATTTTGCGTCGAGCGAAAGGGATGCCGATTCGGGTCGCATCGAAATCGATTCGTTCAATTGCGCTGATCAAGCGCCTTCTTCAAATGCCCGGATATCAGGGCGTACTCGGGTACAGTGGATGGGAAGCGATTCACCTTTCAAGATCGGGCATCAAGGATGTCGTGGTCGCGTATCCGGTTATTCAGGAAAAAGAAATTCAAGCCGTAGCGGAAGAAAACAAAAAAGGAAGTTCGATCGTCCTCATGGTGGACCGGATTGAACACCTTGAAAACATCGCAAAAGCGGTCCGTTTGCTTTCGCTCAAAATGCAGATTGCGATCGACCTTGATGTTTCCAGTCGCTGGCCGATGCTTCACTTTGGAGTGAGACGCTCTTCGATTTTTAATGAAAAGACTCTGGGTCTCTTCCTGCAGGAACTGAAGAAACATCCCGAGCTCGAACTCGTAGGAATGATGGGTTATGAAGCCCAGATTGCGGGAGTTCAGGACAGTGGTCCACTCATGCGTTTTCTGAAAAAACTCGCGATCCCTTCGATTACAAAATCAAGGCAGGCCCTTGTCGCTCAGGTGAAGGCAGGCGGACACACGCTTCGTTTCGTAAATGGAGGCGGGACGGGGAGTATCGAGTCCACGCGTCTCGATTCTTCGGTTACCGAACTTGCCGTGGGAAGTGGCTTTTACAGCCCGACACTCTTTGAAGGCTACGATCAATTTCATCATGATGCTTCCGCGTTCTATGCGCTCTCCGTAACCCGGAAGCCTGCGGAAGATATCGCGACTTGTTTTTCGGGTGGTTATATCGCTTCAGGATCAGTCGGCAAAGTGAAGGAACCGAAACCGGTTCTGCCTGCGGGACTATCGCTTCTTACCCATGAGGGGGCCGGTGAAGTGCAGACTCCGGTTCAAGGTCTCAGTGCGCGCAATCTCAAGATCGGAGATCTTGTGTTTTTCCGTCACGCGAAGGCGGGAGAATTGTGCGAACGATTTAATCAACTGCATCTCATTTCAGGCGACCGGATTCTGGATTCGGTCCCAACGTACCGTGGAGAAGGATGTAATTTCGGATGACTCAATTTCGGAACTGGTCGGGATCAGTCGAGTTTTCACCTAAAAGAATCGAGCAACCATCGAGCGAAGCCGAGCTTCAAGCGCTGATTGCGGAGTGTTCAAAATCACAGACCCCGGTCAGGGTGGTGGGTAGCGGTCATTCGTTTACGAAAGTGGTCGAAACTGAAGGAGTGCTTGTTTCTCTGGATAACCTTCAGGGGATTCTGGGCGTAGACGACAAAGGCTTTGCTGAAGTCTGGGGCGGAACCAAACTCTGGCGCATGAACGAACTTCTCGCACAGAAGAAGCGCGGTCCTGAGAACCTCGGAGACATCGACCGTCAGTCCATTGCGGGAACAGTCAGCACCGGGACTCACGGAACGGGAGCAACTCTTGGATCCGTTGCAACCCAGCTTCGCGAACTGACTCTGGTCACCGCGAACGGACAACTTCTGACCTGCTCTCCGGAACAAAATCCTGAGACCTTTAAAGCGGCGCAGGTTTCTCTCGGTTCACTCGGAGTGATCAGCCGGGTGAAGCTCATGACCCTTCCGGCTTATAAAATGAAGTTGGTTGCCCGTAAAGAGGTGCTCGAAGACCTCTTGAATGACTTGCCTGCAAGGGTGAGCGGGAACCGCCACATGGAGTTCTTCACCTTCCCGTACTCGAAGTATGTACAGGCTAAATACTCGAATTTTACAGATGAACCGGCGCAGAAACGCGGCTTCAAGGATTACTTCAACGACGTCGTCATGGAGAACCTTGCGTTCATGCTTCTAAGCGTGATCAGCAGATGGGTCCCGGGCACGACCAAAGCAGTTTCGCAGATTTGCGGCGCCGCGATTGGCGATGCGACGAAGGTCAATTGGGCTCACGAAGCCTATGCCACTCCCCGGATGGTGAAATTCCAGGAGATGGAATTCAGTTTTCCGCGAGAACAGATGGCGGATGTGGTTCGCGAGATCCGCGAAATGATCGAGAAGAAAAATGTACGCGTGCATTTTCCGCTCGAGTGCCGCTTCGTGAAGGGTGATGACATCTGGCTTTCTCCTGCCTATGGAAGAGACTCGGCCTATATTGCCGTACACATGTACAAAGGCATGGAGTACAAACCGTACTTCGAAGCAGTTCAGAGCATTTTTAGAAATCACCAAGGCCGTCCGCACTGGGGCAAGATGCATTTCATGACAGCAAAAGAGTTGCGCCCGCTTTATCCGATGTGGGATCGCTTCCAGGAAGTGCGAAAACAGCTCGATCCGAAGGGCGTTTTCATGAGTGAGTATTTGAAAAAGCTTTTCGTTGAATCTTGAATTCCAAGCCTGAAAACAAGCCTTCCTAAGGGAAGGGTGTTTTGAATAATTCTTTTAAAAACGCGCTTTCCTTCCAGACGGTTTGAGTGTCCATTTCTACACATTTTTTATAGATTCACTTTCAGCTAAAATGATAGTTAATGGGGGACGCGGGGTTTTCTCGGCATAAAAATAATCTGGGGAACGGCTTGGGATTGGCCGTCACTTTGATTCTGGGTGGATGCGGATTGAACACGCTCCATATGGAAATGCCGTCCTTTTCAGTGGCTCGAGTGCACATCCTTTCTTCTGCTCCGGTTCCGACGGTAACTCCGTCGCCGACCCCTTCGAATCTTGGCATTTCCCCCGATACGCTTTCTTTTGGGATGGTCGTAGCTGGTTCAGCTTCCAGCGCAACGACATTTACTTTCACGAATAGCGGATCCGATGACTTCACCGGTTGCAGTGTCGCGCTGTCAGATTCTACGGATTTTAGTTTCACCGGCGATTGCTCCACCATTTCCGCGAGCAGTACTTGTACGGTTGATGTGACGGCGAGCCCCCAGTCTGTTGGTATTTTCAGGACTTCCATTTCCGTTGGCTGTGCCGGCGGAGTCATGAAAAGCAGTTCCGGGAACGGGATTCTCGTGTATACGGGTGGAGTGTTCCGATATCCCGCAACCACGGTCGAAATGCTGATCGGTCAGGCCACAACTCCGCTCACCCCGTTTGATGTGAACAGCGGGCAGTCTGGTTACCCATTCACCTTGAGCGCTTCACCGGCTCTTCCGGCCGGAATATCTTTCGATTCAAACACCGGGAAGTTTTCGGGAACCCCCACGACGAGCTCTTCCGGAACCTATCAGGTTTGTTCGGGAAGTGTAGCCACTTGCCAGATGGTTACCCTCAAAGTGCTCAACGAGACGGTGATTCCCGGGCCTCTCACCGTTAACGCTGCTCTGTGCAGCAGTGTTCTTGGAACTGGAACCAGTGCGGATCCGATTGTTCTGAATACAGTTGGCGATGTTGACAGTTGTGTCCGGAATTATCCTGGTCGCGCGTTTCAACTAAATGCGGAACTGGATTTTTCAAGTGTGGTCTTCGAGCCGCTGCCCGCGTTTACAGGGATTTTTGATGGTCAAAATCATACAATCAGTAACTGGACGTATAATGAAGTTTCGGCGGGCACGTATGGTTCATATGGGTTTTTCCAGGTTCTCGATCATGGTTCCGTCGTGAAAAATCTGAAAATGAACAACATTTCGGTTACCAATCAGGCCGAAGATTCAGCCGGTGCGCTGGCTGGAGCACTTTCGGGAGGAATCATTCATGATATCACCCTTTCGAATATATCGATTTCGGCTGGTTCGGTGGTTGGAGCGCTGGTTGGTATGATTTCTGCGCCTGCCTCTTCACCTTCGTACAATGGTTATGTGGATCTTATTCAGGCAAGCAATATCACCATCACCTCGAATTCTGGATGGAGTCATAGCGGATTTGTGGTGGGTTTAACCACCCAGGTTCCGTTCCGGATTTCTCGTGTTCATGTCACGGGGACCAATGCCTTCACGACCAACGGGAATGACATGGCTGGAATCATCGGCGGAAATTATGCATGGGAATGGCCGCAGCTGAATGGAAACGTATGGATCGATCAGTGCAGCGCGATCAATGCGAGCTTGAATAGTGGCGCCTTTGCAGGCGGAATCATCGGGCATGCGGAAGGAGGAGATGTGATCACCAACTCCTTTAACAATCTCGTAATGAGTGGCGCCTACGGGCAAGGTGGTTTCATCGGGTGGGCGGCGGATAATGGAAATCTTGATCCGATTTTCATCGTGAATTCCTACTTTTCAGGTGCGACTACAGGATCCGACGCGGCGGCTATTCTGGGGGTTGGCGCATATCACGCTTTCTCGGGTGGGTTGGTCCTCGTGAATACGAGAGTCCTGGATTCGGTTACCACCACTCTGGTCGGAGACACTGGAACCTCCGTCGTCAGTTCGAGCAATCTCTTCATCAGTGACGCTCAATTTAAAGATCCGACGAACTTTAGTTCGTGGACTTCTCCACCGTGGAGCTTCTCAGCCGGCTCCTATCCAACTTTACCGTAGAGTGTCAAATATCCTTTACGGAATTGCATGGAGTTCATATACTCGGATACGTGCTTGAAGCAAAAACGCTGTGAGGCCCGGATTTTTGGGTCGTTTTTGCGCGGGACAGTTCGCCAAAAGATTGGCGATCCCGGCTGGAGCCGCAAAAAAATGCGGGTGCACATCCAGTAGTCGAAGTTTACGGTAACGGCTCAGCTGCCTTCCATTCACCAGCACGTAATCGACTGCGAGACCTTGAATCGCCATTCATTGCAGCAATAATGCAGAGTTGTGAAATCCTTCCGCTCTGAACTGTCTGATCACGCAAAACGGCAGCGCCTTTAAAGTGTCAAACTCTTGTACAGTTGACGCGAACGCGCTGTAATCCCTTCATTTTATTTACTTGAGTGATCGATTAAGATTACCGATAGGGGAGTAGGTTTTGTGCACCCATAGGAGAACATGAAAAGATGCTGATTCGCTCAACCTCAAATATTATAATTCCTTCCAGCCTCGTGCAGCCCGATGTTGTGGGATTTACGCCGGATCTGAGCCCGCAGGGTTACATTCCGAATCCAATTGTGGTCGAGCAGACTGCAAAGGGTGAGAGACAATACGACATTTATTCACGCCTGCTCATCGACCGGATCATCTTTCTCGGAACCGAAGTGAACGACACTGTTGCGAATCTTCTGATTGCACAGCTGTTCTTCCTCGAGTCCTCCGATCCGGACAAGGATATTCACTTTTACATCAACTCCCCGGGTGGATCTGTTTACGCAGGTCTCGGGATCTACGACATCATGAACTTCATTCAGTGCGACGTTGCTACGTATTGCATCGGAATGGCGGCATCGATGGGAGCATTCCTCCTTTCAGCCGGCGCAAAGGGAAAACGTTTCAGTCTTCCAAGTGCGCGCATCATGATTCACCAGCCACTGGGTGGAGCACGCGGACAAGCGTCCGATATCGAAATTCAAGCGAGAGAGATTCTGTATCTCAAGCAACGTTTGAACGACGCGTTGGCGAAGCACACTGGCAAACCACTCGCTCAAATTGAAAAAGATACTGACCGTGACAATTACCTGAGTGCCGCGGACGCGGCTGAATACGGTTTGATCGACAAAGTTGTCGAGAAAAGAGGAGCATAATCGATGGATACACCTAAATACGGTAGCAGCCTCGGAAACCTGACTTGTTCTTTCTGCGGAAAGAGCCAGCGTGAAGTTAAAAAGCTCATCGCGGGTCCAAGTGTTTACATCTGTGACGAATGTATCGATCTCTGCAACGACATCATCGTTGAAGAAGGATCAAAAGGGACTGGTGGAGTTTCCGCAACCGGAGCCGCGTCTCCGACTGCAAATCTGCCAAAGCCAGCTGAAATCAAAGCCCACCTTGATGATTACGTAATCGGACAGGACAAGGCGAAACGAATTCTTTCAGTCGCGGTTTACAACCATTACAAACGAATCAATCACCAATCTTCTTTGAAAAAAGGGGATAAAGGAAACGTGGAACTTGCGAAGAGTAACATCTTGCTCGTGGGTCCTACCGGTTCCGGTAAAACCCTCCTCGCGGAGTCACTTGCACGCATCCTGAACGTTCCGTTCGCGATCGCCGATGCAACCACTCTCACCGAAGCGGGTTACGTCGGGGAAGACGTTGAGAACATCATCTTGAATCTTCTTCAGAACGCCGAAAATAACGTGGAAAAAGCGCAGCGCGGGATCATCTACATCGACGAGATCGACAAGATTTCCCGTAAGAGTGAAAACCCGTCCATCACCCGCGACGTGAGTGGTGAAGGGGTTCAGCAGGCGCTCTTGAAGCTGATGGAAGGAACGATTGCAAACATTCCTCCAAAAGGCGGACGCAAACATCCTCAACAGGAGTTCATCCAAGTCGACACTCGTAACATCCTCTTCATCGTGGGTGGAGCGTTTGTAGGTCTGGATAAGATCGTGGCTCAACGGAGCGGTAAACGTTCCATGGGCTTCAACGCCAACATCACGAACAAGGAAGATCTCTCACTCTCCAAGCTTTTCGCAAAAGCGGAGCCGGAAGATCTCGTGAAGTTCGGGATGATTCCAGAGTTCACTGGCCGTGTGCCGGTCATTGCAACTCTCGCGGAACTCGATCAGGAAACTCTGGTGAACATTCTCACTCAGCCGAAAAACGCACTCACGAAGCAGTATTCGAAGCTTCTGGAGTACGACGGTGTCTCTCTCGAATTCGAACCGGATGCGCTTACGGCGATCGCGGACGAAGCGATCAAGCGACATACCGGCGCCCGCGGTCTCCGTGCCATCGTCGAGCAGGCAATGCTGGATGTGATGTACGACATGCCGGGGGATCAGACGATCAAGAAGTGTATCGTGACGAGGGATACGATCTTGAAAGGCGAGAAGCCGCTCCTCATTCATGGGGAAAAGCGGGAAACCGCCTGACGATCGCTTAAATGAAATTTAGAAGGGCCCGGGTGAGATTCACCCGGGCCTTTTTCGTTTTTCAGCCAGGAAAATATTGCCGATTTCAGCTCATCTTTAAAGGATTTATAATGAAAGGGTGAGAAACGCCGCTCTGCCACTTTTGATCAGTTTGTCCCTTTTAATCTTCGCCGGATGTTCGGCGTTCAATAAGCACAATTCGGGAGGTGGAGGTTCTGCCGGGCCTGCTCCCACACCTGATTCTGCTCCGGTTACAGTTCCGCCTACTATCGATGTGACGAGTCCGCTTGGAACTTATCGTTTCGGAAACATCATGACCGCGCATGTTTCTCCATCGACTTGGTTCTATTTCAAAAACGGCGACGGCGATGCTGAAAACTGTATTGTAAACCTCGACGAAACCACTGATTTTACGATTCTCGATTCCACCTGCGGAGACACGCTCGCTCCTGGAACGGGTTGCGGTGTGGAGTTGCAGGCGAATCCTGTGACGGTGGGAAGTTATACTGCAAATCTGAGTCTTACCTGCAAGATTCAAGGGGTGCATCGTCAGGCGGTGGCTCCGATCATGGTGTCCGGAGTGGTTTCTGAGCCGGGAACAATTGCAGGGAGCGGCTATTTTGCTCCCACCGAAGCCGGGGTCTCTTCATCCACGGTTTCCACTTTCACGATTTCCAATTCCACAAGTTCTGCATTCACGCATTGTTCGCCGACTTTGAGTAATCCGATGGATTTTTCAATTTCAGGTGACGGGTGTGGATCCATGGTTCAGCCCTGGAGCCACTGCACGTTCTATGTGAAGACCAATCCGCAGACCGGTGGGACCCGGACTTCAAGTCTGGCCTTCGCTTGCGCAGACGAAGTCACCTTTGTTTTCCCGGATCAGCTTACGGTATCGAGTTATCTGCCGAATCCGGGATGGAGTGTGGGGCCCACTGCGACTCTCACCCAAAGTGTTTCCTCCACGGATCATCAGGAAACAGATTTTTACGTGGTCAATGCATCCACCTATGCTTCCGCAAGCAATTGCCATCCGGTTTCGGTGTCGGGTGATGTGGCCGCATTCCATGTGGATGTGAGTGCCTTCAATGCACAAGTCTCCAGTGCAGCGGGATTCCTTGGACCATGGGGAATATACGATCGCGTGAAAGTCATTCCTGCTGCAACTGCAGCGGGGAATTACCAACTCCGTTTCACTTTCTCCTGTGACAATACTGCAGCGGTTGGAGCGCAGACTTCGGAACTCATTGTCACTCTTCAGGCCACTCCCTGAGGAGGTGCGAAGTGGCTCTGCCCACGCCCCGTTTTCCTGCCCTGTCAATGCCTTCTGAACCGTTTTATCGGGTTTAAATTCATTTGATGCATGACGTATTCATCAGAGAGTCAATATTGCGTCAAAGATGAAAAAAATTTTAAAAAATTTCGGTTTTTTTTGCGCAAGATTCTCGGTTTGTGATGAAATGTGAACAGGAAGGAATTGCGGGGAAGGAATCCTTGATTCATTTCTTGAAACTACCAGCCCCGCACAAGTCTCAACATGAGCAAGCAAGCAAAAACAGAGAAAATCACGGTACCGGTACTTCCACTTCGGGAAGTCATTGTGTTCCCACACATGGTAGTCCCTCTTTTCGTTGGACGTGAAAAGTCCATCCACGCACTCGAAGAGTGTGTTGAGAAGAAGAAGGAACTGTTCCTCGTTGCTCAGAAGCAAGCGACGACTGTGAATCCTGGCGACAAGGACATCTTCCAGATCGGAACTCTTGGAACGATCCTTCAGATTCTCCGCCTTCCAGACAATACTGTAAAAGTTCTTATCGAAGGTAAACGCCGCGCGAGAATGCTCAAGTTCCACGACGGTGAGCAGATGATCGAAGCGGAAGTTGAAGTGATCACCGAAACGGCTGATAAAGGCGTTGAGACTGAAGCACTCGTTCGCTCTCTGAAAGCGACTTTCGAAAACTACGTAAAATTGAACAAGCGCATCCCGCCGGAAATGCTCATGAGCGTGAACGGGATCGAAGATCCATCCCGTCTCGGCGATGTGATCGTTGCGCACCTGAATCTTCGTTTCGAAGACAAGCAGTCGGTTCTTGAAATCACCGAGCCGACCAAGCGTCTCGAGAAACTTCTCGAACTCATGCAGGGCGAGATCGAAATTCTTCAAGTCGAGCGCCGTATCCGCACTCGCGTGAAGAAGCAGATGGAGAAGTCTCAGAAAGAGTACTATCTCAACGAGCAGATGCAGGCCATCCAGAAAGAGCTCGGCGAGAAGGACGAATTCAAGGCTGAACTCCTTGCAATCGAAAAACAGATCAAGTCCAAGTTAATGAGTAAAGAGGCGAAAGAGAAAGCGACAAAAGAGCTTAAAAAACTCAAAATGATGTCGCCGATGTCCGCCGAAGCGACCGTTGTCCGCAACTACATCGACTGGCTTGTGAATCTCCCTTGGGGCGAATACACCGAAGACAGTTACGACCTTCAGGTTGCAGAAGATATTTTGAACGAAGACCACTACGGTCTCGAAGATGTGAAAGAGCGTTTGCTTGAGTACCTTGCAGTGAGAACCCTCACTCAAAGCTCCAAAGGCCAGATCATCTGTTTCCTCGGACCTCCAGGTGTGGGTAAGACCTCACTTGCACGCTCCATCGCAAAATCGTTGAACAAGAAATTTGTTCGCGCTTCGATGGGCGGGGTTCGCGATGAAGCGGAAATCCGCGGTCACCGCAGAACTTACGTGGGAGCTCTTCCTGGTAAAATCGTTCAGAGCTTGAAAAAAGCGGGTTCCTCGAACCCGGTGTTCCTCCTCGATGAAGTGGACAAGATGAGCATGGATTTCCGTGGAGATCCATCTTCAGCCCTCCTCGAAGTACTCGATCCGGAACAAAATGTGAACTTCGGCGACCATTACCTCGAAGTGGACTACGATCTTTCCAAAGTGATGTTCGTACTGACTGCGAACTCCATCAGCGGAATCCCACGTCCATTGCTCGATCGTATGGAAGTGATCACGATCTCCGGTTACACGGAAATCGAGAAGTTCAACATCGCTAAAAAATATCTCCTTCCTAAACAGATGGAGCAGCACGGCTTGAAAGTGGAAGACATGTCGGTCGATGACGACGCTCTCCGTGGCGTAGTCCGCCTCTATACTCGCGAAGCGGGTGTGCGTAACCTCGAGCGTTTGATCGCAACACTTTCCCGTAAAGTGGCGAAGAAACTCGTCGACTCGCGCAATGAATCGGCTAAGTCCAAAAAAGCGGATAAATCGGGTATCATTCGTGTGAAATTCGACGACCTCGAAGAGTTGCTCGGACCAGCACGTTACCTCCAGAACAAGCTCGAAGACAACAACGAGATTGGTCTCACCAATGGTCTTGCTTACACCGAAATGGGCGGCGAGATGCTTCAGATCGAAGTATCCGTTGTTCCAGGTAAAGGTGCAGTGAAGATCACGGGTAAACTCGGCGATGTAATGCAGGAGTCTGCGACGACAGCAATGTCTTATGTTCGCTCCCGCGCGGAAGCTTTGGGCTTGAGCCCGGACTTCTATCAAAACATCGACATCCACTTGCACGTACCAGAGGGTGCGGTGCCTAAGGATGGTCCTTCTGCCGGGATCACGATGACGACTGCGATCACCAGTGCTCTCACTAAAATTCCTGTCAAACGCGATGTCGCGATGACCGGTGAAGTGACTCTCCGTGGACGCGTTCTTCCGATCGGTGGATTGAAAGAGAAACTCCTTGCTGCGAAAATCGCTGGAATCAAAACGGTTCTGATTCCAAAAGACAACGTGGCTGACTTGAAGAAGATTCCTGCTGAAATCAAAGACGGAATGCAGATCTTCCCGGTTGACCATGTAGACCAGGTTCTCCGTTTGGCTCTCTTTCTCGAGAAGCCGGAAGAGTTCCTCGCAAGAGCAGGTGGCGTGGGCGAAATCCCGGTTCCACTTCTTGATAAGGTCGTTGTGTCCAAAGGCAAAGGCAGCAACGTAGTTCCCAAGCACTAATCGCTGATTAAAATAGATTCAAGAGGCCCCGGTGAGTTTCACCGGGGCCTTTTTCGTTGAAATTCACATTATTTGACGCGTTCCTCTACCAAAATTGGTCGGACACCGCTATAGTGAGCGCATGTCAGTTTTGATCAGTGCGTACGACTTGAAGTTTGCTTTTTCCCACCGTGTTTTGTTTGAAGGGCTCACGTTTAGTGTGTCCAGAGGGGAAAAAATCGCTCTCATCGGTCAAAACGGAGCAGGAAAGTCCACTTTGCTGAAGATCCTGGCGGGACAGATGGATCCGGACGCAGGAACGGTGTCGAAGACACGCGGGATCCAGGTCGGGTATCTTCCCCAGACTCCGACTTTTCCAGACGGCATTACCGTACGGGACGCCATCTATGGCGGTATCCAGAATCATGATGACTGGTCCGTAGCCGGTGCAGCCGAAGAGGCGATGTCCCGTCTTTCGATCAAAACCAAAGATCATACTTACGAAAACAGACTCGTGTCCGAGCTTTCAGGTGGATGGCAGAAAAAAGTAGCCCTTGCCCATGAACTTGCAAAAGGTCCTGACGTTCTTTTCCTGGACGAGCCGACCAACCATCTCGATGTCGAAAGTGTTCTCTGGCTCGAGGAGTGGGTGAAAAACAGCCCGCTTTGCATTGTCATCATCAGCCACGATCGCTCCTTTCTGAGAAGAACTGCGAAACGGATCATTGAGATCGACAAACGAAATCCGGATGGAATTTTAAGTATTGAGGGAGGTTACGACAACTTCCTCACCGTTAAGGCGGAATACATCGAGGCTCAGTTGTCTCGTCAGAGCTCACTTCAGAACGTTCTCAGACGGGAAGATGAATGGCTCAAGCGCGGAGCGAAGGCCCGGACAACGAAGCAGCAGGCACGCATCGAGCGCGCGGGTGACTTGAAGGAAGAAGTTCAGACGCTTGCTTACAAAACCCGTACTCAGACTGTGAAGCTTGAGTTCGATTCGTCCGAACGCGGCCCCAAGAAACTGGCCGAATTGGAGAATGTTTCCAAAGTTTACGGAAACCAAACGCTCTTCAGTGACATGAATTTGAAAGTGACCCCTCAGACCCGCCTTGGTCTCATGGGTAAAAACGGAACCGGAAAATCGACGCTCATCAAACTCATTGTGGGTCAGGAAGAGCCAACGACTGGAACCGTATTCCGTTCGGATCGTCTGGAAGTCTCTTACTTTGAACAGACTCGCGAAACCCTGGACAAGGACCTTACGGTTCTCAGAACCGTTTGCCCTTACGGTGAAACGGTGGAGTTTCAAGGACGTAAAATGCACGTCCGCTCTTATCTTGACCGCTTCCTGTTCAGCGATTCCCAAGTCGATGTGGTGGTCAACAAGCTTTCTGGCGGAGAGCAGGCTCGCCTGCTTTTAGCCCGTCTCATGTTGAGACCAGCCAATCTTCTCATTCTCGATGAGCCGACGAACGATCTCGATCTCCAGACCCTCGCGGTTCTGGAAGACTGTCTCCGTGAATTTCCGGGCGCGGTCATTCTCGTGACCCACGACCGTTCCTTCATGGGCGAAGTCTGCAATCAGATTCTCGCTTTCCCGGAGATGATCACTTTCGCCGAAATCGATCAGTGGGAAAAATGGTTCAAGGCGGAGCTGAAGAAGAAGGGCTCTTCCGCGTCGATTCAAAATTTCTCCGGTCCTTCGGCTGCAAAAGCCAATGAACCGCAAAAGAAGCTGAAATTGAGTTACAAGGAACAGCGCGAGTACGACGCGATGGAAGCTACGATCGCTGAAAAAGAAGCGCGTCTGGCCGAAATTGATACAGAGTCCAACAAGCCTGAGACCCTGTCGAACGCAACTGCGTTGACCAGGCTTTCGACTGAAATGGGAACGCTCCATTCAGAGATCGAAACCCTTTACGGACGCTGGGCGGAGCTGGAAGCCAAGGGCGCGACAAAATAGCGCTTAGGGGGGAACTTATGGAAAACTGCCCGCTTTGTGAAAGAAAAAGGAACTGCGCTCACGGGAAATACCCGTACCTGATTCATGAATTCAAAAACAGTTTTCTTGTTCTCGGTGAGCAACAGTTCCATGCCGGATACTGCGTCCTGTTTCTGAAGGACCATTTCCGGGAAATGACCGATCTTTCGTTTTCACTTCAGGTGGAACTCCTTCAGGAGATGATGCAATCGAGTCAGGCGATTCAAGATGCCTATCGTCCAACCAAGATGAATCTTTGCAGTCTTGGGAACGTGGTGGAGCACCTGCATTGGCACTTCTTCCCGCGTTACGAGACAGATCCTCATTTCAAGCAGCATCCATGGCATCAGGAGCACCTGTTTTCACAAGCTGCCATCACGCCGGACCAGGCGCAGACGGAAATCCGTAAGATCAAAAACGCACTTTCAAAAGTTGTCTAAGACAACTCAGGATACGCGACGGGTGCGGAGTGAAGCATCGAGCTTGTTCAGGGAATTGATGAGGTCATCCGTGATCGGCTGGTTGAGGTCGGTGATGAGATAACCGAGTTCGTTGTCCGTATGGAGGGACTGCGCTTGAATGTTCGCGCCGTACTCGGACAAGATTCGGTTGATGTCCTTCAAAACCCCCCGGACGTTCTTGTGAATGTTCGAGAGACGGGTGTAGTTCCGGTCGAGCGTGATGTCCGCGCGTGGGAAGTTCACCGCATGAAGGGTGGAAGCGGTTTTTGAGAAGCGCGCCAGTGTGGACGCGACTTCGCGGCCGATATTCACCTGGGCTTCTTCAGTTGCACCGCCGATGTGCGGAGTCAGGATCACGTTCTCGATATCACGCATCGGGGAATTGTAATTAGGAATGTTGTTTTCCGGCTCTTCCGGGAACACGTCGATTGCGCAACCGGCGAGGTGTTTTGAACGTACGGCCATTTCAAGCGCCGGAATATCAATCACGTCTCCACGGGAGGCATTGATCAGGTAAGATTGCGGTTTCATTTGTTTGAGTTCTGTTTCACCGATCATGTTCCGGGTGGATTCAGTTGCTGGAACGTGGACGGTGACGAAATCGGATTCATTCAGAAGCTCTTCCAAGGTGGTAAGAGGTTTTGCATTCCCGAGTGGAAGCTTGGTGATGATGTCGTAGAACACGACCCGCATTCCGAACGCTTCAGCGAGATAGGAAACCTGGGATCCGATGTTTCCGTATCCGATGATTCCCAAGGTCTTTCCGCGAACTTCAAAACACTGGTTGGAGCTCTTGTTCCAGATGCCTTGATGCATTTCAGTGTTCCGGGAACCGAGCTTCCGGGAAAGCATGACGATTTCTGCGATCACCATTTCGGCTACACTTCGAGTGTTGCTGAAAGGAGCATTGAACACGACCACGCCGTGATCCCGCGCAGCTTTCAGATCAACCTGGTTTGTGCCGACGCAAAAACAGCCAACCGCAAAGGTGTCTTTTGCTGCTGCGAATACTTTCGGAGTGAGAAAAGTTTTGCTTCGGATTCCGAGAATGTCATAACCGGGAAGCTTATGGATGAGCTCATCTTCAGTGAGTGCGCCTTTCAAGGCGTCGACTTGGAATCCATCTCTCAGGAAGAGGTCACGGGCGATAGGGTGGATATTTTCGAGGAGAAGAACCTTTTTCATAACCTAAATTTAACATGAATGCTTGAAATTACACAGGGTTTCGGAGTGTAATCATAGACACACTTGGTTAAGACCGGCTGGGCAGATAGAATCTTAGGATGAGTTTCAAGGTTATCCTTTTTGTCGTGCTGACTCTGTTTGGTGTAACCGCCGCTACGGTTTGGGCGTAGAGTCAGGTTCATGGCGGGGATCCACTCCCGGAGTCGGACGGTTTTATGTTAGACTCGGTTCATGCCCGTTTTCACGGATAAAAAATTCAAACTTTCACGTCATTTTGATCCCACCGGCGATCAGCCTGCGGCCATCGATCAGCTGGTGAAGGGTCTTGAGGAAGGAAAGAAATCCCAAGTCCTTCTCGGTGTTACCGGTTCGGGAAAAACCTTCACCATGGCAAACGTCATTGAACAGGTTCAGCGCCCGACGCTGGTTCTTTGTCACAACAAGACCCTCGCGGCCCAGCTCTATTCCGAGTTCAAGGAATTCTTCCCGGACAATGCGGTTGAGTACTTTGTCAGTTACTACGATTACTATCAGCCTGAAGCTTATATCGCTCAGACCGATACGTTCATTGAAAAAGACTCCCAGATTAACGACGAGATCGACAAACTTCGCCACTCAGCGACCCGCTCTCTGCTCGAGCGGAACGATGTGATCATTGTTTCCTCCATTTCCTGCATTTACGGTCTCGGAAGTCCGGAAGCCTACGAAGGGCTCATTCTTTATCTGGAAGTGGGTAAGGAATACAAACGTCAGGACGTTTTAAAGAAACTGGTCGAGATTCAGTACAAACGAAACGACGTTGATTTTCACCGGGGGACTTTCCGCGTGCGTGGGGAAGTGGTTGAGATCTATCCCGCTTATGAAGAAGAAGTTGCGATCCGTCTCGAATTTTTCGGAGATGAGCTTGAGGCGATTTCCACGTTTGATCCGCTTCGTGGAGTGAAGATCGATAAGATTCCGAGAGTCACGATTTATCCTGCCAGTCACTATGTGACCACCGCCGATAACCGGAAACGGGCGATTGATTCCATTCGAGTGGAGCTGAAAGATCGTCTGCAGGAATTAACGACGGAAAACAAACTGGTTGAAGCACAGCGTCTTGCGCAGCGGACCCAGTTCGATCTTGAGATGATGGAACAGATCGGGTTCTGTCAGGGGATTGAGAATTATTCGAGACATCTGACGGGCCGAAACCCAGGGGATCCACCACCGACGCTTGTTGATTACTTTCCGGACAACTGGCTTTGTGTGATCGATGAGAGTCACGCGACTGTTCCCCAGATTGGCGGAATGTACCGGGGCGACCGTGCGCGGAAAATGAATCTCGTGACTCACGGGTTCCGTCTTCCATCCGCTCTTGATAACCGCCCTTTGAATTTTGAAGAGTGGGAAAAGGGACTCGGACAATGCGTGTACGTTTCAGCAACTCCCGGCCAGTATGAGCTGACTCTTACCGAAGGCAAAGTTGCTCAACAAGTAATTCGTCCAACCGGGCTTCTCGATCCAATTGTTGAAGTCCGTGGGGCTCAGAATCAGGTCGAAGACCTCTATCAGGAAATTCTAAAACGAACTGCAGTCAATGAGCGGGTTCTGGTCACTACGCTGACCAAGCGTCTTGCGGAAGATCTGACGAAGTACTTCAGCGAGAAAAAGGTGAAGGTGAAATACCTTCACTCCGATATCGAAACCCTCGAACGGATTGAAATCCTGCGGGATCTCCGTCTTGGAACTTTTGATGTTCTGATCGGGATCAATCTTCTCCGGGAGGGGCTTGACCTTCCCGAGGTGTCTCTCGTCGCTATTCTGGATGCAGACAAGGAAGGCTTCCTTCGCTCGGAACGCTCACTCATTCAGACCATGGGACGAGCTGCGCGGAATGCAAACGGTTACGTGATTCTCTACGGAGATAAAGTCACCGACAGCATGAGAAGTGCGATGCGGGAAACCAGACGCCGGCGCGAAATTCAGGGTGCATTTAACACCGAACACAATATCGAACCCCAAACCATTCAGAAAAAAATTGCGGAACGCATTCAGTCTGAAGGGGATATGGAGCTCGGGCAAGGGATGTGGCCTTCGGCTGAAAAGCTGAAAGAGCGGGGATCGGCTCATCGTCAGGTGAAATCGATTCAGACGCTTCAGGGTGAGATCAATAAACAGATGCTTGATTATGTGGATGATCTTTCACGTGCGGATCAGATCAAGGAGATCCTTGGTACCCGTTTCGTTAGCCTTGAGAAGTTGCCGGGCACACTTAAGAAGCTTGAAAATGAGATGAAAGAAGCAGCTCAGAACCTCGAGTTTGAAAAGGCTGCGGAACTTCGGGATATCGTGAAGAGAGTTCGCTTTCTGAGTCTCGAACTCTAAGTCCGAAAATCAAACCAAAATATACCGAACACAAACGGTTCTCGTCCTGAGAAACTCCGGTTAAATGCTGTACCCGGACCCCCTCAGTGTCGTTCCCGATAGCAGGACAGGATCATGATCAGGAGATACAAAAGTCGGGCTAGAACAATGTATAGCCAGGCTTTTGTCTTAAGTTTCTCCCTTTCGAGCCGATGAGAACAGTGTCTAGTTGCTCCCATAGAATCACCTCCATTCTGGTTGGAATGGAGGCAGGTCCATCTGCTCCGCTTGCGTTCGGCTGAATGAACACTGCAAGGGAGGCGCCAAATTACAATATCAAATCATTGATCTTACGTTGGGACTATCGTCCCACCATCCACGCTTCACGAATCGCCCGTTTTGCATCGAGTTCGCCTGCGAGCTTTGCTCCACCAATCAGCGAGTACCGGATTCCTTTTTCCTGAAGGAGTGGAACGAGTGAGTTCTCCGATTCCTGGCCCGCACAAAGTACGATCTGAGCAGCCGGGATCAATTTGGATTCTCCACTTTTAAGTTTTACCCAGAGACCTTCAGTGGTGATCTTTTCGTAACTCAGATCATTCATGAATTTCACACCGGAACGCTTCAGTTCCATACGGTGAATCCAGCCCGTGGTTTTTCCAAGCCCTTTACCCAAAGGTCCTTCTTTGCGCTGAAGAATGGTGATTTCGAGCTTCGATTTTTCCGGTTTGAAATTCGGAATCAGGCCTGAGCGCTGACTTGGATCAATTCCCCAGTGTTTGAAAAATTTGTGCGGATCGGAATCCTGATGGTCATCGCGGTGAAGGACGTAAGTCGCAACATCGACTCCAATCCCGCCTGCGCCGATAATTGCAACCGGTCCTTCGGGTTTGATTTTTTCCTGAAGGTAGCGATCGTAAGGAAATACGTGCGGAAGATCGTCACCTGGAATTTTCGGACGTCTTGGAGTGACGCCTGAACTGACGACCACTTCATCAAAACCATTCAGTTCGTCCACAGAGCGGATTTCACGATTCAAATGAATCACGCCACCGAGGCGTTTGATTTCGCGTTCCCAATACCCGATGCTTCGTTGGTAAACCGATTTTCCCGGAATAAGGGCTGCAAGATTGAACTGACCTCCGAGAATTCCGCTCTTTTCAAAAACTTCCACGCTCTTACCCGCACGAAGAAGGGTGAGGGCCGCATTCATGCCCGCAGGTCCTGCTCCGATTACAGCGAATTTCTTTGCAGAGGTTTCGAGTGGCTTGCTCCATTTTTCTTCATCACAAGCCGCAGGGTTCACGAGACAAGATGCGTTTTTTCCGCGGAAGATCTGATCGAGGCAGGCTTGGTTGCAGGCGATGCACGGATTGATTTGGTCGGCGTGACCTTCCTGCGCTTTTTTAACAAAATGTGGATCCGCAAGAAACGGCCGGGCCATGGACACGAGATCGGCGTCACCACGCACGAGAACTGCTTCCGCTGTTTCCGGATCGTTGATCCGGTTTACAGCAATGACTGGAATGGAGACGGCCTTTTTCAGGTTTCTGGTAACTTCAGTGAAGGCAGCCGGTGGAACCATGGATGCAATGGTGGGAATCCGGGCTTCGTGCCAGCCGATGCCTGAATTTAAAATGGTCACGCCTGCTTTTTCGAGTTCGCGTGCAAACTGGAGAATCTCTTCCGGTGATGATCCGCCGTCGACGAGATCCAGTACGGAAATCCGAAAAATCAAAATGAAATCGAATCCAACTTTCTTCCGGGTTTCACGCACGATCTCAAGTGCGAAGCGCATCCGGTTTTCAAAACTTCCACCGTACTCATCCGTTCGCTTGTTGGTACGGGAGGAGAGGAATTGGTGAATGAGGTAACCCTCGGAGCCCATGAGTTCAACGCCGTCGTAGCCTGCGAGCTTTGCGTTTTCTGCTGCTTTCGCAAAGTCTTGAATTGTACGGCCGACGAAGAAGTGCGAAAGCCACATTGGCGTGAACGGAGTGATCGGGGACTTGATCCGGGAAGGGGCTACGGAAATCGGATGGTACGCATAACGTCCTGCATGGAGCAGTTGGAGACAGATCTTTGCTCCGCCATCATGGACTTCTTTTGTTAATTTCTGGTGGGCCAAGGCCCATTTTTTTGACTGGAAGGATCCGCCCCAGAGGGTGAGTCGTCCCAGAAAGTTTGGTGAATAGCCACCGGTGATGATGAGGCCTACGCCGCCGCGCGCTCTTTCTCCAAAGTAATGGGCCAACTTGGGAAGGTTGTCCAAGCGGTCCTCAAGGCCGGTGTGCATGGAGCCCATGACATAACGGTTCTTCAAAGTAGTGTGCGGAAGTTGGAGTGGTTCGAAGGCTTTCATGGACTCCAGTCTAGCTCTTTTTTAAAACCTTCGATACCCTTTAGACATGAGAAAGCTGGTTTTACTCCTGTCCTTGACGCTCATGCTGGTTTCCGTTTCCAGCTATTCCGCCACCTTCAAGTTTCGATTGTTGGCAGAACCAACCACCTTTGACTGGCACTTGGCGAGTACTCTCGTTGAAACCCCGATCATGATGAACCTCATGGAAGGGCTCATGGAAGTGGATCCGACTCTCAAGGCAAAACCAAACCTTGCAGAGAAACTCAGCGTTTCAAAAGATCAGAAAGTTTATACCTTCACGATCCGCAAGGGTGTGAAATGGTCGGACGGAGTTCCACTCAAGGCCCAGGATTTTGTCGAAGGATGGAAACGTCTTCTGATGCCGTCGGTTGCGGCTCCGTATGCTTACCTTCTTTATGATGTGGTGGGAGCTGAAGACTTCAGCAAAAAGAAAAGTTCTGATTTCAGCAAAGTTGGAATCGTTGCAAAAGACGACACCACTTTGATCGTGACGCTCAAGCGTCCCGTCGCTTACTTCACTTATCTCGCTTCTTTCTGGCCGCTCTTCCCGTTCAGAAAAGATCTCTACGATCGGGATGGACCGCAATGGCTGAAGCCTGGAAAACTGGTCACCGTCGGACCGTATACGCTTGAAAGCTATCAGATGCAGTCCAAGATCGTGATGAAGGCGAATCCTCATTACTGGCGTAAAACCGGGAACGTGACCGAAGTGGATGCGTTGATCATCAAGGACAGTTCGACGGCGGTGAATGTTTTCAAATCCGGTGGGATTCACATGATGCAGGATTTCTCTCCGGATGATCTGAAGCTTGTTCGTCCGATGCCGGAGTTCAAGACTTTCCCTTATCTCCGGACTCATTATGTTGCGTTCCGCGTTCAGGGCACGATCGCGCAGAACCGGGATCTTCGTCTCGCGATTGCATCCGCCATCAACCGGAAGCCGATTCCAGCGATTCTGAATGGATCCCAGACCGGTGCAACCAGTTTTATTCCACCGAAAGTCGTCGGTTACGACCCGAAGATGGGAGTGCCTTTTGACGTGGAGAAGGCCAAGGAATATCTGAAGTCTTCCGGTTTTGATCCGAAGACAATCAAGCTGGAGATGGTGGCGCGGAACAGTGACCGTCCTCAGATCATGGCCCAGTACATCCAGAGCGAATTGAAAAAGAACCTCGGGATCAATCTTCAGATCCAGCTCTTCGATTACAAAGTCTTCAGAAACGAAATCGCAACAACAGATTTCCCGATGATGCTCATGGTATGGGCTGCTGATTATCCGGACGGTGACAGCTTCATGGGGCTCTTTGAGAGCAATACTGGAAACAACTTCACCCATTTCTCGAGTTCGAAGTTTGACGATGACATTCAGAAGGCCCGCGAGGACTGGAACACGCTCAAGCGCGACCGTCTCTACAAGGATGCCCAGGAGATCCTGATCGGGAAGGAAGCAGCGATCATTCCGCTCTTCTACGAAGAGAATGAAGCGCTCGTGACTAAAACCGTCAAAGGATTTTTCATCAATCCGATCGGTTATTTCTTTATCAAAGACATTTCCATGTAAAAAAGGTGGTCGCCTACTTTTGGTAGCTCAGTTGCGTTATTCGTGGCGCTTCTGCGCTACCAAAAGTAGGCGACCACCTTTTTTTGGAGTATAATCAATCCATGAACTATTTATTGGAAGTGAAGCAGCTGACCAAGCGTTATCCTGCTTTGTTGGCGGTCGATCATCTGGATCTTGGGGTGCGCCCTGGAATTTGTTTTGGTCTGCTGGGGCCGAACGGAGCGGGTAAAACCACTACGCTTGAAATGATTGAAGGGATTACGTCTCCGACTTCGGGAGAGATTCTTTACCAAGGGAAGAAAGTTGATTCCAGCTTCAAGCAGGAGATTGGAATTCAGTTTCAATCAACATCACTTCCGGAAAAAATTTATGTCGGCGAGGTTTTGAAGCTGTTCTCCGCCTTCTATCACAAGAAGGCCGATCTCAACATGCTTAAGGAAACCTGTGATCTGGGTGAGTTCTGGAATCGGGATGCCTCTCAGCTTTCGGGCGGACAAAGACAACGCCTTCTTCTTGCGCTTGCACTCGTAAACGATCCGAAGCTCGTGTTTCTCGACGAACCGACGACCGGGCTTGATCCTTCAGCGAGAAGAAAGTTCTGGGAACTCGTGAAGATGATTCGCTCTCAAGGGAAGACCATTGTTCTGACCACTCACTATATGGAAGAGGCCTACGAGCTTTGTGATGAGATCGCGATCATGGATCGGGGAAAGATCATCGCACAAGGATCCCCGGATCGCCTGCTTCGTGAAAATTTCCAGGGACTCACCATCCGTATCCCTAAAATCGAAAACACGCACCCCTTCGGAAGTCCGCTTCAATCTGACTTCCATGGCGCTCAGGTTTTTGAAACTACGGAAGCTTATGAGATTCACACCTCTCAGGCAGAACGAACAATGCGGGAGCTTCTCGATCAGAAGGTGCCGCTCGAAGGAATTCAGATCCGGACCAAGAATCTGGAAGATCTGTTTTTGAAACTGACAGGAAGAGGGATCGGCGTATGAATCAGTTTATTGCACTCGTCGCAGCCAGAAGTAAAGAGTACTACCGGGATCACACGACTTTGATCTGGACTTTTGTTTTCCCGTTTATTGTCTTGCTTGGATTTTCTTACGGCTACTCCGGGAAGAGTGAGCCGATGATGCGGGTTGGAGTTTATCCATCACGCATGAGCCTGACCCCTGCGGAAAACGCGAATCTGAAACCCCTCTCTGAATTTTTCTCCATCCCTCAGATTCAGTTCGTGGACTATGACGATCAGGCGCTGGCTGAGAAACGCATCGAACGTCACCAGCTGGATCTTTTGATTCGTGTAAAAGGTGAAGGCGTGACGGATCATTCCCTGAATTACGTGGTGAACCCAGATTCTGAAAAGGGCTCGCTGGTGGAGCGTCTTCTCAAGACGTCAGCACCTCAGGAAAGTTTTCAAAAACAGGACATGACCGGGAAAAAACTCCGCTATGCGGATTGGTTGGTTCCGGGCCTCATTTGCATGAACTTGATGTTTAGCTGCCTCTTCGGAGTAGGATATGTGATTGTCCGCTACCGGAAGAACGGGGTCTTGAAGCGTATGCGGGCAACGCCGCTTTCCGCCTTCCTGTTTCTCTCGGCACAGCTCTTTTCGCGGATGATTCTCCTCCTCATGACTTCATCCATCACGCTCTGGGGTGCGGCTCTTTTGATTCATTTTCCGATTCATGGATCGTATTTGAATTTCCTCGTCTTCACGGCAGTGGGATCCACGGCACTCATTGCGCTTGGACTCATCGTGGCTTCCCGGATTTCAAGCGAAGAGATGGCTGAAGGGATTCTGAATCTGATGACCTGGCCGATGATCTTCCTGTCAGGAATCTGGTTCTCGCTCGATGGCGCGAGTCCGTGGGTGATCAAGATTGCGAACTTCATTCCGCTTACCCATATCGTGAACGGCATTCGGGCGATTGTACTGGATGGTGAGAGTCTCACGAATCTAATTCCGCAGATGGCGGGACTGGGTGGTGGAGCCATCGTTCTGATTGCCATCGGTTCGATGATCTTCAAGTGGCGCTAACGGAAAAGTATTCAGCGGGCACAATTTTCGCGGTGCACCTCCATAAGTAATCGGATACCTTTTACTTGATTGAATAAAAAAGCCCCAGTGAGAGTTTCACCGGGGCTTTTAATTTTAACGCGATATCGCTACCAAAAGTAGGCCACCACCTTTTTTAGATCGTCTTTTGGTAAATCCGCCAGCGACGATAAAGAGGCGCGCCGAGGTCTTTCCACGGTTTGTTCATCGCTTCGTTATCTTCGAGAATCCAGGAAGCTTCTCCGGCGATGTAGCCGAATTTCTTCGCGCGCTCAAATGCTTCGAAAGTGAAGAGAGCGAAGATCCCGCTTCCGCGGTACTCAGGCTTCACGCCGAGGGTGATGATCCGCACGGATTTCAGAAGGCGTTTTCCAAGCAGGAGCTTGAAGATCCCGGTCGGGAAGAGTTTTCCATTCGGGATGCGTTTGAAGATGTAGTTGAAGTCAGGTACCGCGAGCATGAAGCCCGCTGGTTTTCCGTCGATCTCAGCGACAAACGCCATGCGTGGATCGAGAATCATCTTCATGTCTTTTGCAGCGAAGGTGAACTCTTCCTTCGTCATCGGGAAGAAACCCCAGTTCTTTTCCCATGCGGAGTTGTAGATCTCGAAACACTTGTCCACTTCGCCCGCGAAGTCCTTCACATTGAAATCGCGGAACTTGATTTTGGAGTTTTCAGCGCGGAGTTTTTTCACGTACTCGGTCACGCGAGGGGGGAGGTCGACTGCTTTTTCGTTTGCGATGATGTACGCAACGGTGTCTTGCACTTTTGCAAGTCCGCCGTAGTTGTCGTGAAGCGTTTCGTAATACTTAGGATTCCAGGTGGTCTGGATGGTCGGGTGCTGACTCTGACCGCGAACGAGGAGACCGCATTCGTGGTTGGTGGAAGGGTTCATCGGGCCCTGCATGTGGGAGAGTCCGCGTGCCTTCAGCCATTGTTCGGCTTTTGCGAAAAGCGCGTTCGCTACTTCCTGGTCGTCGATGCATTCGAAGAATCCGTAGAAGCCGATTTTGTCGTTGTGAAATTGATTGTGGGATTTGTTTTCAATCGCTGCAATCCGGCCGACGTTCTTGCCGTCTTTGGTTGCGATGAACATCTGGATGGATGCGTTTTTGTAGAACGGATTTTTCTCAGTATCCAGAAGTTCGTAAACCGCCATCCGGAGAGGGGGAACGAAAACAGGATAAGTTTTCTGGTCGCAGATCTTCCAGAGAACGTCGATAAACTCGTTGGTGCCTTTTTTGCCCGAGACTTCGCGGATATTCAGTTGACTCATGAGGGAGTCTTACCAAAAACCTTCCCAATTGGAAAATGAAATGGGAGCGGCCTGAACCAAGTCAAAACCCTGGATGAGCAGGGCTTGGTAGATATCGTAGAAGTCAGTTCCGATATTATACGGAATGGATTGTGCTGCCGCATCATTGTGGACGCCAGCGAGGCTGATAGAGCCATTTTTCACTGCAATCACGGGGCTTCCACTGCTTCCGGGGAGGGTGTCGCACTGATAGAGGATCCGGCCCGGTTTGTAGTCCTTTTGAAGATCCGGCACCTGATCCAGAGTGACTAACGGACAATACTGGGACCAGTTGAGCGGGCTGCCGTTCGGAAATCCGAAGATCGTGAGCTGAGTGCCGGAATCAGTTTCTTTTTTTGGAGTTTGAAGGGGGATGCTGACGGTCGGTGCCCGGTCTACCTGGAAGATCGCAAAATCCCGCTCACTGCTTCGTTCAGCATAGATGAGGTTCGTGCAGTTGCTGGTCAGGGTGATCACGGGGCGGGCGCTGCCAGTGGCAGGAGATCCGCGGTAGCCCCAGGTGACGGTGACTCCTGGGCAGTCTTGATTGGTGACTGACCATGGATTTGCCGGATCAACCGATTGGGACATGAAGCAGTGACCGGCGGTGAGAACGTACCCGTTTCCGAGGTGTGTGCCGGTGCACGAAGCGGATCCGAGATTGATCACGCCAAAAGCATCCAGATAAGGACGGAAGATTGGATCGACATTGGATCCATCGGCTTTGACTTCCACGAGGGGATGAATCCCGATGACTTTACGGGGAGACACGGAAAAAGCGAGACTGCTTTTGCCGACGCAAAAAAGAAGCAACAATATGAGAGTTCTCAGATGCGTGAACATTGGTTCCTTTCGTGTTTCGGTACTAGACACTAGATAGCGTCATTTTTAAAGAGGAAAGGTGTTGGATTTGGGTCAGGTCCGTAAGTATTGGTAATTACAAAATTTTGACTCTTGATTCCTTCTCTCCGGGGGATTGAAATAGAGAGATGAAATCATCTTTTTTCCGTGCTTTGGGACTGTCTCTGACTGTCGCCCTCCTGGTCAATGCAAGTCCGGTTCGGGCCGCATCTTCCGACTATAAACTGGGGATCGTCCTCGTGGTCGACCAGTTCCGGGCGGACTACCTGATGAGATTCAAAGAGCGGTTCAAAGGCGGGTATCGGAAACTGCTGAAAGAAAGCGCATATTTCCCGCTCGCGGATCATGGTCTCTTCCAAAACATGACCTGCCCGGGACATGCAGCGGTTCTTTCCGGTGCTTATCCTTACCGCCATCATATCTCGATGAACATCTGGTACGACCGCGACCAGTCGAAGCGGGAGTATTGCGTGGAAGATAACAATTCAAAACTCATTGGATCGGACGGAATGCCAAAGCAGGCTTCCGGGGTTTCTCCAAAGAACTTCAATGCGGATACCCTGGGTGACGAATTGAAAAACGTGGATCGCGCGTCCCGGGTGGTGAGTGTTTCTCTGAAAGACCGCGCAGCGGTTCTACTGGGCGGCAAGAGAAGTGACTACACCGTCTGGTTCGATGACAAGGACTGCGAGTGGGTGACTAGTCAGTTTTACGGAAATACACTTCCTGATTTCGCGAAAGAGCGGAACAAAACTCTCGCGACGGAAAAGAAAACCAAATACTCGTGGGGTCCGTTCCAGGACATCGGTCACTGTTCAAAGGAATCGCTTCAGACTCCGTGGGCGGTGGATCAGACCTTTGCACTCGCTCTCTCCGCAATCGATCAGTTGAAGCTCGGAAAGGGGAAAGACACGGATCTCCTCACCATCAGTCTTTCCAGCCACGATTTCCTTGGCCACCATTTCGGCCCGAATCACGAATCGATGGAGGCAATGACGATCGAGGAGGACAAAATGATCGGGAAGTTTCTCGAAGCAGTTTCAAAAAGACTTCCGAACGGCTTGAATGACGTGTTCGTCGTGCTGACCGGTGATCACGGAATGCCGCCAACAAAGGTTCCGACGGATCGCCTGAAATCAGAGAACGTTCCGGAGAAGGAATACAGTGATGTGGTTGAACAGGAAATGAGAAAACATTTCGGGGCACCGGCCGGGGGATCGTGGATTGAATCCATGGTTGAATTTCAAATCTATTTCAACCGCGCAGCTCTGGCGAATGCGGGGGTCACTGCGACGCAAGCGATCAATCAAATTCGACCCCGCTTGTTGAAAGAAAGATACGTCGACTCGGTGTGGTCACGGGACGATATTTTATACGATCGCAAATCTCCGCCGGGAGAAGTGGGACAGATCATGGACCGGACGATCAGCGCACGGAGCGGAGACCTTCTGACAGTTCTCAGTCCTTTCCATTATAGCGATTCTTATGCCTTCACTCACATGACTCATTACTCTTATGACCGTTACGTGCCTCTTCTGTTTTTCGGGAAGAGCTTCAAGCCGGGAACTTATCGTCAAATCGTTCGCGTGATCGACATTGCGCCAACGCTTGCGTCAGTTCTTCACGTGCTGCCTCCAGCTCAGTCGGAGGGGCGGGTCATTACAGAAATCTTGCGATAACAGCTGAATAGAAGGAAACTAGATGAATATGAAACCAACCCTGATCCTTGCTCTCCTTGCTTTGCAAATCACAAATGTACAGGCCCAAACTCTTCAGTGCCAGGCGGTTCCTTCACTGTTGAATGTTTTCCTGAGCAATCACTATTCACAAAAGTCGATGACGCCGGAACTGAAAACGCGCACGACTGCATTGTTTTTGAAGTCAGTCGACGGCAACAAACAGCTTCTTTATAAGAAGGATGTTGCGAAGATTGAATCACAAATGGGTGACTTCTTCGAAGCGATGAAGAGCGGAAACTGTGCGGCTCTGAACGAGATCTCCGGAGTTCTCGTTGAACGCGCGCAGGAAAACCTCGCGCTCGTGAAAGAAAAGCTTAAAACCAATTTCAAGCTGAATGACGAAGCGAAGTTTCAGACTGATTCCAAAAAACGCGACTTCCCGAAAGATCTCGACGAGAAGAAGGCAATGCTTGATTCCGCGATGAACGTTCAGATCGCGACCATCATGGCGGGCGACGTGAAGATGGAAAAAGCGAAAGAGCAGCTCGTGAAGCGTTATGAGCTCGCTGTGAAGCGCGCGAAGGAACTCAATCAGAGCAAGGTGATCAGCTACTTCGCTGAATCTTTCGCTCACTCACTTGATCCACACTCCGATTATTTCCCACCGGAACAATTCGAGGAATTCCGTATCAGCATGAACCTCTCCCTCGAGGGGATCGGTGTGTCTCTCAGTTCTGATGACGGTTACACCGTGGTTCAGGAAATCATTCCAGGCGGAAGCGCGGACCGTGCGAAAGCCCTCTCCTCCAAAGACAAGATCATCGCGGTTGCCCAGGACAAGAAAGAAGCGGTCAACATCGTTGACATGGATCTTTCTGATGTCGTGAAAATGATTCGCGGTAAAAAAGGAACGAAAGTGACTTTGACTGTTCTTCGCACCAAAGGGAACAAGACTGAAACTTTCCACACGACCCTCACCCGTGACAAGGTCGACATGAAAGAACAGGCTGCGAAGGTGGAGTATCAAACGAAGAAAGTGGGCGACAAGACTTATAAGATCGCTCTCGTTGATCTTCCTTCCTTCTACGGCGGATCCGAGAAGGAAGCCCGCGACTGTTACACCGACATGAAGCGCATCGTCGAAGAAGCGAACGCGAAAAAAGTCGACGGCATCATCCTCGATCTTTCAATCGATGGCGGCGGTATCCTTCAGGATGCGGTGAAAATCGCAGGTCTCTTCATCAAGACGGGTCCAGTCGTTGCGACTCAGGACGAGAAGAAGAATCGTGAGATTCTGAGCGATGAAGATCCAAAAGTTTATTTCAACGGTCCGTTCATGATTCTCACCAGCCGCCAGAGCGCGTCTGCTTCCGAGATTCTGACTGGTGCGATGAAAGATTACAAACGCGCCCTCGTGGTGGGTGGTGATCACACCTACGGAAAAGGAACGGTTCAGGTTCTGAATCCGCTTCCATTCAACCTCGGTGCGATGAAGCTCACGACCCAGATGTTCTATCTTCCGGGCGGGAACTCCACTCAGAACCTCGGTGTTGCTTCCGATATCATCATGCCGACTTATCTTGATTCCGAAGACCTCGGTGAACAGTTCATGGACTACGCTCTTCCGCCGTCCAAAACCGAACCGTTCATTTCCGTGTCTTCCGCTCAGAGCAGTGCTCCGGGTGAACACTGGACTCCGGTCGATGACAAACTCGTGAAGGCACTCGCAGAGAAGTCTTCAAAACGAATTGCCACGAACGACGAGTTCAAAGAGATCCAGAAGGACCTCGATGAGAACAAGAAAAATGAAGGCTGGGTGAAAGTGGCTGATATTCTGAAGCGCTCCACCAAAGAGAAAGACAAGCGCAAAGAGAAGAAAGATCTCGCAGCGACTTCGAAAGGACGTACGCAACTCTGGTTGAAAGATCCGCATATTCAGGAAACCCTGAACATCATGACGGACTGGTTGCACTACAACGAGACCTCCGGAGCGAAATCGCTCCAGTAAGAATCACTTACCCGGGAAGACCAGCTCGTCGAGCGGTTTTTCCTGTTTGACTTGAATGGGAGTCTGCGCCGGATCCGGTGCAGACTCTCTTGCTTTGGGGCCCTTCTTCGCGACGACCTCTCCGGAAGGCTGGCCTGGGCCCTCGTCGGTATCCTCTTTCGAAGCATCCGCCGCTTCAGACTTCATGATCTTCTGTTTTTCGTCATCGGAAAGAGCCTTGTACTTCTTGCTGTCCTTGACTGGAGGGTTGGTCGTCTTCCCGTCCGTGAGGATCTGATTCAACTGTTTTGCTCGTTCTGTATTAAACGCTTTTTGTTTAACGTCAGCGGGAGCGGTGCTGTTCTGCTTGATTGTGGTGTAAGGATCGTCTGCGAACGCGGAATTTAAACCAAAGAAGTTTAAAATGCTAAAGATAACTACAATTTGGGCATGCCACATATTGTAAAGACTACCATAAGGCCTTATCCTGTTTACAGGGGTAAAATATGCGGGGAACCAATCTAAAGTCAGTTATTCACGTATCGGTTTTTTTGCTGGCTCAGGCTGCGCTCATTCCGGCGGCCATGGCCCAGTCTTCCACTGCAACTCCAAGTGCTGCAGCATCCGGGAACATGGCAATCCCATGTATCGACGATAGCGGGAAGGTTGCCAATCCGGGGGGCGGGGTCTGTAAAAACATTCTTCCGAAATGCTCGGATCTCCATGCGACCTTTGAGAAGACCATCCGGAGTCAGCTTCAGATGAAAATCTGGGGTTACTATCAGGGCAAGGATGTGGACCTCGAGCAGAGCACGCCTGACAAGCTCGTGGGCGCGAGCCTCAAGTATCCCGTTTGCAGTGTTGTCGGCCACACCATGAAGTACAACGGGGACACTTCTGATTTCGAGATCAACAATCAGACGATCGCCAGCAAGGCGTCCTGCGGATCCCTTCCGGGTGTAACCGGTCACAAAGACTCGAAACAGGTTGAGTTCATTTTCGACAACGGCCAAGGGGGTGCCTGGGCGAGTTACCTGCTCGGCGCTTATCCGTGGCTCATCCGGAAACATGCTTCCGATGTGATCACCCAGATCGCACCTGATCTGAGCAACCTTTCAACCATCATTCAGTCGAGCGACTCTCTGAAGGCTGACTTTGCGAACTTGCTCAATAACATGAACAACTTCTACAACGGTCTCGCTTCTTCGGCGCAGGATGCCTGCACGAACAACTCCGACATCATTACGAAGTGTAATAGCGGGGGTTACCTCATCACCGATCCGGCCAACCGGATCTGTACTCTGGTGAAGGCACAGACTGCTGTGAACTCAGCCGCACTTCCGAACATGATTCTCACTGAGATCATGAACCGGGTTCAAAAACAGTATGACACTGACTTCGCGTCCATGCTGGTGTTGAGTAGTAGCGAGTTCATGGACTTCTTCAATGCCTGCCAGTCTCCGAGCACCGGATTCCTCGGGCTTGAAAAGAGAAAACCATTCTCCTGTGCCGCTTCGTGCATGCTCGGTGGAGATGACTACTACACCAGCACCCACTACGACATCTGGAAAGATGGCGGCGGCGGAAGCCGGAACTGCGTTTCCCAGTCCTGGGTTAATCTCAGTAACGGATCGGTCAGCAAGACCAGTGGTAAATCCTCATTCGGTTCCGTAGTCGGCGCAGCTCTTACCGGCGCCCTCCTGGGTTCAGCCGGAGGAATTGCGGCTGCAGTGGATGAAGCCAAGAGCACGAGTGGTAAGTACCACAGTGCAACTACGGGCTCCGGCAGAACCGTCAATCTCGGTTACGTCGGATACGTCGAGTATCTGATTCGTAAAAAAGTTTGCGGACAGAATAACCTGAATGACGACAGCCCTTGCGACACGATCAATATTCCCGATCGCGCTCCGGCAGCAGCAGATACCACCACTAAGTAACCTTTGGAGATTTATATGAGAACCTGGATTCTTGTTTCAGTTCTGCTGGTGCCTTCACTTGCCCATGCGTTCCTGAATGGTACCAAGCACGTCAGCCCGGCCCTGACTTATGCCTGTCTCGATCTGAACGGAATTCCGATTTCGAATGGAACGTCTCTGGCAGGAACGTGCTGTTCGGGTGGAAGTCTGATGTCGAACCCTCCCGCTGAGTGCGGAACCGGTCCGAACACGATCAGTCCGAGCGCGATGGGCGGCGTTGTAAACGCCATCAAACTCGCAAATGATACACTGGGTGTTGCAAACGACATGAACGGAGTGACGACTGCTCAGGGAACGACTCCGAACAGTAATGCCACTTCAGTGGGTTCCACTGCAGGCGGACAAATGGGCGGACCGGGTAGCGGCGGATCTGCAAGTGGAAGTACGGGTACAGGCAACTTGAATGGCCAAATGGGTTCAGGCCAGGGCGGCGGAGCAGATGGTTCCGGTTCCGGTGCCGGTGCCGGTGGTGGAAGCGGCGGCGGTTCTCTCGGAAGTTCGTCCGGACCCAGCGGTGGCAAAACTGGAGATGGAACCGATGCCTCTAAAGGCGCGGGTGACGGCGCTGCGGGCATGGCCTACGCTTCAAACGGCGGTAGTGGCGGCGGAAACGGTGCTGCCAACTACGCGAGCCTCTTCGGAGGTGGCGCAAACGGTAAAGGCGTTGGCGACCTGAAAGAAATGAAATTTGGAGACGGCTCCGACGGTGCCGGTGGAAAGAACGGATTTGATCCAAATTCCATCACCGGAAGCCCGAACGATGCGTCGGATTACTTGAAACGGATCGACAGGGATGCGAACCTTTTCATCATCGTATCGAAACGCTATACGAAGGAAAATATCAAGAAACACGTAGGGGAATAATGACCGGAACACAATCAAGGAAGACGTTGTTCAATGCCGTTGTAATCATCGCCGCTCTCGGATATTTCGTCGACATCTACGATCTGCTGCTTTTCAGCATCGTCCGGGTGGAAAGCCTGCGATCGCTGGGTTATGCCGGACGCGAGCTTGAAATCGGATCGTATCTCAACAACATCCAGATGACCGGTCTCATGATCGGCGGAATCTTCTGGGGGATGCTGGGCGACCGGAAGGGGCGCTTGTCCGTTCTGTTTGGATCGATCTTCCTTTATTCTGTCGCGAACTTCGCAAATGCTTACGCACAGGATTTTACTCAATACGCAATCTGCCGGTTCTTTGCCGGTCTCGGACTTGCGGGAGAACTCGGTGCGGGAATCACGCTCGTTTCCGAAGTGTTGCCGGCGTCGATGCGCGGTTACGGAACGATGATTGTTGCCACGGTGGGTGTGACCGGTGCGATTGTCGGTGGCTGGGTTGCCGAAGTCTTCAATTGGAGAACGGCGTTTCAGATCGGTGGGGGCCTTGGATTTGCGCTTCTCCTTCTTCGAATCGGAGTCGCGGAATCTGGAATTTTCAACGAATCCAAAATGAAAAACGTCAGTCGCGGAAACTTCCTGAAACTCTTCACAAGTCGCGACCGCTTCCAGCGCTTCTCCCTTTGTATTCTGGCGGGTGTACCGATCTGGTTTACGATCGGGATTCTGGTGGCCTATGCGCCTGAGTTTGCGAAAAGTTTTGGAATCACAGAACCAGTCTCTGCTTCAAAAGCGATCATGGCCTGTTATCTGGGCTTCGTGATCGGAGACTTTGGATTTGGAATGATCAGTCAGTTGATCAAGAGCCGGAACCGCGCAGTGCTCTGGGCGATTGGAAGTAACTTCGTTGCCTGTCTGGTTTACTTGCTGGCAATGCACGAAGCCTCCGTGACTGCGATCTACGTGATGGCAGCCATCTTAGGTACAAGCGGGGGTTACTGGGCGGTGATCTGCACCATGGCATCTGAGCAATTTGGAACCAATCTGAGAGCAACGGTGACGACGGCCGTGCCGAATTTCATTCGTTTCGCTCTGGTTCCGATGAACCTCTCGGTTCTTGCTCTGAAGCAAAGTTTCGGGCTGGTGAATGGAGCCCTGATCGTCGGGGTTGTGGTGATCGTGATCGCTTTCCTCTCCCTTCGTGGATTGAAGGAGTGCTACGGGAAGGAACTCGACTTTGTCGAAGAGGTCTAAAAAAGCGCAGGTGTGGATCGGTCATCAGGCGGAGGGCCATGAGCCCGAGGTGCTGCTCTTTCGCGTGATTGATGTCCGCGGTGGCGGATGGCATCCGGTGACGGGTGGCGTGGAAAAGGGCGAAACCTTTTTCGAAGGCGCAAAGCGTGAAGTCCTTGAAGAGACCGGAATTCCGGAAAAATCCGGAAAATGGATTGATCTCGAATACATTCACGAGTTCACGGGGCGGTTTGGCGACGTTGAGGAGCACGTTTTCGGCTTTATTCTCAAGTCGGCAAAGCAGGAGCCCGTTCTTGACCCGCGTGAACATCTCGAATTTAAATGGGTTCCCCTGAAAGACGCTTTAACGCAGGTGCGATTCGAGCCGCAAAGGCATGCCCTGAAGAAATTTTCATGCTACTTTAAGTGACATGACGACGCGTCTTCCCTTTGATGATCTCGACTGGCCGAAACTTCTGCAGTTCACGGCATCGGAAGCACGCACGCCCTACGGCAAAAAAAGAATCGAACAATTAAACTTCACGGAGAACTTCGCGCAAAGTTTCGAGCGGGCGGAGATGCTTCAGCAGGAGACCCAGGAGATTCATGCGCTTCTCGAAAAGGCTGCGCTCTTTGGTCCGCTGACCGGACTCGAGGAAATTCACGAAGAGCTCGAAAACCTTGCCAAGGGTTCAGTCCTCGAAATTCAGGTGCTGGCCCGTCTTCGCGGCTGGCTCTACTGCTTTGATTCCTGGACGAACTTTCCGAAAGAGCTCGCAGGCAAACACTTCAAGCAGGCACTGGTTCAGATCTTTGATCCGCACGAATGCCTCCGGATCGTGGACCGGATTCTGACTCCGACCGGAGAGCTTTCCGAGAAAGCTTCGCCGAAACTTCACACTCTATTATCCCAGTCTCGTGATTTGAAACGGGAGATCGATTCAAAAATGGAGTCGCTCACCCGCGAGTACGGCGCGAAGGGGCTTCTTCAGGAACGTTATTCAGACGTCCGTGATGGACGTTACGTGCTTCCGGTAAAAGTTTCTGATCAAGGCAAGGTGGATGGGCGGATCGCGGAACTTTCCGTGAGCAAGCAGACGGTTTTCATCGAGCCAAAAGAAGTCGAGCAGCTTCAGGCGCGCTTGAGACGTCTTGAAGCCGAAGCCTCACATGAAATTTTTGTCATCCTCATGGCTGTTTCAAAACAGCTCCAGCCTTATGTCGGAGTCATGGAAGCTTCGGTTGAAATCGTGTCCTATTGGGACACGGTTCAAGCCCGTGCCCGGATTGCGAAGATTTACGGCGGAAAATCGATCACGCTCAGTCCTGAACGCGAATGGATCCTTCACGATACGGTGAATCCGATCCTGTTCTGGAATCTGGAAGAATCGCAGATTGTAAGAAACACGCTCGAACTCACGAGTGGAAAACAGATGATCCTTCTCTCTGGTCCAAATACCGGCGGGAAGACGGTTTTACTGAAGACGCTGGGACTTTCTTCGGTTTGCGCACGAACAGGTTTCTTTTACCCTGGTACAGGCAAGCTCCTTGTTCCGTATTTTGATTCTTATTTTGTCGACCTCGGTGATCCCCAGTCGATTGAAGAACATATTTCATCCTTCTCGGGTCACGTTTTGAAAATGAAGCGCATTCTCGAAGGCATCGGGCCAAAGAGTCTGATCTTGATCGATGAGATGAACTCCGCAACTGATCCGGAAGAAGGGGCTGCAATCGCGCTCGCCTTCGTTCAGACGGTATTGTCGAAGGACGGTGCGATTCTGGTCGCAACGACCCACGATCCAAAGCTGAAGGCGATGGGCGTGACTGACAAGCGGGTGCTCAATGCGAGTATCGTTTTCAACGAAGAAAGCCTTCGTCCGACTTACCGGGTGGTGTTCGGTGCGCCGGGAAGATCGCGGGCGATTGAAACCGCAGAACGACTTGGGATTCAGAAGGAAGTACTGGATCTGGCCAAAACCTATCTTTCAAAAGAACACAAGGTGATCGAATCGGTTCTTGAGCAGCTGCAAGGGCAGCTCGGAACCGTGGATGCCGCCAAACGCGAAGCAGAAACCCTTCGGGCAGAAGCAGAAAAGCTCAAGCTTGAATGGGAAGAAAAGGTGAAAGTCACCGTTCAGGAATCTCTCGAGAAAGCCCGCCAGAAACTGAAACATGTTCTTGAGCAGGCTCAGATCGAAGTGCGTGAAACCCTGAAGAAGATTCAGTCGACCAAAACGCACAAGCAGTTCGAGGACCTGAGAAGCGAACTCAGTGAAACCTTCGAGCAGGGCGAAAAACGAATTCAATCCTCCGTGAGTGAGGCGGCTCCGGAACTGACCGAGGCGCTCATTCAGAGTGCAATCGACGAGGTTGCTCCTCCGAAGTTTGAACAGGGAGTCTGGGTCCGCGTTCCGAAATGGAAGAACGTGGGCGAGATTGTCGAGTGGGATGGCAAGAAAGCGCGTGTTTCTCTCGGGGCTCAGCAGAATGCCGGCTTTGGAAAAGCATTTGTCGTGACCGTATTCCCGGTTGAAATGGAAGTCCTCTCCGAGCGGGAGAGACGGACCGTGCTCGGGGTTCGCTCCGGAGTTCCAGGCTCGAACCCGAAAAGTAAATTGATTCAGACTGAAAGTCCGGGTCACGTGGCCGAACAAATCGACGTCCGTGGTCAGCGTCTTGACGAGGCGATGGCGGAAGTCAGGAATTACATCGATCGTGCTTATCGGGCAGATCGTAATGAAGTCACGATCATACACGGCCTTGGTACCGGCGCCCTCCGTGAAGGCGTCAGGCAAATGTTGAAAACCACGACCTACGTGGCCCAGTATCAGGACGCCGGAAGTCCTGGAGCGACCCTCGTTCGCTTCTCCGTCAAATAAACACAGGTTGTTTAATAATTATCTTCTTCGTATCCTGAAAGGGATGAAGCGATTCGAAGACCTGGTTCGAGTATTCAGTGAGTGGAATTTAAAATCATTCAACGGGGAGTTGCCGGTTCCGGAATTAAGATGGAACTCGAGACTCCGGACTTCGGCCGGACGGTTCTATCCGTCCCGGGACCGTTCGATCATTGAGATCGCAAGTTACCTCCTTGAAGAGGAAAATGCGGAACAGTTGATCAAGGACACCATGGGCCACGAAATGATCCATTACTGGCTCTGGGTCAAGCGCCGTCCTTACGGGCACACGCCTGAGTTTCACGAAAAAATGAACCAAATCGGAGTCAGTCGCTATAACACGGTTCCGAGACAGCGCCCGTTCAAGCACTGTTACTCCTGCAAGGCCTGCGGCCAGAAGATCTTTGTGAGAAAACGCCTGAAAACGGCGGCTTGCGCGAAGTGCTGCGATCTCCACGCGGATGGCCGGTATCATGTCCGTTTCAAGCTCAAACTCCTCGCTTCCGATGAAAAAGTCCTGCCTCTGATCGCCGAGAAGCGCACGGGTTGATTTCCTGCCAAATTGCATGGTAGTTTTTAGCCAGTCATGCAAAACGAAGATCAGGCACCCCTCACGTCCGAACAGCTGGAGAAATCCTTTGCTCCGTATCCACAATTCGTGGAAGCGGTGTTGAAGGAACTCACAAACCTTGAAGCCATCCTCGTTCAAAATGCAAAAGACGCCGAACTGAAGAAACAAACCGATGCAAAGGTTGAAGTTGCACCCGTATCTGCAGCTCCCGCATCGACAGTGAATAACGACGCTTCCTGGATCGCAAAAATCAGTAAATTCGAGTCCGAAACAAAGACCATGATTCAGGCCGTGGAAGTGGAGTGGCGTTCAAAGCTTCATTCGTCTGAAGAAGAAGCACAACTGAGACTTCGCTCGGTGGAAGCAGCTGGTCTTGCAAAACTGAATGCTTCTGAAGCCGAAGTCACGCGTTTGCTCACTTCCGTTCGTAACATGGAAGATGAAGTGGCTCGCACCAAATCCGAATTGAAACTCGTTCGTGCAAATCTTGCTGCCGCCGAGGCGCAGGATGACGAAGCGGATTCTCCGGCGCCATCAAGCCCTCGCAAGACCACTCCTCGCGTTTCCACTCCGTCTGTAAAACTGAGCGAGAAAAAAGTTCTTCTCGTCGATGATGCCGAAATCAACCGCGTCTTGATGAGCCACTATTTCAAAGGGCTTCCTATCAAGCTCGATTTCGCGTCCAATGCCCACCTCGCTTCCGACAAATGCCGTGAAGATTCCTTCGACCTCGTGGTGGTGGATTTCGATGACAAAGGCGGGGAGCTTGCCCAGGGACTTCGCACTCAAGGCGTTCGTGCGCTTCTGATCGCGCTTAGCCCGAACTCCTTCTCTGAATCGGAAAAGGAAAAGGCGATGTCCGCGGGCTTTGATCATTATCTGAGTCGCGGTCTTCCGCGGGAAGATCTGGTCGCAAGCCTGAGAAGCCGTCTCTGGCCGTAGAGATTTTTCATCCTATCCATAAAACAGTGTTCGGGACCGTAAAACGGACTTCAGAGACAGACAGTTCTCGTCCATTGAGAATCATCGGGTTATTACGCTGTAACCACCTCCTGATTCCTCAAGACATCGTCCAATAGTGATCGAGAAGCAAACCCAGAATCGATAGCACTCTGATCAGGACGACCAAAATCAGGGTTTTTAAACGGCTTTTCCGTTCAAGATTTTTCAGGGTTTGCCGAGAAGAAGTACAAGAACACTTGGCGTGTTTTGTTTTTCTCATAGCCATCACCTCCTTTCTTTGAAAAAGAAGGTGAATCCTTTCACTCCATCTGCCTCTGAAGCAGGTAAAAGGAGAGCAAGGGAAGTGCCAGGAAATGCAAAAATAAAACGAGGTTGGTTTTGGAGAGTCTCCAAGATCAACCTCGTTTTGTTTTTAAAGTTAAGTCTGATTGGACTAGTGGATTAAGCCGTGAAGCTTGAGCTTCTCCATCAGGGTCACACGCTCCATGCGGGCAGCACGTGCTGTCTTGTCGAGATCGTGCTGGAAGCTTTTCAGAAGTTCGCTCAGATAGATTTTCTCGAATTCAGAACGAGTCGCCTGGAAGTTGATCTTGTCGTGGCCGAAGTCCGGAAGATCGCGGATGTCCACGCGCTCGGCTTCGCAGGAAACAACTGCCATGCGGAGAACGTTCCGGAGTTCGCGCAAGTTACCTGGCCAGTCGTATTCACGGAGTTTTCTCCATGCAACTTCAGAGAAGCCCTTGATGTATTCCTTGTGAAGTTCCTGCGTGATTTCCTGCAGGATTCCCATGGTGATGTCTTCGAACTCGTCGGAGCGTTCCGCGAGGTTCGGCATTTCAATTCTGTTTTTGCTCAGACGAAGCAGAAGCTCGTCGTTGAACATTCCGGCGCGTGCGCGGGAATCAATTTGTGGAACCGCAGTTGCGATGATCCGCACGTTTACGATCATGGGAACCGGAGTGCCGCCTTTTTGAGCTTGTGGCACTGCTTTGGTTTTCAAAAAATTGAGAACGACGAGTTGTTCTGAAACCGGGTAGTTCGTGATGTCGTCGATGATGAGCGTGCCACCTTTGCAATCACGGAGTTGTTCCGCGAGAGTCCGGTCACGAGTTGCCATCACGCAGGGTTGTGCTGCACGCGGACTGTTCTGGTGAATCCATTTTGCGAGTGCGCCTTTTCCCGTTCCGGTACCACCGATAACCAGTACTGGCTCCTCTTCCGCTTGTGCGGCAGCGAGGGCGATTTTACGTTGGGATGAAGGAATGAAATAGACCATGCTCATAGTAGACCTTTGATTATAGAGGAAATACTGCAGAACAAAAGGGGGAAAAACGTCAGAATTTCAACGGGTGCCCGACGCAATTTCGGGGGTTACCATTGAGTGATGAGAGTGGTTTTAACAGGTTTGGTGCTGGCAGCGTTTTTTGGGTCCGGAACGGCGTTCGCCCGGAGCTCAAGCATCTTCGGGTCGGAACACCGATACATGATCACAAACGGGCAGGGGGTCTCCTCTCCGAGCTTCCTCGATGGCCTGAATGGAGCCAATCCCGCAGGGCTCATCTACAACACCTCGATCAAGCTCGAGGCGGCGGGGGCCACTTTCGACAATTCCACCAATGACATCAAGGGGTCAGGTGCCCTTCTGGCCGGGAACAGCCTGATTGCGGCTGGAGCTGAATACTCTCAGTTCAATACCGAGCCCCTCGCCAATAATACAGATCAGGTGAATTTCGGGTTCGCGGGGCGGTTGGCCCCATTGAACACGACATTCGGTGTATCGGGTCACGCCCTTTCAAATGGCGGAGGAACCAACTACGATGCGGGCACCCTGATGGACCTTTTCCCGCGCCTGACCTTTGGAGCCATGCTGAAGGACTTCACCAACGGAATTCATGAGGCGGCAGCCGGCTTTACCTTTGTGGCTGATCCAATGGTCGATTTCGTGGTTGATGCGGCCTATCAGATTGATGAAAAGGAAGCGACCGTGAAGCCGGGACTGACCTTTCACACGGATCTGATTCAGGCTGCCGTCGCGTACGGGATCAAGGTGACGAAAAACACCGCCGACGACGCGTTTCTATCCCGGGATTTCACGGCGGGACTTGGCTTGAAATTAACGCAAAATATCCTGATTGAGTACCAGTACAAGGTCTTCCCGCAGCACTGGCTCGGTTTGACTTTGCGCGGGAACTAACCTAGATTTTACCAATCATGAAAACCCTTACAGAATTTTCCGGTTTCGTTCTTAAAGAAGCGATCACTAAAAAAGCATCCCTCCTCGCGGAAGGAAAGACTGAAGAAGAAGCGCAAGCCGTGATCAACGAGCAATTGAAGCTCGATGAGACGAAAGCTGGATTTTACAAAAACGTGGTCGACATGACCGGCTCCCGCCGTGACACCGTCAAGCGCGTGGTCGTTGCAGTGAAAGCAACGGAAACCGAAACCGTTCCAACAGCCTTCATGGAACGCGAAGGACATTTTTATCTCGTTGAATACTTCCCGCAAGCAGGTGGAAAACAACCTTCCCGTGATGACGATCGCAGCTTCGGCCGCGGTGGTGATCGCAAAGGCGGTCGTGATGGCGGTGGACGCGATGGGGGTTCCCGCGGACCAAGAAGTGATCGTGGCGGTGGCGGTGGAAATGACAGCCGCGACAATCGTCGTGCGACCAAAGGTTTCCATGCTGATATTCCAGCACCAGTCACTGAAGGTGCAGCAAGACCTCCGAGAGGTCCACGTCCTCCAAGAGCACCGCGTGCTCCGAGACCAGAAGGTTCAGGTGCTCCAAGCCCTTTCCGTACGACCCGACCAGAAGGTGCTCCAGCGGTAGCCCCAAGAGGTCCACGTCCTCCGAGACAACCTCGTGCTCCAAGACCTGAAGGCGCGACGCCAAGAGGTCCTAAAGGAGCGGGTGAATTGCGTTTGGTTTTGAAAGGCCAGTCATCCCAGACTCTTCAGGGATCAGGCCCGAACGAACCGGCGACTAGTTCGACTGATACGCCACAGGCATAACAACCGCACTGTCAGCAAAAGCTTCTGGTTTTGGAAGTGCACTCAACATCGCTTGCATGTTGTTTCCATCGATCTTGTATTGAAAAACAGTCTGTGGGATTGAAGAATCACTTTCAAGGTGAACCATTTCGATCTTCATGGATGCTTCTTCCGTTTCGGAACGAAGGGTTTTAGTCACGATGATCGCGTTTTTGGATTCAGCGAAGAGGGATTTTTTGGATTCAACGTATCCCATTTTGGAGAGATACTGGGTCATCATTTTGGATTCCTCTACTGTGAGGTTTTCCAGAACGTGAACTTTAACCGCTGGTGCAGCAACCGCATTCCAAGTGAAGAATGCGCCCATCAAAACGATCAATACATTTAAAATGTTTAAAGTTCTCATCTCTCAGTTTCCTCTTACCACCTATATAGCGAGAGGTGTGCCAGACCAGGGGCCTCTATAATCGAGGCCGTGAAAAGTGTCTGATCACTGGTCATCAAGATGACCAAAACTTCGACACCTAAAAGGTATAAAAGGTATCCGATTACTTATGGAGGTGCGTTGCGTTCACAAAAGTGCCGCTATGCACCTCCATAAGTAATCGGATACCTTATACTTATAGGTATGCAGACAGAGCGGACTCTCATTGCAGTTGTAGGATCGGGCCCGGGAGGCCTTATGGCGGCTTCCAGGCTCGCCCTGAATCCACTCAATGAAATTCATTTATTTGAAAAACGGGCGGGATTGGGCCGAAAGCTGCTCATCGCCGGAAGCTCGGGCCTCAATATTTCCCACGAGGCCCCGCTCGATGAGTTTGTGTCCCATTACGACGGCTTCACTCCCGGGTATTGGAAGAAGCTTTTTCAGAACTTCGGGAAGGATCAATGGATTCAGTTTATTGAAAAGGAATTGGGTCTTCCGACCTTCCTCGGTACTTCAGACCGCTACTTTGTAAAAGAGATGAAGGCTTCAGGCCTTCTCAAGCGCTGGGTTTCCCGTCTTGAAGAGCAGGGAGTGAAGATTCATTCTGGCTCCGAACTCGTGGATTTTGAGTCTGCACCGCAGGGCGTGCGCCTTTCTTTTACGGGCGAGGCGGAATCGAAACTTTTTAATCGCGCGTATTTCTTTCTGGGCGGTGGCAGCTGGGAAGATCAGGAGCCTGCCTGGGTTTCGCTCTTTAAGAAAAAGGGGATTGGTTTTCGGGATTTTGAGCCGAGCAATGTGGGTTATGAAATCGACTGGAAGCCTGACTTTTTAAAAGAAGCCGAAGGAAAGCCATTCAAGAAAATCACGCTTAAAACAAAACGCGGTGAAAAAGCGGGCGAACTCGTGGTCACGAAATACGGGATCGAAGGCACGCCGGTTTACTTCCGGGGATGCCCGGGTAGCGCATTTCTTGATTTGAAGCCTGATCTCACTCTCGCACAAATTCTTGAACGACTGAGTGACGTGAAGGAAAACCTCGCTCCGATTCGCCGGGTGAAGCAGAAGCTCGCTCTTCCAGAGGCAAGTCTTGCTCTCTTGTTTCATCACACTCCGGCTGAAATCAAAAATGATCTGAAAAAGCTTTCAGAGCGAATCAAGAAGTTCCCGCTGTTTTTGAAAAAACCGCGTCCACTTTCGGAATCCATTTCTTCCAAGGGCGGCGTTTTGCTTGCTGAACTCAATGAGTCTCTGGAGCTCAAAAAGTTCCCGTTCGTTTTCTGTGGCGGAGAAATGCTTGACTGGGACGCCCCGACGGGTGGATTTCTCATCCAAGCTTGTGTCAGCCAGGGTGCTTTGCTCGGAAGTCACTAAAGTTAAGCCGTCAAAAGACCGATAGGGGGGCGGGGGCTTTTTATGAAAATGAATCGAATCAAAAGATTTCAGGCCTGTTTATTGATGGTGGCTTTGCAGGGAGTTTGTGCGGTTTCTCGTGCCGACGAGATTGACGTGTCGCTTGGTCCAAAGAAGATTTTGATTGATCAAAACGGCCTTGAATATCAGATAGGCAGAAAATTCATCATCCATAATGAGGGCGGGTGTGCCCATGTGCAGCCAGGTACGGTTATGACGGTTTCAGATGTTTTATTAGTCACAGATCCCACCTGGCGCAAGAGCAAATACCATCATTATGTAGTCGAGCTGAGTGGAACAAACACTGACATATTCCGTATCACTTGCTCGGATTCGGATTCGCATGCGGGGAAAAAACTTACTTGCCACTCCGAAGGCTGTAACTATAGCTATACAGAGATTCCGGCTGCATTGACCGATTCCAAAAAAGCATGTCCCGTTGACAAGCAGGGAAAATAAAGTCCTCTACGGACTGACGATGAGATTCACGTTTGTACTGACGGGAGCCGATCCCGGACAGCTTAACGTGATTTTCTCCGTATAAGTTCCCGCATTCAGACTTACCGGATTGAAATGGTAGTAGACCACGAGTCTGCTGTCCGGATACATCGTGTTGCCGTAAATAGATTGCGGCGTCGGGAACTGATTCACGTTTGCTCCCGAGTAGGAGAACGTGCACGGACCTGACTGGATGTTCGCGAGGTTGAACGCCCAGATGAAGACGTTCGTATAACTTCCCCGGCTTACGGTTGCAGAGACAGTATCCGCATTGCACGAAGGCGCTGCCGGACTCTGAGACGTATCGGTCGACCAGGAGATGACTGGAGCCACACCAGTTACGGTCATGGCGTTGTCATTGGAAGAATAGGTTCCGCTGCCTGAGCAGGTGAACGACAGGTTCGTGTGGAATGTTCCTGCCGATTTCGGATTTCCTTTCACTCCGATCTCACAAGAGGAGTTTGAGCCGATGGTGGATCCGCACGAGTTCGAAACGATCGTGAAGTTCGTTGAATCCGAGAGGGTCGCATTGCTTCCGAAGCTACATCCGGTCAAGGTCGGACTTCCCCATGGGTTAACCACGCGGAAGTAACCGGTGTTGTACTGCGTGCTCGTTCCAACAAGGGTATTGCCGAGCGCGGTGCTGTAGTCCTGAATGCTTGGCCCGAGAACCGTAGCAGATGGGGTCGCGGTGAGGCTTGCCGTTGCCGGGTTTGTGTTGGAGCAGCTCAGGTTCAGGCTTCCAGTGATGGCTCCGAGGGAGCCGGGATGCGCGCGAACTTGTGCAGAACACGTGCTACCTGAAGAAACAGTGGAGCGATTGCCTGCGGAGCTGCAGGTGTTGCTTTGAACGTCATATCCTGAAGAAGCAGACAGGGCGCAGGAGATAGCGCCTGCATCACCCGGATTGGTGAAGGTGAACGTCTTCCAGCCACTGAATGCTGTGCTCGCAACAGATCCAAAGTTATAGCTTGCCGGAGAAACTGTGAATGAACCCGGAGCTGGCGTTGGAGTTGGTGTTGGCACCGGAGTTGGAGTCGGTGTTGGCACCGGAGTTGGAGTCGGTGTTGGCACCGGAGTTGGAGTCGGTGTAGGTACCGGAGTTGGAGTCGGTGTAGGTACCGGAGTTGGAGT
>OUNO010498768.1_pt1 | contig 48534 bp, 50 predicted proteins | sample 1779811 | NCBI WGS metagenome assembly OUNO01 (sample SAMEA3914804, study PRJEB12502) | metagenome | biome: forest; material: soil | place: Canada | collected 2010-06-25 | depth 0.3 m
GTGGATGCGGCACAGCCGCGACGCTCGATCGTCAGGCTGCGGCCTGGGAGGCCCAGTCGCGGTAGAGGCGGTAGTAGCGACCCTCGGCGGCGATCAACTCGTCGTGCGTGCCCTGCTCGGCGATCCGGCCCCCCTCGAGCACGACGATCCGGCCGGCTTGGCGGATCGTCGACAGGCGGTGGGCGATGACGATCGAGGTGCGCCCGGCGAGCAGGCGGCGAAGGCCCTGCTCGATGCGGGCCTCGGTGTGCAGGTCGACGTTCGAGGTTGCCTCGTCAAGCACGAGGATGCGCGGGTCGGCGATCAGCGCCCGGGCGAAGGCGATCAGCTGACGTTGGCCGGCCGACAGCTGTGAGCCTCGCTCGCCGACGTCGGTGTCGTAACCGCGTTCGAGTTCGGCGATGAACTCCTCGGCGCCGACGGCCGCCGCGGCGGCGCGGACCTCGGCGTCCTCGGCGTCGGGGCGCCCGAAGGCGATGTTGTCGCGGATGGTGCCCGAGAACAGGAACGCCTCCTGGGGCACGATGCCCATCTGGGAGCGCAGCGAGGAGCTCGACAGCTCGCGCAGGTCGTGGCCGTCGACGAGGACGGCGCCGGCGCTCGGGTCGTAGAAGCGGGCGACGAGCTTGGCCATCGTCGACTTGCCGGCCCCGGTCGCGCCGACGAGGGCGACGGTCTGGCCGGCCGGGATGTGGAGGCTGATGTCATCGAGCGCCAGAACTGTCTCCTCGTCCGCGCCCGCACCGTTCTCGACAGCCCTCGGACGTCGCCGCCGGTAGGAGAAGGAGACGTTCTCGAACTCCACCTCGCCGCGGATCCGGCCGAGCGTGAGCGCTGCGGCGCGATCCTCGAGATCCGGACGCTCGTCGAGCAGCTGGAAGATCTTCTCGAGGGCGGCCATGCCCGACTGATAGGTCGCATACAGCTGGGACAGCTGCTGGATCGGTTCGAACAGGTTCGAGAGGGCGGCCACGAAGGCCACGACGGTGCCGACCGTGATGTGGCCGTTGATGGCCTGCAGGCCGCCGTAGAGGACGATCACGGCGACGGCCACGCCCGAGAGCATTTCGACGGTCGGGAAGTAGGCGGCGTTGAGCCGCACTGTCGTCATGTTGGCGTCGCGGTTGTCGTCGTTGAGGACCGTGAAGCTCGCCTTGTGGTGGGCCTCCTGGGCGAAGCTGCGAACGACCCGGATGCCCGACAGCGTCTCCTGCAGGTAGGCGGTGATCGCGCCGATCGTCTCCCTTGTGCGACGGAAGGCACCGGCCGAGACGATCCGGAACCACAGCGAGCCGGCGAGCAGCAGCGGCAGGACGCAGAACGTGATGAGGGCGAGTTTGACGTCGAGGTAGAGGAGGATGCCGATCGTCCCGAGCAGCGTCAGGCCGGCCTGGAAGAGGGTGACGACCGAGTCGGTGACGAGGCTGTCGAGCGCCTCGACGTCGTTGGTCATGCGCGAGATCAGGACGCCGGCCGGGCGGCTCTCGTAGAAGCCGACGGGCAGCGTCTGGAGGTGCTTGAAGATGCGGATGCGCAGGTCGGCGAGCGCGCGCTGGCCGACCCACCCGACCAGATAGGTCTGGGCGTAGGTCATGCCCCAGACGATCAGCGCCGACGCGAGGAAGGCGACGACGACGAGCACGAGCGTGCCCTGGTCGTGGCGCAGGATGCCCTGGTCGATGGCCGCCCGCGCGAGCAGCGGCGGTGCCAGCGACGCGGCGGTGCCGAGGATGAGCGCGCCGACCATCAGAAATGCGCGCGTCCGGTAAGGCCGCAGCAGCTGCAGCAGGCCGCGCAGGTTGCGCCCGCGCGTGCCGCGGCTCGCGCGCTCGCCGCTCCACTGGGCTCCGGGGCCCCGGCCAACCATCGGGCTCACAGCCCGCTGACCTCGCGCTCGAACGGCGCCCGCGTCAGGAACACCTGGTCGGGCAGGCCCTTTTCGACGATCTCGCGATAGAGCTCGGACGCCTCGAGGAGCTCGTCGTGATTGCCGTGGGCGACAATGCGTCCGTGATCGAGCACGACGATCTCGTCGGCCATCGAGATCGTCGAGAGCCGGTGCGCGATGACAAAGGTCGTCCTTCCGGTCATCGCCTCGTCGAGGGCGAGCTTGATGCTCTGCTCGGTCGAAGCGTCGACCGAGGAGGTGGCGTCGTCGAGGATCAGGACGCGGGGATCGGCGACGAGCGCGCGCGCGATGGCTATGCGCTGGCGCTGCCCGCCGGAGAGCGAGAGCCCTCGCTCTCCCACCCTGGTCTCGAAGCCCTGTGGCAGGCGCATGACGAAGTCGTAGGCCTGCGCACGCCGGGCGGCCTGCTCGATGTCGGCCGTCGAGGCCGATGGTCGCCCGTAGGAGATGTTCTCGGCGACGGTCGCCGAGAACAGGAAGGGATCGTCGCTGACGATTGCGACGGCCTGGCGCAGGGAACTGAGGGTGACCGTGCGTACGTCGACGCCGTCGAGCAGCACCTGGCCGGCGCTCGTCTCATACAGCCGCGAGATCAGCGACACGAGGCTCGTCTTGCCCGAGCCGGTCGCGCCGACGAGCGCGACCGTGCTCCCGGCGGCGACATCGAGGTCGATGTCCTTGAGCACAGCGCGCACAGTTCCGGGCTTGACGCCCTCCTCGACCGAGCTCATCGACGTGCCCGCCTCGCGGCGCCCGGCGTAGACCGCGCCGAAGTCGTCGACTCCGTCGTAGCGCAGCGTCACGCCGCGCAGCTCGACGTGGCCGTTGCCGTTCGGCAGCTCGGGCGCCCCCGGCTGCTCGGTGATGCGGGGCTCGCGGTCGAGCACCTGGAAGATCCGGGCGCCGGATGCCGTCGCGCGCTGGGCGAGGCCGAGCGTCACGCCGAGCGAGCGCATCGGGCCGATGAGCATGTTCAGGTACAGGTAGAACTGGGTGAACTGACCGAGGGTGAGGTGTGCGTGGATGACGCTGCGCCCGCCCAGGAGCAGGACGGCGGCGAGGCCGAGCTGGGGCAGGAAGCCGATCGCCGGGTTGAACCTGGCCTCCAGGCGCGTCGCGACCATCGACTGGTCGAAGACGCGCGAGACGCTGTCGCGGAAGCGCTCCAGCTGGCGCGGCTCACGGGCGAAGGACTTGACGACGCGGACGCCGGAGATGTTCTCCTCGGCGTCGGCCGTCAGCTCGGCGATCCGCTGCTGGACCTCCTGGATGGCCGGGCGCGCGCTGCGCCCGTAGCGCTGCGAGATGACCACGACGAACGGCACGGGCGCCATCGCGATCAGGCCGAGGCGGGGGTTGATGGCGATCATGGCGATACCGGCCAGGACGAGCGTGAGCGCGGACTGCAGGATGAAGACGAGCCCGTAGCCGAGGAAGAAGCGCACCGCCTGCAGGTCGACGGTCGCGCGGGACATCAGCTGGCCGGTCTGCTGGCGGTCGAAGAAGCTCAGCTCGAGGCGCTGGAGATGACCGTAGATCCGCTGGCGCAGGTCGTACTCGATGCCGAGCGAGATCTGGCCGGCGATCATCCGCCGCGTGTACGTCAGCGCCCATCGCGCCAACACGGCGGCGACGATGACCAGCGCCAAGACGAGCAGCGTGTGGCGGTCGTGGGCGCGTCGGGTGAGCTCGTGCAGGTGGGCGTGGGTCGCGCCGTGTCTGATGGCTTCGACTGCCAGCCCCGTCAGATACGGCAGCGCCACGGTCATGACCATCGCGAGGCTCGCCAGCGCCCACGATGCGATCAGGCCGCGCTTGTAGGGACGCAGGAACCCGAGTAGTCGGTAGAAGGTGGTCATAGTTGCGTAGTCAACGATTATCGCACGGTTGCCGCACCGGGGTCCTGCGGTCGTGCCCCACCCGCCCCCGGACCCCGCCCGTAAGCTTGTGAAGATGCCCGTGCCGCCGCGCCCGACCCTCGCCAACGGGACGCCAGCCGGCCTCTGCGACTCCTGTGAGCACCAGCAGCTCGTGCGCAACACGCGCGGCTCGACCTTCTCGCTGTGCCGGCTCTCGCGCACCGACCCGGCCTTTCCCCGCTACCCCCGCGTTCCCGTCCTGTCGTGCTCGGGGCATCGGCCGCGGCGAGGTGATCGCGAGGCCTGAGCCGAGGGCGCACACGGAGCTCAGCCCGCGATCGCGCCGGCGGGCTCGGGCTCGGCGGGCGCCGGTGGCTGACCGGAGGTGACGAAGTCGCGGCTGCGCACGAGCGCGAAGGCGAGGGCCGAGCCGACCATGGCCAGGATGCCGGCGACGATCAGGATGTCGGTGAAGGCCCCGGTGAAGCCGACCCGGTAGGACGACAGCAGCGCGGCGCGCGCGCCGTTGCCGATGTGCCCGGCGACGCGGCTGATTTCGCCCGACTCGAGAATCGTCGAGAGCCGCCCGTGGGCCGCGGCGAGGACCTCGCGGGCGTGCGACGTCCGCGCCAGCGCCGTCGTCGTGCCCTGGGTGACGCTGTGCTGGAAGATGGCGCCCAGGCCCGCGATGCCGGTTGCGATGCCGACCTGCCGGCTCGTGCTGTTGATGCCCGAGGCCATGCCGCTGCGCGCCGCCGGCACGACACTGATAGCCGCCGAGGCAAGCGGCGGGTTGACAAGGCCGACGCCGATGCCGGCGAGGACGAACCCCGGGATCAGCGTCGTCCACCCCGAGGAGGGGCCGACGGCGGTCATGAGGAATAGCCCGGCGCCGACGAGCGCGAGCCCGGTGCCGAGCAGGATGCGGACCGGCATGCGGACGCTGAGACGCCCGGCGAACGGCGCGACGGCGAACGACAGCAGCGTCGTCGGCAGGAACCGCAGACCCGCCTGCAGCGGGGTGTATCCGAGGACGTTTTGGATGTAGAGGGTGAGATAGAGGAACATCGCGAAGATCGAGCCCGAGAGCGCGAAGGCGACGATGTTGGCGCCCGCGAAGGCCGGGCGGCGAAAGAGCTCGAGGTCGAGCATCGGGCGTTGCTGCGCGCGCTCGACGACGAGGAACGCGACGATCAGGACAGCCGAGGCGCACAGCAGCACGACGATCTGGGTCGAGCCCCAGCCCTTCGCGTTGCCGCGGACGAGTGCGAAGACCAGCAGGAACAGGGAGGCCGAGAAGGTGACGAGCCCCGCCCAGTCGACGCCCTGGGCGTCCGGGTCCCGCGACTCCTGGACGCGGCTCACCGTCAGCGCTACGGCGGCGATGCCGATCGGGACGTTGACGAAGAAGATCCACTCCCAGCCGATTCCCGACGTGATGACGCCGCCGACGAGCGGCCCGACGGCGACGGCGGCGCCCGTCACGGCGCCGAAGACGCCGAAGGCCGTCCCGCGGTCGCGACCCTCGAAGGCCTCGGCGATCAGCGCCAGCGAGGTCGCGAACATCATCGCCCCGCCCGTGCCCTGCAGGCCGCGCGCGAGGTTCAGCATCAGTGCACTCGTGGACAGACCGCACAGGGCGGAGGAGCCCGTGAACACGATCAGGCCCGCGAGAAACACGCGCTTGCGCCCGATTCGGTCCGCGACCGATCCGGCTGTCAGCAGGAACGCGGCCAGCGTCAGCGCGTAGGCGTCGACGACCCACTGCAGGTCCTGGAAGCTCGAGTGCAGCGAACGCTGGATGTCGGGGAGGGCGACGTTGACGACCGTGATGTCGAGGAGCAGCATGAAGATCGCGATCGATACGGCGATCAGCGTCCACCACTTGCGATCCAAGCCGTCCTCCTCTCCGCTTGCCAGCCTCGAACTATATGAAGAGCTGCAACCTGCGCCCGGAGATCTAGGCCGAGCCGAGGTGCCGCGCCAGGAACGGGACCACCCGCTCCCACAGCAGCGCCGCCGGCGCGGGGCGGTACGTCGGTCGGTAGTCCGCGAAGAAGGCGTGTCCGGCGCCCTCGTAGACGTCGACGCGGACCGCCTGTCCGCTGGAGGAGGACGCCTCGCGCAGTTGCTCGCCGAGCGCGGGCGAGGGGTTCTGGTCTTCGGCGCCGACGGCCGCCAGCAGCGGGCAGCGCAGTTGCCGTGCGAGCTCGAGCGGCGGTGTCGGGCGCTGCGGGGTGGCGCGATCGTCGGGCGTCGCCCGGTCGATGAAGCCACCCCAGCAGTCGACGGCCGCGTCGAGGCGATCGTCGGAGCAGGCGAACAGGAGCGCGTAGCGCCCGCCCATGCAGAAGCCGATGCATCCGACCCGGCCCGAGACCTCGGCGCGGGCACGCAGGAAATCCGCGGCGCCCGCCAGGTCGCCGAGGACCGTCTCGTCGGAGATCGAGAACAGGCGCGCCATCAGGACCTGCATGTCGTCCATCGGCGGCGGTCCCCCTTCGCGGGTGTAGAGGTCGACGGCCAGCGTCACGTAGCCGATGTTGGCGAGGCGGTTGGCGACGTCGCGGATGTGCTCGCCGAGGCCGCCGGCCTCGTGTATGACGATCATCGCCGGGTGCCCCGCGCCGGAGGCAGGGCGAGCGAGATAGCCGTTGATCGGCGTGGCGTCGTGGCCGGCGAAGGTGAGCTGCTCGGCGGCGATCGCGCTCGTATCGCTCACACCCCCGGGCACGCCCTGCGGGCTCGGCTGGGGCTCGATCTCGGTCATCTCAATTGCCTCCTCATCTCGTCACAGGATCGCCTTCGGGTAGGCCCGCGTGGCGGCCACGAGCATGATCGCGAAGAACGCTGCCACGACGAGGAAGTCGAGCCAGACCTCGCCGCCGCCGCCGACGCCGACGAGCATCTGGCGCAGTCCCTGGACCTCGTAGGTGAGCGGGTTGACGCGCGCGATCACGTGCAGCCAGCCGGGCATGACGCTGAGCGGGTACAGGGCGCTCGAAGCGAAGAACAGGGGCATCATGATCAGCTGGCCGATACCCATGAAGCGCTCGCGCTCCTTGACGGCGGCTGCGAGCAGCATCGACATGCACGCGAACGCGGCTGTGCCGAGCATCAGCATCGCCAGCGTCCCGAGGATGCCCGGGACACTCCAGCGAACGTCGATACCGGCGACGGCGAGGACGACGAGCAGCAGGAGAGCTTGGACCAGCGCGCGGACGCACGCGCCAGCGGCCTTGCCGAGGACGATCGAAGTGCGCGACATGGGCGTCGCGAGCAGGCGCTGGAGCTGGCCGACGTCGCGTTCCCAGATGACCGCGAGGCCGAAGAAGATGGCGATGAACATGGCCGCCTGGGCCATGACTCCCGGAGCGATGTAGGCGCGGTAGTCGAGCGTGCCGAGCGTGACCGAGCGGTTGTTGCGCAGCGCCGTGCCAAAGATGAACAGCCACAGCAGCGGCTGGACGGAGCGGGTGAAGATGTCGAGGTGGTCGTGGCGCAGCTTGCGCATCTCGGCCTGGGCCATCGCCAGCGTGCCCTCGGCCATGCGCGACAGCGAGCCGGCCGTGAGGGCGCTCGGCGGGCGATCAGCCGAGGCGGCGGGCGACGCGGCGCTGGGCGCGGACATCGGCGAGCCTCCCTTCCTCGTTCTCCTCCTGCTCGGAAAGCGGCCGGCCGGTGACGGCCGTGAAGACATCTTCCAGGCCGTCGGCGCCGTGGCGCTCGATCAGATCGCCCGGCTCGCCCTGCTCGACGAGACGGCCCCGGTCGATGATGCCGAGGCGGTCGCACTGGCGCTCGGCCTCCTCCATCAGGTGGGTGGTCACGAGGATCGTCGTGCCGGCCTGCTCGCGCAGCGCCTGCAGCCGCCCCCAGACCATTCTCCGGGCCGAGGGGTCGAGCCCGACGGTGGGCTCGTCGAGGAACAGGACGGTCGGTCGGTTGAGCAGCGCGCTGGCGATCTCCAGACGCCGCAGCATGCCGCCGGACAGCGTCCGTGCGAGGCGGTCGAGCATCGGCTCAAGCCCCATCGTGTCGATGACCTCGGCGATCCGCCCGCGTCGCTCGCGCCTGGGCACGCCCGTCACGCGACCGTAGAAGTCGAGGTTCTCATATGCGGTGAGGGCGCCGTCGACCGAGATGGCCTGCGGGATGTAGCCGATGCTCGCCCGCACGCCGAGGCTGTCGCTGCGGACGTCGTAGCCGGCCACCAGGGCGCGACCCGACGTCGGCGCGAGCAACGTCGTCAGCACCCGGATGATCGTCGTCTTGCCGGCGCCGTTCGGCCCGAGCAGCCCGAACACCTCGCCCGGCGCCACGGCGAAGGAGACGCCGCCGACCGCTTCCAGCTCGCCGAAGCGGACGACGAGGTCATCGACGAGCAGCGCCGGCTCCGCGCCGGGCGAGCTCACGCCTTCTCTCCGCTGAGATTCAGCTCAGGATCGGGCGGGAAGGTGCCCTGGGCCTGGGCGTCCTGCTCGCGGATCTTGCGCCTGACCCGCTTGCGCGTCTCGGAGAGCTCGTGCTCGAGGCGGCTGAGCTCGGCGGCGCGATGGCGGACGAGATCGAGCTGGCGGTCGATGTGCCCGAGCGCCTCGCCGAGCAGCTCACGGCGGCGCTGGGGTTCGACGTCGTCGCGGCGCAGCTGGGCGCGCACCTCGGCGCGCGCCTCCTCGGCGGTGAGCAGCGTCTTGAGCTCCTCGAGTGAGACGCCGAGCAGGTGCTTCAGGCGCATGACCTCCTGGAGGCGCTCGACCTCCGCCTCGGTGTAGAGCCTGTGCTGTCCGGCCGGTCGCGTCGGCGCCTCCGGGAGCAGGCCGATCTCCTCGTAGTAGCGGATCGTCCGCGGCGTTGTGCCGACAGCTCGCGCGACGTCGCCGATGCGAAGGCTCGGCGCGGAGGGCTCGAGACCGTCGTCGGGGGGTGGGGTGGGGGAGCTCATCGGTTGCTCACCGGAAGGGCGTCGCGTGCGCCGCCGTGCTCGACCTGCCCGCCGTCGGCGGCAATGACACCGATTGCGAGCTCGGGGATGACCTCGAGCGGCGCATGGATGTCCTTGACATGGCTGGGGCGCAGCAGGCAGACGAACATGCCGATGAACGAGACGGCCGAGAGCACCCACAGGGCGGTGTGCATGTTGGCGATGAAGGGCGCCAGCTTCTCGGGCGAGAGGCCCTTGGCCACGCCGGAGAAGATCGCGAAGAGCGTCGCCTTCGGGATCGCCGAGGTGACGATGGCGAGGACGAAGGCGATCGACAGGACGGCGCCGGTGTTCTGCAGCAGCGTTCGTGCTCCGGCGGCGATGCCGCGTCTGTGTGCCGGCACGACGCCCATCATCGCCGCGGTGTTGGGGCTGTTGAACATGCCCGAGCCGATCCCGACCAGCAGGAGCCAGAGGGCGCTCTGCCAGTAGGCCGTGCCTACCTGCAGCGTCGTCATCAGGGCGAGCCCGGCGGCGCTGACGAGCATGCCGATGGCGGCGAGGGCGCGCGAGCCGTGACGGTCGGCGTAGACGCCGGCTATCGGCGAGGCGATGAGCATGCCGAGAGCGAGCGGGATCAGCTTGATGCCGGCTACGATCGGGGAGTTGCCCTGGGCGCCCTGGTAGTAGAAGACGAATAGGAACATCAACGCGAAGCGGGCCAGGCCATTGATGAACGCGGCCGCGCTGGCGGCCGCGAAGAGGCGGTTGCGGAAGATGTCCAGGTCGAGCATGGGCGCTCGCGAGCGGCGCTCGATCAGCACCCACAGCGGCAGCAGCACGGCGGCCGCGATGAGCCCGACGACGACGATCGAGTCGTTCCAGCCGCTGAGGCCGCCGCGTGAGACACCGAGCACGAGGCCCGTGAGGCCGACGACGAACGTGGTCGTGCCGAGCACGTCATAGCCGCGCACGGAGTCCGGCTTGGCCAGCTCGCGCAGGATCAGCGCGCCCCACGCTGCGCCGCCCAGGGCAAAGGGGACGTTGAACCAGAAGACCCAGTGCCAGGAGATCGCCACCAGCGCGCCGCCCAGGACCGGGCCGAGCACGAGACCGATGGCGGCAACCATCGTGTTGGCGCCCATGGCCAGGCCGAGCTGCTCCCTGGGGAAGGCGTCGGTGACGAGGGCGGCGGCGTTGGCGAACAGGAAGGCCGAGCCGATCCCCTGGACGATCCGCCACAGGATCAGGACCGTGCCGTTGGGCGAGAAGCCGGCTCCGAGCGAGGCGAGGGCGAAGAGCAGGAAGCCTCCGACATACGCCCGCTTGCGCCCGAACAGGTCGCTCAGGCGGCCGGCCGTCAGCACCAGGACGGTCGCTGCGATCAGGTAAGCGAGGATGACCCAGACGAGCGCCAGGATGCTCGTGTGCAGCGAGCGCTCGAGGTCCGGTAGGGCGATGATCAGCGTGCCCGAGTTGGTCGCCGCCAGGAGCATTCCAAGGCTGGTGCAGGACAGGGCCCACCACTTGTAGTGCTCGTGTCCCGCAGCCACGCCGAAGCGCCCACCTGCCGGCTGGCCGGCCGCCGCCCGCGCGGGCCGTCTCGTCGCCGTCGTCAAATGCATCACTCCCAGTGCCCTAGAAACTTGACGTGAACGTAAGGATCAGAATAGCACCCTGGTGGTTTCGGGACCGCTCGGCGGTCTCGGCGGCGGCTCGTTGCGACTGACTGCGTCGTCGCTCGTCGGCCGTCGATCGGACCCCTTGGTCGGCCGTGGCGGCCGTGCTAGAACATTGGGATGTCCTCGATCGAGCCAACGATCGCCAAGTCCGATCAGGAGTGGCGTGAGCAGCTGACGCCCGAGCAGTACGACGTGCTGCGCAAGGCCGGAACAGAGCCGCCGTTCACGGGCGAGTACGTCTACAACAAGGCGGCCGGCGACTATCGCTGCGCGGCCTGCGACGCCGTCCTCTTCAGCGCCGGCACCAAGTTCGAGTCCGGCACCGGCTGGCCCAGCTTCACCGAGCCGGCCGTCGCCGAGGCCGTCGAGCTGCGGCCCGACAACAGCCTGTTCATGCGCCGGACAGAGGTCGTGTGCCGCCGCTGCGGCGGACATCTCGGCCATGTCTTCGACGACGGTCCGGGCCCGGACGGGCAGCGCTACTGCATCAACTCCCTCGCGCTGTCCTTTGACCCGGCCGATGCCGCGACGGCCGGGTCGTCCGGGGCCGACGCCGCCGGCGAGCCGGATGCGGGCGGAACAGCCGCCGCCGAGCCCACCCAGTAGCCTTCCTCGGCCATGGTCATGTTCGAACAGTCGCGCAGGCTGTCCGAGCCGTTGCGCTGGGGGCGGCGCGAGAAGGCGGCCGTCGGCGCGCTGCTCGGCTGCGTCGTCCTGGCCCTCGTCGGCCTCGGCATCTACGGCCTCAGTAGCGGCTCACCGGCCCGCGCGGACTGCATCCGCGTGACCTTCGCCAGCACGCTCGGAGGCGCCGACCTGCACGGCTGTGGACCCCAGGCCAGGCGCATATGCGCCTCAGGTCAGTTCCGCAGCATCGCGGCCGACCTGCGTGCCGCATGTCGCCACGCGGGCATGCCGTACCGGGCGCCGCAGTAGGCGTCTAGACAAATGTCTAAAGCCCCCGGCCAAGTGTTGGCCAGGGGGGGCTACCCGCGATCCTGCAAGCCGGATTTCATACCCGGACTGTCATCGGTGCGTGGCGAGTGCCCTTGTCGGGCGGGACGCGCACCGCATCCAAACGTAGGAAACGGAGGCCCATGTCCTGGCTGGCATACCCAAGTTGGTTGAACGCGGGAGATAACGCGTGGCAGATGACCGCGGCGACGTTCGTCGGGCTCATGAGCCTGCCGGGTCTCGCGATTCTGTACGGCGGCGTCATGCAGAAGCGCTGGTCGGTCAACAGCATGATGCTCACGTTCGTCGCGTTCTGTCTCGTGCTCGTAGCGTGGGTTCTGTGGGGCTTTAAGATGGGCTTCGGGAGCCCGATCGCCAAGAGCGGGTCGGGAATCTTTGGCACCAAAGGATTCATCGGCACGATGTGGGGCAGTTCTGGCACGGTCCTCTCGACCGGCGCCGAGGAGGGCCAGGCGGTGATCCCGTCGATTACCGAAGGTCCGCCGTTCCACTTCCCGATGGCGTCGCTCGTGTACTTCCAGTTCGTGTTCGCGGCGATCACCCCGATCCTGATGCTGGGATCGGTGCTCGGGCGGATCAGCTTCAAGGCGTGGATGCCGTTCGTGCTCCTGTGGATCACGTTCGTGTACACCGTCAACGCGTTCCTCATCTGGGGCGGCGGCTACTTCGCGGCCCACGGCGCGTTGGACTACTCCGGTGGCTATGTCATCCACCTCGCGGCCGGCGTGTCCGGCTTCGTGGCGGCCGCTGTCATCGGGCCACGTCTGCAGCGAGATCGCGAGATCGATGCTCCCAACAACCTGTTGATGGTTGCCGCCGGTGCCGGTCTGCTGTGGCTGGGCTGGAACGGCTTCAACGGAGGGGATTCCTACTACGCGGGCGCCAACGCGTCGGCAGCGGTGCTGAACACCAACCTGTGCACCGCCGTCGCGATGCTCGTGTGGATCGCGTGGGATTACATCTTCCGTGACAAGCCGTCGCTGATCGGCTCGGTCAACGGGATGATCACCGGGCTGGTGGCGATCACGCCGTCTGCCGGGTTCGTCAACGGCTGGGGTGCGATCGCGGTCGGCGTGATCGCGTCGACGATCGTGTGGATGGCGATCAGGTTCCTCAGCCGAGCGCCCGGCTTCCGACACGTCGACGACACCCTGGGGGTGGTGTACACGCACGGCATTGCCGGGTTGTGCGGCGGGCTGATGGTCGGCCTGTTCGCGGACCCGGCGCTGGTCGAGTACATCGGCGTCGGCGGTGCCTCCAACCTGCCCGGCAAATTGAGCGTGTTCAACGGCGGAAGCTGGACGCTCTTGCGCTGGCAGGCCGAGACGGCCGCCTGGGTGATCGTGTTCAGCGGCGCGATGACGTTCATCCTGCTGAAGCTCGTGGGAATCCTGATACCCCTGCGCCTCTCGGACGAGGAGCTGGAGATCGGCGATCACGCGATCCACGGCAACGAGGTGTACCCGTCGGATGTGCCCACGCTCGGCGGACCCCACGCACCCGCGTGGCAGCCTGGCGGCGGCACCGCCGTACCGGCGGGGGCAGGCGCCTAGCCAGGGCGCGGTTCACAAACTTCCGGTTCGGGCGCGGCCTCCCCACGGGCGCGTCCGGACCCGGAAGCGAGGCGAACCTTCAGCGGCCCCGCTTCGGCGGGGTCGCTGTCGTTCCCGGCCGCTGTCGGTAGCTCTACGGGTTGCTGCTCAGACTCGGCGCGTCGGCGGTCGACTGCGAAGCGCTCAAGCCGATCGGGCAGGAGACCCCGGTGCCGCCGAGGCCGCAGTACCCGCCGGGGTTCTTCGCGAGGTACTGCTGGTGGTAGTCCTCTGCGTAGTAGAAAGGTCGCTGCGGCGTCTCCTGCAGCAGTTCGGTCGTGATCGTGCCGTGGCCGGCTGCCGAGAGCATCTGCTGGTAGGCCTCGAGCGACGCGTCGGCGGCGGCGCGCTGGTCCTCGTCGGCCCACATGATCAGCGAGCGGTACTGCGTGCCGAGGTCGTTGCCCTGGCGCATGCCCTGGGTCGGATCGTGGCCCTCCCAGAACAGGCGCAGCATCTCGGCGTAGCTCGTGCGGGCCGTGTCGAAAGCCACGAGGACGACCTCTGCGTGTCCCGTCTGCCCGCTGCAGGCCTCCTGATAGGTGGGGTTGGGCGTCATGCCTCCGGCGTATCCAACGGCCGTCGTGTAGACGCCGTCGGCCTGCCAGAAGATCCGCTCGGCACCCCAGAAACAGCCCATGCCGAAGATCGCCGTGCGGACGCCCTCGGGAAACGGCCCCTTCAGCGGCGTGCCGAGGACCTCGTGTCGGGCCGGCACCGGCATCTCCTCGGGCCGTCCGGGCAGGGCGGCGTCCGGCTCGATCATCGCTGTCTTGTCACGACCGAACAGACGCATGCTCTCAGGCTAGCCGATGCCCGCGCCATCCCGGCGCAGTGGCGCGGCGGGGCCGGCTCAGCGCGAGTAGACGGTGAAGAAGTCGCGGTCGTCGGGTTCCAGGTAGCGGCTCGCCGACCGGCTCATAGCCGGCAGCATGTTCAGCGGGGCCTGGGCGCCCGGAGCTCCATAGCTGATGAAGCTGACCCAGTAGGAGTTGATGTCGAGCTCCATCGCGCGAACGGCGCCGGCGCGGACGAGGGTTCTCGCGAGGCTCGCGACGGTCTGGTCTTCGCCGGCGGCGTAGATGAGGTTGCCGCGGCTGTCGACCCCAATGCCGGAACGCCAGACGAGGACGGCGTTGCCGACGGTGGCGCCCCATTCGGAGGTGTTTGAGATGTTCGGCGCGAGTCGGCCCTGCTTGACGATGAGGGGGAGGTTCTGGCGCGCGAAGGACACCCCGGCGGGAGCGGTCGAGCCAGCGCTCCAGTCGATCACGTCGACGCGGCCATCGGCGTAGCCGACGAGCGTGCCCTGGCCGTTTCGCATCGCGGCATAGGTATGGCCGCGCACCACGAAGCCGCCCCTGGAGTCGCTGAGCTTGAAGCCGCTGTTGAAGGTCGCGAGCAGCTTGGGCCGAGCTTCCTGTGGGACATCCATGGGGCCGCGCGGAATGCTGACCGAGGGCTCCAGGCGCCCGGCGTGCAGGGCAAGCGTCGTGCGTTTCGTGTTGATCCACGCCAGGCCGGCGACGACGCGGGGATATTCGGGCTGGTTGCGGACCGTCGTCAGCAGGACCGGCGGGCGGGCTTCCAGGCCTGCCCGGGTTGCGTGCCAGACGCCCTCGCCGGGGAGCGCCGGATTGAGCATGGCGGGCACGCGTGCGGGCCTGTATTCGGCGGTCGTCGTCGCCTGGGCCGGGCCGTAGCCGACTTTCGGCAGCGCTCGTAGGGTCGGGCCTCCCTTGCTCGGCGCGGTCAGGCTGTAGTAGACGGACTCGACTTTCGCGACGACGCCGGCACCGCCGTTGTCGCGTAGCCACTCGACCGCGCGGATCCCGAAGCTGGAGTTCGACGGCTGGGTCATGGCGTCGAGGAACGAGACGGCGGCCGGCAGCAGCACGATCAGCGCCGCCACGACGACGATGCGACGCAGGCGCATCATTCCGCCGGCCCTTGGCGGGCGGTCGGGACGGCGGCCGGCAGGGCCGAGCCGACGGGGCGTGGCAGCACCGAGCTCCATGACCGAACTGTAGGAGTCTAGGCGTCGGTCATCGCGGTTGTCGCGATCGCTGTGAGCGGATTCTCACTAAGAGAAGTCTCACCGCGGAAGGGGTGCAACCGGGCCTGCCCGAAGCCAGGGTGTGGAATCCTCCCCGCGTCGGGCAGTGGTTCTGCTCGCGCTCCCGCACCCAGCGATCCACCGGAGGTTTGACCAATCACCCGACTCGAGGCAGCAGCTGTCGCGTCCGACGAGCAGGTGCTCCCGGGCCCCGTGTCCGGCGGCGCAGCGCCCAGGTCCCACATCAAGCTGGCGCCGCTGCCGGCACCGGGCGTCCGACCATCTGCGCGCGTCCTGTTGCGCGCCTGCCGGCCGCGGCAGTGGAGCAAGAACCTGCTCGTCCTCGCCGCTCCGTCCGCAGCAGGCGTGATCGACACACCCCTCGTGGCGGCGCAGGTCCTCGGCGCGTTCGTCGTCCTCTGCCTGATCTCCAGCGCGACGTACCTGATCAACGACGTCCGCGACCGCGAGCAGGATCGAATGCATCCGACCAAGCGCCTGCGGCCGATCGCGGCCGGCGAGCTCGAGCCGAGTGCCGCCCTTCGCATCGCCGCGGCTCTCGCCCTCGTCGGGGTGGCGGGCGCGATCGCGATCAGGCCGGCGCTCGGCGCCGTGGCTGTCGGCTACCTCCTCCTGACGGCGAGCTACTCGATCTGGCTGCGGCGCATCTTCATCGCGGACATCCTCGCCATCTCGGCCGGTTTCGTCCTGCGAGCCCTGGCCGGCGGTGTTGCGACCGACATCTATCTGTCTCGCTGGTTTGTCATCGTGACGGCATGTGGCGCGATATTCCTGGTCGCGGCGAAGCGCTATGCGGAGCTGCGCGAGCACGACGGAGAGGGTGCCCGGCGCTCGACCCTGCGCCGCTACTCGGCCGGCGGCCTGCGCCTGACGCTGCTGGCGGCGGCGAGTGTGGCGAGCGTCGCCTACATCGGCTGGGCGTTCACGCGGCCCTCGCACCTCGTCTGGTACGGACTGTCGATATTGCCTCTGCTGGCCTGGCTCGTCCGCTACTCGGTCATGATCGGGAGCGGCGCCGGCCAGGCGCCCGAGGAGCTGATCCTGCGCGACCGAACGCTGCTGGTGCTGAGCGTCGCGTGGAGCATCCTCTTCCTCGGCGGCGTCTATGTCGGCCACTGAGCTGATCGCGCCGCCCGCCACAGCCGGTGTCGAGCGCTCGCTGTCGGGGTGGGGTCGCGCTCGTCACAGCAGCTGCCGGGTCCTCACGCCGCAGGGCGGCGAGGACGTCGTGGCACTCCTCTCCAGCGCTGCGGCGGCGGGCGTCGGTGTCATCGCCAGGGGCGCCGGGCGCAGCTACGGAGACGCCGCCCAGAACGACGGCGGTCAGGTCCTCGACATGACCGGCTTGGACGCCATCCTCTCGATCGATCCCGAGCGGCTGCTCGTCAGAGCCCAGGCGGGCGCGAGCATCGCCCAACTGCTGGCGGCGCTCGCCCCCGCCGGCCTGACGCTTCCCGTCGTGCCCGGCACTCGTCACGTGACGCTCGCGGGTGCCATCGCGAGCGACATCCACGGCAAGAACCACCACCGCGACGGCGCGTTCGCCCGGTATGTGACGGCCATCGCCCTGTGCACGCCGGGCCGCGAGCTGCTCGAGCTGACACCCGAGTCCGATGCCGAGCTGTTCTACGCGACGCTAGGCGGCATGGGTCTGACCGGCGTGATCCTCGAGGCCACGCTGGCCGCCGAGGAGATGGCGGCGCCGATGGTGCTCGCAGACGTGGATCGGACCGATGGCCTGGACGCGACGCTGGAGATGCTCAGCGGTCGCGAACGCCACCGCTACTCGGTCGCCTGGCTCGACCTCCTGGCGGGCGGCTCGCGCATGGGTCGGGCGATCGTGAGCCGGGCCGACCCCCTCGAGGCGGCGGGCTCCGAGCCGTCGAGGGAGCTGGGCAGCGGGGGTGGGGAGCACTACGCGCGCGGGCTCACCGGCGGTCCGCTGATCGCCGTCCCGAGCGCCGTGCCACGCTCGCCGCTGACGCCGAGCGTCATGCGGGCGTTCAACGCCGCGCGATGGCGTGCCAGCCCGCGTCGTGTGCGCGAGCGTCCTGAGCCCATGGCGCCGTTCTTCTTTCCCCTCGATGTCGTCGGGCACTGGAATCGTCTCTACGGACGGACCGGGCTGATCCAGTACCAGTTCGCCGTGCCCACCGGTCAGGAGGCGGCCCTGGAGCGCTGCTTCGAGCTGATCCGGGTCCGTCGAGTGCCGGTCTATCTGGCCGTCTTCAAGCGCTTCGGCGAAGAGTTCGGCGGCCCGCTGTCCTTTCCGCTGGCGGGCTGGACGCTCGCCATCGACGTGCCGGCGGCCGCGCCGGGCCTGGATGTCGCACTCGCTCAGCTCGACGAGATCGTGGCCGGCTGTGGCGGGCGGGTCTATCTGAGCAAGGACCTGCGCCTGAGCCGCGACTCGCTCGAGGCGATGTATCCGCGCCTGGGTGACTTCGCCGAGATCCGCGCGAGGGTCGATCCGCGCGAGGTTCTGCGGTCGGATCTCGGCCGGCGCCTCGGTCTCTGCGGAGCACCCGCTTGAGCTCCGTGGGCGCCGGCTCCAGAGGCCGCCACGTCATCCTGCTCGGCGGCACGTCGGACATCGGCCTGGCGATCGTGGCCGAGCTGCAGATGACGGGGCCGCGCGAGGTCGCGCTCGTGGGGCGCGACCGCGCGGCGCTCGAGGCGGCCGCGGAGAGCCTGCGGGCGGCCGGCTGCGAGCGCGTGATCTCGGTCGAGCTCGACGCGATGGAGCTCGATCGCCAGCGCGAGACGATCGATCGGACGATCACCGAGCTCGGGGGCGCAGACATCGTCATCGTGGCCGTCGGCGCCCTCGGCGCGCGCGGCGGCCTGCCCGAGGATGTCGCTCTCGCCATCGAGGTCATGCAGGTCAACTTCGTCGGCGCCGGCTCGCTTCTGATCAACTCGGCCGCGGCGCTCCGCGAGCGCAAGTCGGGAACGCTCGTCGTGCTGTCTTCGGTCGCGGCGGAGCGGCCCCGGCGATCGAATGCCGTCTACGGCGCCGCCAAGGCCGGGCTCGACGCGCTCGCGCAGGGCATCGCCGATGACCTGCACGACGAGGGCGTCCGCGTGCTCGTCGTGCGGCCCGGATTCGTACACACCCGGATGACCGCCGGGCTAAAGCCGGCGCCACTGGCGAGCACGCCCCAGGCGGTCGCCGGGCGCGTGCTCGACGGTCTCGACAGCGGCGCCGACACGGTGTGGGCGCCGCGGCCGTTGCGGGTGCTTATGCTGATCCTCAGGATGATCCCCCGTAGCCTCTTTCGCCGGATCGAGCAGTGAGCACCACCCGCCCCTCCCGCCAGCGACCGACCGATGCGGCGGGTTCCGACGCCCAGCCGGGCGCTCGGCACGACATCTCGCGGCTGCAGGCCCGCCGTCGCGAAGCGCGCAGGCACAGGCGGCTCGTCAGGCTCGATGTCGGGCTCGGCGTCCTGCTCGCGCTCATCCTGCTCCTCGCGACGCCCGGTCTCGCGATCGCGGCGATACTGGCGGGCGTACTGCTCGCGGTGTCCTTGGTCTCGGCGGTCGTGCAGCGCCGTCGCCGGCGGGGCACTCAGCGTGGCTCGAGGACGAAGACGGCGATGTCGCGCGACGTCCGTCCGTCGTAGTCCTCGAAGCCGGCGTACTGGTCATTCATCTTGCGCCACAGCTCGGCGCGCTCCTCACCCTCAGCGACGCGAGCGTGGACCGACCGCCGCTCGCCGCGGATCTGGATGTCGGCGTCCGGGTTTGCCTTGAGGTTGTGCGACCAGGCGGGTGCCCGCACGTTGCCGGCGTTGGAGCCGATGACGACAACGCGGCCGCCGTCGGCGAGGAAGAGGACCGGCGCCGTCCGCGGCTGTCCCGAGCGCCGGCCGATCGAGGTCAGCAGGAGCACCGGCGCGCGGCCGACCTTGCCCATGACGCGTCCGCGGGTGAGGCGATAGATCGGCACGTTCAGCTTGCCGGTCACACGCAGCAGTCCGGCGGGCATGGACATCGACAGGCGCGAGTAAGCGTGGTCGCTGGGCATGGCCGCCAGTATGTCATCGGAGCCCCGCTCGGGGATGGCTCGGGGATGGCTCGGTAAGGGCGCCGATGCGCGGCGCGGATGTAGAGTGCGCGCCATGCCAACGGCCCGCGCCAGCAGCGCCGACCGGCGCGCCGAGACGCGGGGCTCGGGGGCGCGGTGAGCGAGCCGCCGGTCGTCCGTTACGAGGTCAGCGACCGCGTTGCGCGGATCACGCTGGACCGGCCGGCGCGCGGCAACGGGATCACGCCACGGCTGATCGCCGAGCTCGTCGGGTGCGTCGAGCGGGCGGACCTCGACCCCGCTGTTCACGTGCTGCTGCTGAGTGGCGAGGGACCGGGATTCTGCGGCGGCTATGACCTCGTCGAGAGCGCCGAGGGGATGGGCTCGGCGTCCGGTGGGCAGTCGCCGGCACCCGACGGCTCGCCGATCGACGCCCGTGTCGTCGCCGCCAACCACGACCCGCAGGGGACATGGGACCCGATGGTCGACTACGCGATGATGGGCCGCAACGTCCGCGGCTTCATGAGCCTCTTCCACTGCGGCAAGCCAGTTGTCTGTCGGGTCCATGGCTTCTGCGTGGCCGGTGGCACGGACATGGCCCTCTGCTCGGACCTGCTGGTCATCGCGGACGACGCCAAGATCGGCTATCCGCCGGCGCGGGTCTGGGGCTCGCCGACGACGGCGCTGTGGGCGCATCGCGTCGGCGCCCAGCGTGCCAAGCGACTGCTCTTCACCGGCGATTCGCTGTCGGGCCGCGAGGCGGTCGAGTGGGGTCTGGCCATTGAGTCTCCGCCGGCGCAGGAGCTCGAGCACCGGACAGAGGTCCTGGTGCAGCGAATCGCCCGCATGCCGATCAACCAGCTGATGATGATGAAGCTGCTCGTCAACCAGACCCTGTACGCGCAGGGACTGCACTCGACCCAGGTGCTGGGCACTGTCTTCGACGGCATCACCCGTCACACCGAGGAGGGCTACGCCTTCCAGCGTCGAGCGGCCGAGCGAGGCTTCAGAGAGGCCGTTCGCGAGCGCGACGAGCCGTTCGGCGACGCCGGGCGCTCGACGTTCAAAGGCTAGGCTGCGTCTGCGATGGTACGCCGATGGCACTGATCCGAGCCAGCGCTCCCCTCAGCCGCGAGCTGCGGCGGACGCTGCCGTCGCGGCCCTTCAACGTGCGCTTCTGGGACGGCGGCGAGGTGCCGGCGACCGAGCCTGAGTCGCCGACCTTCTTCGTCAGGCGTCCCGGCGCCCTCGGCCACCTCATCGCCGCACCGGGCACCCTTGGCCTCGGCCGCGCCTACGTCGAGGGGTCGCTCGACGTCGATGACCTCGAGGCGGCCTTCGTCGTGGTCGACCACTGGGAGCCTCCGCCTCTCAGCACCGCCGAGAAGCTCCGCCTCGGCCTGGCTGCGGCAGCTGCGGCGGCGCCCGGCGGGCTTCCGCGTCGGCCCGGTCTCGAGCTGATCCTCCGCGGGCCACGCCACAGCGCCGAGCGCGACGCCGAGGCCGTCCGCTACCACTACAACGTCGGCAACGACTTCTTCGCCCTGTTCCTCGACGAGTCCATGACCTACAGCTGCGCGATCTTCTCGAAGGGCGCGACGACACTGGAGGACGCCCAGCGGGCAAAACTCGAGCTCGTCGCCGGCAAGCTCGACCTGGCGCCGGGGATGCGGATCCTCGACGTCGGCTGCGGCTGGGGCAGCTTCGCCATCCACGCCGCGCGCGAGCACGGCGTGAGCGTCCTCGGCATCACGCTGTCTGAGCCGCAGGCCGAGCTCGCGCGAAAGCGAGTCGCCGACGCCGGCCTCGACGAGCGGGTCGAGATACGCGTCGCCGACTACCGCAGCCTGCCGCAGGAATCCTTCGACGCAGTGGCCAGCATCGGCATGGCCGAGCACGTCGGCGCGAGCCAGATCGACGTCTACGCCCGCACCCTGTTCGGCCTGCTGAAGCCCGGCGGCGTGCTCCTCAACCACGCCATCGCGGCCCTCGACCCGGACGACAAACCGCTCGAGGATCTCTTCTCGACCCGCTACGTGTTCCCCGACGGCGAGCCGCTGCCGCTGTCGCGCATCCAGCTGGCGGTTGAGCGGGCCGGCTTCCACACCGGCCACGTCGAGGGCTTTCGCGAGGACTACGCCGAGACGCTGCGTCATTGGGCGCGACGCCTCGACGAGCACCTCGACGAGGCCGAGGCGCTTGCCGGCGTCGAGCGGACGCGCGTCTGGCGCCTGTATCTGCGGGCGGCCGGACACGGCTTCGAGACGGCGTTGACAGCTGTCTACCAGGTGCGCGCCCGTCGTCCTGCGTGACTACGGGCGTCGCCGCAGGCCTGCTGCCCGTTTCCGGAGCGCGGCATCGCAGCCGGTTGGCGGGGAGCTTGCCTGGACGCCCGGTCGCGGCGAAGGCTAGAATGCGCGAACCGCGCGGATGTAGCTCAGCTGGCTAGAGCGTCGCCTTGCCATGGCGAAGGTCGAGGGTTCGAATCCCTTCATCCGCTTAATACGAAAGCCCTGCAACTGGCTTGGGGTTTCTGCTCCCAGCCGCCACAGCGGAGCGGCCTTCGTTGTAAAGGGGAGTGCCTGAAGTGGGGCCGGCGGGCTGCGGGTGCAACGCCGCGCACGCTGTAATGACCGCGCGATTTCTCACAACTGGTCATTGAACGATAGCCCAAGGCCGGACGGCTCTCGACTCTCGCACTGGCGACGGCCAGGTGCTCCCCGCTCAACCGAAGAGGCCCGGCGGTGAGTGGTCACTGGCCAACTTTGTAGCCCGTCACAGTGGCTTCGAAGAACGGCGCGAAGCGTGGGGTTCCGTACCACCATCCCACCGTGATGCGGCTCGGGACGACGTAGCCGTCGAAGCGTCGCTCGGCATGGATGGCGCCGCCGAAGGGGATGTAGCCGAACTCCGCCTGGCCGACGTTTCCCCAGCGCATCGTGCTGATGCTTCGCAGGCCCCCGTGGTCGTCGATGCCGAGGCGCACCTCGGGGCGCTCGGGAGCGACCTCGAAGCTCGCCACGACGGTGTTCTGATCCTCCGTACGCCAGCTCACTCCCCGATCAGGCATGAGCGAAGCCGGAACCCAGATGCTCTCGACGGCCCCGCGGCCGGCTGCGGCACGGGCGGTGTTCTCGTCCGCGGCGTGAAGGAACTGCAGCCGGCCGAGGATCTTGCCTTCGGTTCCGCCTTCGCCTCCCGCGTAACGGTCGACGACGTGTATCGGCTTCAGCCGCCGCCATCCCGTGCGCGCCCGCCACTCGAACTCGTGTCCGGTGAAGCGCTGCACGGCGGTGAACTCCAACCACCGGCCTACCTTGATGCGCCCACGCATCGTCAAGCACACGCGCTCGCTCAGCACGACGCCTGGTTCGATGGCGTGCGTCAGGTAGCGACGGACCGGCTCGTCGAGACTCGAGACCGATGACGGGTCGAATCGCTCGGTGGCCTGACTGGCAGACACAGACGCCACATCGCTCACGAGACTAGATCGCAAGGGTCAAACTCCGCTGGCGGTAGGCGCGATGGTTGCTGCCCGGGCATCCGGGCGCACTGCGGCTGCGCCGATCACGAGCACGAGCGCGGCGGTCAGCGGCGTTACGACGCTCCACCACGTCACGATCGCGAACGGGAGCGCGCCGAGGACGATGAGGGCGACGCGGGCGTGTCGCGGGGAGCCGGTGGTTGCGACCGCTGCCCAGATGAGGAGCCCGCCGGCGATGCCGAGCGCCCCGGCTACCTTGAGCGCGTCGAAGCCGAGGAACGCGTAGTAGCCGCCGAGCATGACGGTCAGTCCGCGCAGCCACCTCTGTTGGCTGACTGCGCCCGCGAGCTCGTCTCGGGTGCTGGTCGCGAGGATCACGCCGACGGCTCCGAGAATCAGGGCCCCTGGGACGTACCAGAGGCGGCCGATCGTCGTGAAGCAGATGCCGGCCGGTATCGCGAAGCCGAGCACGGTCGCCAGGCGGCGGCCGCCGCGGTTGCCACCGGGACGCTGCCAGGCCACCGCCGCAGTCAGTGCGATCAGGCTGAGGAGGATCGTGCCGGCGCCAAGCGTCGACGTTTCGAGCTTGTTGCCGACCCAGTCGCGGATCGAGGACCCGACCGCCACGTCGACCATTCCCACGATGACGCCCAACCCGGCCCCGACGAGAGCCAGCCGGCCGGCGACCCGGTCCAGTCTGTCGCGTCTCTCGCGCATCGTCACACCACCACCGCGCTTGCCGGGCGTCGGGGGCTCAGGCGCCGTCCATCGCTGCTCGCCGGATAGCCGATCCGGAACGCGACGAGCTGCTGATAGCCGGGGTCGGGAATCAGCTGCGCCGATGCCGTCCCGAACGTTGGTGTGAGTTTGAGCTGACGCTCGCGGTCGACACACTCGGTGATCTGGTTCATGTGGCCGAGCGAGAGTCCGTGACCGGCGGTCCAGAGGTGGATGCGCTCGAGCAGTCGCCCGCCGAGGATGCGCTGCCGGTAGTCGCTCGGATCTGGCACAGCGACGACCCCATATCCTGCCGCGGTCTTCGTCTGGGGGTCGCGGGTGCGTTTGACCCAGAATTCGTCGTTGTAGGTCCGCGAGCTCGCGGGCAGCATCTTCGCGATCGCGGTCGTCAGCTCCGGTAGGCCCTGCGCGTCGAGCGTGAGGCCATCCTTCTTTCGCTGGATCGCGTCCCAGTCGTGGCGGAACCAGGCGTTGTCATCGATCGACTGCTGGCGGTCCCTGGTGAGGGCTTCGGCGGCGGCGATCATCAGTGCGCCAACACGGCTGCGGTCCTGCTCGCTCGTGAGCCAGTACAGCCGGACGGCGGGGAGATCCTGCGCGAGCGTAGACATCTGCGACAGCAGCGTCGCGGGAACCGGCTGGTTCTTGTAGGCGCTGCGATCGGTGTGCCGGTGCGGGATCTGCTCATACAGCTCGCTCCGACTCAGGGGCCCCGGCGAGAGCGCCACGGTCGCCGCGTGAACCGGTTCGTTGGGTGTTGGCAGCAGCGTGAGTGTCGCCCGGTAGCCGTTCGCGGGGGCTGCGAGCATCAGGTTCTCGAGCGCCGTGCCGAGGCCGACATACATTTCCCGGCGTGCCGGGTCCACGGCGCCGATGTTCCGGGCGCCGTCGGCGTAAAGGTCTATACGGCCAGCCGAGACCCTGTAGATCCAAGCCTGGGTGTTGTGCGGGCTCGCCGCCAGGATCGCGGCCGACACGAGCGCCATCGGCCCGCGCTGCTTGTCCCAGTCATGCCACGCGTCATACGCGCCACCCTCGCCCGTCTGAAAGACGCCCTCGTCGTACGCCCGGTAACCGAGGCCCCCGGCGCCGATTACGAAAGCGGTTCCGGCGGCCGCCCCCGCACGACCGAGAAACGTACGACGCGAGATTCCCTCGTTGCCACGCGAGGTGCCAGCAACGGGACTGAGCGGAGCAGGAGCTGCCTCTTGATCAGACGTGGACGTGGAAGTGGCCATCGAAATCCCTTGCGTCGTCGTGGCGGTGGATGCGGCTAACGCTACGGAACGCAATGCCGCTCGCATACCGCACCGGCCCACAGTTTCCGTGCGGAAAAGTACGCCCCTATCGCCGGGCCGAGGCGCACTGCTTGGGCGGGCAGACGGTGTCGGCGTAGGAGCAGAACACGCAGCAGTCGCCGGGCTTCGGCTTGAGCGTCTCGCCGCACGCCGGGCAGCGGTAGAGCACCCGGCAGGCGTTCTCGGCCATCGTCTCGCGCGAACGGGTGCCGCAGACCGGGCAGGTGATCGTCGCCTCGGTCACGGTCGTCACCGTCTCGCCACCTGGCTCTGGTAGCGCCGCAGGGCAATGAGGGCCCAGAGCGCCTCGACGACGCCGAACGGCCACGTGCCGGCGAGGAAGCCGTAGACACTCGAAAGGGCGCAGCCGCAGGCGAATGCCACTACGAACGACGGGCCACGGCGCTCGAGGGAATACATGAGCATCATGAATGTCAGGGCCACCACGCCGTAAGCGGTCAGCACCGCTCCAGTGTTGCGCACGCCTGGGGGTTGAGCCGCTGGGCGCCGTCGATCAGCGCGGATGGCGTCCGCGGGCCCATCCCATCAACGAGTCCATCGCCTGAGGCTCGCTCGGGAGGTCGACGAGGGCGCCGGCCAGCTCGGCGGCCGTGTCGATCGTCGCGGCGCCCGACTCGCTCAGCCATCGCGCCAGCCAGCGACACGCCCAGCGATCGTAATCCTGAGGCTGCTCGGCCGCCACGAGGGGAAGCAGGCTGAGGGCCGCGTCGAGGGGGATCGGGCGCCTGGTCTGGCGCGCCAGGTCCTTCGCGACAGCCACCGCCATTCCCAGGTCGCCGCCGGCTATTGCGCGCTCCAGATCCCGTCGCGGCCGGTGTGGTCCGAGGCCCATCATGCGAACACATGCTCGCATCACCGTCAAGCGGCACGATATCCTGCCGTCACCGACCCGGGCGCCGACTGCGGCGAGGCTCACGCGGAGGCGACGAAGGTGGTCCGTCGCGCGCCACTGGCGGGCGGGACGGAGCGCGCATGGGGGTGATGCACGCTCCGTCGCCCTCCCTCTGATCCGGCTACCGAGGCCCACTCGGCAAAACCGGTCTTACATAGATATCCGCGTCCGCCGTTTTTCAAACCTCTTTGCACGACGGGAATGTCGAGCGACTCGAGGCTAGACGGCTGTGTCGAGCTTGAGCAGACGGCCGAGACGCGCCAGGGCTCGGAGGGCAGCGCGCTCGCGCAGCCGGCGGGGAGCGAGCGTCTCGGGATATTCGAGCATCAACATCGAGAGGTAGACGGGGGCTCGGAGGTTGCGGGCGCTCGTGATTCCTCGAGCCCGCATGAGCCTGTAGATGTGTTCGATGTAGTCCTCGAAGCGCTCGGCTGGTCGATGGACGTTGCGGACGCGCACGGGGGCGCCGGACCGGTTCCTAAAGGTGTGTAGGACGCCGGGCGCGACGGACGCCGACTGTCCCGCCGTGAGGGTCGTCCATGTGCCATCGATCATGACGTCGAGGGCTCCGTCGATGACCTCGTACTCCTCGGTCGGACGGGGATGGACGTGGGGCGGCGGCGGCACGCAGCCCGGAGGCAGCGTGAACTGCATCTCGACGAACTCTCCCGAGCTGTCGCCGGCCGCAGCCGTGACCTCGTAGATGCTCCCGTCGGGCATCTCGAAGCGGTCGCCGGTCTTTGCCATTGCTCCGGCTCCAGTCGTCGAGATCGTCAAGGCGGTGGTGCACCTCGGACAATAGCTGCGGTGCGACCGCTGGCTTTGCCGACAGGGCCACAGGAGGCGTCTCAGGCGAGCTGCATCCCCAACGGACCTCACGCCCCAGCGCCGAGGACGGGATCGCGGGGCAGGTAGCGCCCGCCCGTGCCACGAATGAGCAGTCCCATCAGCTCGAGCTCTCCCAGCGCCGCGAGAGTAGCGGCGAGCTTCCCGGTGCCGGCGAGGTCCTCGGCCGTGTCCAGCCCCGCGCCCACGCCATCGAGCACGGCCTGGAGGCGGGGCTCGAGGCGCTCGACGGGCGGACTGGGGGCTCTCGATGCGTGCGACCCGAGGAGCTCGAGGACATCGGACGGGCCGCGGACGAGGTTCGCGCCGTCGATCAGCAACGCGTGGGGCCCGGCCGAGAGGGGAGAGGTGATGCGCCCCGGCATCGCCGCCAGCGTCCGGCCCTGGGCGTGGGCAAGCTCTGCCGGGAACAGCTCTCCGGGCGAGTCGGTCGCCTCGACGACGACCACGACGGACGCGAGGCCGACCGCGATCCGCTCGGCGGCGATCGCGCCCCAGCGACGCCCCCGCACGTTGCACGGCAGCTCCGAGACGAGACAGCCCGCCGCTGCCATCCGTCGGCGGAGCGGGGGCGAGCGGGCCGGAGCCATAACGTCGAGCCCGTCCGCACAGACGCCGATCGCCCCTGCGCTAGCTTCCAACACGCCTTCCTGGGCTGCCAGGCCGACGCCCTCTCGGGTGATGCTGACGACGTTGACGCCGGCGACGGCGAGACCGCGCGCGAGGCTGCGAGCCATGGCCGTGCCGTAGTCGCTGGCCGACCTGCTGCCGACGACGGCGACGCTCGCGATCCGCGAGAGCCGTGACAGCCGATCGACTCCACCGGTGACATTCAACGTGCGCGGGGCCGTCCGGCCAGCGAGCGAGGCGGGATAGCGCGAATCGTGGACGCACAGGCTCTGCGACGGCGCCTGCGCCTCGCCCGCGTCCCCGGCAAAGCTCTGATGGCGCGCCCGCAGCTCCTCGCGGCGTCTTCCGCCGAGCGCCTCGATCAGCTCGAGATCCTCGAGCGCCAGCGCGTCGATGAGGCGCCCGCGCTCTCGGGCGCGGTGCTCTAGGGCGACGCTCAGCTCCGACAGCAGCCAGCTACGCCGCGAGCACCGACGGCAGACCGTCGATGCTTGCGACGCGGTGGCGCGGGTGCTCATGCCGCCCGCCGGCCCGCCGGGACCGTCTGATTGCGCAGGGCGAGCGCCGCGCCGAGGTCGACCGCGCGGACACGGGCGCTCGCGTCGAGATCGGCGATCGTGCGCGCAACGCGTAGGACGCGCGTCTCCCCGCGTGCGCTGAGCACGCGTCGCTCGCGGGCGAGGCCGAGCAGCTCCGTGGCTCGGTCGTCGAGACGCAGATGGCGAGCCAGCGCGCGAGGGCCCATTCGCGCGTTCGTCCGGATGCCCTCGCCTGCCAGCCGGCGGGCCTGCCGCGCCCGTGCCTCGCTCACGAGCTCGCCTGCCCGCGCGGAGCTGATCGGCTCCTCGCGCTCGGACGGAGCCTTGGCACGGTGGACGTCCACGAGCAGGTCGATGCGATCGAGGAGCGGCCCGTTGAGTCGGCGCCGGTGGCGCGCCAGCTCACCCGGGCTGCAGCGGCAGCCATCCGGCTCGTCGGCATAGCCGCACGGACAGGGATTGGTGGCGGCCAGGAGCATGAAGCGTGCGGGGTAGACGGCGCTGTGGCGCGCCCGGGCGATCGCCACACGCCCGTCCTCCAGCGGCTGTCGCAGCGCGTCGAGGGTTGGGCGCGCGAACTCGGACAACTCGTCGAGGAACAGCACGCCATTGTGGGCGAGGAGCACCTCCCCGGCCCAGCCGCTGCGAGCGCCGCCGATCAGCCCGGCGGCCGTGATCGAGTGGTGGGGCGCGCGAAACGGCCGCTCGGCGACGAGGCCGTCGATCGGCGTGCCTAGGAGTCCCCGGATACGGGTCACCTCGATCGCCTCCGCACGGCTCATCGGCGGGAGGATCGAGCCGATTCGCTGGGCGAGCATCGTCTTGCCGGTCCCGGGCGGCCCGCTCAAGAGGAGGTTGTGGGCGCCGGCCGCCGCGATCACGAGCGCGCGCACGGCCTTCTCCTGTCCGACCACCTCGCCGAGATCGGGCGCCTGCGGCGAGCGGAGCGGCGCGGCTCGGTTGACGCGCCTCGTGGGGAGCGGGTCCGGCGCTCCGCCCTCGAGCACCCTGGTCGCGCTGCGCAGGTGCTCGACGGCGGCGATGTGCAGGCCGTCGACGAGCTGCGCCTCGGCCGCACTCGCGCCGGCCAGCGCCAGCAGGTCGAATCCGGTGCGGCGGGACGCCTGGGCGACCGCGAGGGCGCCACGGGTCGGGCGGACGCGGCCGTCCAGGGCGAGCTCGCCGAGCAGGACGGCGCGCTCGAGCAGAGCGCCGTCGAGCTGGCCGCTGGCGGCGAGGACGGCACACGCGAGGGCCAGATCGAGCCCGGCGCCCGCCTTGGGCAGGTCGCCGGGCGCGAGGTTCGCGGTGATGCGTCGGGCGGGGAAGTCGAAGCCGGAGTTGCGGATCGCCGCCTGGATCCGCTCCCTCGCCTCGCGCACGGCGGCGTCGGCGAGACCGACGATCGCGAATGCCGGAAGCCCCGGGCGCACGTCGACCTCGACGGTCACGTGGCGGGCATGGAGCCCGTCGATCGTGAACGCGTGTGCCGTGGCAAGCATGGCCGTATCTCCTGTCGCCGCTCTGGGGAGGGACGGGAGAAGCTAGGCCGCGCTTGGGACGGGACGGCGGGGCCGGTCGACCGCGGACCGGCCCGCCGGCGCTACATGCCGGCGGGGTGGCGCACGACGAAGCCCGACGTCGAGGCCATGCTGCTGGACCAGCGGCTGCCGGTTTCGGCCAGGGCGACGGTGTCGAAGCGTTTGCCGTCGATGACCATGAACACGTGTTCGGCGTTGGCGTAGATCGTGATGTCACGACCGGGACCGGGTTCGCCGAAGGACTCCAGGCCGCCCGAGACCTCGGGCGAGCTCAGCAGGCCGCCGGCGTGCAGCACGTAGGAGATCGACCCCGAGCAGTCATAGCCGTTCGATACCCACGAGCCGTGTCCGCCGCCCCAGACATATGGGCGGGTTGCGATTTCATCGCCGGCGGCGATCACGCGGGCGATGACGCTGGAGCCTTCGCCACCCGTGCTGCTGCTCGATCCGCCTTCCGAGCCGGCGTCCGCGCGTGCGGATGCCGGCGGCGTGAGCGTGCCCTCGGTCTTCAAGCCGAGGATGCTCCAGGTCGCCGGTCCGACGACGCCGTCGGGCGTCAGGCCGTGGCGGGACTGAAGCCGCATGACGGCCGCCTCGGTGGCTGCCCCGAATTCGCCGTCGGGCGTGATCTTCAGCGCTTTCTGCAGCCGGGCGACGGCGCTGGTCGAGCCTTCGCCCGTTTCGCCTTCGCCGGTTTCGCCGTCGCTGGCTTTCGTGCTCGCGGCCGACGCGTGGTGATGGTGGCTGTGGTGCGCAGCTGGCATCGCCGACGCCGGAGGCGTGAGGGTTTCCTGGCCGTTGATGCCGAGCAGGGCCCAGGTGGCCGGGCCCACGACGCCATCGACGGTGAGGCCGTGGCGGGCCTGCAGGCGGCGGACGGCCGCCTCGGTTTCGGGGCCGAACGAGCCGTCGGGGCTCAGGCGCAGAGCGCTCTGCAGACGCGCGACCGCGTCGCCGCCGGATCCTTCGCCCGAGCCTTCAGCCTTGGAGCCTTCAGCCTTGGAGCCTTCAGCCTTGGTCCCTTCAGCCTTGGTCCCTTCAGCCTTGGAGCCTTCACCCGGCGTGGACGGTTTGAAGTCGCTGGCAAACGCCCTCGACCCGCTGCCGGAGCGCAGCGCGGCGCTTGTCTGCGGGCCCGCGATGCCGTCGACGGTGAGGCCCCTACTCGCCTGGAAGCCGCGGACGGCTTCTTCGGTTTCGGGTCCGTAGACGCCGTCGACGCCGATGCCGAGCGCCTGCTGGAGCAGTTGGACCTGCCTGCCTTCGGCTCCGCTGGAGAGGACGATCGAGTGTTCGGTCGTGGTCGTCGGTTCAGGGTTGGCGGACGCCGAGTTGATCGTCGACTGACCAGAGGCGATGCTGGCCGTCGGGCCGACGGTGAAGGCGGCTAGGGCGCCGAGCGATGCCCGCTTGGCCCTCGAGCTGGCGGGCACGAAGCGCAGCTCCACCGCCCTGCGGCGGGCACGAGATCGCCCGAGCGAGAGATGCCATGGCTCGGCATCGGCTAGGTCGCGGTCGTCACGCAGCAGTCCGCGGGCGTCGAGCAGCAGCGAAGGCGTCGAGTGGCCTGCCGCGCTGCGGTGGGTGCGGCCGCGGTTGGCGCGGGCACGGCGTGCTCGCGAGCGCTCCAGCGAGGCGTGCCAGTGGTCATCTAGAGCAAGATCGCGGGGGGATCCCGACATTCCGAGGGCGTCCTTTCTGATTCATTGCATGGCGCCTACGGGGTTAGCTGTCGGGCTCGCGTAACGGTCTACGCTACGCCACAAGCAGTGGCGATTCGCCCCCGCGATCTACGACCGCATTGGGTCCCCCGCTCCCCCATCCCGTGAGACGGGGGACTCGGCACGAACGGGAGGCAAGGTAACAGACCTCGTTGCAAGATGCGTCACATAGGGAGGTCTGCAACGTTTCTTGCCGACGCCGCCCGGGTACGCGCGCCCTCCGGGGCTGGTAGGTTCGCCTGCGATGAACGCACGCCGACGACACCTCCAGCTGTCGCTCGCCGCCATCCTGGCCGTGCTGGTGGGGGCCTCCATCGCCGGCTGTGGCTCGAACAGCCCGGCCAAGACAACGGGGGCGGCCCAAGGCAATCCGGCCAAGTTCGACGCCGCCGGCGTGCTCACCCCGGCGCAGCCGGCGCCTGCGCTGTCGTTGCGCAACTACCTCGGCGAACCGGTCAACCTCGACTCCTTCAAGGGCAAGGCCGTGCTCGTGACCTTCCTCTACGCGCACTGCCCGGACATATGTCCGCTGATCGCGTCCAACCTGCGCGTGGCCCAGAACCTGATGAGCCCGGCGATGGCCGCCAAGGCGCAGATCGTGATCGTGTCGGTCGACCCGACAGGTGACACGCACAGGGCAGTCGCGACGTTCATGGCTCGTCACGAGCTGACCGGCCGGGCCAAGTACCTCGTCGGCTCAGCGCACGAACTGGCAGCGGTGTGGAAGGCGTGGGGGGTGGGCTCCGAACGCGACGCCAAGCAACCGGAGTTCGTGAACCACTCAGGACTGATCTACGGCATCACCGCGAGCGGCAAGCGCCTGACGCTCTACGCGTCGAACTTCAAACCGAGCGACGTCGCCCACGACGTGCCTCTCCTGGTCGCCCGCTAACCCGACGGCGATGGGGCGGGGGTCACGACTACTCGGCTGGACCGCCGTCATCGTGGCGGCGCTTGTCGTGCTGGCGGTTTTCGGGCTGACGTCCAGCGGCTCGGGGCCGAGCGGGCGCCCCGCCCCGGCGCTCCCACACGAACAGCTCGTGGGGTCGACGACGAGCCTGTCGAGGCTGCTCGCCGGCGCGGGGGGACGCCCGGCGGTGGTCGTCTTCTGGGCCAGCTGGTGCGAGCCTTGTGAAACCGAGGCGCCGGCGCTCGAGCGCTTCTCGCGCAGCCCGTCCGGGCGGGGTCGGATCGTGGGCGTCGACTGGAGCGACGCGCTGCCCGGCGCGCGATCGTTCATACGCCATTTTGGCTGGACGTTCCCGAACCTCCGCGACTCTGAAGGGACGGTCGGCAACCAGTATCGGCTGACGGGGCTGCCGACGACCTTCGTCCTCGACGGCAGCGGTCGGATTCACGCCCTTCTGCGCGGGCCGCAGAGCGAGCAGAGCCTGCAGAGCGCGCTGGCGGCGGCCGCCCACAGCTGAGCACTCGTGCCGGCGCTCGTCCGGCGTCGACGGGCGGGCACGGCTCGAGCGTAGGATGGACGATCGGGCCGGGCAGCTGTCACCGTGGGCCCCGGCCGGATCTGAAGTGACAATCGAAAGGGGCCAGCGATGGCCGCGCCGTACACATTCAAGAGGCTCACGGACGTCGAGGACTCCGCCGTCAAGTCGGGCTTCGACTCGGTCCAGGAAGCGCGCTTCGCCAAGAACGACCTCGACGCCGTGGACACGGGCATCAGCCTGCACCGCATCAAGCCCGGTCAGCGCCAGCCGTTTGCGCACAAGCACAAGCAGGCGGAGGAGGTCTACGTCGTGCTCGCCGGCTCTGGTCGGGCGAAGCTGGACGACGACATCGTCGAGTTGGCCAGCCGTGACGCGATTCGCGTCGCTCCCGCCGTCGTGCGGGCATTCGAGGCCGATGGCGACGGCATGGAGATCCTCGTCGTCGGACCCCGCCACGACGGTGACGCCGAGCTCGTCCAGGGATGGTGGTCGGACTGAGCTGACGGTGTGTCGGGGCGGGGGCCGGCAGCCGGCCGCGCTCCTCCGGGGCAGTGCTGGTCGGTGCCTTGTTCAGCTAGCGTCTGGCGCCGGCAAGAAAACGAGACGGCGAGAGGGGCATCGGCGAGTGGTGATAGATCCAGTCCATCGAGGTCAGCTGCTGCTGCGGCGGACCGGGCGCCTGCTGCAGGGCGAGGCACCGGAAACGACGCGCATCGATCACCTCGATGACGCCGGGCGCGAGCGCTACTACGAGGACGCCTTCAGGCGGTTCGACAAGTGGGCGGCGCGGATCGAATCCCTGACCGGGCGCTCGGTCGACTCGCGCCGAGCGCTCGACTATGGCTGCGGCGTGGGGCGCGTGGCGCTCCCGCTGGCCGGGCGCTGCGAGCACGTCTACGGCCTCGACATCTCACCGGCGGTGCTGCGCGAGGCGGACCGCAACGCCAAACGCCTGAATCTCACCAATGTGGAGTGGCTGGCGGCTGATCGGCTCAGCGACCTCAGTGGGAGCTATGACCTCGTCATCTCGCTCTACGTCTTCCAGCACATCCCCTCGCGTGAGGGCGAGCGCATCTTCGCGACGCTCGTGGCCGGACTGCGCCCGGGCGGCATCGGCGCCATCCACGTGACGATCCGCCCACGCCAACCGCTGAGCGGTCTGCTGCACTGGACGAAGGAGTCGGGCGCACGCGTCGACAAGCCGCTCGCGCTCGCAAGGCGCATGAACTGGTCCTATCCATACATGCTCATGCACTCCTACTCGCTGAACCGCCTGGGAAGGCTGCTCGTCGACAACGGTGTCAGCGAGTGGCACGCCCGATGGGATGCGCGCGACTCCGGGGCGAGCACCGGGCGCGCCAACGAGACCGCCACCATCTTCTTCGTCAAGGACTGAGCCGGGCCGCGCCGGTCAGCCCGGTCCGCGGGTCGGCTCAGGCGGAGACGCCCTCCGGATCGGGACGCACGAGCACGGTGTCGGCGACAGCGATGATCTCATCGACGGGAAGGTCGGCCTTCGCGGCGTGCTCGCGGATCGCCTCGGGGCTGGTGGCCTGGTAGATGCAGACGGTGCCGACCGAGCCGCCGTCCTCCTCGAGGACGTAGCTTCGTATCCAGCGGATGTCGTCTGACATCTCCTCCTCGCCGACCTGTTTGGAGCGCCCTGCTGCCTCCTGCAGGTCCGCAGGCGAGCGCCATCCGTTGCGGCGCAGAATCACGTAGGTGTTCATCGCTTGCCTTTCGTGTCGGGGCAGTGCCGGCCCGACTCTACGCTCCCTCGGCGGGGCGGTGTGTGTCAAAAGGCACAGCCGGAGCTAGTGCTCGTGCGCGTGGCCGCGCACGGTGCGCCAGCTCTGTCGGGTGATGCGCAGGATGACCAGCGTCATGCCGATGCCGATGACGGGGTCGAGGACGGGGGCTCCGGCGGTGATCGCGAGGGCGCTTGCGATGACGGCGAGCGAGACATACGCATCGACGCGGGCATGATCGCCGTCGGCGATCAGCGCCGGACTGCTCAGACGCCGCCCCGCGCGGCTGCGAACCAGGCCGGCCAGCCAGTTGCCGGCGAAGCCGACCCCGCCGGCTAGCGCCAGGATGAGGAGGTGACCGGGCGTGGAGGGGTGGACGAGGCGGGCGACGGCCTCGTAGGCCGCTACGCACGCCGAGATGAAGATGGCCGCCACGACCGCGAGGCCGGCGCGCTGCTCGGCGCGGGCGGAGCGCAGGGTGAAGGCGATGCCGAGGGGTATGGCCGTCAGGGCGTCGCCGCCGTTGTGGATCAGGTCCGCGAGCAGGGCGACGCTGCCGCTGAGCGCGAACACGAGGGCCTGCGCCAGGGCGGTCAGCGCAAGGATGGCTAGAGCGAGAGCGACCGCCCGGACACCCTCACGCGAGCGCTTGATGCTCGCGTCAACGAGCCCGTGTGAGTGACCGTGGCCGTGTTGCTCGTCGTGGGCCTCGTAGACCTCGCTCGACGATCGCTCGTCGCCATGTCCGTGCGGGCCGGCGTGGGGATGGGCGTGGCGGATGCCACCGTGGAGGTGAACCTCTCCCCGGACGTGCTCGTAGGTGGCCGGAATGGTCATTGGCGCTCGCTCGCCTGCTGTGGGGTCGTGTGATTCGGGCCGTTGTCCGGCGCGGATCGGGACGAGCGATAACTGTCCTAGAGGCGACGACCGGAATCGAACCGGTGTAGACGGCTTTGCAGGCCGCTGCGTAGCCACTCCGCCACGTCGCCAGGTACAGGCCAAGCGTATCGACCCGTTGATACCCTAGGCCTCTGCCCAGGGCGATTAGCTCAGCTGGGAGAGCGCCGCCTCGACAAGGCGGAGGTCACTGGTTCGAGCCCAGTATCGCCCATCGCCGCCGTTCTGTGGACGGCGAAGGTTCCAACGGGTGCCGAGTCAAGAAGCAGGGGCCCGTCGTGCGACGAGTCGACCCGCGAGATGGCTCGATGACGCCCGTTGCACGTCCTCGAGCTTCACCGCGGCTCGCGCGTCCCAGTCGGTGCTCGCGACTTTAGCGACCGTACCTTCCAGGGACTCACCGCAGGGAAGGTCGATCTTTGATGAAACACCCGCTGCAAGCTCCGCCGGTCCCCTTCGCCGTGACCCGTATGGTTGCCGGCAGCGTTGTGCCGAAGTTCCAACCGGCAACTCCTGAGAGCCTCGGTTGCGGTCGAGCGAATCGGGCTGTTCGATCCCTCCAGGGCACCGGTCGCGGCTGCGGGCGACGTGGAGGCTCACGTCGCTGACGCTGGCGGTGCGGTGGGGCGCGGAGGTTTGATCACACGTCTGCGCGTGGACCCGCGGGGCAGGATGCGTGTGGGAACGACCACGTTCGTGGGCGCGGGCCCGGTGCCTTCGATGAGCTCGATCACCATCGCCAGGGCCTCCCGCCCGATCTGGTCGGGGTTCAGAGCGAGAGCCGTGAGCGATGGCTTGGCCCACTTTCCGGCGTCGCTGTCGGTGCACCCGGCCACGAGCAGTTCGCGGGGCACCGCGAGCTCTCGTGCCTGTGCCGCGAGCAGCGATCCGAGCGCCAGACGGTCCAGCGTCGCGTAAACGGCGTCAGGTGGCCGACGGCGCCGCAGAAGACGGACGGTCGCCTCGAATCCCGAACCCTCGGTCATGTCCTCGCGCGCTTCCGCGATCACGGTCTCCTGATGGCTGTCGGCGCACCATGCCTCGTAGGCCGTGCGAACGTCGATTGAGTACGACGTTGTCGGCGGGCTCGTGAGAAGTGCGATCCGTCCCGCCCCGCGGGCGGCAAGGTGATCGAGGATCGAATGCGTGCCGGCCGCGTGATCGTTGTCGACCCACCGTCCCTGAGCAGCGCCGGGGACGCGGCCGGTGGTCACGATCGGCGTCGCTTCACGCCGGAACTCCCGGTAGAGCGGATCGTTGCGGACGGGGTCCACCAGGATCACCCCGTCGAGGCGCACGTTGCGCCAGGGCCTCGGCTCGTTTCCCGAGGCGAGCACGAGCGCGTAGCCGTGGTCGATCGCTGCGGTCGTGGCAGCGCTCATCAGCTGCGCGTAATAGGCGAAGTCCGAGACCGCGAAACGTCCTTCGATCGTCTGTGCGACTGCCAGGCCGATCAGGCCGGTGCGACCGCCGGCCAGGTTCCTGGCGGTGGCGTTGGGGCTGTACCCAAGCCGCTCGGCGACCGAACGCACGTGCTCTCGGGTGGCTTCCGGCAGGCGGCCCTTGCCGTTCAGCACGTGGGAGACCGTCGTGATCGATACGCCTGCCGCCTCGGCCACCTCCTTGATCCCCACCGGTCGTGTCACGGCACTCAGCATAGAGACCCTAATGGGCGGGGCTTGACACGGACAAAGCGCTTTTGCAATAGTGCGCAAAAGCGCTGTTGCAGATCGTTCGAGATGCCGCGCGACCATCCCCCAGGCAGGAAGGCGAACCGATGAGCTCAGATGCTGCGGCCGATCCAACGATGTGGAGCAGTCTGCTGCACGCTGGCCTGGCTGGCTCGTTTCTCAGCCTGCCGCACGTGCCCGCTGACGCAAACGCCCTCCGCGAGGCAGGCACGCGCGCTGCGATCTACGGGCTCCCGTTTGACGCCACGAACATCAGTCGCACCGGCGCAAACTACGGGCCGCGCGGGATACGCGAGGTGTCCTGCCAGTTCTTGACGTACAACGCAACGCTGGATTTCGACCTGCTGTCGGCGCTCAACCCGGCGGACTGCGGAGACTGCAATGTCGCTCTCGGGAACCCCGAGCGGACGTTCGAGCGGGCCCAGGCAGACATCGGGCAGATCCTCGCCGCTGGTGCTCTGCCGGTGATGTTCGGCGGGGACCACTCGGTGACGATTCCGGCGGTGCGCGCGGTACGCGAGGCGGTCCAGGATCCGGGACTGGTGCTGATCGACACGCATCTGGACACGGCGGTCGATGTCGGTGGCGAGCGGCTGAACCACTGCTGCCCGATCACCCGCGCCGTGGACGCGGGATTCGATCCGTCCAAGATAGTGCTCGTCGGGATCTCGGGCTGGATGAACCCTCGCGCCGAGATCGACTACTGCCGCGAGCACGGGATCACGGTGATCTGGCTCGAGGAACTGTGGGAGAACGGCACGCAATGGGTCATCGACCGCGCCCGCGAGGTCAGCCGCGCGGCGAGCGACGGCGTCTACCTCTCTTTTGACGTCGATGCGCTGGACGCGGCGCACGCGGCCGGTACCTGCTGTCCTACGCCTGGGGGAATGACCAGCAGGGAGGCGATCGAACTGGTGCGCGGAGTCTGCCGCGGGGGGCTGATCGGCGCCGATGTCGTTGAGGCGGCACCGAGTCTGGACGCCTCGCCCGCGACGGCGCTGATGGCGGGCCGCATCGCGCTCGAGGCGATGGCCTTTCACGCGGGCGCAGACGCAGGGGTACACCGTGAGGGGTAGCCGGTGCGGGCACTGATCGCCCAACTCGATCCGCAGCCGGGTTCTCCGGCCGGGAACACGGAGACCGTGTGTGATGCGCTTGCCGCGCATTCAGTGGACCTGGCCGTGTTTCCAGAGCTCTTTCTCTGTGGCTACGCGCTGAACGCTGCAAACGAGCTCGCGATCCCGGCCGATGACGAGCTGATGCGCCAGATCCGGATGGCCGCACATGACACCCGTACCGCGGTGATCTTCGGTTTCGCCGAGCGGTGCGCCGGCGGCGCACTGGCCAACGCGGCGGCGTGCATCGATCGCGACGGCACGCTGGTGGGCGTCTACCGCAAGACGCACCTTTTCGCTGACGAGCGACAGGCCTTCACGCCCGGCGATGCGCTGCTGATCGCGTCGCTCGCAGGCATCCGTGTCGGGCCCCTGATCTGCTTCGACATGGAGTTTCCCGAGCCGGCTCGCTCACTCTGTCGCGAGGGGACGGAGCTGCTCGTGACGCTCGCGGCGAACATGGCGCCGTATGGGCCCGACCACGGATTGGCCGCGCGGGCACGAGCGCTCGACAACCGCCGAGCCCATCTGTACGTGAACCGCGTCGGCACCGAGGCCGGGCTGTGCTTTGCCGGCGGCAGCCGCATGATCGACGCTGCAGGCGAGGTAACGGCGAGCGTCGGTGACTCGGAAGGGTTTCTAGAGGTCGAGGTTCCGGACAGAGGGGCGAACGACGAGCGCGTCGACTACCTACACCATTTGCGTGAGGAGCTTCCCGTCAGGGGCGCGGTTCTGCACGCCCGAGAAGGGGGATTGGCACGATGAGCACCACAGGCGGGCAGACCGGAGAGCGCCAGGCGACGCTTTTCACACGCAAGGCGACCGGGTTGGTCAGGGAAGGCAAGACGAGAGACGCGCTCTTCTACAACGTGATGTGGTCGAGCGTCGCGCTGACATTTGCGTTTTTCTGGCTGTTCGTGGGCTTCTATCCGGGAGCCAACGCGCTGCTTGGCGTTGCGTTCGCGGCGATCCTCGGCATTCCGGGTGCGTTCTTGTACGCGATGCTCACCCAGGTGATGCCGCGCACCGGAGGCGACTACGTGTTCAACAGCCGTTCGTTGCACCCTTCGATCGGGTTCGCGGCGAATTTCAGCTACTGCGTGTGGCTTGCGGTGACCATGGGGGTCTACACGACCTACATCGCGAACTACGGGTTCGGCGCGTTCGGCCGCACGATGGCGGGCTTCACGGGGGCCTCCGGCTGGCTGAGCTTCGGCGAATGGTTCTCGACCCACTGGGGTCTGTTCATCACCGGCACGGTGATGCTGCTGTTTTCGGCCGGCCTGTTCGCGGTCGGGGGCACGCGGCTGTTCTTCCGCATCCAGGTCGCGGCCTTCGTGGTGTTCATCGTCGGGGCTGTTCTCATGCCCGTCGTCGTCGGGCTCCTACAGACACGCCCCGGCTTCGTCCACAACTTCAACAACTACGCCGCGAACCTCGGCACCCCGGGTGCGAGCTCGAAGCTGGCCGCCTCGGCAGCCAAGGCCGAATTTGCGCCCGCCAAATTCAGCTTGGAAGAGTCATTCAAATCCATCTCGATCTGGTGGTTCATCTTCGGGTTCATCTTCTCCAGCACCTATTTCGCCGGCGAGATCCGGCTGCAAAAGCGCACGCACCTGAAGTCGATGCCGGGGGCGGTACTGGTGGCGGTGCTCGTCCTCGCCGCTCTCATCCCGACGTTTCTGCATGTCGCCAACTACAACTTCAACGGGCAGCTCGGGGTCGCGACGCCGGCGGCATACGGCTTCTCGGCGGGAGCTCCCGCCTATCCTGAGTTGATGGGCATCGCCTCGGGCAGCGCTGTGTGGGGAGTGATCATGATCCTGGGCTTCACCGTCAGCCTGCTGATCTGGCTACCACAGACGCTGCTGCTCGCCAGCCGCAGCATGTTCGCCTGGTCGTTCGACCGGATCATGCCCGAAAAGCTGTCTGCCGTGGAGCCGCGGACGCGATCGCCCCTACTTGCGATCTCAATCATGCTGGTGCTGTCGATCGGCAGTACGGCGATCTACTCCTTCACCACCTGGTTCAGCACCATCTCTGTGCTGCTGGGCCTGTCGTTGACCCTGGTCGTCACGGCGATAGCGGGAATCCTGCTGCCGTTCCGTCAGCCGGCGATGGTGGCGGCATCCCCCTACGACCGACGGGTCGCGGGGATACCCCTGTTGACGCTCGTCGGGACGCTCGCTCTGCTCGGGTTCTCAACAGCCATCTTCGTCCTGTTGTGGGACCCGGGCTCGGGGGCCAGCCTCAGCCAAAACCCCGGCAAAATTGAGCTCGCAGCAGCCGTCTACGCGGTTGGCTTTGCGATCTACTTCATTGCCCGTGCAATCCGCCGGACCCAGGGAATCGACCTGGAGCTGGCGCATCGCGAACTCCCGCCCGAGTAGCCGATGGCGCTCTTCGGCAGATCCAAAGGAGCCGTTGACGGCGCCAAGGCGGTACGTGTCTACTACGCGTCCGACATCCACGGCTCCGAGGCTCTGTGGCGCAAGTTCCTGAATGCCGCGGGCGTCTACAAGGCCAAAGTGATCATCATGGGCGGGGATGTCACGGGAAAGGCCGTGATCCCGCTCGCCGAGACCGACGCGGGCTTCCAGGTCGAGATTTTCGGGAAACGCGAGCAGTTGCACGGCGAGACCGAGGTGGAGCAGGCGGAACAGCGGATCCGTGCCAACGGCATGTATCCGCACCGCATGGCGCCCGAGGAGATAGACCGTGTCAGCGCGTTGTCCGTCGACCAGCGCGAGGGATGGTTCGCCGAGGTGATGCTCGAGACGTTCGACCGCTGGATGGAGCTCGCGGAGGAGCGCCTCGCCGGCACCGATGTTCGGTGCTTTCTGATGCCTGGCAACGACGATCCCGCAGGCGTCGATACATCGATCGAGAGGGCGACCAGGGTCGAGGCCTGCGACGATCGGATCGTGGAGTTCGACGGCCACGCGATGATCTCGCTCGGCTTCTCCAACCGCACCCCGTTCGATTCGCCGCGTGAGCTGGACGAGGACGAGCTCTATCGGCGAGTCGACACGCTGGCGGCCCAGATCGATGATCACGCTCGCTCGATCTTCAACCTCCACGTGCCGCCGTATGACTCGACCCTCGACACGGCGGCTGAACTCGATGATGATCTGTCCGTCGTGATGTCGGGCTCCGAGCCAAAGCTGATCCCTGTCGGATCCACGGCAGTACGTGATCTGATTGAGCGCTACCAGCCGATGCTGTCGCTGCATGGGCACGTGCACGAGAGCGCGGGCGCCACTCGCATCGGCCGGACGCTCGCCATCAACCCCGGAAGTGACTACCACACAGGCCGTATCGCCGGATGCCTTATCACCCTCAAAGGCGACGGCGTGCGCCATCAATTCGTCACAGGGTGATGGGCCGGTGGCAGGCCAGGTAAGCGAGTCGCTCCTCGACGAGGCACACCGTCTGCTCGAGATGGCGGATGACGCCGGCATAACCATGCGTCTGATCGGAGGCATGGGTATCAGGCTGCTGCTCGGTGAGCTTCTGGACGCGCGCTTCTCGCGGGAGATCGCCGATCTGGACCTCCTCACCAGCAGGCGCGCCGCTCGCGACGTGGAGCACCTCCTCGAGGAGGCCGGCTGGCAGCCTGAGCGACGCTTCAACGCCCTCAACGGAGCACGGCGCCTGCTCTTCGCCGATGAGGCAAGCAGACACAAGATCGACGTGTTCGTCGAGAGTTTCGAGATGTGTCACGCCCTCCCGCTGGCCGAGCGGCTGACCGTGCGCGACGCCACCTTGCCCGCCGCAGACCTTGCGATGACGAAGCTGCAGATCGTCTCCCTGAACGGGAAGGACAGCGCCGACCTCTACGCACTATTTCACGCGCTGCCTGTCGCAGAACACGATGATGGTGCGATCAACATCGCGAGGATCTGCGACCTGACGAAGAGCGACTGGGGACTGCACCACACGTTCGAGCTGAACCTCGAGCGTCTGCTGGCGGGACTGGGAGAGACCTCGCTCGACGCCCAGGAGCGCAAATCGGTCGCCGAGCGCATCACGACGGTCACGGCTGCATTGGAGAGCGTCCCTAAGTCGCGAGGCTGGAAGCTGCGCGCCCGCGTCGGCGAGCGCCGGCTGTGGTACGACGAGCCCGAAGAGATCGAGCGATAGACCGAATAGCCCAATCCAGCTCTCGACCAGCTGCCGGCGGACGCCGCGCCAGATGGGTCGGTGCGCCCCCGTGGCCCCTTCGCGTCGCCGTCAGCGGCTACGCGCCCGCTGGCCGACCCCGGAGCTTGAAGTGAACCTTCCGTTGCTTCTAGCCGGCAGGTGGCTTGAGACGGGCGAGTGGGCGAAGGTGCTGAGTCCCTACGACGGGACGCTGCTGGCCCGGGTTGCCGTCGGCGACGCAGCCACCGTCGACCGGGCCGCGGTCGCTGCACACGAGGCGTTCAAGACCGTCTGCTTTCCCCAGCATGAGCGGGCCGCCGTGCTGCGACGCGCGGCAGGGCTCGTTGCGGACCGGACGGATGAGCTCGCCGCGACGATCGCCAACGAGGCCGGCAAGCCGCTCGCGGCGGCGACCGTCGAGGCGCGGCGCTGTGCCGACACGCTCGAGCTCTCAGCCGCCGAGGCACTCAAGCTGACGGGCAGCACCGTGCCGATGGACGCGTCGGCGGCGGGCGTCGGCAAGCTCGGCGTCGTGCTGCGCGTCCCTTACGGCGTGGTCGGTGCGATCAGCCCGTTCAACTTTCCCCTGAACCTGGTTGCCCACAAGTTGGGTCCCGCGATCGCCGCGGGCAACGCCGTTGTGCTCAAACCCGCGGAGCGGACGCCGATGTCGGCGCTGAAGCTGGCTGGAATCCTGCTGGAGGCCGGATTGCCAGAGGGCTGGCTCAGCGTTGTGCCCGGCCTCGGACCGACCGTTGGCGAGGCAATCGTTTCCCACGAGCTGATCCGGGCGATCACTTTCACGGGGTCGGGCAGGGTTGGCTGGGAGATCCGCAGCAGAGCTCCGCAGAAGAAGGTCAATTTGGAGCTCGGCTCCAACGCGCCGCTGATCGTTCACTGCGACGGAGACTGGAAGACGGCGGCAGACAAGGCGACGCTGCACGCCTTTGCCTTCGCTGGACAGGCGTGCATCTCGATCCAGCGGATCCTCTTGCATGAGGAGGTCGCTGACGGCTTTATCGAGCGACTGGTCGCTAACGTCGAGCGGCTGCAGGTCGGCGATCCGCTTGATCGCGCCACCGATGTCGGACCACTTATCAGCACCGATAGCCGCGATCGCGTGAAGTGCTGGGTCGACGAGGCGCTCGACGCAGGGGCGGATCTGCTCATCGGTGGCGATGTGGTCGATGAAGGTCGCTGCCTGGCTCCCACGCTTCTAGGCTCGCCCCCGAAGGACAGCAGGGTCTGGCGCGAGGAGGTCTTTGGCCCGGTGGCGACGATCGACCGCTACCGCCAGTTCGACGAAGCTCTTGCGATGGCCAACGACACGAGGTTCGGCCTGCAGGCGGGCGTCTTCACCCGCGACATAGGCCGGGGGCTGCAGGCGGCGCGCACACTCGACTACGGCGCGGTCCTTATCAACGAGGTGCCGTCGTTCCGTGCCGATCAGCAGCCCTACGGTGGCGTCAAGGAGTCCGGCAACACGCGTGAGGGCCCAGCAGCTGCTGTGGCCGAGCTCACCGAGGAGCGGCTTGTGACGCTTCAGGGCTAGGCGGGGAGCCTCCCAGGATCGTCTCAAGTACCCCCAACGCGCGTCGCTATGCCACAGGCACTGCAACAGCTCCGAATCGTCGACTTCTCGCGCGTCCTGGCGGGTCCACTGGCGACGATGGTGCTCGCGGATCTCGGCGCGGATGTGATCAAGGTGGAGCGGCCGGGGCTCGGGGACGACACGCGTGCATGGGGACCGCCGTGGGATGAGAACGGAACCGCGACGTACTTTCATGCGGTCAACAGGAACAAGACGAGCGTGGCGTTGGACCTCAGCAGCCCTGATGATCTGCGACGGGCGCGCCGGCTGGTGGCCGACGCGGACGTGCTCGTGGAGAACTTCCGCCCAGGCGTGATGGAGAAGTTCGGCCTGGGGTTCGATCAGGTGCGCCGTGAGAATGCCGCGATCGTGTACTGCTCGATCACCGGGTTCGGAGCGGGGAAGGGCGCGTCGCTCCCGGGCTATGACCTGTTGGTGCAGGCTCTCGGCGGCTTGATGAGCATCACTGGCAGCCCTGAGGAACCCCAGAAGGTGGGGGTCGCGCTGGTGGACGTGATCTGTGGCCTGTTCGCGAGCATCGGCATTCTGGCGTCACTTCGCCATCGCGATCGGACGGGCGAAGGTCAGCGCGTGGAGGTCGACCTGCTCTCGTCACTGCTGGCGGCGCTCGTCAACCAGGGCGCCGCCTACACGATCGCCGGCGTGGTCGGGCAGCGGCTCGGCTCGGCCCACCCGAGCATCGCTCCGTACCAGGTCCTGCACACGGGCACGGGAGACCTCGTCGTAGCGGTGGGTACAGACGGGCAGTTCCGGGCGCTCTGTGAGGTGCTCGGATGCGCGGAGCTGGCCGACGATGCCGACTTTGCGAGCAACGGCGCGCGGGTGGCAAATCGGGCGCGTCTGTGCTCGCTGCTGGAGGCAAGGCTGCTGAGGAGGACTGCTGCCGAGTGGGTGCTCGCCCTGTCTCGGGCGAGGGTGCCGGCAGGCGAGCTCAACGATATCCGGGGCGCCTTCGCGCTGGCCGAGGAGCTCGAACTCGAACCGATCGTGGAGGTGCCAGGAGAGGATGGCGTGGCGACCAGGCTCACACGCAACCCGATCCGGCTCTCGGCCACTCCGGTGGTCTATCGAAGCGCACCTCCAACGCTTTCGGCCGACGGGGATGGTGAGAAGACTTCATAGGCGCCGGCGGCGTATGGCGCGGCGCGCTCCCCACAAGCTGCCCGGCGGGCAGGGGGTGGGCGAGACCCTCCCGGGGGCGGTGGCCGCTTTCGTGGCCTCTGCGGCCTGAATGCGAGGATTGTCGGATGGACGCCGACGAGCGACTACGTGCTGGCCGTCTGGCCGCGCAGCGGCTGACGCCGGCAATGGCGTGCAAGAGCGCCGAGGAAGCGGCGTTGGCTGTCATCGGCGTCCAGGCTCAGGATCTGCGCGCCGCGGCTCTTGCACTGCGCTCACGCGTGCCCGGCCTCACCCGAAGCGCCGTCCGCGCAGCGCCGCTCCTGCGCACGTGGACGGTCCGCGGCACGGTGCACCTGATTGCGGCGTCCGATCGCCCCTGGCTGCACGCGCTATTCGCCGGGCGAAATGCCCGCGTGTTCGGCGCGCGCTTCGAGCGCTTCGGCATCGTGGCGGAGGTAAACGCCATGCGCGGAGACGTCGTTGAGCTCTGCGGCGAGCATCCCCGCGACCGGCTGTCGCTCCTGCGTGCGCTGGTCGAGCGCGGCCACCCGTCGCTCGAGCAGGGTCCGATCAACACATTCGTTCCGTGGCTCTCAACTCAGGGGCTCATCGTCACCGACACTGCCGGCCTGCTACACGCGGCCGATCCGCCCCCCCCGGTCGACCTCGACGAGGCACTCGCGATCCTCGGCGCCCGCTACCGCGCAGGCTACGGCCCCTGCGACGCAACCGACCTCGCGAAGTGGTCCTCGCTGCCCATCACACAGGCGCGCCGGGCGCTCGACGCCGCCGGACCGCCGAGCGACGTTGACCTGTTGCCCACCGATGACACACCGCCCTGTCTGCTGCTCGCCGCCTTCGACACGCTCATGCTCGGCTACCGCACTCGCGAGCCATTCGTCGTCGCCGAAGACGACCATCACATCCTGAGGGGCGGTGGGATGCTCAAACCCGTCGTACTAAATCGCGGAGCAGCAACGGGTACTTGGTCGATCAAGAAGGGCCGTCCCGAGCCGGCGTGGTTCGCGCGGCCCGCGCCCGCTCCGGCGCTCGCCCGCGAGACTGCGGACATTGAACGCTTCCTTGCATCGTAGCTGCGGGAGCGCAAGGGGCGAGTTCGAGCCCAGCATCGCTCATAACAGGCGAGTGCCGGAAACCCCTGCTAACGCGGGGGTTTTCCGCGTTCTGGCAGGAGCCGCATGCCGCGCCTGGCTCCTCGAAGACCTTCGTCGTCATCGAGTCCGGCGAGCGATCGCCAACGATGCATCTCGGTACCCGCGCTCCGTCCGCGTGTCGGACTTGAACGCCGACTGGCACCAAGCCAGCCTGTTGCGCCGCCGAGGAGGCCGCTCGCCGCTAACGTTGCTCAGTGTGTACGGGCTTAGCATCGCGCCAGTCCAAGGCTCGGTTCAAGGAGACCCCCGGTCCGGAGCATCGCGGCGCGTCGCAGTTGTGTTCGAGCGCAGCAACGCGGGCACAGCGGCTCTGCGCGAGGGCGCCGAACTTGCCAACGCAGGGTGCGATTTGTCAGTCGTCACGCTCGCTCCGCAGGCACGCGCCCCGCTGTGGGGACGTGCGGGGGGTACGGGCCCATACAACGTCGCAATCAGGGAGGAAGCAGAGCTGGAACTACGAGAGGCTCGGAACATGCTCGGATCTGTTGCCGGCCGCGCGACCTTCGACGTGCTCGCCGGGTCGCCGCGGCCGCCGTTGGCGTCGTGGGTGGCGCAACACGGGTTCGGGCTCGTACTGCTCCCCCACCGCCGGATGACCCCACACGGCCACCCTTTCGCGAGGACTCTCGAGAAGGAGACGTCGGCGGAGGTGCGGTTGGTCCGATAGGCGGGCCGGGCCGGCGCGAGGCCGGAGAGCCAGCATCGCCTCACCGACGCAGGTCGAGAGCTGTTCGACGCGATCATCGTCCTCATGCGCTGGGGCGACAAGCACCTGGCTGGACCGCAGGGGCTGCCGATCGAGCTCGTCCACGACCTGTGCGGCCATACGACCCATCCTCAACTGACGTGTGACTTCTGTGGCGAGGAGATCTTTCCGCGCGACATCACCCCGCAGCGAGGCGAGGGCTACCTCACGCCAAGGCCGCAAGCAACGCGACGCGTGAAGAGGCAGCAGTGAGCGCGACCATGCTCAGAAGCGAGCGCCGCAGCGCCCAGGCAGACGCGCACCCTTTGATCGTCGGCCTCGGCGGCACCGCCCGCCCCGGTTCTACAACCCGCCCGCTACGGTTGCTCGACCAAACATACGACCAGACACAGCGCTTCGCTGTCGAAAGGGAGGGCACGAATGGAGACCCTGCTTGTGTTCCACGAGGTAGACGACGTCGACCACTGGCTCGCATCACCGAAGCGAGAGGAACTCTTCGGCCCGCTGGGAATGACGGCGCGCGCCTTTCGTGACCCGGAGGGCTCGAATCGGGTCGGACTGATCGTAGAGGTCCCCGACATGGCGACTTGGGAGCAGGCCCTGCAGACTGAGGCAGCGGCGGAGGCGATGAAGTACGACGGCGTTCGTCCCGAGACGATCTTGGGTCTCGTCGAGGGCTAGCCCAAACACGCTGGCGGCGACCCCTTGCCGGGGGGTCGCCAGCAGCTGTGAACCTGGTCCGGCGTTCGGCATCCGCGCCCGACACAGAGGGCGGGTACCGGCGCCCTGCGGAAAGCTCCGACGCCGCTCGCCTTTCCTGACGCTCAGAGCGTCGAGGATCTCACCGCGCTGCTGAGCTCGCCGGGGAGCGCTAAGGCCGCTACCGCTCCCGGACTGCGTAGGTCAGGTGGGTCGCCCTCTGCGTCGGCTCCGCGCGGACCGGCTCCAGGGCCACGCGGCCCGCGTCCACGCCCTCGAACAGGCGGATTCCGGAGCCGAACAGCACGGGTGAGAGCGCGATCGTGAACTCGTCGATCAGGCCAGCGTTCACGTACTGCAGGATCGTTGCGCCGCCGCCCGCGATGCGGACGTCCCGGTCGCCGGCGGCCCCGCGGGCCTGGTCGAGCGCGGGCGCGATGCCGTCGTTGACGAAGTAGAAGGTGGTGCCACCGGGCCGCTCCCAGGCGTCACGCTTCTCGTGTGTCACGACGAAGACAGGCGTGTGGAATGGCGTCCTCCGGCCACATCTGCTCGCCGGCGTCGAACATGCGCTTGCCCATCACGCTCGCGCCGGTGCGCTCGAACGTCTCCCGCACGATGTCGTTCTCGCGCCCTTCCTCGCCGCCCTCGCCGACTTTCAAAAGGTTTTCCCGGAAGAACCGCTGCGCGAATATCCAATGCTGCAGCTCCATCCACTGCTGCCCCATCAAGTCCTCGAGGGACTCGGGCGCGATGAACCCGTCCAGCGACATCGACACGCTGAAGAACACCTTCCCGGCCATCAGTCCTCAACTCCCTTCCGAACGATCTCGGTGACGTAGGCAGCCAGGTTGCTCAGGGTCTGCTGGCCGCCCTCGATCGCGTGGTACTTCTCGACCGCCTCGTCGCGCAGCTCCTTGGTGGGAAACACCGTGCGCATCTCGATCCGGGTCGCCGCGCCGTCGGGCGCGAACGTCAAGACCGACTCGAAGGCGTTCGGGTCGCCGCGGGACTCACCGTGCAGCAGCGCGATCCGCTCCGGCGGGGCGATCTCGGTCCAGGAGATCCACTCCTGGTAGTCCGTCCCGTCCGGTCCGTGCATCACGAAGTCCCACTCCCCGCCGACGCGGAACTCGAACGCCCGCGTGGTGGTGGTGAACCCCTCCGGTCCCCACCATCGCGACAGGTGCCGGACTTCGGTGAACGCCTCGAACACCAGCTCCCGTGGGGCACTGATGACCCGGGAGATCACGATCTCGCGAGTCCCGGACTCCGCGCTAGCTGACTGCGCCGGCGCGTCCCGTCCTGTCGCTGCCATCGGTCACTCCTCCTGCCTTGCCTGCTTGAGGTCCTGCACGTACGCGTCCAGCCGGTCGAAGCTCTCGTTCCAGAACCGCTCGAACCCGCCGGTCCACTCGTG